>BNJT01001543.1_pt1 | contig 390697 bp, 544 predicted proteins | sample 8540491 | NCBI WGS metagenome assembly BNJT01 (sample SAMD00202455, study PRJDB9452) | human saliva metagenome | host: Homo sapiens | reverse complement strand
TCATTCATTTTTACTGGGTTTGCTTGCACTTTTGGAACCGAGAGTCGATTTGACAGGTTGGCGATGTAATATCCATTGTCGCTCGGAAGTTGCTAAGAACGATGAAATCGTTTTACATTACTTGTTCGAGTCAGAATAGATACCTCACACCTTGGTGTTACAATCAGAATACCTTCTGAATTAACGTATTAACAAAGGGTCTCAGCAAATGAACCCCGGAGCTTTTTGTCGTCATACTCAGAACGTTGGTTGTATGAATTAAATTTAAATATAATCTTTTTACCATGACTCGACGAGGATTCGAACATGCGACCTACGGATTAAAAGTCCGCTACTCTACCAGCTGAGTTATCGAGTCTATACGAAGCCATGAGCTCTAAGAACTAGCAATCCTCTTTCAAGCATTGCACCGTTGTGGCTCTGATAAATAAACATCGAAACGTCGTTAAATCGCTAAAACCGACTTTTTGACGTGGATTGTGAACCCTAAGGAGGATGGGATTCGAACCCAGCACGCTTTTACACGCTTGGCGGGTTTCAGACCGCCCCTTCAGCGAGACTTGGGTAATCCCTCCATAAAATCAATCAAAATCAGTATTTAGCCTTGATAGCCTTGACAGTTGATTCTGCCCGAGTTCCGTGTCAATCTATAATTGCATCGTACTGAGGTAATTCCTACAACAACGCGACGGCATGGTTTGGGCACAAGTCTGTTCACTCTGCGCTATGCTTTTTAGAGGTCGTTCATAACGTGTTACTAAACTTTTATATTTACATTTACTGTTTGGCGCTACTAAGACCATCGCTGCTTTCTCTTCCTCACCGTTTTACGGGTGGTCGATTTGATTGATTTCTTTATCGTGTGTTTAGTACGATCACAGCTGTGCGTAATCAGGGAGAGACAGGATTCAGACCTGCGACACTTGGTCCCAAACCAAGTACTCTACCAAACTGAGCTACACTTCCGTTCAGAAGGACCCGTTTGTCAAGGTGGGTCTAACCTCTACCGTATTCTGCGCATAAATTCAGTAGCTTGCGAGGTTCTTTTGTGTCACTCTCGAAATGACGATGTTTACCACAAACATGAGAGATACTTATGGTCACATGATTGTCCTACCCTAGTGTACACACGGGTTTCGAGGCGGAACCTCATGCGGACATTTTGTGACTCTAAAGTGAACCACACAATCAACAGGCTTTCGCGACTGCCTTCTCTTACGCTACTATTTACGGGTTTTAGGGCGGTACCCGTCCACCTGTTACAGAGGGACAAACTCTTCCAAAAATTTAGGTGCTATTCAGCAGACTGCCGTGGTATAGCGTCTGCCGTCAACGACCGCTATATGTTGCACCTACTGACTATTGCAGGTGCAAGTCAGCCGGGGACAGAGGCCCCTCTGGAGCAGTGGATGCTTCGGGCACTTGCCCTGCTTCACATCCATTCGATCCGCACTATGTCGTTAGATGGCGGTGAGACCTTTACGATCCCGATTACATCTGGGGTATATTCCGCAGAAGCAGTGAATACTTCGGGCGCTTGCCGTACTTCGTATTCACGGACCGTGCATGTCGTTACTATGCCGGCGATTGCAGAGGCGGAGTTCGAACCCGCGACCTCTGGGTTATGAGCCCTAGCGAGCTACCACTGCTACTACCCTGCGATAGTAGAACCATGCTTAATAGAATGGTTCGAGACTATCATTTAACTAGGCTGTCTGTTTGTATTTATAGCCATGGACATTTGTGGGACTCGAACCTACGACCGCTCGATTTATGAGCCAAAGAGCTCTGCAACTGAGCTAAACGTCCTTAAAGACAAACCCTATCAGAGATCGAGACTGATGATTGCAGTTTTGGGAGACTGCCGTGATGCCACTTCACTAAGGACATCATAAATAATGCGCAGAGAGGACTTGAACCCACATGAACGATACCGTTCGCACAGGGCCCTAAACCGTGTGCGTCGCCAATTTCGCCATCCGCGCGTTTATGCGAGCGAGGTGGATTCGAACCACCGAACCTGAAGGAACGGATTTACAGTCCGTCGCGGTTAGCCCGCTTTGCTGCTTCCTTGTTTTTAACAATGCGTGACACCTCAAGTGGTGCTTGTAGCTTCGCTTGAGCGAGGGATACACGCATTGCCATACTCTGCCGTATGAGAATCGAGACTCATGTTGCAGGCGTGAAAGCCTGTGTCCTAACCACTAGACGAACGATGCTCTGAAGTGGGCAGTTCGAGGAACCGCAGGTACATCATGACGAAAATGTATCCGGGGTGGCTGATTTTCCACTTGCAACGGGTCGACGGGAATCGAACCCGCGATCTTCGCCGTGACGGGGCGACGTGATAACCGCTACACTACGGGACCCAGTCAAATCAACGTGGTGAGAGTTGATTTAACATACAGGTGATCGTCGCCCTTTTTGCGATGAACAATTTTTATTCAAAAGGACGACAAACTTCAAAAGCAAAAGCGCGATGCCTTTTCGATGTTTTCAATTATAGCATGGGTTTCAGATTAGCACGCAATAGGTTTTTAATCTATGTAGGAACAAAGTTGCACAATGATAAATGTAATTATGAGATGAGAAACACACATAGAGAGCTAAGGGCATAGAGGGAACTGCCTAAAATCATAAAAGATCAGAACCAATGATAGCCATTGCTGCCCAGATAATGATAGGCGCAGGAGACGATAATGATTGATTTGTTTGTCATGGGTTTCCTCTAATTTGTTTCGTGACGCTTTTTATTGTTTTGTTGAGAGACCATGGTAGACAACGTCTTTTACGTTTCGATAACGATTTCTACGTCGTGGATCATTTTCAACGAATTGATAAGATTTTTGATTTGGATTGAATGCGATTGGATGACTACACTTGTGAGTAGTGCAACGTCACCTGTTGTGTCACCGTAGGCGTAGGACTGTGACATGTCAATGTGGTATCTTCAGTCGTGTAAAACGTTCATTTTTGAGTTTCGAGTCCCACATTGAATGACTTCACCTGTGTATTTGTTATTTTCAGATAAGTAGTTTTTGTTACCAACCATAAATGTCCACCTGAAGTGTTTTGGCGGGACGCGATACTAGCTGCAGGAGACCTGAAATAAAGCCACATCGATAGTGATCGCCCTACTCTTTGTGCCAATCGTGCGTTCTTTTTGTAAAGACGATAGAGTATGTTCTAATTCGATTGTTTGTTTTTGCAACGAAACTGATATCATTAGATTGATTTGCCTCGCAAGTTTTTCAGTATAGGTGTTTGCACGTGTTGTGAGTAGTCATCGTAATCTAATTCGCGGTTGCGTTCCACGCGCGGTAGAACAGTTGAATTTGTTCTTTCAGTTCATGGAAAGACTTCCCATGTGAATGAGTTTGTTGAAGTGTGGGAAACCATCAGTGATTGCGAAAGATTGCGCCGTCGATGTCAAAGGCGGCGATTTTTCAGGTTTTGACATGGTTTTCTGACCTCATATTCTGCTTTGATGCCATCGTGATAGTATTTTTCAATGGTTTTCGACGATGATGCTATATTTTTCTTTCATTTTATGCACACATCATACGGTACTAAATTGAGCGCTGTCAAGTCATACGGTCGGAGTTCGGTCATGGTGGTTTCCAAACTTCCGGATAAACTCGCGTAATCGTGGATGAATTGTGTTGGTTATGTGTTCTGTAATTGACGATTCTTCAGCAGGTGTATGTCGAGATGCTTTCAATGCGATGCGCGTCGTTGAGTCGCCGATAGATGTTGTTGTGATTGTCAATTTTAAGTGTTAAATCTTCGATACATTGTAAATATCCTTTTCTAAGTGATTTATTTAATAATATCATGAATACAAAATAAAAGCGGCACAGTTTGAGACCGTGCCAAAGATAATAATTAAATAATTGTGATTGTCTCGTGTACGCGTGATAGATGATGGGATTGTTAACATGCCGGATTGTTTACCCAATAGGTTTGTTTTGATACAATGCATTTTCGTTTGATATGCTTCTAATTGAAATTGATGTGATTTGGTTTCAGTTAGTTGGATTGTACTATGGTTTTACGTCATTTTAGTTTTCAAGACTATCTCTCGATGATTTGATTTAGGGTTGAGAAATCAGAAAACTAACATCGACACACGTATGAGTTTACAGATATCACATATGCTGTTTTTGTTTTTGGATGATATATTTATTTTAGGATTATCATTTTGGTTGATTGTTTCGATTCAGTTTTGGATACGATAGTTGTAATATAATTATTACAGGTAGTGCAGTATTGTTTCATAACCTTGTTTTGTTTGAGATTGTTTTCAGAATTTGTTGAGACGCCATAGTCACAGTTAGCATATTCCCAAAATAAATCAATATAGAAAGTCATCGTCTTCGTCAATATCTGATTCTTCACTAGAAATCATTTGATAACGTCAAAGTCACCGTTCCAATCTAATAGAACTTTCAACGATGATTCTTCAAATTCGTCTTCAAAAGTTCTTTTGATTCAAACGCTTTCTTTTTAATTCATCTAGTGATTCACGTTCAATTTTTAGATCAGGTTCCCATTGGTAGACTTCGGAATGGGTTATTGGTGCCATAGCGTTTCGTTAAGATGAACGAGATTGAATTTCGTTTAAGGCGTCTTCTGATGTTAAATTTGGATGATTTGTGTTATGTGAATTTAAGAATGAAACTGAATTCGTCGGGCTTTCCGATGATTGAGATAGTACGTATTAGTGTCATCAAGCTAAAATTTTGTAGTGTTTTTGGTTGGTGTTACTTTTTGTTTATTTAATAGAGACATTGTGATCCTTTCGGTTGTAATGTTGACTAGCGATTATGGGTTTTGCAGTCTTGATTTGGAAATTTTGGATGTTGCAAACCATGTAAAAAGAGGTAGTAATATGCCGATAATAGCTAATCCAATAATTATTGATTTTGGCAGCGATCTTTTTCTAGAGTTTGTAAGCTAGTATTAATATGGTGAATTCCATAATAGTTGATAGAGTTATGACGATAATTGGCTACTATGTCTGTTAGGAAGTCATCATTTCAGAGCTAGCTCTTGGGCTTTCGAGTTTGGCTTGGATGATCGTTTTTCAAAATCAAGTAAAGACCGATTTGTGAAGCATATAATTGAAGTGATACGTAAGAATAGGCTTAGTGTTTCTAAGTTGTGAGATTTTTCTTCCATGTGATTTCCTTTTTAGTCTTCACCTAAAAGAGTTGCTTGGTTGAAGAGTCCTTAGTAACGTCGTATTCAATTATGATTCGAGCTTCGTCGTATGATGTTTTTGATGGCCATTCGAGACCACTTCAAGGCGATTGGTGTATGTCGATATTCAATTTTGACGATACGCCCTTTTGATTTATCAGGGTTAGTCCCTTTTGGCCATTTTTCGATGAAGTTATCTTTTGTGAGGATTGCTTCTTTTGATGTTGAATCATGCTTTGTTAGTTGCTGTGATTGTAACTGTATGGCTATTTAGGTTGAATGATATGAGCCCATGGGCGGAAAATAAGTTTCTTTTGTCTTCTTGAGTAAATGGTTTTTGGATTTGAGTGTGATGTGGTCTGTTGTGACTGTAACATCAGCATATTTATATTGTAGACTGTGTATGCCATTTTTCTGTTGATGTTTTGGCAATTTCGTCTAGGTCTGAGGGCTCTACTTGTTTTAGTAGATACAAACAAAATGCTTAATAGAGGTATAAGTCCTAATAATCACCGTAATGTGTTTTTGTGTTGAGCTCTAGTCCCGATGCGGTTACAAAATGAATAGACCTAACAATATAATGGCTCCATAAGTTACGATTATTAATGATGCGTGCATGTGATTTTCCTTTCTATTCATCGTAGGGGCTCAGTCCCAGATATCACACAAGGGTCATCCCTGTTAATCAAGCTTCTTTTGTAGGCTGTGTGGTTGATATGAGTCATTTGGTGCGACTGCAACGATATCGTCGTGTTTTGGATCCTGCGTCGTCAAGTGCGTTGTAAAATACCGTGCAGCACGATTTTCATATTATCGAAACCGTCGTCTGTGTACTCGTGTGCGAGGAACATGTATTTTGACTAAGTCGAGAATACTGTTTGCTAGCAAGTTCTGAAACTGTACAAAGAATCGTGTTATTATATGTGTATATTTCGTCGTGGAGATTTAAGTTGGTCAAGTGATTGAATATAGTGATATTTATTCCAGTGCAATTCAAGTAATTCTGGTCTGTTTGTTTCTTTTATTGATACGGTATTCGATATCTTTGACGTCTTTATTACCTCTTTGTTTTGAGACGTTTCAACTCAATATTTTTGCGCTTGTTGAGAAAGTTGATGAGTTTATTGTAGTCCATTGCTTTTAGAATTTGGAATAATTGTTAGCATGAGGCGTCCTTTCTTGAGATGTCTTTTTCGGAAAAACGTCAGCTGGTTCGTCACTATCGAGATAAATCGCGGTTAAAGTTTGTTTGATTATCAAAATTGTCAATGTGGACAAGTGCATCTTCAACAGTGTCGTCAGAAAGAAACAATTGTAATATCGACGAGACAGTTTTTCACGAGCAGAGTAACGTCGATAACGAGTTTGCGTTCAGTTCCTGGGATGACAAATTCAATCATTTCTTTTTACCGGAAGCGGAACGGCTTCGATTTCGGCTGTAAATACGATTGGATTTTTCTGTATTGATGGTTGGCACACCTTGTTCGAACATGGCGGTCCATTCTTTATCAGATAATGATTTTGTATCGTCATAGAGGTCGATGTCTTCACCAGTTCCAAAATCATACAAGTGATAATCGATGTTTGTAACTGAAGTACTTGTTTTTGAGCAGTTCGATTGGTTCGATGATTGGTGAATCTAAAATAACACTGTTGAATAGAGCTAAATCTGGATAGTTTTTCGATTGAGGCGACACCGTTGAAGAATAATTCTGTGCGAGTTGTCGATGTCGGAGCGATAACAGTTTCAGTTGTGTCGACGTATTCGATTTTTGTTTTATCTGGTTCGGTATAAGGTTTTGTCCCAAGTGATTTTTGGATTTTTAATGTGAATTTTTGTGTTTTTGTGCGGATGTAGAAGTGGTTTTTAGTTACTTCTTCCACTTTTTGGCTAAATAAAGATCCGAGGTCTTGTTTTTGAGGTGGTACTTCTAATTTATTCATTTAGTTTTTCCTTTAAAAATTTCGCATAAAAACGACCACGAGCACGGCTCGTGGCATTTTTAGAAATTTCGTGAGGGAAAGGGGCTTGGGCGAAGCCCATTTGAAAAAAGAAACCTCTGCGTACTGCAAGGTTGCTTTACTGTCAGCTTTTTCACATCTTGAGAGGTGCACTGTCCTATCAATAATAGTGTAGCATTTTTAGTGAGGTTTGTCAATCATCGGAGATGGATTATTCGATTACTTCATAAACTTTATCGAAATTGGTTCGTTTGACGGGTAGTATTCGCCTTCAATACCTTTAATTAGGGACTTCAGTAGGGTATAGTTTCTCAACCCCTTCGAGGTATTTATTGAGATATACCCTTGTTCTTTTATCTCTTCAATCATTTCATCACGTTGAAGAAGAGTTAGTATTGCATCTCGATTGAGTTTATACCCTACGAAGTTTAGAACTTCGATAATGTCCCTTTCTTCCAAGGACTTAAAACTCGTCACATTTAACTTCGTAAACCTTTTTGACAAACGTATTAGTAGTATGTGGAACTCTGACGTAAGTTTTCAGGAAAATTTCATGGTCGATAGCCCAGAAGGATTTGTCTGTGTTTCCTTCGAAAATAACCCAATTCCCGTATTTCAACGCAATTTCTCCACGTTCTTTCTGGATATAGATTGTTTTATCAGTTTCATCATATTGAACTGGTTCTTCTTCGTTGGTTCTCAACAACTTCAAAAATTTATCGAGAATGATGTTATGACTGTAATGGATTGCCATTACCTCAATTGGTTTTTACGTGCTTTCATTTGTGTGTTTCCTTATCTAGTTTGTAATAGAAATATAATTCAGTTCCTACCCACTGTACTGTTCCAACAATAGCCCCAATTGCAAAGATTGACTCAAAAGCCAAGTTGTAAATGATGTAAGAATATCCATAGTAAGCAGGGGTGTTAATATTGCAGTTGGGATTGCATAAATAAGTTGAGCAATACCATTCAAATCATGTCGGTAAGAACGACTGATTGAAAGCCACATATAATACCTTAGTTTGGTGACAATCTCAATAGGTAAAAAGAACCAAATGATTGGAGAAATGATTCCTTGATAGATTGATTCTGGTAGCACGATAGACCGAAGCATGCTACGAAATATAGTAATATTATTGAGGTAATGCTCCGATTGCGGTTTTTCAGAAGATGAATTTATTGTCTTTATGTGGAATTGATTCGTTTAAACCAACATTTCTGGATACGTGACTATTTAGCAAACCGGCCATTGAGTCCACCCAGCCTTTAGGTAACATCATTAGATTTGAAATCCAATATTTGATAGCCGCATAAATTGGGTTGACTGTAATAGTCAGGCCTACACCAATGATTGCGAAATCATGGGGCTAAACGTCTAACTAATTCCCATTTGACTAGTTTCCAATAGTATTTGATATCTTTCCACGAAAATTCAAATCCTTTAGAGAAGAACTTAGGTATTGGTTGTTTCCATAAGAACCAATAAAGTGGAATAACATTAGTTATCATGTTTACAACTAAAGCTGCATTCACACTTAAATGTAATATATGTGTTGTAAAGAAAATACCTATTAGCATAGACCAAGCTATCGAGTGATTCAAAACTGTGGCTTCTTTACTTCTTCCTCTTGTTCTTAGGTACGACGGTATAAAATGTAGCCCAAGGAGCTGCGATCAGAATGAGACACAATCGATAGTTGGAAGTATGGTATATAGAAGGGTAAATCTGATGGCGACACACCTAAAATAAGCAATAGTTTAGGTAGAAACATAAAACTACTGATCGCCGATGGTAAAAGCATGAGATAGAATAGGTATATGTGATTCTTGACCACTTTCGATTCTATATTTAACCCGTGTAGTTCAATCAGTTTAGGGAGTGTTGCCGTCATTGATGTACGAGCGGTGTAGTATGTAGAAGATAGAACTACCCAAAAAGCATCGTTCACGCCAAATAAGACTGTAATTCTTTCTACTAATCCTTTATTTGCTAATAAACTGAAACATAACACCCAACCTATTTCGATTGCATTGTCAGCTAATGAACCAATGAATGCGTGATAAAGCATCTGTGTCAGTTTTTGGCGTGTCCATGGTTTATTCGGTAACATCATACACTTTTTGTATCAGCAAACGCAAGTTTTTCAATAACATCTGACATGACATCCAAGTTATCTTCTGAAAGTAGAGATTTCAATTCGTTGTTTGTTAGCTTATTGATCGCGATGATAATAGCTTCGACTACCAATTTAGATTGAAGATTTTCTACAGTGAACATATTTCCATATTTTTAGTACAATTTTTTTAGTTTTTCTGGGGAAATTTGAGAAATTTCATCAGGAGTAATAATTGTTAGACCGTGTGTGAGTTTTTGATATTGGTACACTGTTTACCATTTCAACTAAGTCCGCAATTTGTAGTTCTTTAAATGCTGTCAATACATTTCCAAGAGGCACCCTAGACAGTAAACTAGGTAGTGATTGACCTGTTTGTGTTTCAACCTCATTTATTTTAGTTAATAATTTTTAAATCGAGCATATATTCTTCCTCATTTATTAGTATAAAAATACCATTTTGGGTGAGATTTGTCAAAGTTTATAGTTCTATGACTTCGAATCCAAAAAGCATTCAAACTTTCTTCTGCATCATAGACATTATCATAAAAAGTAAATTGTTTTCGATGGCGTCGTCCATATTGTCTGTTTCTGCAAATTGTTCGTTTGCGAAATCAATTAATAGATCGTCTGTGAGATAATGTCCGACTAATTCGCCATTTTTTTGTTAAATACGTTGTACATAGTTGTTTTTCCTTCCTAGTTAAGCCCAACGTCACAATTTTTGTTACGTGGGACGATGCTGAGTTGTGGTGTCGAAAGGCTTGTTTTTCAGCTTCTTCTTGTGTGTCGTAAACGCCTTCTAGAATGACGGTGTCGCGGTCGTCATGGTCGATATGTGTCAAGACATATTGGACGTCATCAAGTGTGAGAATGTCTTCTTCGAGCAATTGGGTTAAGGTGATTCCTGGAATATCAATTGAATATTCACTGTCAAAGTTCAGTTGTGTGGAAATGAATCTGAAACAGTGGTCTTTTTGAGTCGATTTTTCTGTTGCGTGTTCGCGTTCATAGTTCACGATTATAAAACTGTTACTTGTTACGGTAGTCATATCCGTAATGTTGTAACCGGTTTCTTTTCGGTATGCGTTTGAAATATGTTCAAGGTTATTTTCGATATAGATGGCAAAAAGCATCGTAATCAAAATTTTTGTGAGTCGATTGCAATTGTTGTTAGCATAAGTTTCCTTTTCTATTCGAAAATGAAATCGACTACTTGTTTGATAGTTTTCACGGTCGACGTTTATAATACTTTCATCATATTCGGCTACAACATTAAAAGACCGTTTTCGGTCAATGTAATGATATAGTAGCCGGGAAAACACCCTGTTTCTCGAATAATGATTCCGTCAGGTTGCACAATAATATCGTTATCGAAAATCGGGTTCACGGTTATAGATTTCGTTTACGAGTGGTTTAACATAATCTAAAAATGTTGTTCATTAAAGTTTCTTTCTATTCTAGTCCTAACATTTGGTTCAATAAGTTATCAATAGTGTCGAAAAAAAGCCTTCAGGTGGATTGATAAAAGTCACCGTGTTCACCTTGTTTGACGAGTTGATATTGAGACGGATCATTTGATTGATAATTATCTATTGTGTAGTATCGATATTCTACATCGTATTCATCTGCGTGTTTTGCGACATACGCACGAATGGCGTAGACGGCTACAACATTATTAGTTGCGACTTCTACAATATCGCCATCGTTCATGTTGTTTAGGAGCTCATTGGTTTGATTGATGATATTGATTTCTGGTATCATCATTGTGAATTCAGAGGGTTCCTCTTAGTCCATATCTCAGTGATTTTTTTGAACGATATCATATAGCACATATCCAGTGTTTACAATAATTTTTTTCGCATGTGTATTTCCTTTTTATTTTATTCTTCTCCGTTATCTTCGAGACAGTAGTCAATTTTTGATGCCGATGATTTGTCCATCTTCATTTCTTTGCTACATAACAGTCGTATGAACCGTCACCGAGTCCTGATGATGTGACGACAGAGTGTTGTCTGTCCAGATGCAGTTTACAGGTGTCGATACTTTTGTAATCATCGAGTGATTCGTCATAGATGCCGTATTGGGGAGCCTTTTCGTTTTGAGTTCCATTTCTTGATGGAATAGTCCTTGATAGAACAGGTTTCGAGTTTACTATCAAGTCCGTCTAGTTCTTTTTCTAGAGCGATTCGTTTTTGATGTAGTGGTTTGATTTTTGTCAATGAGGTATTGCCCAAAGGGTGTTACAGGTTGGCGTCTATAGACGAATGTTTTGGATGTTATCGTACCAATTTTCATCGCGTTTTTATCATTTTTGATATAGGCGAAATGGTTGTAGTCATAGATGCCAGCTTGACCAGAATCGACACCAACGCAGATATCAGTTTTTCGAAAATTGTTTGGCTCTTCAACATCTTCATGCCAAGCAATGAGTGCGGAGCAACGATTACCCCAACAGTTAACATTTAGATTTTCAGCTTTGGTGCACCAAGTCCCCGGTTTTTACATTTTTCAAGCACGCCTTGACACCATATGTCAAGGTCGTAACATGGATCAGAAACCATAACTTTATCACTAAGTTCGATATCACGTCCATTTTCGGATGGTAATACAATATTGGCACGTGTATAGTCATCGTACCATGAATCGCGGAACCATTTTTGAACATCCTTGTCTAAGTCATAAGTATGGATTTCAATATTATAGATATCTGCACGTTGTTTCGAGTACGACTTCACCATATGCAGTGATTTTTGAAATGGATGAGTTGGTCGTTGTTATTTTTCACCCTCTAATTCCCAATTTAACTGGAATTCGTCAGTGTTTTGCCAATGTTGTTCAAGCAATTGTACGAGTTCCTGTACTGAATGATATGTATACATGTTAATTCCTTTCTAGTTAAAGCCCTTGGTAAAATAGGGTAGTTTAAATCATCAATGATTTTGTCGATAACATTGTGGAAACGCTCATCAACATTAGTGAGCGTATAAGTGTTGTCTGTTGCGTCAAGTTTAATTTCAGCAATCTCTATTGTTTTTGTAGGGATATCGCTTTAATATGTACAGACGGATCAATTGAAATAGTGATTTTTGAGTTATAGATTGTAATTTTTGGTGCCCTCATCTTGACTGGTGAAATGCAATCGGTCGTTGTTTTTTAATGACGTCTGATTTCATTAACAGTTCGATGAGTGTCGCAAATTTCGGTGTTTGTGTGAAGGCAATTAATTTGTTAATCACAATGGATTCTTTTATTTAAGTAGCTGTATAAGGACATAGCGTTTCCTTTCTATTTATCTAGTCGATTGACTAATTCGAGTCCACCGGGAATTTCATCCATCATTTCTTCAAATTGTGAGTAAATTCGAAAGTGGTTGTGGGTGTTTTTTTAGTAGGTCGATCATTTTTACCCTTGTGTTCGCGATAATTGTCCATTCCTGTGAAACTATTGCACCATTCATCATAATGTTTGATGAGCCAATCAGCTGAGTAGATGTCGCCAACGTTGTAACAGTTCAATTCGAGGAGGTTGTCAACAGTGCAATCGTGGTCGACACGTGCGTATTCAATGATTTTAGAGTGTTGGCTAGACCACGCAATAGTGATTATTTCTTGACAGAGATATTCTGTTGAATAATCTTCGTCGGTATATTTAAAAAATAACTTCAAAAGTCATATTGTTTTAGATTATCACGAATGGCGTTCAAAGGCAATGCCGTAATCGTGATTGAAGATATCTTCGAAGAAATTTTTAACGGTATGAATGAAGGCTCCGTTACCAGTGCCATGAAAGCGTGACTCGTAATCGTAATATTCATCTAGTTCATCAAAAATAGCGTTAAGTTTGTCTAACGTGGTCGGTTGATTGACAATTGCTCCTTCGATATCTTGAATGATAAGTGACGTGTTTGCTAAATTTTGTAAATATAGTAAATAAGCAGTGTTGAGATGAGTGTCTGCGTCAATGCTTACGGAACCAAATGCTGTTGTAGGGTTTGCCATTTTAGTAGTCCTTTCTTAACAGGTTACATAGTTGTTGATATTCTGTTTCAGAAATAGTATAAGCATGACCGTCTGTACAATGTACGAATCCACCGTTATTGTATGGTTCAATCATGATGATGGCGTCTAGGTTAAAGATGTGATTTTTCTAAATGTCCGGGTTTCATTTGGTTTCCTTTTCTAATCACCACCAAAAACATACGTTGGACTTGGCTCCAAGTTGACCATAGTGCTTCATCATCTTTCATATAAGTACGTTCAATGAGCCATTTGCGCCAGTATGCTTGTGGTTTGTTATTATAATAGTGATAATGCATATTGATTGGTGCGTATTTGAACCATTTAAGCCCCAATCGTAAGAATAATTTTAAGTCATCAAGTCGTTCTTGGCTAAGAAGCGTTGTTACGTTTTTGAGCAGGTCTTTTTGGGAAGTCAATCCATGCGAAATCATCAATATTGTCTAAGTTTTCGATGGTTTTGACGATATTCTTGCCGTTTTTATCAACAGCATCCGGGTTGTCTAGTTTTTAGAGCGGCATAGATATAGAGAATGACTGCGTGGCTTAGACCCCCATGTGATGGCTGACCAGAAACCACGTTTGTAGTAATTACGTAGATGTTTGTGATATTGTTTTCGAAAAAGGCTCTGGTTTGAAAAAAGGGTATGATTCTTCTAATTCGTAGATTGTTTTTCGAATATCTTCAGGTAGTTTGTAGTACATGGGTTTCCTTTCTATGTTATTCATCCTCCTGTTCAGACGGATATGTGTTTGGATGAGTGTTGTTCAAATCAACTGTCAAGTAATAGTTTTTAGTCCATTCCACACAAACCAGGTCGTCACGTTTTAATTCAACGTTGGTCCATTTTAGCCAAGAGCTCACGCGTATCAAATCGTTGGTCAACGACAACACCGTAACCATTTGGTGTTTTTATGCAATTCAACGTTCATAGTTGGATGTTTTTGCATCCTTTTTAGTTTGAGTGTTTTTCGTGATAATGCTCTACGTCAGCGAGGAATTCTTGCAAGAGTTCTTCCGTATCTTTTCCTTCGACAGGGTCGAAGTCGAATAGCCATTTGAGATGCTTTGAGTCGTAAGCATTTTCTTTTTTAGCGGCAAGCGCTGCGACTCGTTGAGGTAGACTTGATAGATTGAACTCATGGTCGAGCAACTTGTGTTGTAGGGCTTTTGAACGTTTTTGGCGTTACTACGAGGGTTGACTGAAACGTACATTCGGCACATTTCACCAAGCTCGCCCTGAGCAACAAAAGGCTTGGAATTGATGATGAAGTTGTTCTAATTCTTTTGTTGTTGTGAAAGCGTTTCTGCGCTCCGTGAAGTTTGGCAAGGTTTTGTTGTCTTTGTTTCGTGATACGAAAAGAACGACAGTTAGTTTGTCGCTCTCATGATTTTCGTCACGATTCCACTTGTTGAAGTTTCCCATAGGTGGTTTCCTTTCTATTCGATCGCGGATTTTTGGCACACGGTCAATGGTGTCTTTGTATTGTACTTGATAGGTTTTGCTATCTTCGTCGATGATTTTTGCTTCTGCTTGTTTTTTTCCAAGTATTTTTGATTTAGAGTTTTTGAGTTTAAACTTGATGGCTTTTCCATCTTTGGTCATATTGTAATAATCTTCGATGTGACCTTTTTGAATAGTTTTGATTTCGTTAACTTGTTTGTTGACATTGGTTACGGATATGTAGGTTCCGCCTATGCTAATGATTGCAACAATAGTAGTTAATATTCCGAGGAATTTATCATTGTCTATGAATAGGGCACTTAGTCCATATCCTAGTGAGAGAGCGCTTAGACATACAAGAAACACAATCAAACCAATTTTTGTGATGGCTTCTAGGTCATTATTAATTAATAATTGTTCTAACATTGAATTTTTTTCCTTTTATTCTTAGATACCGATGGTAGCTTTTAATACGTTGACGACATCTTCAGTTGAAATTGTTTGTGTTGCAACAAAGCCCCCGATGTCACATAAATAGTGTTTTTTTATCTGTGTCATAGTGGAAGTAGAAGTGCGCAATATCATTAGATATATATCCGAGGTCATCTTCGTGATAGATAATAAAGTGATATGTGTCTTTGTCTTCATCTTTTGTTATACAATTGTCGTGTAGTGTGAGCACACCTTTTGAATTCACCATATGTTTGTTCTGCGGTGAGTCTGCATTGCAGTGCATATCTCATTAATAAATATGTAGGTGTTGGTCGGAGAAGTTTTTCTATTTCAGCTTCCATATTGATTTTTGGTTTTGTAATGTTTACCAAGTTCTCCTTCGGGCGCTTCTAATTGGTTTATTTTTTTCAGTGATTGATGGCATTTGGGTTTCTTTCTATTTTGTATATCGTTCAATTTCTGCGATTTCGTTTTTGACAAATTGAATGAATCTGTTGAGTTTTTGTTTTATCAACAGAAATTTTTGTGGAAAGTGTGATGTTTGGTCAAAAAGCGGGTCGCACATTGGGTTAACTATATTGCTACGATAGCGATGTCCTGAAATTCCTTTCAGAATGTGAGCTTCTGCATCAGTGATATTTAATTGTTGAGTTAAACTATAAATTTGGTTTTGTGCAAACACCAAGAACCACGGATTAGATTGGTCACCGTCACGTACTTGTTCGAGTACTGTTAGTAACTTTTTCGTAGTGTTCTTTAGCTCGACGTTTTTCGAGAATGAGTTTATACAAATCTGTCAAGCCGTCATAGACACGCAAACGTTCTTGGTCAATCATGCGTTTTTGCTTGGTTTAGTTTCTTGATAATATTTTTTTGTGGTTTGTATTTTTTTGCAATAGTCAAAAAGAGCCGTTTGACGCGGATTTTCACGCCATGTAATATAGTTTGCGTGGCTCATTAAATTGATTTTAAATTGTTCTTTTTTTCGCTTTTTTACATAAACATAGGGTGCAAGACCGTGCTCGCGAATGAGTTCTTCGAGTTGTTCTTTTGTAATCATAAAATTCCTTTCTTTAACACATCGGTTACATAGTATTCGGACGGAACTAGATGTACATAAACATGTTTTAGTTCATCTTCGTTGAAGATGGATAGCGGTGATGGTTTTAAGAATTTGATAGTGCCGTCGATCCATGTATCATTATTTCCACGTTCCTTTGCACGTTGTTTGAAAATGACTTCGGAATGTTCGGTTGGAAGCGGTTTTAAATAATGAACATCGTAGCCAAGTGCGATGATACCGTGTACGATATCTGGATTTTGTGCAGTGAACACATAATTATATTTATTGGATTTCACGGCTTCGTCAATTGCTTTCAAGTAGTCGGCAACACCGTTCGATTTCGGTTTTCGATTTGGAATCCCTTTGAATGCTTCAGACGATAGATGTTCGTAACTCGTTTTATCGAACAAATAAACAGAGCTCTCTAAGTCGAGAGCTTTTTCTGGATGATTTTGCGCATAGTATGTTTTTTTCCCATGCATGGGAAAGCTAAAATAATTTTTCGTCATTTTTAGCCATTCCATTCCACAGTTCCGTCATCGTTGATTGTAATTGTTGTGACAGTCATATATGTGAATTCTTTATCGAGTGCTTGGTCGAGAAGAGAGTCGATTGCAGAATCGTTATCACAATACCAATCATCAAGATTGTCAAGTAACCATTGTTCTGCATCTTGTGGACTTGTTGTAATATATTGTCGAGCGTATGTTGAATATAGTGCGCCATGGGTCGTGGTAGTATACTTCGTATAGTGTCATGTGGGGTTCCTTTTTATTTTGTTAATGTGGTAAATTCGTGATATTTAGTGTAGGGTTCATCATTTGGTTTGAAAAACTTGTTTATTTGTTTGGATTAATTCATCGTAGATTTTTTTGTGCGAGCTTTTTCTGCTTCATTCTCAGTGTATTCTTTATAGGGATCCAAATAGGTTTCCATTTTTAGGCTTCGTGGGTTTCGAGGCATTGGGTATGAATATTTTGAATAGTGGAGTGTGTGCGTGAATTCATCACGGTAATCTAGATGGTAGTCGATTTTTGATTCATTATCGCGGAAATGTAAATATGTTAACGGGTGGTATTTTTCGTTTAAATGTTCATTGTAGAGGTAATCGTATTCGTCATCAATTTGGGGTTTGAGTGATTCAAACCGTTTATCATAGTAAAAGTACGAAGTTGTTTTCTTCAAGAATGTAAACGAGTTGTTTTAAAACGCGTGCTACGTTTAGTTCTTTGTTCATGAGCGTTCCTTTCTAAATCAGGTCAAGGAAGATTTTATGGATATCTTCTGCGGTTACGTCTAGTTTATATTTTTCATCGTTTCGTTCAATGGTGAGATATTCGATACCTTTTGGAGCAATGCTATTTAATTGATCTGCGAGATCTTCGACATTAGCGCTGACTGTGCTCATACTTGTAATTCCTAATAATTCGTTTGCCGTTAAATAGTTTTCTAATTGGCGCATGAGTTCGTAACTAGTATCATATTCACTAATTCGCCAGTTGTTGTCTTGCGCGTATGCAAGAAGTTGTACAATAATGTCTGTTTCAGGAGACATTGTTGAATAGGTATTTTTAAAGTTAAACATGTCGATGTTTGATTCGACAGTGACAGTATAGGTTTCTTTTTGTGTGGATGGTTCTTTAATTTTTTGTAATGTTGCCATATGTTTTTTCTTTCAATATTGGAAGAGTGGTTTATTCGGTGACGTGATTGTGACTTTGCTATTGTAACCATCGTTAAACAATTGGTGGCATTCAGCAATAGCTTTATCACGGTCTGTATATAACCCGTATAGCCATTTTGGGCCTTTTGAGTCGAGCAATTTTTGCATATTGGTCGCCTAGTGTAACAAGTGCACCGCATTCTTGTTGTGCGATATCTTGAATGATTTCAATAGCGCACAAATTGTTATTTCGAAAAACATCCCAATCATCTAGTTCAGCATAAGTTACTTCAGCTAAAATGGTATTTCCGAAATGGTCATCGTTTAGATGAAGCATGTCAAATGACTTTTTAAAAAGAATGATTTTCAACAGTTGTACAATGTTGGATTAATTCATTATCTTCGACACTATAGTAAACATCTGTTAATTGTTTTATGTTTCGTGAGAATATCTAATCGGTAACTGTTAAGGAGTTCGAGTAGCGGTTTTTGATGTAATGCTTCAATGTCAATGTGATAAGTGATATAATAGTCTAAGTTGCTCATATAATTTGTCCTTCGATGTTATGATTTATTAGATATAGCTTGTAGGATGATTGTTGAAAGGTTAATAATAACCCCGATGCTTGAAAGCGTAATATTAAATTTTTAATTGTTTCTTTTCGCATGATGTGTATGGTTGTGATTGTTTTTAGTTAGAACGATGAATCCAATTGATATTGCGCCATAGAATGATGCAAATGCAGATAACCAATATGCAATTTGTAGTAAACCCGTAATGTCCATGTAGAGTATTCCTTTTTTTTGTTGTAATGTTTGTGGTACTGTAATTGCTATAAAAAACGACCTCGAGCATGGCTCGGGGTCAGTTTTAGTGAGTGTTTCACGTGAAACGTTATTAGTCGTATTAGTTTTCCGTTATGGCCTTGTTCGATAAGTTTATCGGTTGATTCTTGAGGTACAATTAAAAATGCAAGTTGTGTCTTTTGTCCATGTTTCTTTTTGTTTTTCTTGTTTTTTTAGCTATTTTGGTTTTGATTTCGATAATGGGTTCTTTAATGTTAGCTTTTTCGTGAATTTCATCGATTTTCAGACGTTCTTCTGTTTTGTTGATAATAATTTCAGAGGACGCCAAGGTTTCTTTAATTTTGTAATTTCTTGGTGTTCGCCAGACGCAACAAGTACATTGTATCGTGATGCATCAATGATTGTTTTTTTCGCCGGTATTCTTTTTTTAACAAGTGTAACATCAGCCAATTTGTATTGGTCTGTTTTTGTATAGTACTGTGTGTCTTCGGATGTTGTTTGAAGTGATAGTGCTGCCAAAAAACATAATGCGCCGACACAGGAGCCAATAAATGCAATTACAATTTCCTGAGGGGGACGTCGCATTGAAAAAAATGTTATAGATTATAAGGCATGATAAAGCGATTGAAATAATACCGCAAATCATTAGAATTAAGCTTAATAGGTTCATTGAAGTATCCTTTTTCTATTTTGGTGATTAATTTAAAAAACGACTATGAGCGTGGCTCGTAGTCGTCTTAAAATAGTTGATTTTGATTTTTGTTCTGAGGCAATAGAAAGATGTTAGCATTGATATAATTAAAGATAACACACCAACGCAGTATATTTGAAATGACGATTTTGGAGTGTTCGCTAGAATATTTAAAAGAATCATTGTATATGGGACACTTAAGAATGAAATTGAAAACATATCTCGGACGAGTGCTTCTTGGAAAACTCGGTAGAGAGAATCAATTTGTTCTATTAAGAAAATTGTTACAATGAATGCTAACGGTATACCAAATGAACTAACCGTGATCATATAGAGAATAGGTGTCATATTTGCCTCATGTAATGGTTGTGTTTTTGATATGAATGGCGGGTCCTGAGTCAACAACATATAATAATGATATTGCACAGGTTAATGTGAATGGGTATCGTTTTTTTGAATCACTTAATAATAATCGGATTGTGTAATAGAATGTGCCACCGTCATCGATAATGGAGATGACTTTAAATGTCGCAATTTTTGTTTTTAATGCGTGTGCGTATCGTTTTCGGCTAAAATATCGTAATAATGTTTTTTCAATTTGGGTATAGATGTCAGAATCTGTGAGTTCTAACAGAATATATCGATTTAAAAGATCCATTTGAATGCTTGTTTTTAAATCGGGTACTGGGTTGTAAACCATTTGTGTCCTTTCTTAAAGTAAGTTTTTACCAGAAATTCGTTTGATGTGCATTTTTGTAGCATCAATTACGATAAAGTGTTCGAGTTACGAGACGTTCTGGTGCTGTGACGACTAAGGTGTCACCGTGATATAAGTTTTGAGCTAATTGTTGGAATTTGGCTCGTTTTTCATCATGACCTTCACCAAAATCAAATGTTAATCGTTTTTGAGTATTCGTATCAATATAATGTTGAGTACGTGGTTTCGGTTGGGATACAATAATATTATATTTAGTCATAATGGCTAATTCCTGTCTGTTTTTATATGGTTCTATTATATCACAAATTTGCTAGAAATCAATTTTTGTGTTATGATTGGGGGTATGAAAAACATTATATTTAATTCAACATAATAATATTCCGGAATATACGAAAATAGGATATACAACGAATTTGGATCAACGGATTCAACAATTACAAACAGCATCGCCGACAGGTATTCGATTAGTTTTATTGCATTCAGTGCGAATATGCTGATAAATTAGAGGCACATTTGCATGCAAAAATATCGTTCAAAACAAACAAATTTAGAGTGGTTTGCATTGTCACATTTAGATTTAGTTAATATCATGTTTTATTTAGAGGAAATTGTTTGCAGAAGTAAAGGTGTATCGCTCAAATAGAATATTTGTGAAAAAATAACTTGACAGTGATTGTTCTTTTTTTGTTACACTATAAACAGATATTGAAGTACCTTTTCTGTTGACCCGCTATAGGCGGAGTTTTTGTATGTATAAGGCCTACGAATGCAGGGTCTTATTTGAATTTATTGATGAGGCTATCAGATGTCTTTTCAAAAATCCTGTTTCGATGGAAAATGTTGACTGACAATGACAGATGGGTCCTCAAGTTATGGTTTTTGTTCAACATATATAAGTTCATGACTAATAGGGTTATATTGATATTGTAAAAAACCGCGATAGGTTGCACATAAACTTTGTTGTTGATTACATGTTGTAGTTGCAATGTGATATTGTATACATTTGTTGTTATTTTTCGAACCTCAATATGAAGAGGTTCAATGTAGAAGTTCGTAAGAGTTGAGAATTGCGAGGAAAACGTGACTCTCAATAGCTCAGTAACGTAAGGTTCAAACTTTGTTTTGAATTCTTGTTGGAAATTCTCAACATGCATGTGAGCTCGAGATGTATGTTGTAATAACTCGGATAGAGATGGAGATTCTTGATGTGTCATTTAAGGCACCTAAAAGCCGTTTTAAGCGACTTTAATCCTTTCTGGTGTAATTCTATTAATTGTTACTTAAACCCTCTTATAAGGAGCGAGAGAGACTTATAGAAGGCATTTGGATATAATTGTATCAATGTCTTCTTTTGTGATGGTGATGAGGTCATCATTACTTAATGGTATGTTTTGCATTTTTAAGTTAGATAAGCGGATATCACGAATAGCTAACAAGTCATTGACAAAGTTTTCGATATAACGTCCGTTTCCGTCTAATGCTCCATTTATGTTGGTTACATTAAAGAGGTTTATAAATCGAGATTCTAAGTAATCCCAATCTGTTTGAGATATGGTAACGTTCTTTTTGTTTTATATGGGAGTAAGAGGATATCCAATAATTCATCACAGGTGTAACTTGGAAATTCGATCCAATTTGGAAAACGAGATTTTCAATCCAGGGTTTCCTTTTTCAATGAATTCGTGCATATCTTCCGTATATCCTGCAAGAATAACGAGTATCTCACCTTTGTGTTCTGTGATATCCATTACGAGTTGGTCAATTGCTTCTTGTGCGTGGTCTTGTTCACCATGTGGTAGAAGAGGTAGGCTTCGTCGATTAAGAGAACACCGCCTAGAGCAGACATAAATACATCATGTGTTTGTTGCGCAGTTGCACCAATGTATTTCGAGACCAAATCTTTTCAGTGATTACTTTGAATTTGTCGGTTGGAAGAATATGTTCTTCAAAAGAGCATTTGACCGATGATTTTTGCAACGGTTTGTCTTACCGGTACCGGGCGCCCCTCCGAAAATCATATTCATATTACCAAGGTCTTCTTGTTTGAATCCACGAGCTGCGCGCTCGCTTGCATAGAAGCAACGGCCATGAAGTTTTGAATTTGTTCTTTTACGGAAGCAAGGCCAATCATTTCTTGCAATTGTTTATATCCCGATGATTGTCCTTTACCTGTTGTGTTTGAGTTGATTATTTCTGAATCAAATAGTTCCAATCTCTACTGTTTCCTGAAATGATATTGATTGTTGAATTATGAGCATTTGAGTTTTCTAGTGTTTTATTTGTTTTTGAGCGATTGAGTGTCAAGTTGGTTTTATAGATTTGGAATAATCGAGCTCTATAATTGTGTTCTGTAGTTGCAATGCGTATATTATTGATGACTGCTTTTTCGCAATTATTAATTTTGAGACCAATGACATCATCTTTTACGAATGAACTATCTTTGAATTTTTTTATGGAATTTCTTCTCAGGTTCATTGTAAAATAAAAAGTTGATTTGTTCTATTTCAAAGTTATTGGCTTTACAGTCACATTCACCATATGTCGTCAGAGTTGATCCTGTTAATGTGTCACAATCTAAATGAATATTCGTCAACGTAGAATTGTCAAATTGAATCGTTGACGCGTATATTTCCGAACGAGGGCCAAAGAAATCCCCGAAAGTACATTGTCGCATTGTTACGTTTAAGGCTTCAAACGAGCAATAGTCTGAGGTGACATTTGTGAGAGTTACTGTAGAGGATTCTGTTGAGTAAATCGGTGGGTAGATATCTCGAGGGTCATTCTTTGAAGAAAACGTGAAAGTGATGTTTTCGAGATCGATTCGGCTATTTGGTGTTTCGTTAACGATGCCGTTACAGTGTTTGTTTTGGAAAATCGTGACATTGGTTACGATTGTGTGTTTCGTTTTGAAATTCAATCCGATTGCATCTTCTTGAATGCGAATAGTGTTATTCTGTCCGTCAATTTTAATGTTTTTGGTAACGTTTACGTTAGCGATGTCTATTGATTTGTTTAGTAAGATGATATCGCCTTCGCGAGCGTTATCGATGGCGTCTTCGAGAGTCTTATAATGATTTCGAAAACCGAATCCGCCGACGTATAATTCTGTCATGTGTTGATATTGGTCCTTTCTGTGAAGTGCTAGTTTTATTATATCATAGAAGTGTGTTTTGAGTCGAGACTGTTTCGATGCTCGTGACAGTGGTTTCTTTTTGTGTTTTTTTGAATTATGTGATAAGATATTCTATAGACAGCCTATTAAACATTGGTCAAACAATAGAGGTGGTTACTCGGTTGTTTTTATTTAATTTTATTGACACGTATGATTATATATGTTATACTTATGATAGATGAGAGGTCGGCTCTAGAATTAAATCCGATATCAATCTTGAACATAAGGGTCAAGCGGGTGGCGGACACCAGAATTAAATCCGATATCAATCTTGAACATAAGGGTCAAGCGGGTGGCGGACACCAGAATTAAACCGACTACGAGGCTTGCATTGATTGTAAAGCCTTTTTATTTTGTTTTATATAAATAAAGAATGGATGTTATGGTTAATAATAAATACAAAAAAACCGAATTCAAAAAGAGCTAAAAAAACGTTGTATGAGTTTGTTGTTTGTTTGCATGAAGCAGCTACTTTTTAAAGAACATTTTTGTTGGTAAAATCGTGTGCTATGAGACGAGTACGAAAAAGTCGAGGTTCAGTTTATATCTACCAATTTTATGCATTTGTGTGGAATTGATTATGAGCGTGGCGCTAAACGATTTTTTTGAGGATTGTCTTGATGATTGTATTCATGTGGATTTAATTCATGTAAAAATGCGATGGAACTACAATTCAAAAAAATTAAAGGTTTTGCAAGTATTTCAGAACTTGTTGGTAATAACCTTCGTGTTACGAATAGCGGCGATGGATTAAAAAAATCTCATTTGATTATGCGATACGGACACGAAAACAAATTTTCGCATTAGCGCTTGTCAACAAACGGACAAGAGTGATACCTATTTCGTTGTTGAATTTAAAATCACGGAATTTTTCCTAGTGGTGATTTAGTTGAATCTATATATTCTGTGAATTTAAACGATAATTCGATTAAGTGGTATAAAACGGGGCCGTTTTGACAGTTCTGACAATTAAAAAGTGATTAGAATGATATGACGATAGAGTTTTCTCTATCGTTTTTATTTAATGGTGTTTTGATAAAAAGAGAGTGTTTGTGTTTGTATTATATTTGATACTTCACATTGCATTGCTATTCGTCTATTTTATGATATAATTAAAAACACAATAACAAATAAGAATTTATGAGGGTATCAAATATGAAACTAACTAAAAACAAGTTTATATAGTCCTGATGATTTAATTGAGCTATTAAGAACATCAGGGGCTCCGTTATCGAAAATCGCAGAAGAAACGGCAATTCCTGAGCCTACACTTAAGAATTATAAATATGGTAAGACGTTGATTGACTCAATGCCGTATAGAATTGTGGTGGAACTTTCTCGATTTTTTCGACAATATGATTTGAATGTAGAAAAACTAAAAACATATGGTCATGTAATTCTACCTAAAGATATGGATTCTATTCATTTTGAATATATGTTTGGTGGAGAGTTTAAAGAGAATCCGCATTTATATGCATTACGTGTATTGCATTTGTTTACAAGTCGAAGTGAAACGGTTAGGGGATTGTGATATATTTAAACGAGAATATGGGTTTGAGCATGTTTTTGTGGCTATATCGCCGGAAATTATTAAGTTGATTGCTAAATTGGATTGGTTTTCAATAAATATAGATCGGATGTTTGAAAAGATGACTTCACTTAATATTACTTGTGTTTGGTCAAATTCTATGTTTAAAGATTTATATCGTTATTTTAATGATGAACCAAATAAGTATGATTTTGTTGAATTGTATGATTCTTCGATAAAAAAACGGAGAGACTTATGTCTAATATGAGAGGTCAATTGTTTACAAGCGAGTGTTTATTAGATGAATTAGAATATGTTGAAAGATTTATTTTCGAATGTTGCTATTCAATATTTGTTGGTAATGTTTGGAATCGATCCTATAGTGTACAATACGTACCGTGAGGAATTAAGTCGTTGGTCGGATTCATGGATTGAATGTATGTGTGATGGGTTGTTTACTGAAAAAAACGGGTTATAGCTGAATACGATGGTGTTACTTTTTAAGTGTAATGAGGGTAGTGTTAAAGATATGGTTAAGTTTAGACAATTTCAATTACAGATGGAATTGTATCGGACGTTTGATTTAGAGATTAGTCAAAAAAATATAATTTCGATGAAATGCTTCGAAAAAGGTACTTATGAGAAACTCTTCGAATAAAAATAAAAAGACACTCTTAGGAGTGTCTTTTTTTATTCATTCAAACCTTATCATTAATGAAATCATTAATAGTTGGGAGTTTTTGTCGGATTTCCAAAATGTCAAAGTGTTTACGTTGAGCATCCTTGTAATCTTTATTCCACGCGCCTTCTTTATAGTCAGAAGGGGTTTTATTAGCCGAATCATCGCCAACAACTTTCGTTTTTAGATGTAATATTGAATTGAGCTAGTGTGTTTTCGATATAGCTCATTTCGGGTGGATTGATTGTCTTAATTGTAGTTTTGTCAAGAGGCGTGTAATCCGCTGATAAACCAGAGCCAATTTCATGAACAGTGTCCGGTTTAGCGAAGTCGGATGTGTCTTTGCCTTCATTGAGATGCTTTCATGACGGCAACGAAGATATCAGATCTTGTTGTTTGATCGGCATTGATCCAGTGGTCTGGTTCATTTGGTGAGTCATAACCCGTCCATATGCTGACTGCTGTATTTTTAGTAGCGCCACTCATCCATGAATCACTTGCTGATAAGTCAGGTCGCGGAATGCCGTCAGAATCATCGTATGCGACAGTACCTGTTTTTAACAAAGTAACCTTTGTATTCAGGTATCTTTGCGGATACGGCTGACCCACCGTCTTGAGGAATACCTTCCATCATTTTAGCGAGAATGTATGCCGTAGATGCCTTCATTGCACGATGTTCTTCTGGTTTAATTTGTTTGATAGAGCCATCAGAGAATTCCAATTTATTGATATAATTTGGAGTTCGATAGGTTCCACCGTTGGCGATAGTCGCAAAACCAGATGCAAAATCCGTTGTTGATAAGTTTAATCCGAGAGCGTCAGCACCACCATAAGTTTCTTTGACATCCATATTTAGATTTTTTAAGAACGTTTTGGCCATATTTGAGCCTATAACATTGTCAAGCATTCGTATAGCGGGTGTGTTTTAGAGATAAACGGAGAGCTTTTTCATATCAACGATGCCGTAGGTGTAACCACCGTAGTTTTGTGCGACAACACTTGTGCCTGGATATTGATAGGGGCTTGAATCTAGTTGATAATTAGAACCTATTTGTAAATATTCGATAGCAGGAGCGTAGTCAATAAACGGTTTAATGGTAGACCCACTTGAACGAGTACGTTGAGTTGCTCTATTGTAACTATAAGGATTTTCAGTTTTTGATTTCGAGACCCTGCTTGAGCGATAACGGCTCCGGTTTGTGGATTAACAACGGTCACAGCTACTTGTTGGCCTTCATTTTTATAGTATTTCGGGTCTGATACGATTGATTGAAGTTTATCGTCTTCTTTGGAATCCATATTGGTGTGGATTTGAATTGGTGTTTTTCAAGATCATAGCCCAGGTTTTTTTAGTTGCTCCAAAGTGGATGTAACGTAGGGCGTTGTGTTGAGAAACTTTCGACAAGATTTCTCGATTACGCCAGTATCGTTCTTTCAACCCGTGAGTTATGTCTATTTTTCATGGCATTGTATTCTTTTTGTAATAATCTTATTCTCATAAGCCATTTGCAATACAATGTTTTTCGCTTATTTCCTTGTTTTGGATAGTCGTAAGCGTTATAACCTGACGGTGCTTGACCCTAAACCTGCGATATATGCTAAATGGGCAATGTTTTTCAGGAGTTCGCTCTTTCATAGCGTCTAACGGCTTACCGTAATAGGTGATTGCGATGGTGTTGGCCCCATAAGAACCCTCACCCATGTTGATTTTGTTGACATACCATTCAAGAATTTGTTCTTTGCTCCAATTGGTATCAAGTTGGAGCGCTAACCAGAATTCTTTAATCTTTCGTTCAACAGTTCTATCTTTTTAATTCACTAGAGAACGCAACGTTCTTAATGAGTTGCTGTTCAATCGAGGACCGCCACGTTTACCAAAAGATATAAAGGCATTAATGGTTCCTTTTGGAGATATGCCCTCGGTCTTGGAAATAAGTGGCATCTTCGGTGTTTAGCAATAGTTGGACGTATAGGTCTGGCAGTTTTTCATAACGAACATAATTTCGACGAATATCTGTTTTGCGACCAAATTAATTCACCATTTTTTTATCATACATATTGGATGTTGCTTCTGATCGCAACATTTTTCAGTAATAATCGGTGCTTCATCTATAATGGTTTTTATTTTATAAGCTAAGATTGGCACTGTTATTAGTGTTATAACGGTGCCACTTATGATTGATGTATTTGAATGTCTTTTTAAAGCTACGCCTATTTTCTTTAGAATTTCCATTGAGATAAATCACCTTCTTTCTAATCTGGTACCGTTGGGCGAGTTATTGTAGGCGTTGTGGGTCTTACAATATCAGATTCACTTGAACTTGACTCACTTGGGGTTGTTGGACTTGGTGGTGTTGTTTCTTCTCGCACGCTTGTTGATGGTGCTATTGGTTTCACCTGTTTCTTTTTTTATTCAATGTGATTGTGATTGTAGAGCCTTTTGTTATTTTTTTCATATTTATTGCGACCAGGCGTTTTGCTCAAGAACGGTATTATATGTTTTTGATGAATCATCTTTTTCAACAATGTTTATTGTAATATCATTAGTTTTAGCCCAACTGGAAACTTCATTTAGTGGTTTGTTTGTGAAGTCCGGTAAATCAATAATGAGCGATTTTAGTCTGTTTTCTTCGGAAACATATGTACTTTCAAATTGTTCAAAATCGGTTTTGGCTTTTTGATCGTTCAAGTATGCTGTGTATCGAGTAACAGCTGTTTCGTTGTTTTTGACAGCTGTTGCGCTTTGTTTAATAAGTGGTTTGAGTTTATTTTCCACATAGTTCCATTTATAATGTAGTTTCGAAATGGTTTCATTTAGATAGTTTACGTGTGTGGCAATCATATCTGTTTTTAAATTTGACTTATCAATTTTGTAATCTTGATTGACGGCATCAATCACTAATGCATATTGGTTTGAATCATTGGCCAAACCCTGTAATTCTTTAAATATTGATTCGGCTGATTTATGATTGTCTTCCATCAGGTATGGATATAACACGTCAAATTTGGTACGTACGTAATCTTGGATATCTTTTTAATGATCGGGAATGCCTGATTCTTTATATTCATTCAGAGTGTTCAAAAATATCATAAAGAGATATAATTTCAGAATAATGTTTTTAAACTGTTTTGATAGCTTTTTAGGTAATTTCGCATGTAATTGTTTCAATGAATCTATTGTTTTTGGAGTTATTGATTCTTTGAAACTATTCGTGTTTAATTCCAAATTTCTGATTCTTTTTGATTGTATTTTTTTGAATGAGATCTTTTTGTTTGTTCGTCCGCAGAAAGTAACTCTGGCGTTAAATTAGCGAGAGGTGTTTTTGGATACACGTTTCCATGTTTTTTTGTATGGTCAAAACGTTGAATGAGGTTGTATCCAATATAACCAGTTATAGATATACTTGAAACGCCTAGTATTAAAGAACTTATCAAAACGCCACGTTTAACGATTTTTATTCAAGATATGAATCCTTTCCGTTCAAATTACCTCAATTATAGCACAAATCAAGCGGTTTGTCCTTTTTCTGGCTGTGATTTTTGATAAAAATAAGACCAAGTTTGGCCTTATTTTTTTATAGTGATTGATGAGTTTTCGTAACTCTTGTGGATTGAATCCTGCGAAGTCAACAATGTCAGATTCGACAACTGGAGCTGATTGCCATCCACGGTCTTTTAAATATGGGCGGTATTCTGGGTTTTCATCAATATTAATTTCTTGGAAATTAATATCGTTCATAGTTAATTGTTTTTTAACCATTTTACATTGAGGGCAATTGTTTTTTGAATATACTTTAATCATAGTGTTTCCTTTATAATGTTTATTGTTATTTAATGTGACGAATCATTGGATTCGTGTTGCTTGTTTGGATTATGTTGTGATCGTTTTTCCACAAAAAGCGACAATTGGTCTAGAATCCATGGGATGTTTTTCTTTCCAAATGGCTTCAATTTGTGACCAAACGTGGGCGAGTGGCGATTGTGAAAACCACAATTGTGGATTTGAAAACAACAAGGAACCGTCGCTAAAGTGATATATTAAAAAGAGACCAATAAGTGCAATTCCGGCTGTTCCGACAATGGATTTTGTTAGACGAAATACTTTGATGGCAATGTATATTTTGAAAAAGAGATAATCCGGTGACACCTGATAAGTATAAAGAGCCACGATAGAATCATATTGAAACCTCACTTTATAGGAATAGATATATTGTATCATAATTAGTACTGAAAAGAAATAACTGAACGAAAATTCGCTCAGCTATTCTTGGATTCAATGTCTTGTGAGGGTATCAATTGTGTTTTGTCAATTTGAATGTGTCCAAAATCATAATCAAAAACCAAATGGGAAAAATATCAAATGTTATTGAACATTCGGTTCTATCTGTTGATATAGATCTTATCTGGGTGAAAGTGATTGTTTTTCAAACGTACGGTGTTTTGATATTTTTGATTTATACCGTATCTTTCGATGTTTTGAAAACGGATTGTTTAGCGTGAATAGATTTGGATTTTTAATATCGTGTACTAATGATGGATATTCATCCGCATTAATTTCGAAATAATTCGTAGTTTAATTTTTTTATTCATATGGATACCTTTCGGCGACGTGTTACTTGTAAAATGAAACCCCTAGCGAATGCTAGAGGTTTCAAATAGATTTATGATTTATATAGGAGTTTTTATTCAAAGATCTTATCTTAAAAAGTCTCTGATTGATATAGGGCGGAACCCTTTATGTCAATATTAGCAGGGAGCTAATTATTTTACAGCGTCTTTAAGAGCTTTACCAGCTTTGAACGCAGGAACTTTACTTGCAGGAATCACAATTTCAGCACCTGTTTGTGGGTTGCGACCTTTGCGTTCTGCACGTTCACGAACTTCAAAGCTACCAAAACCGATCAATTGAACTTTTTCACCTTTTGCAAGTGATTCTGCAATTGTTTCAAATACAGTACCAACTACAAGAGCTGCTTGTTTTTGCTCAATTCAGCTGTTTCAGCTACTTTTGCGATCAAATCTTGTTTGTTTGCCATTATATAAATACTTCTCGACGATATTGTCGAGCCTTTCTGAATAAATATTGTTATATCAAGGTTTCTTTTGACCTTATGTGTCTATTATAGCATAAGATTAGCTATTGTCAACTTTTTGAGTGCAATTTTTTTCCTTGATTTTTCTTCACTTTTTGCAAAAATAGCATCCGCAAGTGCATCATTCTCCAAACTATCAGTGGATTCTTGATGAATTTCATCGAGCCACCGTCCAAATTGCGGATGTAGGACGCCGGTGAAGTCGGCTTCTCTCAAATATTTTCTATAGAGTTTATCGAGTACATCTTGATCGTATTCTTGATATTCTGCGATCATGAGGCCTTGAATGAAACCCTTGATAGATTGGTCTTGCAGGTCAATTAATGTCCGTGCAGCTGTGCGGAGATACTCATATTTGAGTGGCGACAGTTTATCGTTATAGTATTTGTCGCGCTCAGCTTTTGTTTGATACATATCAAACGTCTGCTACATAAAACATACTAAAATGTATATTTTTATGAACCTTTCTAATAAATTTTAAAAGATTTCCTGCTTCATCCCGTCCGATTTTTGTTAAAAACGTTAATATTTGAGACTCAAATATCTTCGTTTAAAAACTACTTTCGTTTATGTAACGATCCACAGGCTTAACTTCCCGTGTAGCCCACGGTAGTGACGTGTGTTTTATTAAACTGTTGTCAAGACAGTGTAATCGACATATTCTCTAAATTGATTGCCGCGTTTTTGTCACGATTATGAGCAACGTGACAGTCAGGACATTCCCAACTACGGTCTTTCAATTTAAGATTCACGTTTTTATATCCACATTGAGAACATAGTTTACTTGATGGATAGAAACGTGGCGCTAAACAGCAACTCAATCCCCAATTTTTTTCGCATTGTTGTTGTTGTAGAAAAAAACGCGAGATTTATACCATTGCGCTTGAGAAGTAGCCTTCGATAAATGTTTATTTTTCATCAAACCTTTAATATTCAAGTCTTCAATCACAATAAAAACTTGGCTTTCGTTTTAAAAATTGATTGAAGCGCTTTTTGATTATAATCCGTTCGAATTCGAGATAAACGTTCATAAAGTTTGTTTACTATTAATTGTTGCTTTTGAAGATTTTTTTACATTCGTGGAAAGGACGTTTCCATTCAAATGATTTCAACTGTCCTTTTTAGCACCACTTTTGTAGTAAACCTTGTTTGTCATGTTGTTTTCATAACGACGTGATAAAGAACGTTGCTCTCGACGCAACTTCTTTTCAAGTTTACGAATTTTTTTAGATTTGTTAATCGAAGGGGTGGTTTGATCTTTTGTAATAAATTGGTCTTTCAAACCAAAATCGATCCCAATTCCTTCACCTGATGTAGCAACCCGTTCGTCGGTTTCAGTTTTTAGATAAACATGAAATATAATAACGTCCGTTTTTTTAACAGAAACGGTTACAGATGTAATATCTTTTGGAATATAACCATATTCCTTCAAACGCACCCATTTCAGCGTTGGTAGAAAAATGCGATGTCTTTCAACTTTAAACGACGTTCCGATTAGATAAAAAAACTGTTATCTTTTTGATTTCTTTTTTTGAAATTTGGTTTTCCTTTGTCGCCTTTGAGATAAGCCCAAAGCGCACCATTTGCGTTTATAATAGCTTGTTTTTAAGGCTTTACTCGAAAACTGTTTTCAACCAACTAGGAATTGTCGGATCATGATTAATCATTTTGGAATAATCATATCCCGAAATAACAGGTTCATTCTTATTCAAACGTTCGAAATTTGTAGCAATGTATTGGTTATAGATATAACGAACATTACCACATGTTTGATGAATTAATTTAATCTGATTTTTTTCGTCGGATAAATTTCCGTCTTGTAAGCTTTCATCTAAACTGATATCCTTTTTTTATACTTTCGTAAACCGTAGATACGACATGAAAAAGACATGAATAATCGAAATCAAGTCATCGACTAATTCTTTTTGAGGTGATGTATCTGGGTTGTTAATAACAACGATTTCACAATTATAATGATTACAAAATCGTTCAAACCAATCGAAACCAAAAGCGAACGAAGCGATCTTTATACGTAATATAGATTTTTTTCGATTTCGCCTTTTTGGAATCTGATTAAGAAGTAAATCATTCCAATGTTTTCGATTGTAGTTGAGACCACTTCCGATATCTTCGATTACATCATCTAAAAATCTCACCTTTTGCATTAACATAATTTCGAATAAATGTTATTTGATTTTGCAAATCATCTTTTTGATTGGCACTTGAAACACGCGCGTAAGCGATTGTTTTTCGTTTAGATTTAGTTGATGAACCAATGTATTCGAGATATTGGTCTTCAGTATAGTAACGTCGATCAGTAGGCGTTCTTTTTGCAACGAGAATACCTTCACGATCCCAACGTTGTAAGGTTTTTACGCTAACATTTAATCGTTTAGCCATTTCATTTAATCTAATCATAAATACACTTTAACACAAATTATTATTTTTTTGTCAACAAAATGACTGCTGTTTTTATCCTCCTTTCAGAATTGTGGATATCATTTCATCATCTGACATATCAGACGTAATAATAATATCATCGTCATATTTGACGATGTTGTCCAATCCTATTTCTGAAATATGACCCTCGGCTTCGGCGGAGGGTCTAAAACCCATCGCGAGCCATAAGGCGCGCATGTCTGGTTTCTCTGTCGATGTTGAGATGAATTAATACGGCACCGTGTTTGTGACAGGCTTCGTATTCGTTGGGGAAGCGAACATCGGTAATGATGACCGAGATAGAATTTCGCAAAAAGTGTATCGATACGGTTGAATGTTCGGTCGATGAAATACATGGAATTCTCACCACGACGAAGGTCTCCGTAAAATTGGAACAAATGTCGTATTTGTGGGGTTTTCGTGTAAGCTGAAACACCTGTTAAATCGTGTGGGAGAATACTATCGAAGATAGTATGAAGTGATTCTTCCGATAAACGATACCGTTGGCTCAATTCAGGAATTTCGACACCGAAATCGCGTTTGGCGACGATGAGGTGTTCGACTTCATTCTTTAATGCGTCCGCAAAAGAAACGCATTCTGTTTTTTCTGGCAAGTGTTTAATGAGCAACGAGGCAAGGTAGTCCTTGCCCGAGCCCATTTTACCATATAATGCATAAAGTTTCGGCATAATATTTACTTTCTAATATCTACTATTCGGGTGGCGTCTTAACGAAACCACGAGTTGTTTGAAATCGAGATCTATCAAAAAGCTCTACGTTTTTCGTCATCTGCACCTTTATAAGAGGGGTCATAAAAATTCTTTGACGGCATATTTCGTAATGAGTGGTTCGTCAGGGTCCATTTGATTTGTGATTCGAATACGGTCGCTTCTTTTGCGATTTGTCGATGAGCAATCTCGTTTCTTTGCCCCAATCACGCGTATATTGTACGAATTGATTGCGACCATAGGTGACACTATTTGCATTGAACTCTTTCATCCATTCTTTATAGACAGGGGTAAGCGAGTTTTGTTGGAATAACGTCCCATTGGAATACATCGTACATGTCATCCCAGAATTCGAAAAACGTTATTGTTTTCTGATTTGTATTCAGATAACAATGTTTTTGTCGCTTCAGGTACGATGAATGTATCAGAATTGGTCCATCTCTAAAGCTTTAGACAACACGTATTCTTTAATGACGGGGTCTTGGATGAAATGGCTCTTAATATATTTCTTTTCAACACCTTCAAAAGTGTGGTCGAATGGAACCATTACAAGACGACGATAAAAAGGAATTCGTTTTATCTCGAAATTTAGGCATTCCGTTAATCATTTGTATAGTTACATGTTTAATGACAGCGGGGAATGAATCTTTATGTTTTTGGTTCGATAGAGATATCGTCACCGGTTACAGCGGCTTTGAAATCATCAACGTTATCGATGTAGACGCCGACAGGGTTTTCGTCAGCGATATTGACAACCTTACCTATTAAGTTTTTCTTTTCGAAACGTTTGCTATAATCTTGGATTTTAAGAGATGAATAGTTACCGAGTCCGACAATGTTTTTAATCAACTGACCATACGTACCCTTACCGTTATTACCCTCACGAGATACAAAGAGTATAGCTTTGTTATAGGAATGACCGGGGTTAAATGATGCAGCGAGAACCTGCCAAAGAAGTTCATTCTTTTCGGGGTCATGGTCCGCAAGCTCCATAATCCAATCGTCGACCGTCCACGGCGTACCGTCAGGTTCGAGTAAGATTGGTGGTGATGTTACAGGTGCATAATTTGTTTGTATTTTTTTGAAGTTTGCAACAAAATCAGGTGTGAATGGTTCAAGTTGTTTGGTCTCTTTATTGAAGATTCCATTGTTCACAACGACATGCGCTGAATCAAGTGATTCTCGTTTCATTGGCGCCATCATTGTGACGTAAGATAAAATGTTTTTACGAGACGCCATGCTCATGGGTTGTTGCAGAAGTGATACGTGTATTTCAATAAATTCATCACATTCTTCATATAGTCCGAGATTTGGATGGTTGTCGTATGGTGTGAACATATAGAGATTCGTATCGGCTTTTGATGATAAAGCCGAGTAAGCTATTCGTACAAGAGGTAGCGTATGAACAAGAACGAATGCTAATTCGAGGTCTGTTAGTTTAGGGCGTTCTTTAACACCGTTCATATTATTAAGTAGCTGTTTATGTGCTAAAAACTGCGCGATAGGTGTTTTTGAGTTCTTCATCTAGATCTTTTTCAGTTGCGATATTGAAAGTACGACCATTATTATCAAGATAATCAATAATACTTGCTAACGTTGGATCTTCAGCCGTCAAATGAATAGTGTTTGTTGATAGTTCCAAGTCTATTCACACATGACGTAGTGTTACGTCAGCCTTTCTATTTTGATATTGTTGAATTAATGACAGATAATAGTTGTTCTGTTAGTAATAATGATTCGGGAATAGATTCGTCACAAGCAGATTCAATGGCTTGTTGTAGTTTTTTTCTTTCCAATTCAAAAATTGTTGTTTTTTTGGGTTAGTGTCGAGATGTCGACAATTCGGCATTATTTCGAGAGCAACATTGTTTGTGTCGCATAGATGTTGAATGAGCGAGCGTTCTGTATCATTGAATTGATTATCAAACGCAAGAATAACTCGGTCAACGGTTCCTGATTGAATTAATGCAAATAGTTCGGTGAAACCGTTACCTGTGAATGAATGTAAAACCTCATCATTTATGATGAGTTTATAACTATGATCTTTACGTGATTTTTGTTATTTCTTTTAAATAATCATTCAAATCAGCATAAGCGAGAAGTGCTCGAGACCTCATACCAGACGTCGTATCGGAAATAGGTGCGTGAATATAACCAATCGTAAGGTTTTTTTGTCGATACCTTGTTGTTGGCGACGAAATTCATAGAATTCCGGAATTTGCTCATATGTGTAACGTCTCCAACCGCCAGGGATGTGTTCGCGGGAGAAAAAAAGGCCCGCTTTATCGTAACGTTGGAGTGTTTGGTATGTGACTCCGACAAGCGCACCGAATTCTTTTGAGGTTAATGTGTCTTTAGACATTGATTTAATGCGTCCTTTCGTTGTTTTTCATATGTATATTTTTATCATAAATTGAAGCATTCGTCAAAAAAATATAACATGCGTGTGTTTTTTTCTTCACATGTGTGTGAATAAAATATAACATGATGTGAATTGTGTCAGTTTTAGACACAATTCAATTGAGGGTTTGTTCCACAAATTCCACTTTTGTTCCACTTTTTCGTCATTTTTCGAAAAATTCGAAACTCGAGACGTGGCAGGCGATGTCAAAATTGTCAGAAAAATGGTTCCACTTTTTGAGGGGGTCAAAATATTTAGTTTATTTTTTTAATATAAAATATAACATTTGTTATATTTTTTTAAAAAAATATAACTTGTATTATATTTCTTTTTCTATACGTTTAAATTAATAAAAAAAGTGGAACAGTGGAACATAGAACAACTGCTTCCCACCGTTATGGGATTTTTGATGTTCCACTTTTTTTCCAAAAAAATAGCCAAAATAAGTGGAACTAAAAAGTGGAACATTTCTCAAAAAAAGTGGAACAAAGTGGATCACAATTTCGTGATGTGTTTGATGTCTAAATTTGAGGCATATTTTTTTGTTTTTTTAGCTAAATTATGAGTGAGGATAACATGGTCGCCTTGTTTTTAAGGAATGTACGAAATTAAGTAAGCTAGTTTTTGATTGCGGAATGTACATTGAGCCGTTATGGAATGTATGATGTTCGACATCGCGAACGCGTAACGATACTGAGTAGTCACCTTTTTTTGTTTTTGATAATACGGTTTAATTTAATAATTGTGAATTCTTTTTTTGCATGAAGTTCTCCTATCTGAAAAAAATAAACGAATAGCAATGTTTGCAAGTGTGAGCAAACCAAGAATGAGCAGAATTGTTTCAATTCGTTTAATCCATATGTATCGTTTTGATGTAGGGAGTTCCTGCAAATCGCATAATGAAGTTTTCGCTGTGCGTATATTCTGATGCATTTGTTGCGGGTTGTTGTTTAGGTTTCACAATAGGTGTTTTTCTTTGATTTTTTATCTCGTTTTTTTAGAGCTTCGTATACGGGGTCGTATATTTTTTTCACGAGAGCAAGGGTCGATGGGGTCACCAAATGTGTCGAAGGCAAAAGTATTTCAATTTGTATTGGTTGGCCGTCATATCGGGCAGTTCTTTTTGTCGGATTATTGATGTCAACAATGTTATTAAAGAATTGATTTTTTTGATTTAACTGTTAGTACAGTAAAGGGTCTACTGTCAAAAAAACGTTAATAAGCGTTTCGGGATAAGGACTCGTAATAATATTGTGTTTTTGAGATATGAGCTTCTTTAAAGAGAATAATATTTTCGTCAATCCATGAGGTGGGGTCGATTGAGTCAAGAGATTCAACCCAGCCACCGAGAGTTCCTTTTGGTGCGATTTCTTCTAAGTTTTCGGGAACAGGGATTGGTTTGGATGATTTGTGTCACCGTTCTCCCTTGAATTGTTTTAGTGTTATTTGTGAGTGAAATCATAATATTTTTCTTTCTAATGCTAAGTTTATAGAATAAAAACGACCGTGGTGAAAACACGGTCAATTGAAGGTCAAAAGATTGCGCAGATGCTATCTTTATGATATAATAGCCGTATAAATTAGAAATTAACCTTTATGAAAGGACTATCAAATGTTAGAATATATTGCCGGTGTAGACGTAGGTAACGGCTATTTAAAAATTAGGTATAAACGATAAAGTTGAAGTATATCCATCAGTTGCGGTGAATCGATATTCACTACACAATGATTTAAAAATTGACAGCGGAGGACGTTGCGGCCTTCGCGGGAGATGCATTCAATCAGATGGATGCTTCTTTTCTCATCACCACTTGTAAAACGATACAACACGTCGTATTTTTTTGGTGCGCGTGCTCTTGCTAGTGGAGAGCCATTAGAGGAATTCGATGTGTTTTCTCGAAAAATCAAAAAGCTGATGATGATTTATCTGGTGCTTTGATTTTGGGGGCTATTGCTAGTCGTTCTTTGCGTGATTATTATGAAGAGCGTAAAGAATTACCTACAGAAATCTTAGCGGTCGATGTATGGTTGTCAACAGCGTTGCCTATAGCCGAATATGAAAAACATCATTCTGAGTATGCGCATAAGTTAAGAAACAACGGCGCACCTCATTTGATTTCAATCCATAATTTTAGTCAGACTATCACGATTGCAATTACGATTAAGAATACGTATATTGCAAACGAGGGCGAAGCCGCTCAATATGGTCTTCAACATGCGCAGTCTAACTTTTTAGCGTTAATTGAAGCGGATGCTAAAAAACGTGCGATTGACGGTGAGTTGGATGACATTACAGGTGAAGATTTGGTTCACGCTGAGAATACTCTTGGCATTGATATCGGTGAAGGAACTGTTGATTTCGCGGTATTTACAAATGGACGATTTAATTCGGATGCGTCATCATCATTCTTGAAAGGTTATGGGAATGTTCTTGAAGCGGCATTGGATCGTTTAATTGAAGAAGGTTACACTTATAAGACTCGTAAGGAATTGTCAGAGTTTATTAATAAAAGAACCTAGTAAGCTCAGTCGAAATAAATATAATCATGTAGCTAGTGTAGTTGATGAAGAATCGTATCGATTCGCTCAACAATTACGTAATGAGATTTCTAAAAATCTATACTCGAATCGGAGCAACGAATGAAGTTATCTTCGTTTATGGTGGCGGATCGGGTGGTTTAGAAAAACACCTTTACAATGAAATTGTGAACTTGTTGTCAGAATTCAGTAGCGCATCAACACCTATTATTTATTTGAATGCAGCGTATTCGCGTTTCTTGAATGAGCATGGTCTATATAGTTTAGCCAAAGGCTTATATAATATCGACCATCAATAGGAGGGTTTATGTCGATTTTTAAAGCGATCGACGTCTTTCTATACACTTCTCTACAAGTAGCAAAGTGGTCATGTATTTATTGCGTAATGTTAATACTTGGCTGGTTTCTACAAAGTATGACTCATTGGTCTACGATTGAAATATATGTGAGCGTCATCTGTTTTTATTTCGGGATTTTTTTGGGAATCTATTTGGTTCTCAATAAAATCGGGTTTAAATGTTAAAACGTGGGCGTTATTGGCGAATTTATCTTGTTTAGCTGTTTCGTATTGGACGTTAGGTTGGATTGGTAAGTTGTCAATAGAAGCTTTCACTTCATATTTTGTATTGAGTTTATTGATGGCGCTTGTATTGTCTGTTGCGTCGCAACAATATATTATGTGGTTGTTTGTGAATGAACGATCCTTGTTCCGTTTGTTTAGTCATAATCATTATGAAATTGATAACAGAGTGATTCATGTTGTTGAATTTGAATTAGATGGAACTTTTTCCACATATATTGATGTTTTAGAATTTGAAAAAAAGGACTAGAATATCTAGTCCTTTTTATTGTTGCCATACGTTGTATGTTTGTTTGAATGCGGATTTTATGTTTTCTGGTGCATTATTGTATGCGATTTTATCAGTTAAGGTTCCTTGTACAACAATTCGCCCTTGAGCATATACGTCGGTGCATGTAATAAGAGTTACGAGTGGGTTTTTGTTAGATTCTGGTTCATCAAGAACATCGGTTCTGGTTGGATCAACGCGTTCTATCTTTGTGATAGTGTATGTGTAAATTTGGTCTTTATCTGTAAGGTATATCTTTTGACCTTCTTTAGCGTATTCTAATGGTGAGAATAACAAATCGGTTGCTCCGTTTATTCCAAATACGTGATGGCTCGCTAGACCGTAGTTACCCTGACCCATTGTTTGATTTTCTTTTGTTGTTCCGGCGCCGTAGTATAACCCAATGTTATCGAGACCTTTGACAATTGGCATATTTATTTCGAGTTCAGGGATTGCAATCCCGGCTATAACGGGAAGGTCTTGTGGTTGTGGTGGCGGTGAACTTATCACTTGATCGGGGTCGAGAGGCTTGACTTCGTCCCATGAATAATTTGCCGGGGCTTCCTCTATGTTCTTTTTAATTGTTTCTTTTGGCACATTTGCTATAATATATTGATTTGTTCGAGATGCCATTTTTGAATGGGCTATTGGTTTGTTCATATATAATGCAAAGACAATACCTAGTATAAGTGTTAGATTTAGGATGACTAACGTTGTTAGTATGCGTCTTTTAGTATTTGAAAATGTCATATTGGGGCCTTTCTGTTTTTTTGAATATATTATATCACAAACCTATTTACTTTGTACACCCAAAATGTTATAATATTGATTAGTATTTAGAAAGGTTGATTTTATGCGAAAAAGAAAATGATGCTCGTTTGGCTATTCGTGTACCAAAAAGATAGAGCGGATTATATTAAATATCAAGCTCAAGCGGAAGGTATCTCACAAAAAAGACTATACGTTACGGGCTTTTGGATTTTTATGACGAGTTTCGTCATTTAGCAAAAGAAGGATATGTCGATCATTTTAGAACAAATGAGTGCAATTCGGCACAGGTCTGAGAAGATTCGATTATGGTGTAATCGATTAGGAGTCACAATGTCTGATTTTTTTATTTGGATGCGCTTAATTTTTATTTAGATACATTAATTTTTGACAGATGGTCAACCTGATTCTATGAGTATGGTCACATTGAATACTTTGCTTAGAACAATTTCATCACAATTAGATTCGGTTGAAACAAAAAAATAGATACGCAAACAAATATTGCGATAAATGGATTTAGTTCGTTTGCACGGATTAGCGCGGGCGCGTCTTATTTGATTGACGAATTGGATGATGGTGTATTGCCAGAAACAAAAAGTGAATATGAGGTAGTAATAGATGAGTTTAACAACATTAGATGCTATTCGTCAGGCAAAAGCCAAAAATAAATGCGGAGCCTGAGTCTTCAGATAAGACTGCTGATGTAAAAAGAAGTATCGGAAGAGAATCTTCCAAGTGTTGAAGTTTCGATGGATACTGATGAGAAAAAAATCTATAGAGTCAATTGAGCCTGAACAATCAACAGAAGTTCGTTCCGATACAATATCTGATGATGAAGTATCTGAGTGGAAGGCGAAAATACGAAGAATTACAAGCAAAAAAATGGCGCGTTTTCAAGAAGCGTCAGCCCGTCAGATTGAAACGGTTAAAAAGAGTTCGGGTCAACAGCTTCTGGCACAACAGAATATTAATGAGGCTTTATCTAAAGAAGTTGAACATTGGAAAAAAAGCAAGCGAAGTCTCAAGATGAGTTTGATTTTAAAAATGATAATTTTGGAAATATGTTTAAGTTTGCGGGTTCTAATGTTATGTTCGGGGTCGCTTGGGAGGATCCACTTTCAACGTTGAATACGAAAGGTCGACGTCTAGATGTTCATCCTTCGGCATTTTTACCTGCTTTTGATTTAGTTTTGCATTTGACGGGTCGTAAAGTAACGGTAGATAAATCAGGTTATTCTGTTGAGGTTAAAGCTGATAATTTGTTATTACGTGGCGTAAATGAATCTAAGAATTTACGGGGAATATCATTTTTTGTGATGATGGCGTTTGCATATCAATTCGATTTAGATCGATTGGTGCAATTTGCGTGGTATTGGGTTCGAGCAACACATACGGAATTAGCATCAAAACCAACAGCTATTCGAGAATTGGTTCAAGGTAGTGAGAAAAATGGCTCGAAGGCATTTGATTTTTATTTGTTAGTTTTAGCTTATCGGGATTTATGTCTTGAACGACAAAAAAACGAGAATTGAGTGAGAATGAGCTTGTCACACAATTATATGAATTGCGTGATCGTGTGGAAAAAAACATACGGATATTTCTCGTGATATCCGCAAGCGTGTTTTAACAGATGAATTGTTAACGTCATTGTTAGTTGGTCGGGAACTTGGCATTCATAATCATCCGTTGCGAAGTGGATTGTTACCAAAAGGATTTGCGAGAGTATTTGGCATCGCGATTGCCGGATACAGAAGTTGAGATTGCAAGAACGATTATGCATGAAGCGCAAGAGTATGCGGATGAGGTTTCACGTCGAGATACGAAGGCCGGTAAGTAGAAAAAGTCAGGTTTGACTTTTTTTCTTTTTGCCAGATTATGGTAAAAATAGATATAAGTTCAACAGAAAGGACAGTTTAATGTTATTAATTGTTACAGAAAAACCGAGTGCTGCTCAGAACTTTGCGAAGGCGCTTGGTGGTAAATCAGGTACGTTCAATGGTGAACAGTATGAGATTATTGCATTGGCGGGACACGTTATGCAATATGTTTCTCCTGAGAATATGGTTGCTAAAGATAAAGTGGAACAATACAAATCGTGGGATATCAAATATCTACCATGGAATTTGAAAGAGATGTCATTTGATCGAGAGGTTGCGCAAAGTAAAGGTAAATTGGTTGCGGCTTTAAAGTCTGCTTCGAAACGAGCTGATACCTTAGTTATTGCAACGGATGTGGACCCTTCGGGTGAAGGGGAGTTAATTGCAATGGAAGCTTTTAAAGAGATTGGATGGCGTGGTAAAATTGAACGAATGTATTTCGTAGATGAATCAGTGAAACAAATTCAAAAAGCATTTAAATCTAGACGAGATGTCAGTGATTCACGTAAAAATGGAGATTATCTTAAAAGCAGAGACTCGTTCAATGTGGGACTTCGCGTCAATGCAAGTTGTTCGTATTGCTACGTCAATTGCTCGTCAATTGAAATTGCGGGTTGTGTTACGAAATGGACGTTTGAAATCCGTGATGAATCGATTGGTCTTTTTGCAAGAAGAAGCTATTCGAAAATACAAACGAACACCATATTATGAAGCGCAGTTTAAAGATGACAATGGTCATGTTTATAAGCGAAAGTTTAAAGATGGTGATGATTGGCGTTTCGCTAAGGAATCGGATGTTCCTTTAAGTTCATATCATTCATCTGCTGTTACAGAAGATGGACGCTCACGTAAGGAGACAGCTCCTCCAAAATTGCTTGATATTATGAGTTTAGCTGCAATTTTAGCGCCAAAAGGGTATTCGCCAAAGAAGGTGTCGGATGTATATCAAAAGATGTATGATGCAAAAATTGTATCGTACCCTCGTACGGAAGATTCTGTAATTTCTGTAGAGCAATTTAATGATATGCTTCCGTTAGTGGATAGTATTGCGAAAGTTGTTGGGGTTGACACTAGTTTGTTAACGCATCGACAACAACGGTCAACACACGTTAAAGATGGCGGTAGTCACGGGGCGAATAGGCCTGGTGAAAAAGTTCCAAAGAGTTTAGCCGAGTTAGCTGTGTTTGATAATGGTAGTAAAGGAATTGCGTCGGCTATTTATGAGACGCTTGCTAAGAATTTCTTAGCGATGTTTGCTGAGAACTATGTATATGATAGTGTATCTGGGCATGTTGTGGATTATCCTGATTTTAAAACAACGTTTTCTATTCCTGTTTCTCAGGGTTGGAAGCGAGTTTATAATGAGGTCGAGGATGATGATGCTGATGACGATACTGCAACTAAAGGAATTGGTACTAGTGCAGATCCATTTATTGCAGAGGGTGCAAATCCAAAACCTGCGACACCAACAATTAAATGGTTGAAGAATCAGTTGAAAAAAATATGATGTTGGCACGGGTGCTACACGCACGTCAACTATTGCGGAAATGACAACGGATAAAGAAGACCGCCGATTGCTTGATGAAAAAAACGAGGTCGATTGTCGACAACGTTTATTGGTAAAATAAATGCTGTGTTGTTGAAGGATACTTGGATTGCATCACCTGAGATTACACAAGAATTGTTCCAAAATATGGAAGCTGTTGGTCAATTCCAAAAGACTGTTGATGAAGTTGTTGCTACTGTGACTAAGTTAGTGAAACACGATCTTGCTGTGATGGAGGCAAATGAAGGTTTGGCTTCGAACTATATCGAAAGCGTTTTGTCCAAAGGTGGTAAGGAAGCCGATAAGTTTAATAAGTTGAAAACGAAAGCTCCGGTTCAGAAACTAAAAGCTATTTATCAAGGCAAAGAAGTTGAGTTTTTATAATTCTGTAATGGGTGTGTATAAACCAACAGAAGATGAACGTAATATAGCTTTATCTGGTGGTGAATTCACGATTGATTTAGTATCTAAGAAAAACGAAGAAACCATATAAAGGACGAATTGGTTTTGGTTATGATGAAAAAAATATGGTTATGGCTTTAAATATTTAGGTCCGGTTGTAACAGGCCCTGCAAAGGTGGATATTGAGTTTGAAGGTAAGATTATTCAAATTAAACCAGCATTTGGTTCGTATCAATTATCTGCTGATGAATTAAAGCGATTAGCTCGAAAAGAAGAAGTTCGAATTAAAACGAAAACCGCCAAGGGTTCGGATTGGACGCCGGTTCTTGAAATTGTGAAAGACCCTAAATGGGGTTGGTGCGTTACATATAAAAAGTCGACTTCTAAAGCGAAAGGTAAACCTGAGCGTTCTGCAATGAAGCCTGAGTTTTCGGGATATAAGTTTAGTGAAGATGAAAAAGACCATTTATATAATGGTGGGTCAACACCTGTAACTCTTAAATCTGGTAAAAAAGGATTTGTTAAGTGGGGTGAAACTTCATTCAAATCGAAAGATACTGGTAAAACTGTTAAATATTATGGTTATTATGTAGACGAATGGATGTAAGGAAAGGTATTTATGGCTAAAAGAATTTTTAGTATACCGTACGATTTAAATAAGACGCAATTGGATAGACAATTTCAGTTGCAATCTAAGAAAAACGGTATTAAGTTTACAAAGCGACCTTTGACTATGATGACGTTGGTTATTTGGGTCGTAGCGTTAGTGTTATTGGCGTATTTAGAGATGAGTTCGTTTGTTGGACGCGGTTCTATTTTTCGGAGGAATTCTCTTTGCAATTGGTTTTTTTGCTTTTTGTGTTTTTTTAATGGGTCGTCAAGATGATACACATCGATATGGGTTTGACGTTATTCCTTTATATATACAATATGTATTGAAAAAAGCAAGGGACTTAACGTTGATTCGAAATACACCGTTAGATAAGGCTCGTAAGTTTTTTGGAGTGAAAACCATTGAGAAAAAAAGGTGTTGAGTCGGGAGTTATTCGAATGATAGATGATCGTTGGGCTCGTATTTATCAAGTAGTTGGAAATGCATCATTAATGTTATTTGATGAAGACGCTGACAAGATTCTTGAACAAAATGCTCGTTTTTATAAGAATATTCCAGAAAAACGCAGATATCATTTTTTTGATACAGCTTCTGAGCCACAACGTGTTGATGAGCAATTGGCTGAATGCGAATATCGGAGATCGTTAGTTTATGATGATTTATTAGTTGCGTTGTTTGATGAAACGGAAATGTTGTTAAAAAGAAGCTGTCGGTGGATATGTTGATGAAAAATGCGATGATTGTGGATGATGTTGATAAGGATACCGAGGGGCATATCGCGATTCATCAATATATGATGATTATTGGAGATACAAAGCAAGATTTGTATGAAGCCGAAGCATTAGCTTTTGATGATATGAATCGGTCTGGTTATGTTTTTAAATACATTAAACCTTTAGAATATGATGATGTAATTAAGTATTACAAAGGTCTGTATAGTTAATTAAAAAAATAAAAACTCGGGAAAGTCGTGCGCTTTCTCGGGTTTTGTGTTATAATAAAATGTAATTAAATTTTATGAAAGGATTTAGTTTAATAGTGGCTTTAAATAAGAAAAAAACAGAAGGTTTCGAAAGAGACGAAGTCTAATGAAAAAAACAGAAACCACAAGAGCGCAAAAAAGCTCAAAGCTCGAATCAGTTGATTCGGCATTCAGATTTTTTCAGCAGAATTAAACCAAAGAATAATTATTATTTTTTTAGTGATTATTTCACCATTGATGATAAAACGTATGGCGCTGTTTTAACATTGTTACACAATGATGGGGCTGATAACCGTTTGACTCGATTTTGGGGTGTTTTGGTTTCATTAAATCATTGGTCAAATTCTGAGGAGTTTAACGATGTTCGAATTCGATTTTTAAATCAAGCTCGAAAACGTACGGACAATTGGGTTAAAGCTAAGCAAGAACAATCGGAACGAGTTGTTGCTTCGGATAAGCAGGAAGCGCAGACGTTCTCAACTAGTGATAAAAAGACGGTTGGTGAAAACGAAGAAGCTTTTGAATGAAGTTATGGAAGAAATTCGTAAAGGTGCTTCTTATTTAGATGTTCGTATGCATTATTTGATTAAAGCGCCTTCGTTAGAAGTGCTCGATAATGCAGTTCGACGTTTAAATCGTAGTTTGCGAGATGATTTTTGATACGGTAACGGCTAAAGCATTTAATGGTGCTCAACGTCAGAAACTAAATATGTTGCTTCGTTCAACCATTATGAAAGATGAACGTCAGTTTGGTTTTTACATCTGAGGAATATGCTGGATTTTTATAATCTGGTGACGCACGGTATTGAAGATTTGACTGGTGAGTACGTTGGTCAAATGCGTGGTGATATTAACGCTTCAGCTGTATTATTGGATATTGATAAGTATCGACATCATATCATTGTCGCATCTGAGCGTGAGGCTCAAACTTTATCGTATACTCAACGAGATTTATCGCCTAACAAACCATTATTAGGTAGTGACATGTGGGGCGTGAAAAATTGGTCAGGTTGCATTGATGAATCGTCATCGTGTTGTCCATTTTGTATTAAACAATGCGGATATTGCGTCGGTTGGTTTGGATTTGTCACGGTTGACGGCTAATGTAGATATGAACCAAGGAGCGTTGAACCCATTTGAAGCATTTGGCAATGTTGAAGATGAATTGACGATATTCCCGGCTTTGCTTGAAAAAATCAAATTGATGACATTGATGATGGCTGGTGGTTCAGAAACAGAAAAGAGTCGTATTCGTACAGAGTTGACGGATATCTTGACTGATTTTTATATTGATAAAGGCATGTGGACTTCAGATTCAACAAAGACTGTTAATCGTCAAAGTATTCGTTTGGTTGGACTTCCACATACGGAATATCCGCGATTGCCAGAGTTTACGGCATATTTGCGTCAGGAATATGATCGATTAGCGAACGGTGAAACGAATGAACCAACGGTTCAGGAAACGTTACGGACATTGCGTGGTGTATTTAATGACATGCTTCGTGTAAACTCAACTTTGTTTGATACGTATACGTCAAGTAATATTGATGATGCTGATCGTGATTCTCGCGTTATTTATGATTTCTCAGCGACTCTTGCTCGTGGTAAGGGCGTGGCGATGGCTCAGTTTGTTAATGTTTTGTCATATGCTGTGCGATCTCTTGGTAGTGGCGACGTTATTATCATTCATGGAGCTGAGAATATCAATGATGAATTGAAAAAAAGTATATTACTGAACAATTTGACATGTTGTTTAATAAAGGTGTCCGAATTGTGTATTGCTATGGTGACATTGAGAAAGCATTATCTGATAATAGTTTTAATAAATTAGATGAAGCTGATTATACATTGTTTGGACGTTTAAGTTTGAATGACATTGAACAGTATAAAGAGATTTTGAAACGAGATATACCGTCTAGCTTGAATGATCTTATTACAGCTGATAGAGACGAGAGTTGGTATCTTCGTCGAACATTTGAGAACGTTGTGTTTGATTGTGATTTTGGACTTGGATTATCCGTTCAAGGGAGGGTCTGAGGTATGAAACGATTAAGTAAATGGTTGATTCCACTTATGTTTGTGGGGTCAATGATGTTTGGTGGACAATTGCTTCGAAATATTGTTCCGACTGTAGCAACAACGATTACGCCTTTGGTGTATGCTGATGAAGAGGCTAAGGATAAAGACGCAATTGACAGTTCACTTTATGCGAAAGCTAGCGATATTGCGAATATCTTCAACCAAGGTTTGTCGGCATTAGGTTCTGAAAAGGATGAAGATGTTGAGAAAGCCAATAAATTATTAGATATTGTTCGTCAGAATGAATATTCGGCAACAAACGTTGGTAATGCGGGTGGTGCTCTCGGGTATGCCGATAACCCAACGGGATTTGTTAGTTTAGGAACTAAGTTGAAAAAAACTGGATTATTTCTAAAAGTATCGGCAAATTCATCTGCATATAGTTATAGAGGTCTTGAAAATATCACACTGAGTCCTAATTTAGATGAGAACAATAATAGCATTAAATCATCGTCATTTGCGGGATACGCCTTTTATGGTAAAGCCTTAGTGGACAATGGTTATATGAAGATGGGTGATTCATCGATTATTGGGACGGTTATTCAATTTGGACGTGTAATCGGTGGGATGATTATTTTAGTGTTGTATATGATTAATTTGATCATTCCTGTGTTATTTGCAATTGTTCTTAAATTGATGTTGATTTTTAATCCGTTTGAGTGGGTCGCACGTGGTGTCGGTGCCGCTGCATCTGGTACAGGCGGTTTGTTGCAAAAAGCGGTAGGCGTAGATTTTTCGCCAGGTGCTAATTTCTTTGGCGATTTGGCTGGAATGTTCAATGGGTTGTATGATGCGTTGACTAAGTTTGGTTTAGTATCTTTGGCCGCACTGCTTGGTATTCTTATCTTTTCAATTTTCGCATGGGGTCGAACAGGTGGTATTAAGCAGAAATTTATGAAGATTCTTTTACGTTTCTTTATAATGGTGCTGGGTATTCCTCTTCTAGGTGGAACGTATACGTCTACTTTGAAATGGTTGCAAGCACAAGCGTTTGATTCCGGTTCTGCTGGTTATATCAATTATGTTATAGCTTCGTCGTTTATTCGTACAGATTCTTGGGTTGAGAATACGCGTTTAGCACCACCATCATCAAATGGTAATTTGGCAACGTCACCAAGTAACTCATTAATCAAGTTCCATACGGGGACACATACAGTTGCAAAAAGATACTGCGGATCTCCGTCGTGTTGCAACATCTATCAATGTAATTTCTGGTTTAGCTACTAATGGTGGTGATAGTTGGGTTGGTGTGTTGCAACGGAACTTAACAAATGGAAATGAAAGTGGCAATATTGGTTCGGTTGTAACAGCTCGTGAATATGAAGAAACTGAAAAACAAGCGAAATTAAATAGCAATGATGGCAATTTTAAAGTTGATTTTTCAGATATTGCCGGCCCTAGTGGAAATAGTAGCGCTGTTTCTTGGGTTATTGATACCTTGTTTAAGTTTATGGGTTCTAGCAAGTATAGTGCTGCTACATATGATTCATTCGTTAAAGGTACTATTCATAGTAAACCAGGGCTTAAGGCCGCAAACGGTTTGTTATCATTGAATTTTGAAGTTTTGGATAATGTGGGCGACTGGTCGAATGGTAATGGCGAAGGTGTGAAAAAAGGTTCAACTGGTTATATATTATATGATGGAACCGGTATTAAAGCCGAAGGCGACGCTGGTAAGGCTTTTTCTCAGGGATATAGTGATCGTCCATATAATTTCTATAACAATGGTTATTTGTCCGTTAATCCAACAGGAAATGCCTTTTCAAATCAAATGGTAAGCTATTATTTGAAATCAGGTAATTCGACACCAGCTAATGGTTCTGCACAACGTTCGCATATTGCGGCTAAAGGTGAAGGATCAACAGCGTTTGGTTTGTCTGATTTGGCTATGTATAACTTCTTAAACACTGAGTTTGGAGCAACAGGTATGACTGTTTACTCACCATCAAACTCATCAAGTATCTTATCATTAGGTCAATATCAAACAGTTGTCATGCCGGGACGTGGTTTTGATGTATTTATGCTTTGGATTGAAACCGTGGTAATCTTACTTGTGTTTGTTATTGTTGGTTTGTTGTTCTGGTATGAATTGATTACGAAAGTCTTTTATAATTTTTTTGGACTGTTGACGAATATTTTTGGATCTGCGCTTGGTAGTCTTAACTTCTTTATGAAAGCTGTGTTGTATGCCGGAGCCGGATTGATTCAATTGGTTGCGGCTATGGTTACGTATTTAATGGTTACTAAGATTTTGATTGGTGTGGTTCAGATGGCTAGTGCGATGGCGGCATCGTCTATTGTATTACCATTGGGAGCTACTGAATTAAATGTTGGGGTGTCTGTGACATCAACTCTTTCTCGAATTCTATCAATTGCGTTGTTATTGGCAATTGCATTTTAGTGCCCGCTTCGTGTATAAAAAACACGTAGCTGGTGCTATTATGGAATTCTTTACAGAAATAATTACGAAGTTCACACACCGTTTGGATCAAGTTCAAGGTGGTGATGGTACCGTTGGTCAGAAGTTGCAAGCCGCAGGTGAGCAACAACGTAAAAATGCAGACCAATCTGATTATCGAGATGCGTTGGAGCATGAGAAAGCACTTGATTTAGAAGATCGTCGTCAAGGTAAAGCAGGTCGTTCAAATAGTGAATTACGTGCGGCTGCTCGAGCTAAAGCATTGCAAACAAAAGCAGCTCGTATGAGTGATGTGATGCATGGTCGAACTGAAGACCATGCGTTGAGTGCGACTAAAGAGCTTAAAGAACAACGTAAAGATGATTTAGCGATGGCTAAAGATGAAACGAATGAATACCGTCGTTCTGCGCGTGAGTTGAAACGTAATTCTGAATTGTTAAATTCGCGTGATGCAAATATTGCTAGAGCTGTTGCTGATTATGGTAATGACGTGAAAACGAAAGGGTTTAAACCTCTCGATGAAGGCTTCGGTGATGTTGATGGTGATGGTAAGGATTTGGATTCACATACAACAAGTGATGAAGAATCTGCGGCATTGGCGGGTATTGGTGATTACGATGATTTGTATGATGCAAATACTAAATTAAATGCATCAGAAGGCATTCTTCGTAAAAAGATGGCTAAAAAAATCGACAGACAAGTCTTGAGAAGTTAAAAAGTTCAACAGGAAGCTCAAGGCAAGGTGAATCGATTAGAGGCAAAACAAGCTAAAAACCGAAGCACGTCTAAATCGTGCTCGTCAGGATTATGATGTTGCAAATGAAGCTTATAATGAGGCGTTAGCTGGTGGAAATTCATCAACAATTGAAGCTGCTAGAGCGCGTCTTGATACGGCTAAAACCGGAGTTGCGGCTTTGGAAGATGCGGTGACCGCTGGCGGTGAAGATATTAATAGTGCTCGCGAAGCATTGACTGCCGCGGATATTGAGGTCAATCAAGTTGAACAGGAATATGCTGGATATGATTCTGAGTTAGATAATATTCGTGCAAATCGTGTGACTGTACGTCGGGCCGCTAAACACTTAGCTCGTAAAAAAATGGTTTTTGAGTCAAGCGTTGCTGGTGAAATGCAAGTGATGGCTGATGGCTCAACGGCTCGTGTGTTTAAAGCGGATCCGGATAAAGCATCTAGTAATTTAACGGTTTTGCGTAATTCCATGGTTGAAGCCAATGCGTTGAATGCTCAACGTCGTGATTTTGAGAAGAAGGGTGATTCAATCTCGGTTCAACGAGTTGATCAACAAATTCAACAGAATAGCCAACAACGTCAGAGTGCGATTCAAAATCTTGCAAACATGGGATTTGAACCTACAATGTTGGGTACTTTGGACGATGTTAATGCTGTAGGTCAGCAATTTGAGGCAGAATTTAATTCTGTGGCAACTGGTCAAGCTGGAAACGTTGTTATTTCTGGACATAGTCATGCGCGAGCGTCAACTGTTTACTCTCGCCCTGTTACGCAAAGTCCAACGCAGATGGCTGAGATTAAGACGCATGTTGTGACTCCTGAAGAGGTTGCATTTGCGCCGTATGTCGGTCAAAACAACCAACAAGTTGCATCATTACGTACAAGACCTGTTGTATCAAATGCATCTTCTAAGGTTGTGCAAATGCCGAATCAGACGGTTACAGTGCAATCTGGACAGGGTGATACACGTAGAACATTGCAGACTAATCAAACTGTAACAACGGTGTCGGCTGGCAATGGTGGTGTTGATTATGTGGATGTTGTCGATAATACAACGGTTGCATCGCATCAAATGAACGGTGGGTCTAGGCAGACGGTTGTGCGACGAAGTCAAGGTCAAACAAGAACTGGCGGGCAAACGTTGGTGAATAATACAAATGGATCTAATGTGACGAGTGTTGCGGGCGTAACTAATGGTTATTCAGGGCCTGCGCCGATACAACAGCAATCGGGAAGTACTCGTTATATGGGAACATCAACGATTTCAACAGATACAACTCAATTTGTTCAAGGTTCTAAGAGTGATACTCGTAGAACAATTCAACAAAATAATAACGTTACGGTTCAGCGTGGTGCTGATGAGGGTGTTGATTATATTGATGTTGTTGAAAATGAGAATGTGACGCATAAAGCTTCTGAAGCTAAATCTAAACGAAGAACTGTGGTTCGACGAAATGGTTCTGCGCAACAAACGACATATGGTCCAAATGGAACTAAACCCCCAGCGCCATTGTCGAAGCCGAAGAGACCTAAAAAGTGATGATTAATTTCATCACTTTTTTCTTTTTTTAATACGATGCTATTGACAATTATTATAGTTTTTGTGTATAATGAATTATGTAGTTAACTTGCCCACAAAATAATAATGAAGGAGAATATTATGAATCTCAAAAAGATTTGGGCAGGCGGGATTCATGATAGATCGACAATCCAATGGATTTTTTGACTAATATTTACGCGGGTGCTTGGGATGTGACTGCGTTCTTACAGAATTCAACTAGTAAGGTTCAATTTTGGTTTGGTTTATTGTTTGGATTACTTGGTGTTATCTTGATCGGTATTTCGGGTATTAAGATTTTTCCGTAACTTTGCAAGCACTAAACAACAACACGATCCTAAGTGGATGATGACCATTCTTGGTTTGATTGTGGGTGGAGCTTTTGCGTCAGGTGGATGGGCTCTCTTGAGCAACATGGCATCTGGTGGACAGAAGACATTCCAAGACTTAGGTGGCGGAGCTATTTTCGTTAACTTCATCTATACAAGTCCAATTGAAGCTTTGAAATCATTGATTAGCTTCTAAGGCGTAAATCTGAAATAGGAAGACTGGAGTTGAATCTTCAGTCTTTTTATGTTACAATGAATATATGTTATAAACAGAAAGGGAAAGAAATGGCTTTTTGGAATAAAGGTAAAGGCTCGGATATAGATGGTGGTAACGACAGCCGTCAAAAGCAATTAGATTTAGAGTTTGATAAAGAACTTGCTCGTGAGGAACGATTGCGTAAGTTTAAAATGGGTCAACATAATGTAATTGAACGACAATTAATTATATTGGGTGTGTCGGTTGTGCTGATTGCAGGTGGACTTACAATTTCTGGTGCAGGTATGGTTCAGAAAAATAGTAAAACGTTATCCACAAGGGCTATTTATACACAACAGTCTGAGTATTCGAAGAATTCGGCCGTTAAAGCAAAGGTTGTGTCTGTGAATCGTTCGAAAGATGGTAAAACTGCGTATTTGTTGTTCTATTTTGAAAATGCAAGTGATGTGTCTCAAGATGCGCGCAACTATAAAAGTATTTTTATCTGCGTATCAACAACATTTGAAGACGACGCCTGTTGGGGAATATGTTTTGTGTTTGGCTCAACTGGATATATGGGAGTTCGAATTCATGATGAAGCCGGAATTCCGAACCAAATTTTAGATATTACTATTCGTTCGGATAAGGATTTGTCAGTTACGAAACAGGAAAATGACCAAATTTCGATGGAAAATGGTTATGGCGAATCCTTTAAGAAATACAATCAGATTCGATTTTATGCAAATTTTGGTGCGAAAAAAGCGACAATTGTTGATTTGGCATCTGATGCGTCGCCTGAAGAAATGTATTATACATTGGTCGGTCGAGATGAAGATAAGAAGTTGCGTGACGAATATGATACCGAAGTTAAGAATATGAAGACCTTGCTTGATCGTGTAGAAGAGTATCAAACACGAATTGCAGATAGAGGGTATGATGTTCCTGAGTTACCGGAAATCTTTAGAGATTTGAAGGTGACAGCTGATGGTTTGGAAACAACAACGGTGTTGCCTGGTGGATTTAATTTACGAGCCGGATCTACATTGCAAGATGGTTATGTGAAGCAGTTTATTTCTGGTGATATTGATGAAGAAGACATATCGAATTTACTTGCTGCAAAATCTGAAGAAGTAAGTGGTAAACAAACTAAGACGATTAAGAATGCTGACGGAAATTATGAAGAGGTTGCTGTGAATATCGATAAGTCCAAGTTAAAAGGTTTGGCAACAACTACGAATGAGGCGTTGGATAATTTGTCAATTAAGACTTTGAAGAAGACAGGTTCGGATCAGACGTTAGATATTTCTACGGTTCAATCGGATTTAAATTCGTCTACTGAGATGGCTGTTGCTAAAGATGCTGAACAGTTGAATCAAACGTATCAGATGTTATCTCAATCGTTGCAAAAGATTCAAATTACAATTAATAAAAAACGAGTTAGTCTTGATGAAGGATTGTTGGCCCAGAAACGATTGTATACACAAACGTCTGGGGATAAATCATTCCAAGTTTGGCAACAAAAAAATAATGTTCATGAAGAGGAACCGATATCGGTTCTTTTTCGTATTTTATGATATAATGGTAATTGATTAAGTAGTTTAGAAAGGTGCTGTTATGGCAAAGTTAGTAAAAGAAAAGCAATTAAAGTACGGTGACCGTGATCATTTTATTTCAATTAAGACGAAATCGGGTAAAGAGATTGGTGGTCGTTTTTTTGATTGGTTGATACCTCGTTGGTCGGTGATACCGATTGTTTTAACTTTGATTGTTTTGACATTTAATATTGTACACATGGTTGTAAAAAAATAATCGGTATATGATTCAGAATAAGAATTTGGTTGCGCAAATTAAAAAAGATAAGAACGTGTTGGCTACTGAGAAAAAGAAAGCGAAACCTGTTGTTATTTATAAAGATGTTGTTGTACAAACACATGATGCTGTTGATATTGGTACGAGTGTAGCTAATAGTATGATGGTTATTACAAAAAAACAAGACGTTAAAACAAGGGATTCTGTTTCAGATGCTGATGTGGAAACGGCTGTGAATATTTTGCATAAGACTTTAGAGAAAAACTCCGGGTGATTGGTCGAAAAATAAATTCGTGGCTGAAACAATCGGATTGGACGCTTGAGTTTTTGACAAAGGCTCCATTTGATGGGGATATTATGAATATTATCTTCCAATTGAAAGATGGGTCTGGTAAAGTTGTTGGTTTTGTGACCGCTGAATATGATGTTGTGGAGAATGTATTGCGCAAGTATAAAGTGACATATAATCAAGATGTTTCTAAATTAGAATTAGACCGAGGTGCAAAGAATGAGTAATTATAAGAATTTTTTTGCGAATTTATTTTTGTCTGTATTTGTGATTGGGTTCGCATGGATTGGATTTAGTTTTGGGTCTTTGTTATTTTCAGAGCCGAAAACGACAAATGCTGAATTGATTTCAATGAGTAATTCTATTAAGAATCAAATTGTGGATATTCGCGGTCAATCTAAGGCAAAAAGAAACCAAGGTCAAACGTAATATCAAAGGGGTTTCGTCTGATTTGTTGAAGGATGATACGGAGTTAGTTTCTGATAAGTTTAATCAATATCTTAACTTTAAAAAAATAAATCTGATTTTGATAAGTTGAAAAAGTCGGCGATTGAATATTTTACAGATGGTTCAGATTTTGTTAAAAATATTCTTTAAAAGGGGATTCATTTGAAGAGTCAGTTAATTTTAAATCAGTGACGTTATATCCAAGAGAATGGTCTGACGATAATTCAGTTGTGTATGATGGCGTATTGGTTTATAAACGCGGTTCTAAATCATATAGTCGATTGATTTCATTAAAAAGTGGTATCTGTTGAGAACGATGGTCGTGAGTTGAAAGATATTCAAATAAATGAGTCTGAATTTAAATAGTTAGGGATGTGGGGTATGTCGAAGAATAATTTAAATGGTAATGCGGATTCAGAAATTGCCAAAAGGGTCAGGTCCAAAAAAATAATGCTAGCGACCCAAGTAAGGCGTTAGACCAAATGAAGGATGCTGTTAAAGAGCCTACGTTAGCCGATTCGTTTAAAAACAAAGGGTAAAAAAATGGAAATTCTAATGCGGGAAAAAGGTAAATTAAAACAAAAGCCCAAAACTGGCGCACCTGATGAAGCTAAGGATGGTTTGGAAGACAAAGCCAAGCAGGTCGGCAAAAAGATTGTAAAGGAAGCAAGTAAATCAGCCGCCAAAAAAATGGAGCCGCCAGTCTTGGTGGTAATGTGATGATGGGGGCGATGAACCAAGTTGCAACTGCAGGGGGTTGGTTTATTTGCGGCTATTATTGGAGCCATTGTTGATGGGGTTATTGCAATTGGTGCTTTCTTTGGTGGACTTATAATGGGTCTTGTTTCGTTTGGTGTGTGGGTTGTCACAGGTGTTATTGCGACAGTTGCGACGGCTGTGACGCTTGTAACGATGATTGTTTTTCAGACAGACCAAGTACAACGGGCACGTGCTGCTGATGAGGCATTTAGATGTAATGATAAGAATGTAGCGGATAGAGCAAAACAAAAAATTTCATCCGCAAAAAAGGGCGAATTGTCTGCTGATGATCAAGCGCGTGTTGATGAAAATTCCAAGAAGACATTGTCTGTGTTATCTGCGTATGGATTAACTGAAGTACAGATTGCTGCTATTCTGGGTTGTTGGAATTCTGAATCTGGAATTCAGCCTAGACGGTATGAGACGGATCACGTTATTGGTGATAAGTATGATTTGTTAGATAAAGATTCGCCCACTGCGGAAAATCTTGTCGGTAGTTGGGCTGCTTTCGTAGCAATATATCGAGGGCAGGGTTTGAATGAACAGGGTTATCTTCATGAAGGTAAACACTTTATTGGTATAGGTCTTGGTCAATGGACAGGGTCCTCGTGCGAAACAATTGTGGGATTTTTTTCAAAAAGCAATCAATAAATCGATGTTTGATATGGATACGCAACTAGGATTTATGATTAGTGTTAATGATAAAGCTCGATTAGATGCGTATAATGAAGCGTCTAAGGGTAAATCTGTAGATGAAGCAACGTCATTATTCTTGTCAATGTGGGAAGGGGTTCCTGGAAACAAACTTGGAGATCGACAATCGGCTGCGGCTGAACGTTTGGTTGCTATTAAGAAGATGGCAAAAGATGAGGAATATGCGAAATCTATTTTGTCATTAGCAAATGTGAAAGCGTCTGCGGCGAATAGCAAGCAAGCAAAATTAAATGCAAAAGATGATTGCGGAGTTGCTCTTAAAGACTCTGGTGTAGTTGATTATGCTGAAGATGGAACTGGTGAATTCCCTGCGGGTGTTAAAGGTACAATGTGGTTGCCTGATGAGTTACCTAAAGAACTAAAAGCATATGCGCATGATCCGAAGAAATACGGTTTGAGTTGGAGTTCATCGCATGGATGGGCTGAAGGTTCGGGTCAATGTGTGGACTTTACTGAGTCTTCTGCGGGTTGTTTGTGGGAGAACGGTGCTCGTGTAATGCAAGGGCATGGTAAAGACCAGTCTTCTGGTTGGGCGAAGGCTTTTGGTACGAAATTGTCAAAAGACCCAATTAAAGCAGGAGCTATTTGGTCAACGCCGGGGCCGAATCCGAACTATGGCCATACTGGAATTGTATCTCATATTTTTAAAAATCGTGATATTTTAGTCATTGAGCAAAACTATGCTGGGTTGACTGGTGCGGATGGTCATAAACCAAACACATGGAGTTATCGTTATGTCAAAAAGGCAGAATATGAAGCTGAGGGTATGACGTTTGCTGCACCGAAAGAAGGTAAAGCTAAATGGGATGCGAAGTCTGGTGCAAAATCTTCTAAGAAATAATTTTAATGAATCCGCAATAGGTAATATTGCGGTTTTTTATGTGCGTAATTTATAGATTTGTGATATAATTGAATAAATTGAGCAGAAAGGGTTATAAAATATGGCAAAAGAGCCTAGTAAAAAAACAGATAAGGCTTCGTTTAAGAATGTTTATTCGAATGGTTATCAGAAGTTAACACCGCATACCAAGAGTGGTGATACGTTAGGTGACGCAACATCGCAATGGTTGATTTCAAATTGGTCTGTGATACCAAGCGTATTGTTATTAATTGTGATGGGTGTTATTGCAATAAATACTCAATCAAAAATCCAAACGCGCACGGAGCAAATTTCAAAATTAGAGTTGAAAGTAAATGGACTTCAAGACGCATTATCTAATGCAAAAAATGGACATAGTGAAAAAATTGTTAAGAAAACGATTGACGTTAAGATGAATAGTGCGAAAGATGCGGGTTCAAAAATGATTGAACTTCAGACAAAATTGATGTCATTTTTGGACTATACATTGGCTGAAAATGGAAAGTTGCCTGAGCCATCTGTAATTAAAGCAACTATTGATGAAATTAGAACGATGACTGGTTTTACGTCTAGTGAAGCATATGCAACATGGATTAAGGTCCCGTCTTGGACGATGGAGTTTAAATCTGTTGCATCATATGAAAGTGCGGATATTCCGGTGTTATTCATGATGAAAGATGGAAATGGTCAATTAATGGGTATGGTTACAGCAACATACCATAATGATTCGAATCGTTTTTCGGATATTAATGTAACGTATACTACTGCGGGTGAGGCTGTTTCATATAATCGAGGAGGTGCTTAATGAAAAAGAATTTACTTCATAGTCTTATTTTAAGCGTCGTTTTGGCTATCACTGTTAGTATTAGTGGGGGTAATGTTGTATCGAAGTTATCAATTGAATGAGCGTTATAACCAGTTGAATTCTAACTATAAAACGATTCAATCCGAGATATCTCGAAATCGAAAAGAGAATGTTACGGTGGTGGAACAAGTTGAGAAGAACATTCAAGGCGTTTCCAATCAACAATTGAAAGAAGACCGTAAAATCGCTAGTTTGTATTTTTCACCAGCGTTCACATGGCGTTCGGGTGATGAGTATGATTTAACTCGAAAACATTATATTGAGTCTTTAGGCGCAGATTCGCAGTTTGTGCAGAATTATTTGAAGGAAAAATATTCGAATTGAAGTTTCAAATAAAAAAATATTAAAAAAATAATGATATTGATATTCAAGGTTTGAAATCAAATTTTGAAGAGATTGTATTATACCCAACTACATGGAAAGCGGATGGCTCAATTACATATGTTGGTGTCATTAAATATTATGTTTATAAGAATGTAGATGATTTGAATGATAAGAGTGGTTTGTTGAAATCAAAAAGCACTTGTTGAGTTTACAATTGAGGGTCAAAAATGCCAAAGACCGTCATGTAACAAATGTAACAGCGTATGCTGGCTCATTGGAATAATATTGAAAGGTACTTCAGTAAAAAAATGAACGAATTTTTTTAAACACACATCCTAGAACGAAATTAATTTATCGCACATTGGCGTTTGCTACGTCTATCTTATTATGGGTTGCTTCAATTTTTTTCTCTTATGACCACCTCTTATATTTTTTTATTTTTAGGTACTGGTGGAAATATTGCATTGACAATGGGACTTGGGATTGTTTCCTTGTTACCGCTTGGTGGCTTAATGACAATGTTTGCTTATCAGGGAATTAAAAAAACGTGGGGATAAAAATGGTAAATGCCTTTAAAGAAGAATGGCGTTTCGCACAAGAGTTACGTAAGAAAAAAATAAATTAAAAATAAGTCTTGACATTTTATTTTTAAAAAGATATACAATAATAGAGTAGTGAATACTACTCTATTATTCTTTGCCAGTTTAAAGGAAACTGTGCGTACGGCTCCCTTAGTCGTAAGTGAAAGGAAAGACATGGCTGATTTACGTGGTCGTAGTTATTCAAATGTACGTTTGTATGTAGTCGATAAACCAATTTATCGTATTAAAGATAAAGAGGGTAAAGAGACAGACCGTGTATGGATGAATATTAGTGTGGCGAATGACAAATTCGAAAAATGAAAAAGATTTTTGTTGATCGTCCATCTTTAGGATTTGGTCGAGCATATCCTGATAAAGAGGGTAAAAACTCAATATGATCATTCAATTCCATATCAAATGACCTCTGTTAACAAAATCGCTCGCGCGGTTGGATTAGATCCAGATGACGCAAATTTCAAATTGGATGATCTTCGTGGTAAAACATTCGAAGGTGATTTGATGACCAATCCTAGCAAAACGTATAAAGGACTTCGTGTTAATACGGCGTCTCGATTGGCGGCAGCTGAACCTCTTGATAAAGAGGCTCATGATGCAAATACTGCTCGAGCTCGTGAGTTACGTGAAGCACGTACTGCTGAATTGGCTGAAGAAAAAGCGGCAAAAGAAGCTGTTGTTGAGACACCTGAACGCGAACCTCTTGAGGCTCAAGGTCTTGATATCACAGATGATGATCTTCCATTTTAATATGGTCAGGCATGCATACAAAGATGGACAAAGTCCATCTTTGTTTTTGTACAAAGGGTTGGGTGTTATTTATGGTTTATTTAACTAGAAAAACAACGTGATGAAAAAAATTGCGAATGTATATTGGGTCTATTCGTGAGAGTATTGAAAATGGACGTATTGTTCCAAATAAGTATGTGGTTAATTTTGTTGTTGCAAATGATATTGAATCTCAATTTGTAAATACAAATTTGTCTGATTTTGATGCGTCTCGAGGCAGAGAGATGATGACATACAGTTTGGATGAATTATGTGCGTTGGCTCAACGATTAGATGTTTCGTTTGATTCTGAGAAACCTGAGTCTATATTTGATGCTTTAGGGTGGTATTGCGATTGATGCACAAATTAAAGATATGACGGATGGTCAAAAAAAGAACGATTGTATTATCATATTAATGTTGAAAAACGCAGTTCGTTCTGAAGTGGAAATGAATCATGAATTTCATTTTGAGAATACAGAACGACTTGAAAATGAATTTCTGGGTATGACTATGGATAGGGGGTCTGTTATTTCGGGTATTGCTTCTTTGACCGATGGTGATTATGATGGCCCTGATGCGATGAATGATATGGAATCTTTGTTTTATGCGGAAAAAAAGCTTTAAATGCTGGTAATTATGAATATGCGGACGCAAGACCCCATGAAATTATAAGTCGTTTGAAAAAAATAAAAATTGAGGTTCATAACAGTGATAGAACATTGTATGACTTATTTTTTAAGAATGAGATGAAGCAATTTAATATAAAGGGTGGATTGACGAAATCAGTTGATGAAGAATTTGGTGAAATTCCGACGTATGATAGCATTGATGATGTTGAGCATGATCCATTTGCGTCACTTGATATTGATTATGAAAATGCGCCATCAATTGAAAACTTGTTAATTGGTATAGATGAGCCTTATGCTGAGGTTGAGCTGACGGAATTGCAAATGCCTGATGAACCGAGTATAGATTTGAATGTGGAGTCTGAGTTGGAGGCCAGTGCCGCTATTGGTGTTGAAAAAGATGAGGATGGTTTGTTTGTAGAGACGGGCGAGGTTGATACGTCAGATCGTAAAGGGAAACGTGTTTTTATTGATGGTGTTCCGCAAAAGGTTCAAACGGAAACAACTGGTGGTTATCGATATAATATACCGTTATCGTTGGCCAATGATAAACTGCATCCAATGGATGCATATGTGAAACCTAAATTGAATACTGCAAATCAGTGGTATAATCAACGTGAAATGGATCGTGTTGCGAATGTAACACATGTGCCTGTGGATTATAAAATGGATGATTTTGATAAAAAAGCATTAGAATCTGATTTGGTTAGAACGAAAAAAGGTGAGTATCGGTTAGATACAAACACATTAAAAGCTGTTTCTGATTTTGATTATGATAAGCATGTTGAAACTACAAAAGAAGTTCAATCTGTTTATACTCTTTGGAAGGAAGCGTTGTCGTCAACAGGGAAGGCGTTAAGCGCTACAGCAAAAGATACGATGTTTAGAGCGTATCGATTGACTGAGAAATTCGGAGAATGGCGAAATAATCTGAAAGAAGAGTATGCGAAATGGTCAGTTGTAAAAAGAAGAAGAGTTAGATTCGACTAAGAAAACGCCATTGAAAGAAAAGATGCATGGGTGGAAAACGTCAATGTCTGATTGGTCACGGGGTCGTAGTACGGGATATATGTCTGAATCTCAAACATTATCTCGAGTTGAGCGTGCAAATTGGATAAAAGCTCAATCGATTATGAGTCGATTTGGGTTTGGTGTGAAAGATAAGATTGTGGAGAAGGTTGAACCGGAGAAGAATTCAGATAATGAATTAGAATTAGAATAGAAACGAGCATTTTAGCTCGTTTCTTGTAATTCGTATTAGTTTGTGTTATAATGAAGATATTATTAAAAAGAATATACATGAGGGTAAATAATGGAAACATTTGGACATCACGTAAACACTCAAAAAGGGTCGCGAGATTTTTACGTACTTTTGGTGATTTATTGAATATGGATCATTCTAAAACAGATACAGAGTTTCAAATTAAGTCAACACGTATCCGAGTGCCTGATCAAAAGGATAGTGAAGGTCGCATTCGTCGTCCTTATTTAGATATGAATGTTGAAATCACAGGTATGGTCATTGAGAATGAAGGTGTTGATACCGTTCGATTTGCAAAGGATGATCGTATAAATATGCGTTATCGTTATGAGTTGGATGATTATGAATTGCAAGAACTGATTGCTCGAGGTATGTATCGTGATCGTGGATTTGAACGTGATTTGGCGAAAGCTCTTTATAATCAACCGTTTGTTGAAACAACAACGTCGAAGGTATATAGCGCTAAATTAAACTATGATGGGGTTGCGGTTCCTTATATTTTATTAGATAATTTTGAAACATTGCCTGTTGATTATGCGGATAATCGAAATACTGGTGTTAATCGAAAAAGGTTTTGGAATTGCACTTGATGATGCAATCTTGTCAATTGATAAAGCTGATCAATTAATTCAAACGAATAATGCGTTAGGTCGTAATTTTGGTTTTGAAGATGATGAATATGAAAGCACTCGTTCTGTTGCATTGGAGCAAGTATTGGACCATGGTGATTTTGCGAAAGGTTTTGAACAAGATGTTGCGGTAGAACCTATTATTGATGAGGTAGAATCGGATGAGGTTTTTGATATTGAACCTGAAGTTGAAGATCGTATTGTATCACATGATGTTGAGGCATTGAGTTCAACGTTAGAGTTGCCTGGTGAGTCAAGCGATTCTGAGGAACAAATTGTTAAGCAAAAAGAACCGGGTGTTAAGAAAAAAACTCTTAAAGAACGTCAAGCGGAATTAGCTAAAGAGGAAAAATGTTTCACGTGAAACAGAGTCTGAAAAAAGAAGATGATTTTTGGTTTTTGGTGATTTCTAATTCGTTAAAAAGGATACAATTGTGTCCTTTTTTTTGATATAATGGTGGTATGAAAAAAAGATATTGTAATTTCAAATCATTTTACTACAAAAACGTTCTGATGGGTCAGCTACGCGAGGTGCGACACCGGGTCAGTTTGTGATTCGATATATGAGTCGTGATGAGAAAGGAGCGACCGAGCCGTTAGCGCCATTTATGTTGGATTCACGGGACGAATTTAATAAAGATACGTTGCGGTATAAAGCACGTGAATTAGAGGTTGAAGATATTAAAGCTGAAATGCTTGATCATGATGGCATTGATATTAAGCGTCGATTTAAGAAAATTGATGGTCTTGGTGGACGGGCTTTTGGTAAAAAAAACTTGTCAATGTCAGATAAGGAATTAAAAACTGAATCTTCGAAAATACAAAATGCGTTTGATGAAAACCATGCGATTCAATTGATGGTCATATCGTTTTCTGAGAAATTTTTTTACGAGACTATGATGTTTTTAGACGATGATTTTATTTATAAAGGTGATGGTTCGTATAAGAATAATTATGACCAAATGAAATTGCGAATGGCTATCAATAATGGTATTGAAGAATTAGTAGATGTTGGTGGTTATGCTGATCCAGTGTGGGTTGCAACATTACAGGTTGATACGTCTCATTTACATTGTCATTTGGCTTTGTGTGATCAGGAGTTTTTCACCTGATAGGGTCTCGAACAGAGGGTGATGATCGTGGTAAAAATCTGGGATGCTGAGAAAGAGGCACTCCGACATGGGATTGCTCGGCAATTGGAATTAATGCGCGGTTATTCATTTCATCATAAAGGTAATCAAAAAGACCGTGAGAATGTTATTGCTTTTATTAAAGATTTAGATTTTCATGAGGCCTCATATAATCGAGAATTGCAGTTAGTAATGGGTTCGCTTCCAGTCGATCGTGAGTTATGGGCTAGTGATTCTGTAGATGGTAGTATGAAATATCCAAATGAAATTGCCCGAGGGTTTGTACAACGCTTATATAATGATTATCCTGAACAAACGGGTTATAATGATGCGTTTCAACGGATTGTTGATATTGCGGATTCTGATGAATTTGTTGAAAATGGTCGAAAAGAATTGGTTGATAGAGGTGTGGACGCTCTTTATAATCAAATAAAGCATGTAAATGAGGGGGAAACATCGGTTAAGACGGATTTATTGAAAGTTCAGTCTATGGATGACGATGCATTGAAGCGAGCTATTTTAGCTCGAGGAGAACGTTTGGAAGAATTCGACCCTTTTGGTTTTGAGTTACGAACACGAGCGTATAATCATCGAATTCGTAAGCATGTGCGTCTTGTTGAAAACAATGCGAAAGCCTTAGTTGAATATAATACGAGTGAACACTCTGTGGACGCGAGTCGTATGGCGACGTATTATGAAACGGAAATGTTGTATCATGCGGAAACAAGTGATAAATATCGTTCATTTTTTGGATGGCGTGTTGAAAAAGATGATGATGTTCGAGATATGTATGAATCTGTTTTGGAGTCGTATGAGATGTTAAAAAACAGAGAACAATTATTAGATATGCCTTTGAGTGACTTATTAAATAGATATGGTTATGAATCTGTCGAAGATGCTCGTTTACATATTGATGAGTTCAATGCTCGTGTGCTGTTAGATTCAAATGTGTCAGATGCATCATTATTACTTACGAATACCGGTCGAAGTGTTTATGCACAGCATATTGAACCCGCACGTAAAGAATATGAGACAGCGAATCAACTATATGTGATTGACGCATACAAAAAGGGTCAGATTTCTGCTCTGATGTTGGTCGAAGCTTTTCGAGATCGAGAACAGGCTCCGTTTCCACCACAGTCTATGAGTGATTTATATTCGAAAGAATATTTTGAACGAGTTAAATCACATGATTTGCATGATTTAGATGTGGACTATTATGGACAAAGTCGTGTGGGGTTTTCTCGACAAGTGGTGGAGCAGTTTGCTGACCAGTATAATATGAGACTTTCTGCGTATGTGGGTGCTCGTGATTACTTGGAGGAAACGAATCAAGACACAGTATTGTTGGAGTCAACTGAAAAAGATTTATATAAAATGCGAAATACGGTTGAGCAGTTATACGAGGGCCGATTTGAAATACCTCAATTGGAAGTCGAGCAAGAAACTCGCAGGAAGCAATTGGAGAAAACTATCACGTTGGATACGGATATAGAAGTCTTAGAATCGTTGCATAATGAACTATCTTTATAAAAAAATTATTTGTTTTTAGCGGAAACCTTTGCGTTTTCGCTTTTTTTCTTTGGTATAATGAGAACATAGATTAAAAAAATAGACAGAAAGGGATAGATTCCATGAAATATAATCCCGCGGTACGTAAAAAAATATTTTTGTTACAAGAAATGACCGCATTTACAAGTGATGAAACAAATGCATTATTGGATGCGTGGGCGACAGTTAGTGATTTATCAGATAGTGCATCTGATGAATTGTCTCAAGCGTTGACTGGTTTGATGAAAGATTTAATTCTTAAAAACATTGAACGCTCAAATCGTTCTCGTGATTTACTGAATGCATTTTTTGATGAGACTGGCGAATTAGATGAAGACAAGTATTTGTTGTTTAAGCCTGTGACGTTACCTGAGACTGAAGAGTTTGATGAGACTGATGATGTTGATAATGGTAATGATGATGGGCAAACACAAATGGAACTTGTTCATGAAGTTGCTGTAGAAGAAACTGTTGAATCTGAGGATATTCACGAAGAAGCAGTTAATGATGAGTCTGATGAGTTTGTATCAACTGAGGAACCTGTTGAGGATGAAGAAGACCAAGCGGTTATTGATACATTACCTGAGACCGTTGATGACGAGGATGAGGTGATCGATCGAACAGCTGATGTTGCAGGGCTTTTTGGACAAACTGAAGAAGAATTCAATTCTCGCGAACGTGCTGAAAAAGTTGAGTTCTAGTTTGGAAATGCCGGATGGACTGGGTCTTTAATTGATTGGGGTGTAATATGGATCGTTTTGAATTAGAAAAAAACGTTATTAGACCTCAAACAAACAAAAACTATTACAAATGATAAAGGTATCCCTGTGGAGGAAGATGTTTATGTGTTTCCTATGTTGCGGGATTATGCAAAGGGACTTCTTCCATTGACTTTTGAAGTTGAAGGCCGTGACCATGAAAAAGGGGCTTATTCAAGAAACATTTGCGCGTGCGTCTGTTTCGAATATCTTTTTACGAGGTCCTGCCGGGGTTGGTAAAACAACGTTGGTGCGGTCAATGATTAAAGATGATATTGATCGTTTGTATTTTGAGGTTGATTTGCCTAAGATGACATCTGTTGAATCGAATGGTGAAAAACGTTGACTCTGTTATTGCACGTCGTATGCAAGCGATGCTCGATGAAGTTAAGGATTTCGGTAAGCGTGCTCGAGACTTGGAAGATATGATGTTGGACATTGTGTTATTCATTGATGAGTTTCACTTATTATTCCAATTATCGCCATCTGCGGTTGAGGCAATGAAGCCGGATTTAGCGGATTCTGTTAAACGGAATATTCGTGTGATTGGCGCTACTACCAATGATGAGTATTACAAGTATCGTATTGATGATAATGTTCCGTTTATTGAACGCTTTGTGACATTGCAATTACAACCACCAACGGATGAACAAACGGTAAAAAAATCTTAAAAGGTTCAGCTGACGATGCAATTAAGCATGATTTTTTTCGTTGAAAGACAAATTTCGACATCAAGAGATTTTTTTGGTCAAATTGTTGAGTATACAAATCGTTATATTCCGTCATCATCACAACCACGTAAAGGTCTTATGATGTTAGATTCGATGATTGGTGCGGCTCGTTATCGAGATGTTCCAATTACAAGGAAGTTGTTGGCTGAAAAAATATATGATACAATTGGTGTAAATACGGTATTGAATGTAGATGTTGAACGATTGTATGAGAATTTAGCGGAACGTGTATACGACCAAGAGTTAGCGTTAGTTGCTATTGAAGAACATTTACAGATTATTGTTGCGGATTTATATGATAAGTCTAAGCCAATGTCATCGTTCTTGTATTCAGGGCCGAGTGGTGTTGGTAAGACAGAGTTAGCGAAAAGCATTAGCATTTTTGTTGTTTGGTGACGAACAGGCAATGATTCGTTTTGATATGTCTGAGTATTCAAGCGAAGACCGAGTATCGGTATTTCGTGAACGATTAACTCGAGAAGTTGATATTAAACCGTTTGCAATTATTTTGCTCGATGAGATTGAAAAAGGACATCCTGAATGTACTCGTTTGCTATTGCAAGTGTTAGATGATGGTATGCTTTCAGACCAAAATGGTCGGACGAAGTCATTTAAGAATACAATTATTATTGGAACGACGAACGTTGGTTCGTCTGTATATTCTGAGTTGGCTCCGTATTTAGGTGGTCGTGGTGCGTCTCTGAGTGATGCGTTAAATCAATATCGTCCATTGTTGTTAAAAGCGTTACTTGATAGTAAATCATTTCCGAATGAGTTGGTGAACCGTTTTAATGGGTTTATTCCGTTTGGTCCACTTTTTAAATGAAACTAAGTCGCGGATTGCTAAGACGAAGTTGAAGAAATTGCAAAAAGAAATTAAATATAAATTCGGTTATAATTTGCAAATTGGTAAAGAAGTTGTTACGTGGCTCGTTTATCAAAAAAAGGTGGCGGTGAAGCGACTGAGGCCGGTGGTGCGCGTGGTATTGTTAATACTATCAACAAATCATTTTTTTAGCGGCAATTGCTCGTGTGATTAATAAAAAAATCAAGTTGATGGTGATTCGATTTATGTTGCCGTTGATCCTGACCCTAAACAATCGGATATTTCAAGAAAACGAGATATGCAGTTTACGGATAAAGGCCATCGTGATGATATGTCGGTAATATATGTTGGCGATGCGACTACAGCTATTGCATTGTCTAATAAAAACCAAAAAGCGATTAAAGAATGGCTTGATGAACAAGCCCACGAAGAAATGATGAAAGCAGAAAGGTAATATAACCCATGGCGGTATTTGGTAAGAAAAATTTGTTTACGCAATTGCAATTTAATGAAACAGTTGCGGAAACGGTGTATGATAACATTAAAGAATTGTATGATGACCCTGACCAACGGGGTGCCATTGTTAAGTATGATGATAATGGTCATGAAAATTATGTCATCATTGCAATGAAAGCTGATGATTTGATGGAATCATTTGGCAAGAAGTTTAAGAAGAATGAAGAAGTTGGTGCGTTTTCGGCGTCGATTAATGATGGTTTGATTCAAGCTGTTCTTGTTGAAGGCGATTTTTGAGTCAGGTATTCTTGCATTAATTCCAACAGTAGATACTCTTGCGGATATGACGGAATGGTCATTTGTTGAGAAAACATCAATTCATTTAGCTGTTGTTACTCCTGAGTTTAATGCTCAAGATGGGGTTGTGTTGTTAAGTGATACAATTACGGTGAATGAACTTAAGAACATTAAAAAAACGGGCATATGACGGTTATCATTAAAAAAATGATGAAAATGGTGAACCAGATGAGGCTGAAATTGTGAAGATTGAAGATTTAGAGAAAATGTCAGTATCTGAATCTGTAGAAGATGAAGCTTTTGATGAAGATGCGGATGTCGAGCCTAGTTATGATGTAGACACTGATGTTGATGAAGACTACGACTATGATGAGGATGTCGTTGACGATGAGATTATTGTTGACGATACGGATGACGTATATGATGACGAACCTGTTTATGATGAGGTGCCTGAAACATATGATTCCGATGTAGAAGATGGATACGATTATAGTGATGATGTCTTTATGAGTGAACCTGAAGAGTATTCTGTTGAAGAACCTCAAGTTCAGCCTGAAGTAGTGACTCAAGAGCAACTCGATATTCAAAACCTTGCAAATGTCCAAGAAATCTTGTTAAAACAATTAAATTCGGATTCGTTGGATATTAATATTACCGATGAAGAATTTGTAAAGGTGTTCGCCCAAGATGCACATCCGATTGAATTGTTTAATGAGACTCCGGCTGATCCGAATAATCAACTTGATGTGCATGTAGCTCAAATGTCAAGTCTTGCGAATACGAAGATTCTTCGATTCATTGATGAAAAAGTATCAATGTTTTCTAGTGAATATTTGTTAGCACTTCGTACGTTTGCGGATAAGTTGACAAAACGTTTGGATTATCATGATGAAGAAACAGATGCTGGTCGTAAGTTTAAAGAACTGAAATCAGAACGAGCTCGATTGGTTGAAGCTGCAATTTTAGATCATGAATCTAAAAACAAAGGATATTGAAGCCGACTATCGTGAACGCAAAGAGAAGTTTGTTAAAGAACGTCAATTGCAAGCTGAACGTGAGTTTGATGATGAACATCGCGCGCAACTTGAAAAAGATCTTGAGATTGATGTTGCTAAAATTGAGCTTGAAGGTAACGATTTTTGAAGCAAAAAGGCCTTCAAGAATTACATGGGCGTCGTCGTGATGTAGCTCATGTGTTTATGGACCGCGCTATTACAGATTTGTTAATTCATTATCGTGATGAAATGGCGAAGGTTTATAAACAAGCAAACGAAATTGCATTGAATGAAAGCAATCAAATTAATCGTTATATTGAGCAAAACTTTGCATCTGAAGTTATGCGTGCAAATGCACTTCAAAAACAAATGGACATGCAATCTGATTTGAAAGCATTGCAAGATAAGTTTGATGCTCAATTGGTTGATAAGAATGCTGAAATCCAAGCTTTGCGTGATAAATCTGATGCTGACTTTACAGCGTTGAAAGAACAATCAACACTTGATATTCAAAATATCAAAGAAGAGTTGAATCGTGAACTTGAAGCGGAACGTCTTGTGAACAAAGAACTTCGTACGTCATTAGAGCGTATGACTGAGAAATTCGAAACTCTTGATGAGAAGAAAGAGTCCGAATATAAACATCGTCTTAAAGTTGCCGATGACCGTGTTGAAGCTTTGGAACGTCGACTTGATGCACGTGAAAAAGATGTTCAAATCGGAAATCGTAATCGTTGGATTATTGCAGTATTGCTTGCTTTAACAACGGCTATTGTTGGTGTGTTGGTAACTATGGCTGTTATGAACCAAAACCAAGCGACTGCAAACAATTCAAATCAATCACAAATCACACAATTGAAGCGCGATTTGGATGATGCGAAGAGTGATGCTAAAGCGGCTAAAACTGAAGCGAATAATGCTAAATCAGATGTTAATGCAAAACAAGCGCAAATTGATAGTTTGACGAAAGTGATTAATGAACGAAACGCTCAAAATCAAACACCTCAGACACCACAAGCGCAACCCTAATGTAAAAACACTACCTAGAACATTCGTTAAATGAATGCTATCTATATAGGTAGTGTTTTTTTTTAATACTAGCTCTATGGTTGTTATTGTGATATAATGAATATATTACAGCAGAAAGGATTAATATCGTAAATGGGTAGATTTAAAAAAATCCATTAAAAAGTGAAACAACAATCAGGCTATGAGAAAATGAAATCATTGCCACAAGACCAGTATGGGCGGTATCGGGATCGAATTAGTAACCAACAAATGGGACGTAAAATTCGAAATACACAAGGGTATGATTCGTCTAAGATTTGGGGACTTGTTGCGTTTATGGCAACATTGTTGTTTGGTGGGATAGGTGCATTTATTGTTACTTATATAGTTCGTGTCCTTATGGCAACTATGAGTGGATCAAACTCGAATAAGGAAATTGCTTGGGGAATGCCTTTGTGGTTATGGATTGCGATTTTTCTAATATCAGCTTTGGTTGGAATGATTGTTTATGATAAAATGAAACGTAAACAAAGTTCTGATCGTGTGCTTGAGGAAGATGGGCAATTAAATGATTATGACTACGATGGGCATATTCGATTCCAGGAAGAAATTGTTGAATCATTTCCTGTTTTTCCAGACCGAGGCGCTCACAGTGCTGTGAAGCCGTCAGGTATTATTAGTCATGCTATGTTAGAGGCGAAAGGTGTTCCGACTGTTCTTATGACTAAACGTTATACGGAAGATGTTGAGATTCCAAATGAAGATGACCCGGATGGCGAATCGGAATTTTTCTATAAAGGTGAGCCTGTTTTAGATGAGCATGGTGATCCAATTATGGAAAAGAAACCAATGATTGATATGAAGATGGGCGGAGAAGTCTTTGATAAAATGGCTTTATTTGAAGGTAATCCGCAACGTGTTTTCTTAGATCCACGGAAATTGGTTTTTGATACTACAGATTCAGCGCGAAGTGATGACCAATGGTCGCCATGTAAGAAATTAACAGATTTGATGGCGGAAGATTGGGAGATACCTGATTATGAACAACAACGACCAACAGGTATTTATTTTGTGGATACGGCGCCTGTAAACGTTATGCTTTTAGCCATTACTCGTGCCGGTAAAGGGTGGATTGCCCCGTTTGTAGCGTGAGTTGCAAATGCTAGTAGGTTAATTGCTTTGAAATCCTAAAAGCTCATCTAACCACAACGTAGATAGAAATGTCAGGCGTGATGGTGACGAAAGTAGAAAAAATAGATGAGATGCAATATGGTTAAATCCTAAGTTGTGAAGAATGGATGTTTAGCAGCCACACCGCTAAGGTTAATAAATTATGCGGTAGGTTCAACGATTATCTCCTTGTCGGAGAGTAGAACTGTAAGTGTAGGACAGAAGAAAAATCTACGTCTAATATGTATTAAAAAGAAAATACATATTAGAAGAAGAAATAATCTTAACTATATCGAAAGGTATAGCAGTTCATTATGAATATGAACGGCGAGGCGTTACGAACCTCGTGAAAGTATTGCAAACATATATTGAAGCACTTCTTGATATGTGGACTCGGGAAAAACGACAATGGAATATTGTTAATAATGACCCGAAAGGGGAATTGTTGGTTAAATTCTATGTTCGTGCGACCGTACGTGGTTATGACATTGTTCAATTTAACTTAATTAATCCGATGAAGACGGATATCTTCAACCCATTAGGTTATGCTGTTGAGGCTGCGCGTGATGGACGTATGGAGAAAGTGGCCGAATATCTAACCAATTTGTCATCAGTGTTCTTCCCGAAAGACGGTGGTGAAGATCCGGTGTGGCCACAATCTGCGTCGGCAGCATTTGAACGAACTTGTTTGGCCTTGATTGACTATTATCGTGAAGAAGAAATGGAAATGCGTCGTCGGGCTGAGCTTGATGGTCGAAATGTTCACTTACTTGCCGCGGATATTAATAATATGTGGGGTAAAGTAACTCTTTATAACGTGTTTAAGATGTTCTCTAGTTTGGTTTCTAAAAAGGAAACTGACCCGTTGAAAACATGGATTCATGAAGAAGATAAACCGGCAACGGTATTTGATGAAGAAAAAGGTGAAGATGTCTTAGATCCTGCTGAAAAGCCTGTTGATAAAGTACTTCTTGATTTGTTCTTTGATGCGACAGAAGCATTGCCGAAAAATCGTATGCGTGATTTGCTAGACTCTTCAAATAAGACATTGAAGTCTATGATGCAAAGTGAAAAAATGCTCAGTTCTGTATACGGAATTGCCACTGCATCAATGCGTTTCTTCACTGATCCAACAATTATTGCGTTAACATCCGGTACAGCTTCTCAGAACTTTGATATTGAATCATTGTCATTCCCTCGTCGTATTGCGGTTCGTTTTACGTCCGAATGGATGACTCGTTATAAATATGCGGGTAAGATGGTTCGTTGGTCTGCATGGACGGATGATACGTTTACTGAAGAGTTAGATCCTGAATTATTCTGCCATTCATTTAATATTGGTCGTGATGGTTGGGTGCATTATGCATTTGATGGTAAATTCCAAGGTCGTGACGGATATGTTAAAATGGAAATTGTTAATCCAGATAACAATGTTCCAATGAAGACATTCTATTTTAAAGGACGTTTAGATTATCTGACACGTCTTGATGGGAAGTCATTTATTAAGAATCCGGTTACGAAAGAAAAGATTCTTCGTAATGGTACATTGACTGAGTTACGTTTGGTGAAAGACCGTAATGGTAATAAGAAGTTTGTACCTCGTAACACTATGATTATGAAGAAAGTTAAGGACTTCACTAATTATACTGAAGGTGGTCGAGCGTTACCTGATAAAGAAATTGAAGTTCATGCATTTTCAGATTTGAAGTTGAAATATACGGATAAGCCGAAATTTATTAACTTTATCACTCCGCCACATTTGACGCCGTATGCTCGTTTGATTTTGATTCTCGTAAAACAAGTAACGGATTCTGCATTTTCTAGTGCGTATTTGACGAAAGCTGATCAAAAACCGCTTTATGGTACGAATTATATGCTTGATGAGTTGGGTAATTTGCAATCAGATGGTCATGGTATTAATGATTTGGAGACACTTCTTTCAATTGGTTTGTCTGCGCACCAACGTTTCCATTTGATTTTGCAAACAATGCAACAGCTTGAAGCTGTGTATGGTGGTGATAAGAACAAAATTATTTCAGGTAACTCGAATAATCTTGTGTTCTTGAAATCTAATGATGTTACAATGATTGATGAACTTGTATCTGTTGCGGGTAAGACACACGTTGAACGTGTTAATAGTATGACGGTCTCTGAAAACTTACAAGCTCGTGTTCAGAAAACAGATGGACGTGTTTCTAAAACGAAATCTGTTTTTAGAAGAAGACGTTCTTCCTCGAAATGCGTTCTTGTATATTAAGCGTTTTTGAAGCAATTGTGATGCGTGCTGGTGAAAATCCAATCTATAACTATGGTAGTTCAGCGTTACCGCCAGTGTTTGCTCTTCAAAAAGATGCGATTCAAGAACCGGGCGTTACTTATTCATTACAAACTATTCCTACGATGTCCTCCGTGCTCGAATTTGACCCAGAAAAGAACCAACCGAACTTTTATGCGATGCTTGAAAAACGGTTGGCTCAGGCTCGTCTAGTGGCCTCTATGGAGAAGAAATATCGGGGTGCGTATGGGTATAGTCAGCACGATATCGATATTATGGATTCAGATGTTTATGCTCGTGAAATCATGGATGCCGTAAACGATGAATTGTATAGTCAGGAATTGAATTATCGAATGCAACAAGAACTTGAGGACGAAGAAGAATTCATGATGCCAGATGGAACATCTCGTATGTTTAACGATATGGCGGTTGCTCGGGAAGAAACAATCCGTCAGAATAAAGAATATGATGAAGCAACAGCGAAAGCTGAAGCACAATTGGTTCCAAATTATCGTGAACTTATTTATGCAGGTGGTACTATCTCTCGTGAGTTGCTAGTTAACCCTCATGGTAAAGCGGTTCGGACGGGTAACAGTTTAGATGCTATTATGATTGAAGCTTTGTTGAAGACAAAATCTCAGTTTATGTCAGATAATAAATTCCGTTGGGATGATGAAAAACAGATTTTATCAAGTTCAACGGGAATGCGTTATATTTCATATGATTCAAGTATTAAAGATCTTGAAAAAAAGCAGGGAAAGACCCTAATTCGAGAGTTTTTGTTGGAAGACGCTGAAGGTACGGCTCTTGAAGGGTATCGAGTTGAGCCTGAGTTTTATGAGTATCTCGCAAAAATTAGATTCGTGGGAGTCTATTGCAAATGGTGCGTTTGATAAAGCTGTTCGAGATATTATGAATCGACGTGCGAATACTGTTGATACGGACGGTTCTGAAGAAGATGTCGATACAGACTTTTAAAAAGAAAAAAACTCTAGCGAATGCTAGAGTTTTTTACTGTATCGAAGGCTACCTGCATCGTAAACGCGGTAAAATCCTCGTTCACGCATGATTTCACGCTCTGTTTTAGATGGGTCGTAGCCTTGTTCGATTAAGTGTTTCTTTGTTGTTTCATATCGTCGCAAATACTCGAATGTGTTTCTTTGAACCCAAATATAGTTTGGCTCGGTCATACCGTTATATTCAAAAGTGTTCTCGTTCATAAATGTTCGACACTGTCATCCGTTTGTTCAAGTCCATGTAACTGATCAAGGTTTCGCCGGAATCGGCATAGTGCTTGATGAAGTGTTTCATGAGTTTGGCAAATACGCCGTGCACAATATAGTGAGGGTTAACACAATAACGGTATAGTTCCCAATCATGTGTTGTATATCTAGATTTACCACATGTGAATACACCAAGTAATTCGTCATTGTGATAGATGCCGAGTTTAATGCGAGAGCTTTGATCGGCACCTTGGAAGTGGTATTTGTTTAGAAAGTCTTGTGAGGTTTTCTTATCGATTTCTTTAATGATACAGTTGCGAGCGCCTATTTTTTTGATTTTTGGTTTTGTTAAACTTGATAGTTGCTTTTTTTAAGACCACCCATTTGCGAGAGTCTTCAAAGTCATCATCGTATAAGTGTAATAGTGCAATTCCAACTTTGCGAGCTTGTAATGATTTATTTTGGTGGTAGGTTTTTGATGTGAAACCCCATTTTGGGTCATCGATTGTATGGGTTGATACAGGATTTACTTCTATACCCAGGTTATAATCAGGTAACCATATATCAATTTCTTGTTTATTTTTGTAAAAGAGTTCGATTATTAAGTTCATATTGAATTGATAGGCTATTTAGTAGTTGAATAACGGATTTTTACTCGATTTGATTGACTTGTGGGGCTGACGAGATGGTTTAATTGATAGGTGTTGATATACAGTGACACGGTTATGGGCGCGATATCGAGGACGTGCGCGAGGTTGCTTTTAGATGGGGAGTGCTTGGTGTTCTTTGATATAGTTTTTTTGATAGCATTTAGGTAACGGAGTCGTGTTGTTTTTTGTTTACCGTGTAATTGGTTTGCTTCGTTAAATGCTTGTTCAAGAGGTTCTAATGAGCCTGTAAATTGCTTAACATAGTTATTACGGGTCATCAATCGAGTGACACTATCCACGCGCATTTTGTATTTTTTCGCGATAGCAACTTTGGAGTGTTCGTTATTGAGGTCGTGTTCGATATTCGGCCACAATGCTTGATGCGTGCGTTCAAAGTGTTTCTTTATATTATTTTCTCGAGAAAATTGTATATTTTCTTGTTTAAGTGTGTTTGCAATAACGTTATGGCTGACGTTGAAGTGTTTTGCGATTTCGTTAATTGAATAGTTTTGATGATATAGTGCAAGAATGTCGTCAATTTGAATATCGATAGGGTTGCGTTGCAAATTGAGTTCTTTTAGGTATCTCGATACAGTAATTCGTGAGAGATGTAATTCGTTTGCAATTTCTTTTAAGGTTTTCTTTTGAGAGCGCAGTGTTCGGAGTTTTCGCTCAAGTTCTTTTGTGAGTGGCATAACAGCGCCCTTTCTAGTGATATTTATTAGTGTACGATAACGAGCATGGCTCGTTATCTTTATTATATCATAGAAATGCGAAGAATCTAAAAGCAGTATCTTTCTGATAATGGTTGTGTTTTAATAATAGGTGTGATATAATGAGGGTGTTAAGAAATTTTTAAGTAAAGGACTCAATATAATATGTTAAAAGAAACATTTAGTATGCGTAAGATTGGGAAACATTTAGTCAATGTTTCAATGTTGGGGCTTGCTGTGGCTCCTATTGCGGGTTCAGCATTAGCGCCGGTTACGGTTTTAGCTGCGGAACAAACTGGACGTAAAGTTGAAAAAATTCCATTTAAAACCGAAATGAAAGACGACCCCACTCTTCTAAAAGGTGAAAAGAAGGTTATTCAAAAGGGTGTTGAGGGTGAAAAAGAATATGTGACGAGCACGCCTAGTGAATCACAATCTACTCGTAAACCTGTAGATGTTATTGTTCCTTATGATGTTTCAGGTTCTACATCTGGTGGTGAAGCTGAGCTTGATCATTTAGAAGCAGTTGCTAAACAAGGAGCTGATGATACTCGATATCTTATTATTGGGTATGATGAAGGAAACTCTGACGAAGGTTTCATGACAGCAACAACTGATAAAACACAAGGTGGTGGTTCATATCGGAAAGGTGCGAAATTATCTAAAATTACGAAAATGTTGTCGAAGCAACAAATTTTAGATTTTGTAGCTAAAGTTCGAGAATTGAAACCACAATCTCAACAGGATGGTTCGTGGCCATGGGATAACGCGATGAAGGCTCTTGATTTGTATGATTCAAATTATATGAAGTCTGATGGTAATAATAAGGAAGATGGGCTTCCGTATGAGGTTTTATTTGATAAGCTCCGTGATAAAAATAAAGAAGTTGGTATTCTATGGTTTACGGATGAGTGGGAGCCAACTGAAACTTTGGATAAATCATTCTTCGAGTGGGCTCAAAGTAAATATGCGGATCATTTCTTGACTGTTGTGTATGGCGGTGAGAAGGCTAAATCATATAAAACGTTGAAAGCCGCGGGTCAAAAAGAAATCTTGACAACCGAGGGTAAAGATAAAACAGCGTTGGCTAAAGAAATTGCAGATAAGTTCACTAAGCTTGTTACAATTACCGTTCCTGGCAAACCAACCACGTCTGAAAAAAATCATTAAAGAGCCCGTAAATGAAATTATTGCGGTTGGTACGAAAAGAAGCTGAGGCAACTAAACGAACGGAAGAAATTCCATTTAAAACTGAAACGAAAGAAGACCCTACGTTACCAGAAGGTGAGCAGAAAGTCGTTCAAAAGGGTGAAAAAGGACTTCGTGAGTTTGTAACAACGCAAGATACAATTGCTGAGTTTGTAGCTGAGGTTGGTTTTAACATTAAAGCTGGAACGTCTACGTCTAAACAAGTAAGCCGTAAACCTGTTGATTTGTTAGCGATTATTGATACTTCTAATTCAATGGTTGAGAATTATGGTCGGGCGTTAGCTTCGGCTGAGAATTTGGTTAAATCTATGACGGATGATGATCAAATTACGTTTGCTCATTATCAGACAAATGGGTTAGATTCATATAATACGGGTAATGGTAAAGCGGATGGTAATGCCGCAAGATCTAAACCAATGCTTTTTAGGTGTAATGACGATGCCTATGAAGAAAGCCGAAGCTATTAAGTATTTGAACGATGCGAAAAAAACTTTAAAGTTGGGTCAAATGGTGTTGATTTTGGTCGATTTGTAGATGCTCAAGAGAAATTGGGATATAAGTTCCAGAAAGAAGATGGTAAAGGCTTCCAAGACGTTTACATGGCACATCATAAAAAAGATAGCACAATTTCAGTTATTCAATTCACAGATGGTTGGATGAGTTCAGAATCGATTGATACTGATTTTGCAACTTGGGCTACTAAAAATGCGAAAAACATTTATGACTGTATCGTTTAAGAATAATGTTGGTGGTAATGGCGGTCCTACTGAGTTTTCTATTGTGAATATGAAAAAAGCGGGACATTCAAATATTTATGATGAACGTGTTACGGCTATTGATGATGCTGCGATTATAAAACAATTTGAATCAACAGCGACTGAAAAAAAGTAACGGTTACAAAACAAGATGTTAATATTGATTTAACATTAACAATTCCTAAAGATTCTAAACTCGAATATGCTGAGTTTAAGACACCTAATGGGCTTGTGGAATTGACTGTAAAAAGATAACGTAGCGACTTATTCTGGTAAGAAAGTTGCAGATGGTGATTATTCGTTAACGTATAAGATTAAAGGTGGTAACGGTGACGTCAAGGTTGTTGTTTTGAAAGATGGTAAGGAACTTATTTCTAAGTCTGACAAAGTAGTTTCGACTAAAGGTTCAATGTCAGATAAAGTGATTAAAGAACCTATTAATGAAATCATTCATATTGGTACGAAAGGTTCTAAATCAGACGTAACTGAGAAGAAAATACCGTTTGAGACGATTTATAAACAAGACGCAACACTTAAAAAAGGTGAAGAAAAAGTTCTTCAAGAAGGTGTTGAAGGGTTGATTAAGGTGACTACTACTTATGAAACACAAAAAGGTCAAAAAGTAGATGGTTCTGAAAAAAAGTGACTGAAGAAACAGTTACTGAAAAAGTTGACAAGATTATAGCTCAAGGTACAATGGAAAAACGCAAGGTTCGTTACCGTGTTGTCGATAGTAAAGGCCAAGAGCTTGTCAAACAGACAGATGTCATGGAAGCTTACCAAGATGAAGAGTATAAGGTTGAAACGCCGAAACTAGACGGTTATCGTCTAGAACTTGCGAAAGATAGTGTACCGGTAACTGGTAAAGTAGCTGACCGTGATGTGTTGGTGACATTTGTGGCTGTAAAAAAATCGGTAAACCTGTAACGTTGAAATTCGTTGATGAAGCTGGTACCGAAATTGCTCAGAAGAAAGTATTAACTGGCGAAAAGGTTGATGTAGACACTGAGTTTAAGGGTGAGGCACCAGCAACTATCGAAAAAGATGGGGTTAAGTATGTATTTGTTGGTATCAAACAAACTGGTTCGAAAGAACGCAAGGTTTCAGGTAAGGTAACGGATAAAGAACAAGTTATCGAAGCTGTGTATTCGAAACCGAAAGAACTACCTAAAACGAATGAGCAAGCGAAACAACGTAATACTGTGATTGTCGCATTGTTATCTGTTGTAGGGCTTGGCGGTTTAGTGACATATTTCGGTCTTCGTAAACGTGACGAAAAAATAATCATCTTTAAAAAGAAGCTCAAACGAGCTTCTTTTTTTAGTTTGATGTAATTAATTTGTTTTTTTAGTGAGTATGGGTTGACACTTATTTGAAATTAGTGTATATTATTTATAGACATTGCATTATAGCAAATTATGAAAGGTGAGTTTTAATGTTAAAAGAGACTTTTAAAATGCGTAAAATTGGGAAACATTTAGTGAATGTTTCGATGCTTAGTTTGGCTATTGTTCCTATCGTTGGCAGTGTAAAACCTGTATTTGCGGAAGAAGTAGTAGCTAATAAAATTGCAGAGGGTATTACTTTTGATGGTCATAATGTTGTTGATAAATTAGATAATCCGCAAGCTGGTAGTAATTCTCCGGATTCAGATGGTTCATATAACAGTCAAATTGAAAGCATTAGTGTTATTTCAAAAAGGTACGAATAATGTTCGATATCGTGTGAAATTGAAGGATAACTTTGTAATTCCAAAAAGACGGTTATGTTCATTTTTATCTTGAAGGTACACAACAGTTTGGGGAAGCAACTGATTTGTATATTGGTAAGACAAAAGTTGGTGAATTACGTACATCTGGTTTACAAGGACCATCAAGTACTTTAGTTGATCAATTGAAATCGGAACAAACATTGTCTGGTTTTAAAGATAAACTGAATAATGCAATCACCAAAGATATCATTGGTATTTCTGAATGGCGTTTGAAATTTAATGAGGATTTTGCAAAATTAAACAAGGATCGCTCAATTGAATTTACAATTGGTAGTTTTAAGACTGCTTATACTGAAAAAGGGTTGCCGACATTATATACAAAAGATCCAGCTACAGCAAGTTTGTTTGCGGATGGAACATCTAGTAAGAAATATAATACACGTTTAATTATTCCATCTATAGCTGATAAGGCGTTGGATGGTCCGTATAATATTTTACAATACCCATTAGATAATACATCGACTAAGATGGTTGATGGTGTTAGTTATACAGCCCGTAATAAGTATAATATGACTGTAAACAAACCAGCTACTAAGAAATTACCAATGTATTTAGCTGATGCGAATTATGTAACACCACTTAAAATCAAATCTGTTGATAGTGGACCTAAACAAAAAGATCCAGAGCAAACAATTGAACGAAATCAGGTATCTGATGGAACGATGTTCTTGAAAAAAAGGTGATAAGTTGACACTTAGTGTACCTGAAACGTCAAAAACGATTGTTAGATTTGACGTCGTCTTTGAAAGTTGGCGATGTTGTAGATGGCGCCCGTGTTGATACTTATAATCGAGCTGGTGAAGATGGAGTTCGATTTACGGATTCATCTGTTTATGAAAAAAAGATAAACCGTTGACTACTACAAGCACAGAGGTTCCTTTGAAAGTTACTAAGATTTCTGAGAGTGGTGTTGAGTATGAAGTTCAAAAAGATATTCCTCTTGTGAACAATGCGTTTAGTGAGTTTGATTTTGGTAAGGCGGCTGCTCGTACGTCTGTTTCATTGCGATCTGATTGGTTAGATGTTTATGGTGCTGATCGATTGAAAACATTTTTAAGTAGTAATCGGAATGTGGATAGTTTGTCTGTGAAAGATGGTTTTGGCTTTAATGTCAAATTATCACGGGATGGTCAAAACTTATTCTCAAGTAATGATAATGTGACTGTCACTCGTAACACTAACTTAACATTCGGTGATTCTACGAATGGTACGGTTAAAGTTCGTTATGTTGATGAAAAAAAGGAACGGCGATTCCAGGTACAACTACAGAGACTGTTGCTGAAAACAAAGCATGGTATGAAGCTGTTACAATTACACCGAAGACATTTAAGGGGTATAAGTACGTAAGTGCGGATGCACCATTATCTACTATTGTTGGTTCTGGAGAACAACTAGTTACATTAACTTATAAACAAGCTGTTGAGTATATTCCAGATATATTGTTAGATGCTGGTGGGAAGACGCCGGATCCGAATGACCCAACGAAGGTACGTGTAGGCACGAAACCAAAAGTGGTTGAAGAAGAGATTCCATTTAAAGAAGAAGTTCGTGAAAATCCGAAATTGCCTAAAGGAACAGAAAATGTAATTCAAGAGGGTGAAAAAGGTAAGAAAACGACAACGACTACTTACACGGTGGATCCGAAGACTGGTGAAGTGACGCCTACTGAGAAAGTAACGACAAAAGAGCCAAAAAAACCGTATTATTGAACGCGGTACGGGTGAAGATAAAGATGGCGATTTGGTTGTTAATTACATCCCAGATCCAGAAAAACAATCCAGGTAAACAAACGATTGTTGATGAAGGTACTAAGCCTAAATTGGATGTGACTGGAAAAGTGAAAGATCCAGGTAAACCGAAAGTGGTGAAAATTGGTACGAAGCCAAAAGTTGTTGAAGAAGATATTCCGTTTAAGGAAGAAGTTCGTGAAAAATCCGAAATTGCCTAAAGGGTCTGAATTTGTAGTTCAAGAAGGCGAAAAAAAGGTAAGAAAACGACAACGACTACGTATACGGTTGATCCGAAGACTGGTAAAGTAACGCCTACTGAAAAAAAGTTGAAACTAAAAGATCCTAAGAATCGTATTGTTGAACGCGGTACAGGTGAAGATGTTGATGGTGAGATTGTTGTAACATACATTCCAGATCCAGAAAACGAGCCAGGCAAACAAACTATCGTTGATGAAGGTCAAAAACCGAAATTGGATGTAACTGGTAAGGTGAAAGATCCAGGTAAACCGAAAGTGATTAAAAGTTGGTACGAAGCCAAAAAGTGGTTGAGGAAGATATTCCGTTTAAAGAAGAAGTTCGTGAAAATCCGAAATTACCTAAAGGAACAGAAAATGTAATCCAAGAGGGTGAAAAAGGTAAGAAAACAACAACGACTACTTATACAATGGATCCTAAGACGGGCGAAGTAACATCTAAGGATAAGGTTGAAACTAAGGATCCTAAGAATCGTATTATTGAACGTGGTACTGGTGAAGATAAAGATGGTAATTTTGTCGTGAAATACATTCCAGATCCTGAAGAAGAACCTGGTAAACAAACTGTTGTTGACGAAGGTAAGAAACCTAAATTTGATGTCACTGGAAAAGAAGTGGATCCGGGTTCTCCGAAAGTGATTAAAGTAGGTATGAAGCCGAAGGTCAAAGAAGAAGAAATTCCGTTTAAGGAAGAAGTTCGTGAAAATCCGGAATTACCGGAAGGCGAACGTAAAGTTGTTCAAGAGGGTGTTGTTGGTAAGAAGATAACAACCACAACATACACTTTGGATGAAAAAACTGGTGAAGTTAAAGAATCAACTACTGAAAAAAAGTAGATGAGCCTAAAGTTCAAATTGTAGAAGTTGGTACGAAGAAGTCTGAAGCTCCAAAAGATGAGCCTAAAGCGGAAACGCCTAAGACAACGGAAGTTCCTAAAAAAACGAGGAGCCGAAAGCAAAAGAAACGCCTAAACAATTGCCTAAGACTAATGAACAAGCAAAAACAACGTAACACTGTGATTGGTGCACTGTTGTCAGTTGTTGGTCTTGGTGGGCTAGTAACCTATTTAGGTCTTCGCAAACGTGATGAAAAAAATAATCACAATTAAAAAGAAGCTCAAATGAGCTTCTTTTTTTAATGTTCATGATATAAAAATAAAAAAGATACTCGTGAGAGTATCTTTTTTGATTATTTGGTATCGAATGGAATGTCATTTTCTTCGATAACGTCTACTTGAGCACGACCCATTGCGCGACCGGTGAGGGTTGCTTGGATGAGTTCTTTTACGTCGAGACCCATACCATTTGTGATTTGGTTCATGGATGTCATGATGTCGCCAACCATTTTACCAGAGTTACCTTCTCCGTACATAGTGATTTTATCAACATTTGCAAGTGGAGCTGCAATGTTCTTAGCAATTTCAGGTAAGACGTTAACGAGCATTTCGGTAATAGCAGCTTCACCATATTTCTTCATGGCTTCCGCTTTCTTGTCGAGACCTTCAGCTTCGGCATCAAGTTTCATGCGGATAGCTTCAGCTTCAGCTTTACCTTTGGCTTCGATTCCTTTTTGCTTCTTCTTCAGCTTGACGGCGATTTGCTTCAGCACGACGTTCTTGGGCTTCAGCTTCTTTTTTTGAGTTTCGAAGAGTTCAGCTTCAGCGGCTTTTTGACGACGAATCAATTCAGCTTCGGCGCTACGTTCAGCTGCGTATTTTTTTGTGCATCGGCTTCGGCTTCAACGCTGGCGGCAAGAGCTTGACGTTTAACGGCAACTTCTCGTTCTTTGACTTTAGCTTCTTGTTCTGAACGAGCAATTTCTGCCTCAGCTGTTTCAATTTCGATTGATTTACGCTGAATTTGAGCTTGAATATCATATGCGGCTTCAGCTTTCGCACGCTCTGTGTCGGATTCAACTTGAAGCGCGGCTTGACGTTTGGCTAACTCGGTGTTCTTTTTAGCGATTTCGAGTTCGGCTTCAACACGAGCGTCATTTGCAATTTTGCTTGATACGGCTTCTTGTTCTTGCACTTCTTGTCTTGCTTTCGCTTTTTGCAATGGCTGCGTCTTTTTTTGATTGTTTCTGTGTTATCTACACCTAGATTATCAATGACGCCGTTTGCATCAGATAGTCCTTGAATGTTAAAGGCGACAATTTCGAGACCCATTTCTTCAAGGTCTTTAGTTGCATTTGTTTGAACATTTTCGGAGAATTTCGCACGGTTTGTGACGATATCTTCCAATTTCATTTGTCCAATGATAGCGCGTAAGTGTCCTTCAAGAGTGTCGCGAACTTCATCTGCGATCTCAGATGTATCTTTGTATAAGAAGTTGCGTGTTGCCGCTTTGAAGAGTTCTTCTTTATCGATTCCGATACGAACTTTGACGGCGGCATCAACTTTGATGTTGATGTAGTTATTTGTTGGTACGAAATCAGCTGTACGAACATCTACAGAAATCATAGAAGCCGTCATGACGTCGACACGTTCAATTAATGGAATTTTTCCATCCGGTTTTACCGTGAATTGTGCGTTGACCCCATGGCCCAGATACGACTTTAATTTGTCCGGGACTTGCTGATACAAATCCTGAAGCGATGATTGTGATGATAATCAGTACTGCGATTCCGATTATAATCCATGAAATAGGAATAGGCATAAGAATATAGTCCTTTCGATTATTAAATTTCCAGTTAGTAATGTTCGTTGGCTCGGCCAACGAACTTTTGTATTAATTATTTTATGATATTGGGCTATTTATATATCGCTAAAAAAATAAAAAGATACTCTTGTGAGTATCTTTTTTTAATTGTTTGTTGTGATAATAGCTTCTGGATAGAATTCAAAAAAATTCGAGACATATTTGAACTATTGTAGACGCCTCGGTATCGGGTATTTCCATCGTTATCTGTGAATTCAGATGTGATTTTGACAGGAATCGTTTCTCCCGTATTTTTCGAATTTTTAATGTAATTTGTTTATTTGTCATGATTATAAGCCTTTCTGATTATTTTTTTAGTTTGTCAAGTGTTGATTATATCATTTGATGTTGAAATGTCAATAGTTTTGATTAACTATTGCATAAATAGTTTTATTTTTTTGTTATAATAAAAATTATATGAAATAAAAACGAGCTCGATTTTAGATCGAGCCAGAAAGTGAGATTTGATATGTCAAATTATGACTTTATTCCTCAGTTGGAACGGGAGTATTTGTGGGTGCGAACCATGCAAGAAGCCCGTGTTCAGTTAGGTTTGAAACCATTCACACCATCTGAATTACGTCGATTTGCGAACGAAGTTCGAGAAATCAAAGGTTCTGAATTTAATTTGGATTCTTATGATGCGGTTGTTCAGCAAATGTTGGTTTATAATGATACGCTGAGTGCAGATGCTTCTCTTCAGTCTGTTTTTTTGCTCAAGAGAATTTGCGGAAGACATGGTCGGCGGCTATTACGGAATTTCGTAAGGAAGGCGCTGTTATTGAAAGTGATGGTGCGTCTGTAAATACTACATCAATTCCGATTACGGCTATTAATGATGCATATGGTCGATATTTAAGTGATGGTAATAATGATACGTTTGTTTATTATGTAAATCGCGACGATATGGCTAAATATTTGGATGCTCGTACTAGTGGCGGTGATTTTCGGAAAGTTGCTCCTCGAGCAGTTGTTAATTTGGAAAAATCCATATCTTCGACCAACAAGAGCTCAAGCGAAATCAGGTTCAGCTAAAGTAGTGAAACCGGATTTACCGGCGGAAACTGATATTTATACGGTTTATGGTTGGAACGCGCCTAAGTCGAAAGATGGAGATCAATTGATTGGTTTGCGTGATATGATGAGTTCGTTATTAACAAAAGAAGACGCTCGTAGAATGGCGGCGATTTTTGAAAATAAGGAAATTCGTTCTGATCGTACGGAATATATTGTTGAGATGTTGAATCGTTTGCGTGTGGAAGGTTATTCTGTTTCAGTCGAAGAATCGCTTGATTTCTTGGATGGCGCGACTCAAATGAATGTTTCGTTGGGAAATGGAATGTCAGTTCGTTTGTATGATGAGAAACATCCTGAGTATGTTGGTCGTATACAGACACCTACACGTATGTATTATTGGCAGACGGAATTGAATCGTGAGCAAGTACGTGATGCTTTGAATGCTCAGTTTGTACAAACGGTTGATGATTCTATGCGTTTGGTTAATACGGTTAATGGTAAGATTAAATCGAATTTAGAACAATTTCGTTATGATCGATATAGTCGAGGTAAGAATTCAAATGATGTAGTAGCTGAGTTTAATCAGAATACAAATGGGGCTTCTTATTCAAATTATCGATTTGTTGATGTGACGTTGGATCATCCGACAGCAACTGAAGTGGTTGATGGCGTACGTCGTCCAGTTCGGTATAATATTTATAGTGTGCCTCGTGGGAATAGTGCTAAGTCAGTTACATTTGCGTCAAAAGATTTAGCGACTGAGTTTTTACAACGTCAAGTAGAATTAGCACGGACTGCGTATGCGAACAGTATTCAATTTGACGCTCTTGTTGACGCATCTCGTACTGTGGCGCAAGCTCAGGAGATTATTGAAAACCGGGCATATACAAATCTTCAACAAAAAGAAGCACGTGCTTTGCAAGAGGAAGCATTAGCTCATGTAGAGCATTTGTATGATAATCGTTATAGTGCAGCACAAGATGCATTGTTTAATGATATGGTTGCTATTCATAAATATATGAATCACCCTGAAAGTTCACAACTAGAATTGAAGTCAATTCCAAATGATACGGTTCGTGAGGATTTGGAAGATTTAATTAAGAGTTTTGCGGTGGATTCATCGTCTAGTGTAAATGAGGCATTTGCTGAATTACATGAAGCGTTTATTGAAACGCATGTTGGTAATTTTGAGGATGGATTTAATCCGGCAATTGTTGCTGAACTTGGAGCTGATGAAAATCGTCCACGTTTGAGTTATGCGGTTGAAGCGGCGATTAAACGTTCAGGTTATGACCAAAGTAAATTGATTGGTAATGAAATGGCTGTGGATCGATTACGTGATCGTATGGTTACGTTTGATACTGAGTCTGCTCGTACGTTGGCAGACGTATTAGAGAGTGATCCTGAGCAAAAAGAATATCAAACCAAAGCAATGCTTCGTGTGCAAGAGCATTTGATGGTTGATAATATTTCAAATGTTGAAATTGAAATTGATGTGAATGGTATCATTCAGTATGCATATGACCGTCCTGACAAATTCGGTAAAAAAGGCGAAACACAACGTATGTCAAATCAGATTGGTCAGGTGTTTAATGAAGATGAGTATGGAATTATTCATACTAAATTCGCATCATCTGAGTCATTTGGGTTCGTTCCGGGGTATGAGGGATATTTTGTACCAGGGGATGTTGCTAAAATTGAAGCTGGTTTGGAAACTGATGAGGAACGTCGTGAACGGTTGCGATTGAAATCATATGAACAGGTTATTCTTTCAGAAATCGATCGAAATATGGTTGAACAAATGCAAGGCGCATATCTTGGTGGTCGTGGTGATGACCGATATGAGAATTTTGTAGATACAATGGGCGCTGTTTCTTTGAATAAGGTTTATCGTAGTCAGTTACAAGGTTTTAAATTGGATCCGGAATATGTGGATCGCTTCTTAGAGCTTCGCTCAGAAGAAGAGTTAAAGACAAATATCCGTACGCTTAGACAGCGGGTTCGGTTCCCAAATGAGTACGGTGATGTATCGGGTACAAACTTTGATGATTATGTTAAACAAGATGGTTTCAATGAAGCGAAACTTGTAGGTGAAAAACATTCGGGTTGTTGATCCGAAATGGAATAACATTTTTGACCCATATATGCTCGGTTCTGGTAAGAATCAGGGGGTTGAACGGTATCTTGTAGATGGTGCGGTTGTACGTGCGGATGGAACGGTTCAAATGTCAGATGGTTGGGATAATCCATTTACTGGACAACTTGAGAGAGACCGTGTTGCAATGACGAAACAGGAAGCGTTCAAGTATATCGATTATATGCCTAGTGACCGTCAAATGATGGCGACTAAGCAAGCGCTCGTTGCATTGCAAGTTACGGAGCCTGTAGGTGTTGCATTTATGAACTTTGGTGGATGGACGTACGATGATGGTATGGTTATTTCCAAAGAATATGCTGAGAAATATCAAGTGCCGGTCTATCACGATGAAAATGGTACGATGCGCGCTCAGATGAAGGGTGATAAACAATCGGATTTCGGTTCGAATAAAGGTGTCGCGAACTTGGTTATTGATCGTAATATGAGCGAAGAAGAAGCTCGCGCACAGGGTATCTGGAAAGAGGTTCAGTTCTATAAAGCAAATCCTGATTTGGATATCGTTATGGGTCCATATGCAACGTTGTCTCGTAACAATATGTCTGTATTGAAACAAGCGCGTGATGCGAAAACTATGGATTTGATTGATCCTATTCATGGTGATGTTAAGCCGAATGCGATTGGATTTATGCCAATGATGGTTACGGACATGACGGTTGATAAGAAATCGCATGTATATGATAAATCAGATGTGGCTAAAGGTAAAGGTCGTTCTGTTTCAACGTTATTGATGTTGAACTTACAAGCGCTTGGTGCAAAAGGTATTATCAATGAAGTATATGGTAATAATGTGACAGCGTGGGCTGATTTGCGTGAATATGCACTGATTCAAGGTATCGATATCGATCATGATGGAAATATGAAATTAGGGTTATCATCCGCAAGAAGGTGAAGAACGTTTGCACTTTAAAGTTGATCCTAATAAGTCGGCTGATGATTTCATGAAAGAAATCGCAAACAATGGTGGTATGTTGAATTTACCATTCCCATTGATTAATAAAAACAGTAAATAATATCTGTTTAGCATCACCGGATCCACAATTAGTTCGTGGTTTCGATGCTCGTTCTTTTACTCGTGATGAAAATGGTGAATTTGGTATTCCGGTATTATCAGGTGCACTTCGTCGTTCAACTGAAATGATGGATGGTTCGACTGCAACACATGATGTTACGGATTATTATATTGAAATTTATAAACGTGCTGCGTCATATATTGAAGTAACTGAGAAGTTGAATGAATTGAAAGCAACTAATGGTTCGGCTGAAGAAATCTCGAAGTTACGTGAACAACAGTTTAAATTATATCAAAATGCTCAAATGTATTATGATAGAATTCAATCAGATGTTGCTCCGAAAAATTGATGGGCCGGGAGCTAACGGTAAACACTCATTAATTCGTGATAAGATTACTTCAAAACGCATGGGTAATTCAGCAACACTTGTTGCGTGTGCGGATCCTCGTTTGGAAATTAATCAGATTTCTGTTTCACGTGAAACAGCTGAGAAAAATGGGTATTACTGAAGGCTCTAAAGTTCTTGGATGGCGTGACCCAACGTGGCGTACAGGAGCTGTTCGTAGTTTTGAAATTGTAATTGATGATTCTGTTCAGGGATTTGCCATGAACCCGTTAATGGATAAATCACACGATGGAGACTTTGACGGAGATGCATATGGATTTATCGTGTTGAAGTCTGAAGAAGCGTTAAAAGAACTTGAAACTGTAATGTCACATGGTGCAAATATTTTGAACTATGGTGATGGACAAGTTGAAATTGACGGTAAAGAATATTATCCATTATTTGTGAATGATGGTATGGACGTTGCGTCAAGTAGTCATGAATTTAAAGCAAACGGTAAGGATGACCCCGAAGAACTTCGTAAAAAAGCAACGATTATGGCAAATGATCCATCAGTTGATCGTAATGAAGTTGTTGCTGTATTAAACGAATATGTTCATACGGCTTTGCGTAGTGATGAAAAACTTTGCAACTGATTATGTTGATTTGACGGATAGTCAAACGGTTATGACGAGTCTTGCGAAGATTGTAAACAAAAAAAGGCTAAAGGTAAAAGCAAGTCATCTGTTAGAATGTGCCAAATATGAAGGTGTTGATTTACCTGGTGTTGTTTTTTTGATAAGGTTGATGCGTCAAAAACCAATTAACTATGTATCGTCTGATTCTAATCAGGAGCAAAACGTTGAAGCTATTTCTGCTCTTCTTGAGGATGTTGTAAATGGTCAATTGATGGATGTGTTAAATCCAAATCCGACATCAACACACGCGACTGATAAAGACCGTATGGCGGTGCAATACGCAACAGCTACGAAATCAGATAATACTGGTCGTCCGGGTACAATGATGCAAGATGCAACTGCGACATTCCGAAACGAAGCGTTACGTGAGGCTATGGAGATTTTCTATAAGCCAACTCAGATGACACTTCAAATTAAACACAATGCGGCACAAGCATATGATATTAATACTCAGTTCGGTAATAATGGTCGAATTTCGGCATTGTTCTTGCAAGGTCAGAATCCAGATGTGGACCCTACGGCTAAACGAGATGAGAAGTTGATGACAAAAAATCAATGGATTAAAGCGGTTGATGCTGAATTGAATTCTTTGGGTCTAGATTATAATCCAGAACATTTGGATGTACTTGGTTCTGCGTTAGTTGGCCAAGACGGATATATTCGTTCTCTTGAAAAAGCATTTAACGAAGAAGCATCTTATTTTGATAAATTATCCTTTGGTGGTACTACTGGTGGTAAAGAGGGCGGTGTGAAAGCACTTGTCCGTGGTGGTCTTAAGGGCGCATCTTTATTTAAGAGCGAAGACGATATTGACCGTGCGGTTGTTCCAAATGCAATTAAGGATAAGTCTGTTGTTATGGCTCGACCTGATGTGTTGGTTCAAAAACAAAATTCGTTTGAGGAAATTCAAATTCGTTTGAATGATTTGGAACGAGATGATAAACGTAAACTTGTGTTGGATTCTGTTGAGTCTATTGTCGATGTAACATCAACAGTGGATGTTAAAGAAAAAGTTCCTGTTACTAAATCAGTTACGGTTGATGTGCAAGTGGAGGATGAACATGAGTTTGATATCTAGAAAAGAAGATTTTCAATCAAAACGTATGTGGTCTTTTATCGGTAAAACACAACGGGCGTTACAAGCAAAACCTGTCTTTGAGGGCAATGCTGGCTATCGTTTGATGGCGTCAGACATTGCCCGAGAGGCATCGGTCTCTCATAATTATGAGACAATGACTGTTGCTGAATATAGACAGTTGTTAGCAACACATACTGATGAGATGATTACGTTATATAATCGGTTGAAGAATCATCCAAATTTCCAATATGAATTATATATGGGTATTTATGACAAGGATGGTAATTTGGAACGTAAAGGTCTTGAGAAACCAGCGATGGTTGGTCATTATTATTTTTCAAATATGATGTATGATCAATTATTAGAATCGAAAAATGGATGCGTGTTTAGAGAAAGGATATATTGCTCATTCAGATTTGATGTATGATGTGCAAGATGTTATAGAGCACAATATGATTCCAATTGGTGATATTTATTGGGATGATTTCGAAGTTTATGATTTTTTTGTCTTCTTGGCATAAGACCGCGTTTTCGAATATCAAAGATAATGAGTTTAGTCATCGAACGTTTCGATATAAAGGTTTGGAAATAAAGGTATCCGACCATAATAATAATTTGCGATTATTGATTGATGAGGCGTTGGATTCGTTAGAACCGTACCAGTTAGGGCAAACGGAAAAATTATAATGATGCGAAACGGGCATTTAATCGAAAATATTACGATGTGCGTGATGAAGAAGTATCACCACTTAGCGTGGATGATGATTTGAAGATGCCTCGTCGAATTAATATTGCGTTAGATGGTTTTGTTGAGTACTAGGGATGATGATACGCAATATCGTCGTAAAGATTCATTTGTGTTAGAATAAAATAAAAGAGAAGCATTAGCTTCTCTTTTTTGGGGTCTAGTTTGTGTTTTAAGGCTCGAAATTATTAGTCTAGGGTTATTGTGCCACTTTTGATTAAAAGCGCTTAAAACGCGTTTTAGGAGCAAAATACGAGGTCTTAAATTTCATTGTATAATAGTTCGATTGCCGCATCGATATCATCATTTGCTCTAAATGGAGTAATTAAATCATCTATTTTTCTATATAATGTTGATGCTGCGTATTGAGATATAATGTCAAACCATGACAATACATCTTTTTGAGAGTATTTCCCATTTGGTTGAAATTGGTTATTTCACAGAGCCATTGATCAATAACATTAATTGCGAATTGGTCTCTATGAACGTCGGCGTGTGTTGTGAAAAATATCAATTGTGATTGCTCCACATTCGAGAGTTCGATATTCAAGCTCGTCAAAGTGGTCTAAATTTGTACTAGTAAAGTAATGTTTAACGATTTTATGTGGATTACTTCGCATTGAGGTCCTTTCGTTTAGATGGTTTTGCTTTTTAGTGTAATTAGGTGTTTATTAACAGTAAGTCCGTATCGTTGAACTCGGATGTTTGGGGTTGTTACAGGTTGCCAAACAATTTTATAACCTTGATTTGTGAATTCATCATAACGGTCTTTTTCCATTTTGAACTAAATCAACAACGCGAATAGTGTCTTTGGGATTGAAATGTTGTAATGTTTCAATTAGTTCTTGGACCGTTATGTCTTGGTATGATTCGTGCATATTATTTTTTTCCTTTATGTTTTTTTGATTATAAAGTATTGTTCATAATTATAAATTATAGAGTAATTATGAGGTGGGATTGTTTTTTTCGGTTTGCATCAATTGATGTAATGTATAAATGTGATATGTATATTTACCGAGTCGATATTTGTTTTTTGAAATTTCTCTGACTTTGGACGGGGTTACGCCATATAGGTTTGATAACACAATGATTTTTTGGTTATCACAATAATATTTGTTAGTCATAATGTATTCCTATAGATAACAGTTGAGTTTTTGAAAAGGATGTGAATCCTTTTGTTGGTTGTATCAAAAACAATACCATTTATTAATACGTGTGTTAAACACGTAGGCGTACTTTGGGTGGGTTTTCTAAACCTAATACGAATTTTTTGATAGCATAGCGCATTTGTTCGTTAAGTAGTCGATTTGCGAGAGGTTTGAATTTATTTGTTAGTTTATGTTGATCCAACAATGCAAGGATTGTTTGTGTATTATTATAATTGTTTACAAGTAGAGGATATGCTTGACTGGGGTTTGTGCTATGATTTACTTCTACATAATTATATCCCGCATTATCAAGAATTCCGATAAATGCTGTTGTCATATGGTTTTTTTCTTTCTATTTGTTAATTTGTTTTATTTAAAAAAACGCCCATATCTAGATGGACGTTTCGAGCGTTTTATTTTATTCGTGTAACATATTCAATCTTCGATTATTTTTCTGGGAAGTTTGCTTTTGATGCTATACCGAATATTTGTTATATTCATTATTATTGTTTTACGCCCTTCCTATAGGTTGTATATAGTATAACACATTATTAAAAAAATAAAGACTGAGTTTTGCTCAGCCTTTATTTGATTTATTTTTGATTCGCGTTTGCGTTTTCAAACCGGCAAGGCCCATTGCTGTTAAAAGCAAGACCGATTAATCCGAATGCGTTTTGTAGATTCACCCGTTGATGGTAATTGTTGTTCTTTTAGTTTGCTTTCGTCTTTACGCTCAACATTTACAGTTCGTGTTTGGATTTGAACTGGTGATTGGATTTTTAGTAGATTCAATCTTAGATGTTTCTGTGTATGTGCGTTTTTTTGTTCGTGACGAATACTTTCTTCAACACGTTTCACAGGATTTTTGAGGCAAGTTTTTCTTTCTTTTTGCTCTTGCTCTTTACGCAAGCGTTCTTGTTCTTGACGCAGACGTTCTTGCTCTTTACGAATGTTTTCTTCGATTCGTTTTGCTTCAACTAATTTTTTTGATATGCTGTAAATACACGTTGGTAATCTTCTTGAGCCGCTTTGTTTTTTTGAGTTTAAGCGTTTCAAGTTTAGCAACTTCAGCCTCTAGAGTGGCTTTAGCTTTTTGCCAATTGTAATTTTGCGTCAGAAACGATTTCTTCGGCTTTAGCAATCTTAGCGGGAGCGTCTTTAAGAACTTCAAGGTATTCTTTTTGCATCAATTACCGATTGTTTAGCCGCTTCAAGAGCTTGTTTTGCCTTGATAACATTGTTTTGAGCGTTTTTCCGTCAATTGACCTTTAGCGACCAAGTCAGATTCAGCGGCAATTGCTTGTTTTAATGCTGATTCTAGTTCTTTTTCTTGTGCAAGAAGTTTAGTTTTTGCATTTTGTAATGCGGCTTGACGTTGTGCTCGAGCCGCTTCAATGTCTGACAATGTGTTTTCAGCGGATTTGAGTGTTTCTTGAGCTGATTTCAATTCATTGATTGTGCTGTTCAAGAACTCTTGTGCAGAACTTGTTTGTTCTTTAACGGCTAGGGCGTCATCATATGCTTTTTGGGCTTTAGCGATGGCGTTTTTGTGCACTGTTCAGTTTACGTTGAGCTTCAGTTCGAGTTGATTCCGCAGTTTTGAGAGCAACTTCGCCCGCAGTTACAGCGGCAGCTGTACTAGCTTTCTTAGCTTGAGCGTTTTGAACTGCTGTTTCATCAATATTTGCTTCACCCTTTAGATTGTTATAAGCATCTTCATCGGTGTTTGCGTATGTTGATACTTGTTTTGATGTATCCATTGTTGATGTAGGAATATTAATGATATTTACTGTTCCGGAACTTAGGCTTACACCAGTACCTCTTGCGGAAATCAAATGTTTTGCGTGACCGTTGGCTTGACTGCCGTCGTCAAATATCATTCGTCGGATATCGCGAGCGATGTCATATTTGAGTGCCAACATTGTGTAGCCACCCATTTCTTCGGCGTGCCATGTTGGTAGTAATCCACCAAGAGATTCACCTACTTTATAACTACGAAGAATATCTGTGAAGTGACCCCAGTTCTTTTGGAATTTGAATTTATCTGGAGTACCACCGTTTTCAGCATAACGTTTGCTGTACTCATCTGTAACCTTTTTAGCTAACGCTTGAGCTTCATCGGTCAATTTGATTGGTGTGAGTTCCTTATTAGGATCACGTTGAGACCAATATTGTTTTTGAAGGTCATTCATCATTTGTACAACGAATTCCGCAATTTCACGACGTTGTGCGTCAGTCATATTGGCAATGTCAACTTTTTCAGCATTTTTGCCAATTGCTTCGGACCAATATGTTACGTCTTTTGGTTGCAAAGCCATGAATCTTTCGGCGTTATCCAAGAACCATTGGTAATCGGTAATGTCATGTTTTGCATATTCTTCAGGAATGATAATTGATCGAAGTTTACGATCTTGTTCATGTTTTGCCACAAGTAGAGCATATGCTGCTTTTGCTTGAGCTAATTCTTTTTTTCAGCTGTTTCTAATTCTGCTTGAGCTGCCGCATCTTGTATTTTGAGTTTTTCTAACTCTGCGGTTTTAGCTACAATATTAGATTTTGCATCTTCAAGAGATTTTTCTAAAGCAGGAACGTTTTGTGAGATGCGTTCGTTTTCAAGTGCTGATTTGGCATCATTGATTTTTGATTGACGGTCTTTATCCGCATTAGTAGCTTTTTGTCAATTCTTGTTCAGCAATTTTTTTGTTTAGCTTCAAGACGAGTAACTTCTTTTTTTAGCTGATTCTACAGTTGCTTTTTGCTGTTGTTGGATTGATTTTGCTCAATTCGTTTTCAGCTTTAGTGACTACATTTTTTTAGCTTCTGTTAATTTAGTTTCTTCAGCCGCAACTTTTGTTTTTTTGCATCGGTGACTGTTTTTTTCGTGCAACATTTTCAGCTTCATTTGCATTTTTTTGACTTCAGTTTCAGCTTTAGTTACAGTATTTTTCAGCTGTTTTAACTTCGTTTTCTTTAGTTTCGATGTCTTTTTGTTGTTTTTGCGACTTCTTCAGGAGTTGCTTTAGCTGCGGCTTCTTTTACAATTGCTTCTTTTTTTCAGTAGCTGTTTGTAAAGTTTCTTGTTTAGCGGTTACATCTGATTCGGCTGTTTTTAACAACAGCTTCTTGTTCAGTTACTGCCTTTTCAGTTGTTTCTACAGTTTGTTTTGCATCATCAATGAGAACTTTTTGTTTCTTCAATTGATTTGTCGATTGATTTAGACTCGGCAACGGCTGGATTTTTGTGTTTCAACAACTTCAGTTGGTGTTGTAGTTTCTGTTGGTTTTACTTCGTCAGCGTGGACCACATTTGTTGCGGCAGTTGCTGCAATTACGGTAGCTCAAGAGTGAATGATTGTTTGATAGATTTTTTTCATAAATAAGTATATCCTTTACTATAAATGTTTATTTTATATTTTCATAAAATAAGATGGTAGGTGAGAAGTCACCTACCGAGATTTTTTTCATACAAAAACCGATAGTGTTTTTTTGTAGTTCGTTATTTAAAATGATGTTTTTGAGTTTTTTTCCCGCCCCTTGGCGATTAAATAAGGCGGATCGTTTTTGATGATCTTGTAAAGATCATCTGTTGAAAAATCCTTCGTATGTTTGAAGTATTGATTTATATAACCATTCGTTTTTAACCGCGGGTTTTTCTGAAGGATAACATATATCGTTTAAATCATAATCTTTTTAATTTGTAATTCGGTAACGCCGGAGGGTGTTACTTTAAATTCTAACTCGTCATCATAATCATCAAGAAGGGCTGTTGCCCATGCATGAAAGAAGTACATGTACGCCATTAATCGTTTTGAATCAATGGTTTCTTGAGACAAAAACCATTCTGATGATTTGGGATATATCATTATTATTTATGCCTTTCTGTAGTGTCATTGTTAGTATATCACTATTGGAATTAAGATTCAATATCTTTTGTAGGAAACCATAATTCAATTTCTTTATTTGCATTTTCTAATGAATCTGAGCCGTGCACTAAGTTTTTTTATTGTGGCCCCTGTTTGTTTGCGATTTCCATAATGACCTCGGATGGTTGTTTCATCCGCAAATGCGGGGTTTGTCGCCCCCATTAATTCACGCCAATCAGAAATTGCATTTTCTTTTTCAAGCACAAGTGCGGTGATAGGCCCACTTGTCATATATTCTAAAAACGGCGGGGAAGAAAACTTTATTTTTTTAATGTTTTGATAATGAGCTTCTAATAACTCTATTGATGGAGTGCACTGTTTGTGTTCAATGATGGAGAATCCATCTTCATAGATTACATTAAGCAATTCTAATTCAAGATTTCGTTCTGCAACATCTGGTTTTAAATAGTGCAAGTGTTTTTTTCAATCATATCATTTATCCTTTGATTTTGTGCATTGAGACTGTTTGATGGATGAGTAAGAACCACATACAAATTGTTAATATCAATAAGAAATATAATATTATTTTTTTAACCGTTTTGTATATTGTATGTTGTATTTGTCACCCAAAAAGTAATATATGCAGAATATTATATTTGTGACATACCATGGTAATAGTATGAGTTGTACGAGATTCATAGTGTACCTCAATTAGTTCATGAGTTTTAACCAATCGTGATGTCCTTTGATGAGAGATGCTTCTAGATTTTCTTCAATTTCTTCATGAGATCCTAAGAATAATATTGGAATCAATTCAGCTTCATAGATTTCTTCATCCGGATGGATATTGAGAATTTCTTTATTTTGAAGCGTATTGAGGATTTTATGATTAATTGGAATTTGTTCGTATGTTGTAACGAATACATACATTTGGTCGTTGATCATTGGTGGTTGATATAAATCGGCAATGGTCATTTGGCCGTCTACAATGTCTCCGTTTTCGTCATATTCCCATGCAAGTCGAAGTTCATACGAATGAATGATTTCGTTTGTATAGTCCAAAAGAACGCGGATGCGTTCTTGGGCTATAGTGTTTGCTAGAGATTTATCAGACGGACGATCTTCGTAATATAATGCCTTAATACGTTCAAATTCGGATTGGTCGAATATTTTTGTTGGATAACAATTCAATATTGCTATCGATTGTGTCATTAGTTGTCTTTTTAATTTCATAAAAAAACTTTCTAATCATTGTCTGTTTTAGTTTGTGGTTGTTTACGAACGATTCCTCGGACACGAGATGGCCGAGTGAATGCTCTTTTTAGTTGTGGGTCGCGACCGGCATATGATTTATCCATAAAGTTAACAAGATTGTAATCTGTAATAAGTGGTTCATCTTGATCCATCATTGATCCCACGTTGAATGTACTTGCACTTGTTGCGTGAGTTGCTTTAAATTCCCATTCATCGCTAGACAATAAATGCATTTGGAGATGGCTGAGAAATACTTTCTTTGAGAAATAACTGCCACGCTCACCGCCATGTTCAATGTTATACCATGCTAAGTATAAATCGTACAGAAAGTTGGCAGGTAACACATCCCATTGGAATTGAGTTTTAAATTCATTCCAAAATTCGATAGCCGAGTTATTGTCTTCTTTGTATTGATCTAATGCAACTTTTGATCTGTCTGGTGTAACGAATTCTGAAAATGATGGTAATTCTAATGCTGTTTTGAGCACATATTCAAGTACTTCTTTTCGAGCTATATAGTCGTATTTGATATAAGCGCGTTCACCTTTACCTGTAAATGAATATAAGAATGGAACAATAATTAATCGACGGTAGAAGGAATCTGATTTATCACGAGTCTTAGGCAATCCATTTAACATTTGAATGTTAATAGCTTTTGATTTGGGCGGTGATTGGATCTTTATGTTTACGGTTAATCATGATGTCATCGCCTGTAATCATAGCTTTGAAATCCTGAACGTCGTCAAGGTAAATATCAACAGGGTTTTTCATCGGCAATGTTGATTGTTTTTACCAATTAATTTTGCTTTCATGAATTCGTGTTTAAAACGCAGGGATTGCTAGGGATGAATAGTTGTCTTTACCAACTAAATTTTTTTAATAATTGACCATATGTACCTTTACCGTTATTCCCGACAGATGAGTAAAAGAATACAGCTTTTGCGTTGATTTGTCCTGGATTAATCGAGCCTGCGATAATCTGCCAAAAATAAGTCATAAGTGTCTTGGTCGAAACTATTTGTTAGTCCGCCGGCAATATCAGCTAACCATGATTCAACATCCCAATCTGTTCCATCGTTTTCATTATGAATTACGACTTTTTTTGCGTATGGGTTATAGTTTGTTGCAATTTTTGTGGTTGTAATGTAATCAGGGTTGAATGGTTCTAATTCTTTTTGTTTTTTTATTATACAATCCATTACCAACAGGGACTATGTGTGGATTGTGTGTCTCTGTGGCGTATGGCGCTGTGGACAAGATTGAATTCTGATACGATTTAATTGATGATAATGTGCTATTAGCTTGAATGTCATATAACAAGCTTTCGATTCGTGTTGGGTCAAATGTGTAGGTTCCAGCTCGAGGTCCGAAATGCTCATATACAGCAATATCACTTTCAGAAGAATCTTTTTGTTAAAGATAAACGAATTGTTGGAAAGTAAATATGGAATAGCATTGTGATTTCATCAATACGTGGTTTTAAAACTTAATGCTCGGGAATAGTCGGGGTCTTTGCCATTACGAGTTGCTTCTTGTAGGATGTGCACTCGTTGTAAATTGGCGATAATCGTTGTAATGTGTTCAATTAATTCATTATGATTATTAACTTGAAACGGGGTTGATTCTTCGGAGAGCATATATTCAAAAAATTCAAATATGTATGGGTCTAATTCTTTAGTGTATCGTGATATCTTGTCATGAATAATTCGTAGATTTGGTGTAATTGTTACGCTCATTGTTACACCTCACTATAAGTGATTTTCAACGTATTCGGCGATTGCTTCGTTAATTAGGTAGTTCATGCTTCGTGATTCACGATCACTGATTTCTTGAAGTTTTTCTTTTAATGAGGCACCGATACGAAGAAGGATTCGTTGTGTATCTGCGTCTTTGTTTCGAAGTGGATGCATTTAGAAACCTACTTTCATTGTTTTTTTATTGATACTACAATGATATCAAATAATGCGATGGTTGTCAACACTTTTTATTATTTATTTTTTTGGGTACAATTTTTAGTCTTTTTGGGTGTATATTGAGGGTTTTTTTGGGTTTTTGGGTACGGCCTTGTTTTAGTCGAAAAACGTTGATTTAACGCGATTTGTGGATGCTTGCGATTCAATTTTGTACCCATTTACCCGCTTTTACCCCATGTTTTTTTATTTTTTTCATATATACGATTTTTAAAAAAGAATATAACATTTGTTATATTTTTTTCATATTTTTATATCACGTGTTATATTCTTTTTATTTCTCTATAAAGGGTATTATAAATAATTGGGTATTTGGGTATATTTAATAAAATATAAGCGAAAAACGCCTTTTTGTTATAACATTTCGTGTGACCCAAAAATGTACCCAAAATGCCTCAAAAAAACGACCCAAAAACGGGGTCGAAATACCCAATTCGATGTGGGTGTTATAAAACTCCAATGTCGAGTGCTTGTTCTAGCATAACGATGTCTTTATGTATTTCTTTTTGGTTGGTTTTTTTGAATTTTTCTATTTGTTTTTTTGATTGCGCGTACATAATTGTTGAATCAATATCAGATTCTTCTTTCGTGTATTTGACAGATGATGTACTGACACGATTCGCGTAACGAAGAAGTTCACCGACTTCCTCATTTGAAAAAGAAATCAGCTGTTAGAATAATTTTTTTCGATATCGGGTAATTTGTTTTGTTTGTAACATTCAACTACGTGTTGGGCTGTTAATCGAGCGTCTTCTGGATGAATTTCGAGTTCATTTTCTAGATAATTTCGAAGAGGTGTTTTTGTTAAGCGTTTTGGCGCTAGTGTTTGCAGGATACGTTTGTAGTAGAAGTTAATAATGGTTTTTGGAATGAACGAGCTCATAGACAGGTATTGGTTTTTGTTCGTGGAATAATTTGAGAATTTGGTCAAACTCTTCGTCCGTAAATAAGTGACTTGTACATTCAATTGTAGATAATTGAGGAAGTTTATTTTCAAGGATAGCTTGTTTAAAATCATCTTCCATAGCTCTCCATTTTTTTATTTTGAATGTTTGTTTTGCGGTGTTTTCTCTAATTGATGATTGAACTCGTTCAAAAAATAATTCAAGAATAGACATGAAATCGTCTCCTTTAAGTTGACATATAGAATATTTAGTGTATAATAGTGAGTGTAGAGTAAGTATGAAAAAGACGTCCTGTCGGATTCAATTTTCATTGATACTTGTCCTAAACATTACGCTCATAAAAAAAGAGATGCATGAAATCATGCGTCTCTTTTTATATTACAAGTCTAAAAATAAATCGAGCGAGTTCTAGAATAGCACGAGGTTGCCCGTTGGTGGATACAAACGCAGGGGACTGTTGGTCGTGAACAACGGAATGCAGTAAATGATAAAGTTCGTTGGCTTTAGCAACATCATTGTTCTGTAATTGTGTGTTTGTGTTTCGACGGAACATGTCTTCGATGTATTGTGGGTATTTCGCACTAATTGTTTGAGGCACAACGGTTTGTTTAAATTGTTCTAGTTGGGCTTGTAACAATTGAGCTTGTTTTTGAGCGGCTTCTTGTGCGAGTTGTGCTTGTCGCATTTGTTCGGCTAATGCTTGTTGTGCAAGTGCGTCTTGTTGGATTTTTTTGCAAGGCGACGTTCTTCTTCCATTTGTTTTTAGACGTTCTTGTTCAGCTTCTTGCGCTTTTTCTGAGTTCTTCTTGTTGTTGCTCTAATAGTTGTTTTTTTGTAGAATAGCTTGAGCTTCTTCCTCGTCTTGACGTTGTTTGTAGATTGGTCCGTTGGTAATAACACATGCGCTTGTTGGTTCTTTTTTGAATTCATCCAAAAGAGCAATTTGTTTTGCTGGATTCAATCCCTCAAGGGTTGTCAATCATGAGGGTAATACCGGCATCGATATCGGCAATAAGAGCGCGAACTTTTTTTAAGCACGGTTGACATAGCCGGTGATTGTTTGACTGCACCTGAAATTAATTTTTTTCGTTGTTAATTTTGAATTTGGAGAAATCTAGTAGTTCAGGTGTGTATTGTGCGATGTTCGGATAGTTGTTGATGTTTTCTTGGAATACAGGTTCAACTTCAGCCCAACGTTTTTGTTTGCGACGGAATTGTAATTCGTTTTTGATAACTTGAATATCGTTTTTTGCTTGTTTCAATTCATCAAATCCGTTTTGAGAAAATGTGGTTTCTATGAGTGATTTGATTTCGTCGGTTCGGTCTTTTTAAGAATTTTTCGTAATTCTTTTTGATCGTCTTCGACTTCCTTTTTGATGATAAGAACTTCATCGATGTCTTTGATTAAAAGCTTGAATGGATTTTTTTCATCGTTTTGATTCCATGAATTTATCAGGGTCTTCACGATATTCTTTTTAATAGTTGTTGCGTGTATTCCGCGCGGTGTTTAACCGTATCGAGTTGCTTTTTGCAACTCGGGTGACGGTTGTAGATTTGCGTTTAGTGATAATTTAGCAATTTTTTTGTAGAAATTTCGTTAGTTGTCATTCGATAATGCCTTTCTTAGTATAATCTTTATTATATCAGTTTGCATTGTGATTTTCCAGTTGATTTGTTAGTAAATAATGAGCGGTTTCCATTGGGAAATCAAACATAGTGTCATTTGAAATATGTTTCGTACACGGGCTAACATTAATGATCATTTCTGATTTTTTGGCCCGTGATAAAGCTACGAAGTACATTCTAAAGAGCTCTTGGAGCGATGACCCGTGAGTGCTTTTTTTGTTTTATGGGCATTATGTAATGTGACAACATGGTCAAATTCAAAACCTTTTACACGGTGAATTGTGGATAAAATAATTTTTGCATTTTTAACGTTAATTGTATCTTTTGATTGCAGGTAATTACTTGCCGCGATTTCACGTTTTTCAACACGAACGAAGTAGTTATATAGATATGATAGCAGTCCACCAATTTTAATAACACGTGTTAAATATTGATTACGCATATAATTCCATTGATGCGTTACAAATAATTGGTCGAGTGTTTCATTGATTTTAGTTTGATAAAATGCTTTTTGACGAGGTGACCGTGAGTTATATGCTTGGTTGATTGCTTGAGTTAGTAAGGTTCGGATTTCATTGTTAATGTTTGCGGTAAACCCAAGTGCCCTTAATTCTTTGTTTGTACGGGCGATTGACGTCGTCCAGATTGCTGCAATATTAGCTTTGTCTGGAATAAGTGATTCGATGGGTGTTGTAATGTTATGTTCAGCTAATAGCTTTTTGAGTCCGGCTTGGATGATGTTTAATTCAGCTCGGGTGTATCCAACGATTGCGATTTGCTCACCTTTGTTGATTTTGTCAAGGACGTAATCTCGAACATCGTCGATTTCGAATATTGTTTCGAGTCTCTCGTGATATTCGTTAGCTTTATCGAGAGGGATGTCTCGAAGAATAACGGATTCGTTCAAGTCATTTAGTGTCAATTCTGATTTGTCATTCGCTTGTAGCTGAATTTGCGCGATTTCATTGGCGGAGATAACTTTTAAGAATTCGTTAGCGTAAGATAGAATTGCTTGTTTAGAACGGTAATTTGTTTCTAATTTGTAGGTTGCAAATACACCGGATGCTTCTAGTGCATTCATGTAACGTGGGTCGCTAGAGCGAAATTCATATAGTGTCTGTGATCCGTCACCAACGATGAGAAATTGGGCTTGATTTGTATTTACAAATTCTAGTAACAAGTTATACTCAAAGGTTGAAATATCTTGGCTTTCATCGGTGATAATGTAGTTGATGTTTTGATATTTGCTCGGGATGGTTAATTGTTGCGTTTCTTTAGCTAAATGGTGATGAATAAGAATTGGTTCTAGTTCAAGTGTTGTTTGGCCAATGGCGTCCATGATTGCTTCAATAGCGTTTGTGTGTTTTGAGATAAGTGTTACTAATTGAGCAGTTAGTGCATTATGGTCGATACGTTTATAGCTAATTTGTGCCATTGAGAAATCTCGGGCAATGTTTGACAGTCGAGTGATTACATAGGCAATATCTTCCGCGGAATATGTGCGTTGTGGGTCTGTATCGGATGGAATATTTTGGAAGATTGGTGCGTTTTCATCAATTAGACGCAATGTGTTATAGAATGTTTCGATTGATACGAGTTCTTGTTTTTGGATAGGTCTCGTGGTAAATTGTGTCGAACATTCGAGCTAGTGTTTCGGATTGGATTGCAGGAAAACGTTCTTTGATGTTGTCGGCGGCTGCGTTCGTGAATGATAACACTAAAACATTAGATAAATCTTCATTTTGTTCTTGTAAGTAATTTAATCGACCAACTACAGTATGACTTTTGCCAGAACCAGCTCCTGCTTGCGCGATGATTAACGGTTCTTCTGATAGAATGATGGTTCTTTGTTGGGCTGAGTAGTCTGGATTGGATGCCCATTTTGTTTTGATGTTTTGCCATTCTGTTGTGTTTGTATTTGGACGATAGAGATTGCTTTTATTATCTTGAAGTTTTGCAATATTTGATGCCAATAGGATACGAATATTTAGTTTTAGCAGTGTATCGATAATTTGAGGATTAAGGATCTCTTCAAAACTCTTAATTTCTTGATAGATTTCTGTGATATCTGATACGTTAAAGAAGGTTTTATCTTTTGAATCAAAATAGTTTACATGTTGTACGAGTTGTGTTAGCGCTTTGTATAGTTGGCGTTCACTTGCGTTTTGTGCAATTGAGCGAAGTAGTGCGGTGTGTTCTTTGATATGTTGAACTTTGAATTGCTCGATTAGTGTGGCATGTTGTGATAGATTAGTATATACGCTTGTTGTTTCTGGAAGTTTCTCGATATTTGAGTTGAATGTTGTTTTATCTGGATGAGTTGGCGCCATTAGTTGCATGAAACGATGCGGTTCGATTGCACTTAACACTAAAGCTGTGTGTTTATTGGTGTATGTTGTATTGAGTGGATGGCGTAATTCGTTAATATTCGTAATAGATACACTGTCAATGTCAATATATTTGAACTCTTGAATATCATCGATAGTTCCTGTGAAGAGAACAAGGTTGTATTGTTCTAGAAAGCTGAATTGTTTTAATGTGGTTGTTGCATTGATGAGTTTTCTTTGGAATTCCGCAATTTGTAGAATATCTGCTGAACCCATGATTGTGAGGTCTGTTGTTTTGTAAATTTCACTCCATGTTGATAGCGCGTGTAAATTGGATTGAAGTGTATTACGTGGAAGAGTTGTGTTTGCAAAAGAAATATCTGTAATTTCTGATGTATGAAGTAAAGTTGGTGTTAACTGACTTGGTGAAATTTTGACTAGAGTCCAGTTTTCATCAACGTATTTATTTGTGATGAGGGTTGGGTTTGTGTTATCTAACTGACGAGAAACTTGATTTAATTCGTCTTCTGGAAGTTCAGCGTTGTCTTCTTGTTTTTGAGCTACTGTGTGTGATGAGCTTGTAAAGTATCCACGACTGATACTCTGTGGCGAACCGGTTAGGGCTGAGTGATAGTATTTCGGTGTGATTTTTTTGTTTGTTGTAATTTTGCCGGATACATCTACAGTTCCGTCCGTATTTTGGGTGATTGTTACAGGCATGTAAAGAGGTCCTTTCTTATGAATCATTCTAGACATGCACTGAACAGTCTAGAATAATGAAATTTGTGTTTGATTATATTGTTCTAGTAATTTTGATTCAATATATTGTTGGATTGTTTTTTTCCGCAGGGCGCCCATTCTCATTTGGATTGTATGAGATGTCTGTAATTGGTTTTAGTAACGCCATGTCATCGGGGTTGTTGATGTCTAAATTCGTTGGAGATAATACATATTCGGGGTGCAATTCGGATGCTTCGGCGACGATTTTATTGTATTTAACGGCTAGAATTTTCGTATAATCGTCTTTTGAGATGGATTCGAATACGAGTTTGTGAGTCATTCGATTGAGTAACTCTGGTTTGAAATTTTGTTCCAAGATAGTAGAGGTTTCTGTGGCTGATAATGTTTGAGTTGCGCCGAAACCAATTGTTTTCTTGTTGAAATCCTGAGCGCCTGCGTTCGTAGTGAGGATGAATACCGCTCGGGAGGTGTCGATTTCTTCGTTTCGACGTTTTAGTTTGATTTTTCCATAATCAAATGCTTGCATGAAGAACTGTTGTACGTCGGGATGTGCTTTTTCAAATTCGTCTAATAATACAATTGAAAATGGGTTGTTGTTTAGGGGTTGTAATGGTAGTTCTGTGTTGTCGTCAGAACCTACAAAAGCCGGCGGGAGAACCAACAATGGCGTTTAAATCACCATGGCTTGAATATTCGCTCATGTTGATATAAATTAATGATTCGTCTGTTCCAAATAGTGATTTTGCAATTTCACGAGCAATTTGTGTTTTACCTGTTCCTGTTGGGCCTGCAAATAGAAAAACATTTGGGCGTTTTTGTCGAACTAGTCCTAAACTTTGTCGCGCAAAGGTATCGACGATGGTCTGTTTGATGGTTGATTGTCCGATAATATTGGCATCAAGTTGTGTTTTTAAATTTTGAATGACATCTGGGGTAACCTCTACGAGTTGGAATTGAGAGATGGCTGATTTTTTAATGTCTGTCGTTGTAACGACATGTGCCGGAGCGGTCATACCTTGAGGTGTTTGAAGTTGATTGAATCGCATTCGTGTTTCTGCGAAGGCGGTGTCCATTAATGTGATTGCCGTGTCCGGTCTATGGTTATTTGGTTTTTTGTATAATTCTGATTGAGTTATAATGGCTTCAATAATTTCGGCTTTATTGCTATCGGGGACAACAACATTATGGTGTTTTTCATAATCAGGCATGAGCATTTCAAGGATTTGGCTTGTTTGCTCAATACTTAATTCCGGAACATTGATTGTTGAAAATCGACGGTTAATTGCAGGGTCTTTTTAAAAATATTGGTACCTTCTGATGTGGTAGTTGCACCAATGGTTTTTAAGTTGCGAGCTAAAGCTGGTTTTAATAGTTGTGCTATTTTAGAATAAGTTTGGGTGTCTCGATTGTCGAATAGCATGTGGATTTCGTCAATGAAAACAATAGCTTGTTGACTTTCCAAGAATTCAATAATTTCTTTAACGGCTTGTTCTAATTGTCCGACGATACCTTTTACCTGCTACTAAATTTGATAGAGGCAATTCATAAATTTCGTATTCGCCAATCATATCGATTACGAGCGGTTCTTTGTTGGCCATCATGATAGCTAGGTTTTCGACGAGTTGCGTTTTTACCAACACCTGCGTCACCTTGTAGTAAGGCGTTTGATTTCTTTTTTCGGGATAATGTTTTAATGAGGGCGAGTGTTTCGTTGTCGCGGAAAAGTGCTTTTTGAAGTTTTCCGTCTCGTGCCTTTTGTGTGAGGTTAATTAGTTCTTCGGGGGTTTCATCTGGGGCTGATGGCTGAAAATCAGCGGGGTCAAATGTTTGGCCGTGGACACCACCAAAGAAGAAAGCTGATGGGTCGAATGTGATTGCTCCTTGGTTTGGATCTTTTGAGTTGTTTTTGAGAAGTCGTGGATGGATGATTTGTTTGTAATGAGTTTTAAGGTCATTTTTAGCCTTTCTAAGCGATTTTTATAATGGGCTGGGTATAATTATGCCGTTTTAACCTAAAAATCGCTTAGAGAGCGTTTTAGACGGCAATTACATGATGAGTTTTGAGTAGATGTCAATTCCTTTTTGATACATAGCTAATGCAAAATCTTTTGCATATTTAATGATTTTAGAATAATCGGTATGTGTGGATCGGGTTGGTGTGATTGGAATGTAAAATGTGTTTTTTTACGGCTGCTTCGTTATTTGTAAAGATGCGGTCTCGGGGAACTCGATCGCAGAAATCGGTAATGACAAAGTTAATACGGTATGATTTTTCCAGATTTCTTGTTATGCGCATCAATTGCGTTGATTTGATTCCAAAAATTGGTTGAAGTCTGTACCGCCTCCGACTTTAGGTAATCGGATAAAGTTGTTAAATATTTGTTGGGCTGTACGATTTTTGACTTTTAGTCGTATAGGTTGTGTAATTACATGTGAGAAGAAACTAACATAAATATCAACGTCCATTTTAATTGCTAGTTTGATAATGTTTAGAGCGGAAGCCTTGTAGTTGTCTTCAGAGATTGAACCTGAAGTGTCAAAATATATATGAATATCTGGGTGATAGCTTTTTGCGTGTGGATTTTCCTTTAAGAGAGTAATCCAGAGGTTTTCGTCGGTTTGGTCGCATGTATGTTTGTGTTGTAGATTTATATGTGTTTTGTGATTCTCGTGTTGATATGAATTGTTTGACGAGTTTCATCATGCGTTTTAATTGGGCTTCTGACGATAGTGGTTGACTAGAGATTTTTCGGTTTTTGACGTCGAACGATGTCATCTTTTTGCTACTTTGTTTTGAGTTTGTGCTTTGTTTTGGAGTGATAGAATCAGCGGTGCGTAGTTTGGCTGATGGTATTACTTTTTAATGTTTTTGTTTAAGACGCTTGCATTTCTAATAGATTGTATATCATTTGATATTTCAGTTGGTGTTGCGTTAGCCATAGCATTGATATTGAAAAAAACGAAATAACGGATGGCATGATTTGGGATTTTATGTTGACAGGTAGTGGGCAAATTGATTCTGTTTTTTTCTAATTCATGTAAAAGCTTGTAATAAACAGTATTCAAAAAGATGTATTGTTTGAATTTTCGCTTAAGAGAACTGATTGTGATAATTGATTTGTGAATGGAAATGTATTAAAATCATTTGCTTTTTAAGATTGTTGTTGGGTTTTTGTGTAGCGGTGGCTAGTTCAAGAACTTTCGTTTTGTATCGATTCCATTCGTTGTCGGATTTGACACCTACAAAGAGAATGTTTCCAAAATTTCTTGTTTTGATAAATCCGTACATGCTCGCAAGCATTGTATCCATGTTGTGGGTTGTCCATGAATTGTTTTAGGTTTTGTATGGCTGGGACTATATCATCTTCGATTGTATAGACTACCATTTGTTTTTTGTTGTTGGATGGGTGTGGGAGTTGTAAGTTATGTAATGCTTGCAATCCGAATAGGTCGTCGATGAGATTTGTGTCTTGAAATTTAAAGGGGGTTAGTGCTGTATAAATTTCATTTAGTTCGTGGTCTAGGTCTCCATCAATTCGATTTTTTTGGACCATAAATCGTAAATAACACTTGTTATTTGGTCTGCTGTGATTTCATTTGTGTTATCAAAAATGCGAATATTTGATAATAATGGTGCGACATATGTTTTTTGAATAATGTCTAAGTGTGATTGGTTTAAGTCGGGTTGAACCGAACCCCATGAATAAAAATTGTGGGTTATTCGGTGTACCTTGAATTTTTTTAAGTTCATGGGGCGTTCTCCTAATAGTTAACTGCGTTTTTTTCAGCGCTTGGATGATTTGGCTGAGCGAATGTTGAGATGTATTGGTTGCAATCTGATTGATTGATGATTTTGATAATAATGTTGGGTCGGTAGTTGTTATTTGGAATAATGCACTTTGAATTGGGAATGGCACGGGGTCGTTATGGACTAAAATATTATTCAGTGTGCGGTGGACGAGTGCGTTATCGTTAACTCGATTGACGTTTTGCTGAAGTAACAACGATACGAGAATGTTGACTCGAGTATCAGGGTCCATATTGTCAATGATTGTTAGTTCTTCGTCAACTTGCTTTGTATTGCCAATTTGTGAGAATGAGTCGTAATCGAATGTTGGCAGTGAATTGATTGATTGTTGTGAGGTCGTTGTATGCAATAAATCTTGGTAGAATGAATTTAGCGCATCCATTAGTTTGTTTGTGAAATCGTTCGTGCCGATAGACCCTTCGATGATAATTTGCAATAGTGATTTTTGTTCATCAAATTGTTCCATGTGTTGCATGAAGCTAGCACGAGATAGTGGTGATTTTTGATTTATTGATGTTCGCCGTGTTTAGATATTTTGAAAGATATTCAATTGTTCGAGGAACGCAAAGTTGCGCAAAAGCCATCATCGTCCATATCAAATTCAAGTTCAAATGTTTCATCATCATTAGTTGATTGTGTTGATGTTGTTGTTTCTGTGTATAATGAACCGTATTGTTCAATAAGTTGAGGGTATGTGGTGATGACGTCTTTAATGAAATCATTGAGATTTTTCAATTTTTGTAAGAATTGTTTCTGCGTCGGGGTGTGCTTTTAAGAAATCGGAACCGTGTTCGTGATGCGGTGTCAAGGGCGACTACGTTACCATCGTCGTTACCCGCGGCGACAATTCGTAAGTTTGGAGGTAAGATTTGACCGCCAATTGTTCGTTCGGTGATAATGGATAATGTTGCTGATGTAACATCACTGGTTGTACGATTGATTTCGTCCATGAACAAAAATAGAAAGTTTTTTTCAGGGTTTTCTAGTGCAAAGTCGATTGAATTTTGAATGATATAGTGCGGGAAAAAAATGCGAGTTTTACACGCTTTTCGACAGTGCCGTCGGGGTGAGTGTACGTTTCTTCAACGTTTCGTTGCCCGATTAAATCTGTACGGTCTGCGATTTGGTTAATTTGTAAGGTGAATGTTTTGGAATCTAGGATGTCTTCGAGTTCTCGAAGCATAGATGATTTACCGATGCCCGGCATGCCTAGAATGATTGGAACGGTGTCGGATAAAAATAGAATATTTAACGGCTGTTGAAATGGCTGAGAAAGGTAGCGATGTATAAGTGTTATTTGGCATGGTTACTCCTTATAGTTTTTTTGATAAGATATATAATACGAATGTATGATACAGGACGAACGTGACGACATAGAGGTCACGTTCGATGATGTCTTGAAAGAATAAAAAACAGAAGTCTTTGGGACTTCTGTTTTAGATTAGTTTGCGCGATAGCGCAATGAGTTAAATATATCAGTTAATGATGTTTCAGCATTACGATCGCTATGTTTTAACGAATAAATTTTTGGTTTCTGTTTGGTCATCAGTTTCAAGAATTGCAGCGGTATTTGTTTTGATATTGTATTTTCCTTTTAGCTCTTGTCCTAGCGTTGACATAGAATTAACGTAATATACGCGAGCTTTGATTGTTTCAGGTAATTGGTTGATTTGTTTTTCAATTATTGGGAATAATTTTTGACAGTTTTCACAACCTGTTTTAAATAGAATATAAACTACTGGTTTACTTTCGATTTGTTTTGTCGTTAATTGTTGAAAATCTTTGTTTGGTGTGTTTTGCGATTTACCTGTGAGTTTCACGGTGGATGCTACAATTTCTGCATGATCTTTTTGGTGTGTCCGTTTTTGTTACAATGTTTTGTACGGGTTCGTAATGCAGTTTATACGCGGCTATTGCTGATGTAGTTAGTACGACAAAGCATACGGTTAATATTTGAATTAATTTTTTTTTCATGAGTAGTCCTTTCAACTTGCAAGCATTAATAGTACTACTATACTATTCCATGTGATATGTGTCAAGATACTTGCATTAATGTTGTTGTAGTATATACGCATGAATGTGAACATTATAGCCATTCCGCCATAGGTGATATAACCCATAAGTCCATGGGGGCTGTGTAATACTAAGAATAATATGAATCCGATTGTGTATCCAAACCAATTGTGTTTTTGTTCCAAAGGATAATCGTTTTGGAATGATGTGTCTGAATATAACTTCTTCAAGAATAGGGGCTACCACGGTCATGTAAGTTATAAGAATGGGTGCATTATATTTGAGTAATTCGTTAAGTGCGTTTTGGTTTTGTTGTGTTTGAGGTGCGATTCCAAATGATGCACTAAAGATGGATATAATGACGATAAATAGGTAATATGTTGCGATTGCGCCCCATGTGTAACGATATTTATATGTGCGAGTTTCCTCTTTGACATTTTCTTTGAAAGCTAGAATGTAACTTACAAGTGTACCGAGTAGTGCTAAAACGATGAATCCCCAGAATTGTGGTATTGTGTTTGCTACTTTTTCCGAATGTGTTAATAGATATCAATACGTATTGGGCGGAGAAAAAATGCAACAAATGCGGATAGTGCGCATATGATTTTGTTTTTAGTTGTCATAGATGTCTCCGTTTGCGTGTAATGTTTCAAGAATTTCGTGAGGCGCTTTTATAAGGGATACTGCTTGGTCAGGTTGTTTGTCTGAATCATAGATTCCGATTAGCAAGTTTGGGTCATCCCATAAAAATTTCGGGAAATTCTCGGAATAGTTCTAATGACTGTTCTTGTGTGAACATCGGAGTTGTGTTGTGGAAGTATTGAATAAATATCCAAGAATTGTTTGGTTTTTGATTGAATAATACTTTCTTTTGATGCGCATGGCATTAAGAAGTATACCGGAAAGGCAAGACCGATATTTATGACTTTCCGCATTTCTTTCAATAGTTCCTTTGTATTTTTTTATGTGAGATTTCATTAAGATATCGTTCTTTTTCATTTGGAATGTCTGGGATTGCGAGTTTAATGATAAATGTGTCTAAATTTGGAACATATTCATTGAATTGTTCAAATAATTCGTTATAAAAATTCATATGGAAACATTCGGTTAATGTGTCTCGATGGAATAGAAATGGGCATATTCTGGCTCCTTTTTCTAAGTCGCTTTGTTTGAGATAATAATAGGCTTGACGGCTTTTGATATAACAGCCATGGCAAACCGTGGCGATATTCGTCATGTTTGTCGCGATATTTAATTAATTCTTTGCCATAAAGATATGTTAAATAAATATAGTCGTTTGCTGTCATTTCTTTTTGGATGGTCACTTTTTTTCATAATAATCTGAGTTCATTGCATTGTCTTGTTTTTATAAGTGAATTTGCTGTCTTAACAAGTTGTCTAACAATTTGCAATAAATTTGTATATTCGCGAGCTGATTTGTCTGGTTTTTTATGTTCATCCGCAAGATTGTCAATGAATTGTGGATTCATGATGACGTCATGAAATATATAACCACGCATCGGTGCGTCTTCAGGTTTACTTAATTGTTGATTGATGTAAGCCATATGAAGATTTTCTTCTTCGAAATCCGGAGCTTTTTCGAGATTGAGTCTTCGTTCTTTAGCTTCTTTATCGATTTTTTTACTAAGTGGTCAAGTAGCCATTCTAACCATTGTGCGTCGTTTGTGCCTTTTGTGAAATCAGGTTGGGGTTTATCGAACATTTTTTGTGAAGGTGATGTTGTGCCTGTTAAATAAATATTCGCAAGTCCCTTCTTTGTTTTCCTTTATTTGGACGAGAGTATCGAATATATAACTATTCTCGTCTGTGATGAATGATTCGGGAACTTCTAATAGCAAATGCAAACCGCCATTTTTTTGGATACTTCGGCGTAATGTGCTGGAAAAACGAGACCACCATAGCAATACGTCATCTTGTTCTTTTTGGTTCAATATCAATCATCATAATGCGATTTTTCAAGTGCGGATAATCGATACATTCTATTAACCATGTCGAAGTTTGAGTCTTTGTCGATATCTGATAGTTTTACAAATGGTTGTTCGGTTAAACTTGCATTTCGAACGATTCCTGTTTTCATGAATTCTCGAAAGTTAATAGGTACTTTGTTTTTGTCGGAAATAGACCATGATTCATCATTTGCAATTTTTTTGATATAAGTGGGTTCTGTGCAAAAAAATATGAGGAGGTTGTTGTGGGATGTCCCCGAATACGGAGTTTTTTTGGCCATCGAATACCATAGGATCTCCTTCTCGTTATAATTTTATTTAAAAAAAACCTGACCTTCAGTGAAAGTCAGGTCTTAGGTTTTCAATTGATTGTTGCTTAAGCGCCACCGAATGGTGAGTCTTGAGCTGATGCGAATGGAGATGCACCACCTGCCGGTGCTCCGAATGGAGTAGCGCCTGATGTTGGAGTTCCAAACGTTGGAGTTGGTTCTGTTGTTGGAGCTGTGAAGCTAGTTACTGCTGTTGGAGCTGGTTGCCCTGTTGTTGGTGCAGATGTATCACCGCTGAAACGTTCACCATATTTTTCGATAGCGTTTTTAACACCGCCGCCCCCTGCGAATGGAACCATATCGCGAGGGTAAAGAATGTATTGAACGCCGTCTGTGACACCTTGACCGAAGCTTGTTTTGTATTCATAGATATTGATGATTACTTTACATACTGGGTTTGTGTCTTGAGCTGGGTCGTTACCTTCGTAAACTTCGTATCCTTTTTCGGTATCTTTCAATGTTGGAATGAATGATTTTGGATCAAGTTTAGAAAGTACGTCGTTTACGTCTTGGAAGTTAGGCGCTGATGTAAAACGTGCATTCTTAGAAAGATAAATCTTCTGAGTGTTTCCTGTTGGATCGTGTTTATCAACCTTTAAGGCGTTACGAACATATTGTTCTGCGCCTGCTTTAATACGTGCTTGTTCAGCTGGATCCAATTGTTGATTCACATGTACAATGATTGGATGTGTTGGATCTTGCATCAATGTAATTGGGAATTCATAGTTTTGAGGGTTGAATGAGTTTTGACGTGGACGTTTTGTTTGAGCGTATGTCACAACGGCCTCGAGCATGAATTCATCTCCTGGACGGAGTCCTGTGTTTTGCAATACGTTTATTTTCTGGCATAGTTGTTCTGCCTTTCTATAAAAAAATTATTTTTTTGTCTTACTGACAAGATTTATTGTAACATAAATCGAATCAGAAGTCAACAAAAAGAGCGCCTAATCGATGGATTAGGGTGCTATACAAAAAAAGCGTTATTTTTGAAATAACGTCCCGAACATACTAGATGAATGCAAAGGTACGAATATGCCAGACGGGTCTAACATTTTTTTCAACATAAGCTATTGCGTCCTGTTCGGAGATATGGCGTCTATTATTATTTGCACGAGTTAAGGCGTTGTGCCATTCTTTTTCTTTTTTTCTTCAACGGATAGTGTTTGGTCTTGTTGTAGTTTTAATTTTGTACTATCAAGCCATTCGACAATTTTTTTCTTCGGTATAGTTAGCTTCTAACAACATAACGTTATATGTGGTGTTTTGATTGAGACCATCGACATGTTCTATTGTGTTTAAAAACACTTTTTTAAATGTTGAGGCTCCTTTTTAAATTATCTATATCGGTACAATATAACATGCGCAAATTGGATTCACGATGATATATTTCTAAGGCTATATTGATAATATCTCCGTGTTTAACGGTGCGAGGCGACAACATTGCGAGTTGGCCATTGTCTAATTGTAGCCATTGAGGTTTGGCTTCAACGAAACGATTTGCATATTTTTGGAATTTTTGGTTGGTATGGGTATGTTGGAATTCCATTCTTACGAGTAGGTCGATATAATGGGCTTTGGACATATTGCCATAAGAACGGTGAGATGATTATCTTGATGTGTGGGTAGTTTTCTAACACGTAAAATAATGTGGATGGTTCCAAATGGTCGCCATGATGGTGTGTGATGATGATATATTGTAATTTGTCAAAGAATAACGGGTCGTAATCTAAATATCTTTTTTTACGCAGGCCTAAATCGACAAGCATTTTTTTAATTCTTTTAGCCATACGGAGTTTCCTTCGGAACCTGTTCCGAAGATATGCATGGGCATATATGTCGGTTTTTGTAGAATAATGTTTTTTTATTAAAAGCAACGGGAATTTCTTCGTATTCGAGTGATACTTGAGTTGTTGCTATGAATGTGGTTGGTTGTGATGTCATAGTGAAACGTCCTTCTATTTTTATGGTTATTTTTTTGGGTACAATTTTTAGCCTTTTGGGTGTATTTCAAGGGTTTTTTTGGGTTTTTGGGTACGACTCAATTTTAGTCAAAAAAATGTTGATTTGACGCAATTTATGGGCGCTTGTGATTCAATTTTGTACCCATTTACCCGCTTTACCCCATGTTTTTTTATTTTTTTCATATATACGTTTTTTTCAAATTAAATATAACATTTGTTATATTTTTTTATATTTTTATATCACGTGTTATATTCTTTTTTTATTTCTCTATAAAGGGTATTATAAATAATTGGGTATTTGGGTATATTTAATAAAAATATAAGCGAAAACGCCTTTTGTTACAACATTTCGTGTGACCCAAAATGTACCCAAAATAGCCCAAAAGCGACCCAAAACGGGGTCGAAATACCCAATTCGATGTGGATGTTAAAAATTAAAGAATTTCCAGACGTCAGGGTTGTGAATAACACCAGTTAGACTTAGAATTAACCATACTAGGATGCCCGCGCTAATTAAAAGTAAAGCAGAAAACCCTGAAAATAGGGCTGTCTGCTCACGTTTTAGTTTAATATAGGGCGTGGCAATATGGTTTTTATATGTTGTGAGTTGTTGTTTATGTTTAGCAACTTCTAGTTTTTTGTTTTTAGCCATATTGATAAGCGCCTTTCTAGTTTTGTTTGAGTTTGGCTTCAAGTAATGCCAAACGTGTTTTTGGTTTCCGTTCGAATTCTCCGTAAGATTCTTGAACGTTGTACCACGATGATTCAAAAGTATCTTGAACGAGGTCGATGTATGCTTCGTGGTCGATAACGTGTTCAATAAAAATCGGCGTTAAATTCGTTGTATTGATTTGCTTTTACATTTATTAATTTGTGTTTCGTTGTCGATTAAGATTGTCATATTTGGATCGAGACCGTTAACTTTTACTGTTTTTGAATACTGATTTTTCTTTATGTGCAAAAATAACCGTTTAATTTGTGAATACGAACCGCGTCTAAAAACTTCAGGGGTATCTGGCACTTTTTGGTTTTGACGAGTCTTTTTGCGGCAATGAGCGTTTCTAATTTTGCAATTTGTGGTTGATTTGTTAGTTCCCGCATTTTATTTAAGAAGTCTAAACGAACGAGGAAACCTCGGTTGTAGTGTTGCATTGGACGCAATACTGATTTTTTTCGACACCATCAATGATTTGTGTTTCTTTTTGGTATAGATAACGTTGCGTGTTTGGACTTGATGCGAGAATCCATTGATAGAAACGAGTTAATTCGAATTTGTTTTCATCTGTGTCGAGATGTTTGTTTACGAAATCGATGTATAATTTTTCGTGCGAAGTCGCGGTCGAAGTGTTGGTTTTGGTGCATCTTCTTTTTTTCCAGAGATATTCTGCAAGAATACGGTCAACAATAGCAGGGTGCGCCAAGTTGTTCACGGGAGCGGGTCCTCGCCATGCCGTTAATGATGCACCGTTTGCTGCGGCAATTTCTTCTTCACCTGTTTTTCTTGTTGATATGAATTTCGAGACGGTTATTTGAGTCTTTAGAAATGAAATTTGTCAATACTTCAGGTTCGATATCAACATACATATCTTCAACGGTTTCAAATAGAATTTTATTGTTGAGTTCAGGTGTGATGTTTGTTGTATATAAACCATCTGTGTTTGTGGATGGTACTTTTGCGCCGGCAAGGGTTTCTGCTTGACCAATACGGTAGCTGAATAGTTGTCCAATGATACGCATAGCAATAACTTTGTTATTGACACGAAGATTTGTGTCAAAGTTTCCGTCACCAACACCTGATGCCGCGTTGATGAGAAGTTTCATCAACAACTGAGTGATTTCGGCTAGTTCTCGAACGTCGTCAGGTAGAGACATGTCTTTTGCTTTGTTTTTTTCGGTTAGACGTGTTTGGAATAGTTCGTAATAGACGTCGATATATTCGCCGTTTTCGTCTAAACCACGAGCCACATTTTCAAAAGCGGATAGCATTGAAAGAAGAAGTGGGTAGTAGGATGCGAAGTCCTCGTGGTTAGCCATTCCTACTGATACGTATTTGTAGCGGTCGGCTAATTCCCATTTCTTGAGGTCAGAGTTTTGACGTTTTTTGAGTGAGAATAGTTCTGGTTTTTCTTTCAGTTTCCATACACCGTATGGGTTTGCTGGATCTTTTTCGTTTCCAGTTGGTGTTTTTTTAGGATTTTTTTAATGAAGTCTCGAACTTTGACTTCTTCTCCAGATGCGAGAGTGACACGAGCTGGTAATTCGTTAAGGGCTTCTTGAACGGTACCGTTCTCTGTCATCTCTTGGATTTGTTTTAGTTTGTGGTTGTGAATTTCAACAAGGTCGCAATCGTATCGATATCGTTGTTGGTGGATTTCTGCACCGTGAATTCCGCCGATAGACATGGTTGCATAACATGATGAACGACTTAAATCTTTATTATAGTAGAAGATGTTGGTATTGTACTTCTCCATAAGTTTTGTGATGTAGTCGCTAGGTACGGTTCTGTCATCGTGAGCCATATGTGGGTAATCTTCTTGGTATTGTTTTTCCGTTATTGAAGTTTTTTTACCGCGGATTGATGAGTAGAAGTTATAAACTTGCATCCATGATTGATACGCATCTGTTGTGGGATCATCGGTTACGTTTTCGAGGAACCATTTGTGTGTATCTTCTAGAACGTCAAATTGTTTGATTGTTTTTCCGGTTAAACGTTTGATACGTTTAATTGCTGATTTAGATGGATACATAAAGCTGACTGTTTCGTTATCAGTCAATGCTTTGTATGGCGATACGATGAATTCACATATTTCGCAGATGTAGAGTCTAATGTTAGACGGTTTGTGCGAATGTTGAGTGGGTCGATTTTTGGTGTGATTTCGTCGCCATTATGGTTATAGATTGTTTGTGGGTAACGTTCTAATAGTTTTTCCATGCAAATCATAAGGGACAGCGTATGCTTTATGTTCTAGGACATATCGTAAGTTTACTACGTCTGACGCGTTATAGATGATACGGTCGATAAGGTCGTTTAAGTCTTTGACTTTTACGTTATTTGATGTATCGGCTTCTTTGATGGTTAATCCAAGGTAAGACATTACGCGCTTCAAGGCGATTTTTGACATTTTCTCATTTAGTCGAGATACGTCGATAAAACGGTTTGTTAGACGCCACGCTCGTTTTGTTGCATTTCTATCTGAGTTATAGTTGCGTCGCATATATTCGTTCCCATATGCATTAATTTCAGGTTCATATTGTAGGAAGTCCGGCATGCGATCTTTGTGATTTTCGAAGAGTTTGTCGTTTATTTCTGATCGAATATAACGGGCTGTGATGTCGAGTTGAATATTTTTGAAACCATTTTGTGCATGTAATGCAATCATTTCTGAAATAGGTTTGTCAGAGTTAATCGCAAATACTTTTTTCAAGCACGCTAATAATTCGTGAATAACGGCGGATGTGACCGTTTCGTCATAGTTTGTTGAGTTATACCCGAAGAAACGACCGTGTGTTTCTGGGTTATAGTCTGGGTCTGTGTCTTTTACGGGGTAGTACCAATATTCATCCCAACCGGCAAATTCTCCGAGAGGTCGTAAAATTCGATATAGGTGTTCGTTTTCAATTAAGCTTTTCTGTGACGGTAGTTTGGTACGGTCAATGATGGTGTCACTCGTTGCAACACCGAATCGTTTGATGTAGTTGATTGCGCCAGCTACCGTTTTTAGATTATAAAAGCGAATTTTATCGATATCTAATTCGTGGTTAATGTTGAAGAATTCTACAAGTTTTTGTGAAATGGTGTATTGAACCATGGGGTTGTTTAGACCTAAATTGTCGTCATCAATGAAGTCGACTTCTAAGGATTTTGTTGTTGGATAGTAGTAGGCTACTGTGAATATGTTTTCAAATGATTCAATATCCCAGAAATTATCCAAATTAAAATATTTCATGTAGGTCTTTTGTCCTTTCTAAATAAAAAAAGAGTGTTCATTATGAACACTCTTTTTGTTTAATAGTTAAAAATCGATTTAAACGTAATCTGTCTAAAACAGATTTCATTTTTGGATAGTTTCTACAAAAACAAGATGAATAGAATGACGATTCTATTCGATTTCCTATGAGCGTTCATGGTTTCATTATATCATATTTGGCATCGAAAGTCGATGCGAATCTTAGTGAAAAACACTGTCAAATTAAGCATTCTAATTTAATTTGTGCTATAATAAGACTATATGAAAATACGAACGCAACGATTGTTGATATTTTTGGATTTGTTGCGTTAATGTACGACTTGGTCGTACATTTAGAAAGATAAATAATGACTAATCGATTAATTGATGAATTTAATTCTATTACGAACATGACACCTGAGTTGTATGATCAATTGGTTAATTCGAAGCCGACTGATTGGCATGATGGTAGTTTATTATACCGTTCGCGAGAATGGATTGATTTTTTTACATACGTTGGAAGGAAAAGTTATTACGGTTATTCCTGACTATGATGCAGATGGTTTGATGTCAGGTGATACAATCTATGCTGCGCTTTATGCATTGGGTTGGACGACGGTTAATATGTATTATCCAACGATGGCTACGGGTTATGGGTTGTCTGAAGAAAGTCTTGATGAGGCATTACGTATGTTTCCTGATACCGAGGTTATTATTACGACAGATAATGGGATTAAAGCCTATGCGGGTGTAAAGAAAGCTAAAGAATTGGGATTGTATGTTTTGGTGACGGATCATCACCCAGGTGTTGAGTTGGAGCCTGACGCGGATGTCATTGTCGACCCGAATTCGTTTTATGATGATACGTATCCGTTTAAGTCCATATCAGGTGGTGAGGTTGCGTATAAATTAATGGTTTATTATGCACAAACATATGGGACTGTTGAGCAGTTGGAATTGGTTCAAGCACTATATCCGTTTGCTGGAATCTCTGCGATTGCGGATATGATGGAGATGTTAGATGAAAATAGATTTTTGGTTAAGGAAACCGTTAAGTTTTTGTCTAATTTTACGGTTAATCAAAATGCTCCGAAAGAGTATTTGCGACCATTTAAAGGACTTTGGGCTATTCTTGAAGAGTTGCGAGATAACGGTAAGTTGAAGTATGGCGTTGATGCCGATACGATTGGATTTTATATTAGTCCGATGTTGAATGCGTCACGTCGTGTTATGTCGACTTCGAAATATGCGTTTCAAGTGTTTATGCAAGACGATGTCTTACAAGCTAGGGCTTATGCGCGTGAATTATGGCGTATAAATGAATATCGAAAAAAACTCGTTCAAATGCTTTTGAGTCAGGTTGCAATTGAGAATTGGGCTGGTTTTGATTCATTGGTTACTGTTATTGATGCGGGTGTTGGGTATGCTGGATTGGTTTCTGGTAAACTAACGAATACATTTGATTTGCCGACTGTTGTTTTTTCACATGAATTAACAGGGGATGGATTGTTAGTTGATGATACGATGATTGAATCTGGATATCATTTGCATGGTTCAGGTCGAGCGCCAGAATGGTTTAATTTGAATGCTGCGATGACGAGAATTTCAGAGTTGAATCCCGAGTGGTTTGTTTCCTGGGGTGGGCACGAAGGCGCACTTGGGTGTGTCATCAAGTCTGATTATTTGCATGAATTTTGTTTTGCTTTAGCTCAGCAAGTTGGTCGTGCGATTGAGCGATTGAAGCAATCTAAAGTGACACTTGTTAAGAATGTGATTGAGTTGCACGATAGTGATGCAGGTTTAGTGCCTGAGTATTGTGCCTACATTGATAGTTTGGAACCATTTGGTCAAGGTTTTGGTAGAGTTCCCGTGACATATGAGATTGAGATGGGTACTTTGTTGGATATGCGTATGATGGGTTCTGAGAAACAGCATTTGAAATTGAAGACGCAAGGGTTTGATGTATTAATTTGGAATTATCGTGAGAAGTTGAATATTGAGAAGATTATGAGTGGGGCGCGTGGTTCCATTGTGACAGTGACCGGTAAAGTGGGGCTCAATGAGTGGAACGGCAATGTCACCTCGCAAGTTCTTGTTGATAGTATTGCGTGATTGTTGTATAATGGATTTATCAAATTGAGAGGACGTGTACAGATGTTTGTCACGGTTGATTTAAAGGATATTCTCAAATTGGTCTTCCGTATTGTGCGGATTGTGTTTGCGTTCGTGTTGCTGTTTGGTAGTGTGTACTGGATTATGCATGGGGGCAAGGCGCAAGTGATTTCGTGGTATGAAGGTTTGTGGCGATGGGCTGTACAGATGTATGATGCACATAAAGTTGAGATATTGTCGACGGCGGGTGTTGTCTGTATAGGGGCGTTTGCATTATTGATTATCACGGACGGTGACTTTTTTTGAGAGTGAGCGGTACAGGTTTGTATCGCTTTTTTTGTGCGATAAATTTGTGGATTTTCGTGCGAGAATTTGGGGTATAATTTTTGGGTGGTGTACACGATATCTTATGCTCTTACCCCAACGAGCACCGTCCGCGACTCTCGCGCACGAGACACGCACACGAAGCACGTCACAGTTGCTTGCACACCCTCTGTACGAAGCACCGTGACAGAAGCACGTCAACGTTGCCCCGCACCCGCTTGATAGAGTCACTTGCACGAGTTTCTATACCGACCCTTGCGCCGAGGTTATTTGGTCGAGTGCACTGTGGTGAGCACTGTACCGCCCGTCATGCGATTCTATCATGAAGCACTATCATGAGTTTCTTGCGCGAATTCTGTAGTAGAGCGACGTTTTTACGAGACATCGTAAAAGCTTCGCGATACATGCACGTATCAGTGTCGCGGGCGTGTCATCTCTAGTGTCATTCGCCCCGTCATCCACACAAAAACACTGTACCAATGGGCGCCTCCGAACACGTCCAAAAAAATCATTGTGTGTACCACGTGGGCGAAGGTCGAAAATGATGGATTTTGCAGGTTGATTGCGAGGGGGTGTCCCCGCGAATTCTCGCGCGAAGTTTCGCGAGAATGACCGCGCCGATGACTCGGATACGAGTCACTATCCGAGGGCTTAGCACGAGGATTAGGCGCGAGTAGCGGGGATGAGTGTGCGCATGTGTCTCGTGCACGAGGCACCGAATCGAGGAACGTAGGGTGTATCTCGAAGGAGATACGGCGGAGTGTATCGATTATGCGCACACCCGCGGGACTGTGAGTATGCGAGTGACCGATTCGATCGAAGATCGATACAGGTCGCATGCACGGAATTGTCGTAGAACACGTGCACGAAGTAAACGTATTCGGAGACGATGAAGTGCATATTCGCCGATACGATAGTGAGGCGAGCATACGAACAATACACGGAACTTGCACGAGCATCGGACAGATGTCGTGCTAGTGAGTGTATAATACCTCGATAGAGGTATGTCCCGCGGATATCACTGTGTATCGGGGCGTGTATCTAATAGGTGCAACGTATACGATACTCGTACATGAGTTCTGCACGGGATGATTTGCAAGAAAAAAACCAGACCCGAAGGTCTGGAATTTAGATGGTGCAGTTTTGGACGAACACTTGTTGGATGGTAGCAAGTGCGTCCGGTGCGTAGGCTTGTACGCACGCGATAGGTGTTGCAAGGGTAATTGTATCGGTAACGTCCAACTGGAGTTTTAGCTGGGTGTTTTCGAACCGGATTCCGTTAGGAATTGGCGTGATGGTGTCCAAAAGGATGGTGACACCTTTAGCTGTAGCTGTTGGGATGTTTCCGTCTAATGGGATTGTCGCTGTGATTTCTTTTCCGAATTTAATTTGCATTTGGTTTCTCCTTTATTATGCATCTATTTTTTTATAGCAGATATTGGTCAGACGCAGGTCTGACCGTGTAAAATATAGCTCCCACAGCGAGTAGCTGTAGGAGCATTAGCCCTGTGCGAAACAGGGCTTCGTACGCGTACGTAGCAGAGCTTGACTCTGCTTCGTATTTCATAGGCCATAACGCTCACGTGGCGACGTGAGAGACCTATGACTGAGGGTGTGTGTGATTATTGCAATTGGGTATAAAAAAAGTCTTGCGTTAACCGGCAAGTCAACCCGCAAGACCCTCATAATTTCGAACTATAAACAGTATATCATAGTCTTTAGAAAAAGTCAATCGTTTTTCTTAAAAAGCCAATTTACAATGTTTCATATTTTTGTTGGAATAATCTAGCTTGTAGTTGCATGACCATTTGTAGGAAGTGTCCGTGTTCGATATCACCTTGGCCAAGATTGTAGTCGTTATCGACAGCTCCAAATGAGAACTCGTCGAGAGCGACCTCAACGACATGTCCGATTTCGGCCATAGTGAGTGGTTCGGATGAAGCCTCACGATAGAATGTGAGGAATGCGTATTCGGCAGAGCCGTGTGATTGGATGTGGATTTCGCCCACGTTAGTTTTTGCGATTGCGATTGTTACTGCTTGTGACATGATGTTTTCTCCTTTTAGTAATGTTTGTCCTATAATATTATAGGTTAGTATGCTGGCATAGTAGCGACAAGAGTTGCGTTGAACAACTCTTGCAAGTTTTGACCACGACGGTCAGCTTCACCGATGCAATCAGCCGTAAGGCTGTAGTTGAATGTTGAACCTTCTTTAGCGAAAGTCAGGATAAATTTCATATTGATACTCCTATTTTGTACTGATAATTACCATGTTATGATTAATTTCTTCATACTGACGTAGGCTTCTCCGTCAATATATGCATTGTATCCATTATCATTTAGGATTTCGATACATTTATTTACAAGGTGGTTGCCTAGAGGTGTTGGTTTAGTGTATTTATCAATGTGGAATGATACGAGTTCGTCGGGTGCCACTTGAGTTGCAAGATTGATGGATGTTTGATTTTTTTGTATTTTTTTGATTGCATCGACGATTATAGGTTCGATGTATTCATTAATCAAATCATTTGCTTGTTTGTTGATTTCAGTGTCAGATAACTGATGTTCATTTTTTTAATTGAGTTGGTGTTTTCATAGTAGTTCTCCTATTACTTCTTGGTTGATAACATTTGGTTGTATGCAACCAATTTGTTATATTCTTCCTCTTGTTGTTTTTGATAGCCTCTAGTCGAGCTTTTTCGCGTTTACGAGCAGCGATTCGATTAGCTTTAATGGTATCGAATAGAGCTGAGAAGAAAGAGCCGACGAGGAGGATAGCGATGAAGCTGAATGGAATGATAGCTTCAGGGACTACCTTGAACGCAACAATAATTGCGTTTATGCTAATAACTGCGAGTATTGCTAATAATGCTAATTTCTTTAATTTTTTCATTTTGAAACTCCTTTTGATTTTAATCAAGTGCGAACACGCCATACGCGGAGGCGTATGGAGATTGCGGACGTAGTCCGCGTTCTGTGAAGAAAAAGACTAACACTCGTACGAGTATTAGTCTTAGTGTATTATTTTCTGAGCGATTTGATGTCTTTTTTATAGACATATCCTGCGTAGATTGCAATTGGAATTAGCAATGCGATGAGTACGATAGCGTTGATTCGTGAGAACAACGCAAGTGCGATCCAACCGTAGATTAGCACGTCTGCGATGATTGCTCGCGGATGTTGTTTGTAGTAACGCCACGTGAACATCCATGCGTGTTTGTTAAAGAATTTTTTTCATTAACGGAGTCCTTTCAATTAATAGATGAACGAAGTCGGATACACTGAATTCGCAACAGGTATACTATCAAGAGCCTTCCGGATAGCATAGTTGACAGTTGTTTCTTCGAGTTCAGGGAATGCGTGATGCTCGTCATCGATACGCTTAGTGGTTTTGAGGTCGCACTTAAGCGGGATGATGTCACCTTTGAAGTATCGCGTATTCACGTGATAGTTACGGTTGGCGCCTCGCGGTCCGATTGTAATAGACGCTTTTCTGTAGAATTTCAGAATAGTTTCTGGGTTGTAATCGATACGTTTACCTGCGCGGGTTCGGGTAAGAACGATTTTTGATTTCGATTGCTCCTTCGAGCGGCATAATTAGCTCCAACCGGTTGTCGTGGTATGGGGAGCGTTGTGTTCGTATTGAACGGTTTACCGTTCAAGGTTGCTTTTTGGATTTGACTAAGGATGTCTGGGATAGCGGATGCGATCACCTGGAATTGATCGATACACGTCATGAGTAGTTCCTTTCTAGGGCTTTTACCTGGGCTTAGCGCCGGGTAATTGTATAGTTATTAGCCCAGTGTATGTATTCCGAGATATTTGGAAGTATCATCGGTTTCGAGTACGGATGTGACAGTAACTTCTAAATCTTTCATACCGTTGGTATTGATGAGTTGCGCGTTCCCGTTTGCATCTCTATAGAAAATTTTATTTCCTGCTCGTTTAAATGAACCTTTTTGGATGACAAATACCCAATGGTAGTCGGATGGCTCGTAAGATTGGAACGGAGAATAGTTCCAAACATCAACGCGTAAGATTTCCAATTGATTTGCATCTGTTGTGGGATAAGATTCTTTGCGGTGTTTCAATAGATTCTTGTTAATAGCTTTAGCTGTAGATGATTGAATGTTGGTCAACGTATGTTTCTTAGGTGCGACTGTGAGAATCAATCCAGCGATAATGATAAACGCAGCAATTGATGCAATAATTGTTTTTGAAATTTTGTCCATGATTTTTCTCCTATTGTTCGATTTCAGTCCACGTGAACGAGTAGTTAACGGGGACTTGTGCGTAGTTTTGAATGACTTCTTGTTCGAAGTTTTCATTTTCTTCTGGCATAATGATCCTTTCTATAGAAAAACCCCTAGACGAATGTCTAGGGGTGCTGTCGGGAAGCTTACATGCGTCCTTCTGTTACTGATTTTGATTCCAACAAGTTAACCTTGTTAACTAAAAACCTCAGTAACATAGTGTTTTTTTGACCGTCTTTGTCGTAGCTACGAGTGCGAAGTTCGCCTTCCAAACCGACAAGTGAGCCTTTTTGCAGTGTGGTTAGCCAATACGCCAGCTGTTGCGCCCCATGCTACGAATGGGACAAAAATCAGTTGGACGGCTTCCGTCCTCATCTTTGTATGCGCGGCTAACGGCGATTTGTCCGTTAACGACTTGTTTTCCGTTTACATCTTTGATTTCTGCCTTAGCAGTAAGACGTCCTACCAAAAGTGCTGTGTTCATTATAAATTACCATTCAGGTCGTTTTTTTGAGCCTGAACCTTTCTATTTTTTTTGTTTTTTTCAAAATTCAACACGATTGAGCGAAGGCTCAATGTGCCGTGTAAGATTTATCTTACATAAAGAAGATGACTGCTATGACGATAGCAGTCAAATAATGTACTCATACGATTTATTGTGATTTAACATGTCGTGTCGTTATATAGGATACTGTCACGAAGACATCTAAAAGAGAACTCTATCGAGGGATTCGATAGAGTTGAGATTAGGATTTGTGTGGCGAAGCCGCACGGCTGCAATTTTTGAGATCTTTATCATTTTTGAGTAATAGATATTGCATATAGGCGATTGCCGCTAGAAATAGTGTGATGACAATAAGAAGAGGGATTGTGATAAAAGAGCGCGAACGTTCATAGGGATGTTCCTTTCGGTTTTTTTGGATTTGGCTGTAACGCCTATTGTTGACGAGATGATAACCCTCACGCCGCGAGAGTTGGCATGAGGGTTCATAATAGAAGGTTCTGAGCATGGCTCGCACAAACACCCGAAGACGTTGACTGAAGAAACTCATGGTGAATTATCCGAAAGGAACCAAGATAATCCGAGTTACGAAAAACGAATCGATACAAATAAGGAGATATTACGATAATCAACTACCACCTACTAAATTAGGCGGTTTGTCCCTAATTTGAATGTGGTCAAACGGAAATAATTTCCTTCCACATTCTTTGTTTGAAAAAAACAAAACAATTGAGACTTCTTTTTAGAAAAACATTTCTAAATCCGCAGGTTGATGGACTACGGCGACGATTCTTCGGGGTTTTGTGCCAACCAGCCAGGAGCTGGTGGTCGTTGACTGGTCGATGTGGGAGCTACATCCAGGACCACCCATCAACGAATCACAGTCGAAGGTCTTATAGATTTTAGGTCGACGACTGTGTTGCATCGGAGGCCGATACAAAAGAAAACATGGCTTGGCGCTTGACGCCAATGCCCAAGCCCTTTGAACAATGGCGCGAAGCGGTATTGAAGAGAGAAAAAACCACCTCATCTGGGTCGATGAGGTGTAAAGGAGATCAAAGGAAGTTTTCGGTGCGTGTGCAACCCAGGAAAACGGCAAAAAGCCAAACCTGTACCTATTCGTTCAAAACGCAGTCACTGTCGGGCGGTAAACCGTTATTCAAACGTACTGAAAAGTAATCATAACATTTGATATCAATTTTAGAATTTTTCAATTCAAGGTCTAACGGTTAACCTATTCCACTTCAATTCATCCCATTTCGACAAATGCCATACAATAAGACTTATCATTGAAGCTTCTAATTGAACAAGGCCTTAAAGGGAAAATGCCAAACTGTCTTGCGTTTATACATCTTTATAAGGCTGATTGTTTAAAGAACTTATTTAAAGGCGTCTTTAAAACCTTGTCCACGTCTCGCAATAACGAATGAAGCTCCGACGTGAACATTGAGTTTCATTCGTGGACAATAACGTTCTTTTCGCCAACCATGATGTCCACGCAGGGTTGACCTTTCTCACACAAACTTTGTTTCTAAAAGCGATACCTTCAATAATATTCGAAAAAGTGCGATAGGCTAACGAATGTAACATGTCGTTATATTTACGATCTTGCCTTGATTCTGCTTTAGTCTTTTTCTTTTTAAAATCTAAATCTTCAATACAAATATCTTTACCTGTTTGAAGTGCAAGTTCGATAACATCATTTACTACTTTTTGGAAATCCGTTGTTGTCTTCGAACCAGCTTTAAACCGATAAAGGCAATAATTGCGTTCGTAAAAGATGTCCGTGTTTATTGGTTTCTGACAACGTCACGAAACCTTTGTTAAAATCAAGACCAATCGTTCCATAAGACGAACGTGTCAAAAATTCATCGTCATTGACGTGAATCTCAAAGGTACAATACAAGTAAAAAACGATTGCCCTTTTTAATAATTTTTGTAACTAAGAGGACTATAGCCTTGACGCAAAATCGAAACAAGTTCAGATTTATGATGCCTAAAAATAAACGCGACCGTAGACATATTTGTCGTCTTTATTAGCATTTTTATAGCCGTCAAAATCTTTTCGCAACTGAATATCAAATTGATTATTCTTTCGATTATAATTCAATTGAAGCATTTGGTTTTGAGCTTTTTCATATTTTGAACCAACGAAAGACATTTGACTATCTCGTTGTGCGACAAAAACGTTTATAGTCACGCTTCAATAAATATTTAGTCCCAAAGCATAATTTTAAACGTCCCGACTCAATTTGATAAGTTACGTTGTCTAACTTTTTGTTTTTAGTCGATTCAGTTTATTCTTTAAACGGACAATCTTACGTCGAAGATTTCGATGTTTTATAAGCGAAACCTTTAAACCCGCATTCAAATTGCTCACATTATTATCACGTTTTAAAATAAGCTTCGGAAGAATATCATTTTCCAAATACTCAATTTTATGCTTTAATTGCGATTTTTTTCATAAACCTTTAATTCCTTTTAAAGCATTCAGTCGACCTTGTGCATCTGAAATAATAGAATTCGCAGTTCTTTTCGTAATTTGATATTTAGTTTGAAGATTCGTATTATAATGTGATTTATTGAAATCATCGGAATTCTTGATGATATGGAACGTTTTGCGAACTGCTTTTTGCGTAATATTTACGACGTTCATCAAAAATATTCAATTAATTCCTTATTGTTTTTCTCATGTAATTGAGTAACAACCGTAAATTTACGTTTATACATCAACAATCCTTTCCATATGTTTTTCGATATAATGATTATATCATAAAATAGACTGAATCTCAAAAATTACTTAGAATTGCTGGGAAACGTGCGTCATAGGAAACACAAAACCACCAGCGGAGGTGGGCTGATGGTTTTATGCGGAGATAAAATGAAAAGAGGAATCGTAGGGAGGTGTTTGCGGATAGACGAATACGGGACGTTGAGTCCAATGCGTGCAGCGATTAGGCCATGAGCACCACTCGCCAGTATTCGTCGGCTCGTCCGTTCGAGCTTGACCTAACATAGAAGAAGACGGAAAGCGGAAGCGCTTTCCCAAAAGAAGCAACCTCGCCGAATGGCGAGGTTTTGGGCGCGTAGGGTTGATTAGTTGAACGGAAGGTCGTTCATATCGACAAGTGCTTCTTGAGGTTGGCTTTCTTCGGCTTGAGCGTAAGGATTTGTTTTATTCAAACCCTTAGCAAAGTACATTGCGTGCACAAAGATGTCTTGTGGTTGTTCTGTGTCAACGCCTTTAATCTTACGTGTTGGTACGCGGTCTGTACGCACATGAGCATTGAAGTATTGCCCTGGCGTTACATTAGCATAAAAGTCTTTCAAGTTAGTTCCAGCTTTAGCGAATGCGTATGCATTTCCGAAGACTTTAGCGTCTTTGTGAGGTAATTCTACTGCACCTTCTGGAAGTTCTTTATACGGTACCATTGTTTTAACACCGTCAATCATAACATATTTCATGTTATTGCGACGTACGCGGAATGCGATGTTGTGGCCGATAACTTGTCCGTTATCATCAGTAACTTCAGTTACTTTTTGGAGGCATAGCTACACCGTTTGCTTTAAACGGTACGATTTGAATTAACTCATCTCGCAAATTTTTCTCTGCGAGTTCTTTTTGAATTGCAGCGACACGGCGCTTTTTGCCAGCTTCTGTTAGCTCAGCGTAAGGTTTTTTGTTAGTCATAGTTGTGTTCCTTTCTTGACGCACTTTTGCGTCCTCCTCATGGAGTCTATCTCAAGACTCAGTGTATCTTTAACATAGAAGAAATTGGGGGTGCGAAGGCGCCCCGCCTATATCTTAATCTTTTCGGGATCGAAGATCCCGCATAGTGATAGTTCGAAAAGGTGCACGTCACCTGCACGATGCTATCACACAATCACATTTCCTCAGCACGAGCTGTGGTATAATAAATCGGCACAATGTCATCGTATAAGTGACTCGCACGCGGGATACTATCGCGAGATGCAATATAAGGACAATCCATTTATAGACGGTTATATTTCAATTGAGATGCGCGTGCAAGATGAACAATGCATATACAATTTTATAGTGCAGATTGATAGATGAACTCGTGCTTGTTCAATATAATTATATACGAGTCCCCGTGCAGTAAACGATACAGAAATAATTGTATAGTTGGAATGATAGTGAATCCGAGAGAAAACGTGTGTCGGGTTTGATGGAAGCGGGAGTGGGCATCAAACGCGAGGAGTCAGGGTTTGCGTCGTAAGATGCCTAGCAAGAAGCCCCACGCAAGTGTGTCCATGGTAGCGTGTGCGACGAGGTACGAGTCCACGCGCAATTGTCAACCATACAAGGGCGTGGGCGCTGATGCGATTGTGTGCTGACCACAAGTGTTTCTCTCGAACGATTTATCAAGTATGCGATACAGATGTTCTGTAGATGTGCACGGGGCCGATGAGCCCTAAGAGAACGCAAAAGACCATACGCGAGACAAGGTTGCGACGAACGACGAAGGCGTTCGATTTTAGATTAGCCAACAGCGTATGCGTCGCGTTCTCGCAGGGTGAACTCGACACGGGCCGTAACCGTGTCGGAAAAATAACGAGTAGCAGAATGCTACGAAGTTGCACGGTAGCGAAGATTCTACGCCGAGGCTGTAGAGTCAAGCGAACGTGAATTCCTGAGCGACTTGTGAGGTGAAAGCTCACGGGAAGCGAAGAGCAAAAACGCATGCGTTTTGCGGTTTGATGCGAACAAGCATTCTTTGAAGGGTTGTTCGTTCTTGGTTAGTAGACGAAGCCCTCCGAGATTAAAAGAGAAACCATACGCGAGGTCCAATTACAACGAACGACGAAGGCGTTCGAATTTTTAACTCAAGACGGCGTATGCATTTCATTTTAAATAGGGCGAGTCGATTAAAAAGAACGTACTCGCTTTTTGCGAGTACGAACCGAGAATTAAATGGATTGAGGATGAATATTCACAATCCATTTATTAAAGCCGAACACCGTCGCGGACGCCGTTCGCAGTACCGCCGGTAGCGTCGCCGTTATACACTGCGATAAGGATATCGCAAGCCGCAATCATACCAATATTGCGTTGATTGAGGATATAGGCGTAACTGCGACCGCGGTTTTGCGGGGCATATTGGCGAACATTGTCGGCGAACTGCATCAATTCAGTCCATTTGTTGCGACTCGCTAGAGGCCAGCGACTAGGGTTGTTTGAAATCAGGGATTTCGGCAACAAATGGCACGCGACTCTTGCCGTATTTCTCACGGCAATGGACAATAGCCTCCGCCCAGACGGTGTCGGCACCGAGAGCCATTCCAGAATGGCACTCCACAACGGGGTAATGTGCGAGAGCACGTTCAATGATATGAATCAGCCGAGTACGAAGTCGAGTGTAGTAATCGGCAGACATATCATACCCGCCAATTTGTCAGGTCGATGACCTGTCAAAGAAATCACGCACACACCCGGAGTAGCAGTAGTAAAATTAGACATACGAAGTCCCCCTTAAAAATAAAAAAATCATGCTCAAAAAAACCGATATGCGGTGAGCATATCAAGGTTCGTCTATAGTGATGAACCCTAAGAGAACGCAAAAGACCATACGCGGAATCCAGTTACGACGAACGGCGAAGACGTTCGAATTTAGGTCAGTTAACAGCGTATGCGTCGCGTTCGGTTTAGGGTGAATGGGCGCGGGATGTAACCGTGTTCACTACATCGAATAGATCGAAGATCTATAAAGATGCACGGGAGCGAAGGACGTTCCGCCTGCGTGAACGGTCAAGTGGACGTGGACGCCGAAGTGATATGTGAGACGGAGTCGAGCGTGGAACGAAGAGCAAAACGCATGTCGTTTTGCGTGCGAATGCATCCGAGCGGAATCGCACGGGCGCGTTAGATAGAACGTACTCGCAATAGCGAGTACGCACCGAGATACGAGCCTTAAAGTGCAACGTAGGCGAGTTTGACAAGAAGACAGTTATAGGTCAATAAGAGACCATACGCGAGTTCCAATTATGACGAACGACGAAGGCGTTCGAATAGGTATCCCAGACAGCGTATGCGTCTATTGATAACGGTCGATATAGCGAAGAACGACGACAAAACGTTGAGCCGAAGGAACCTCCCGCAATCGGCATGTTTTCTTGGCGTGTGCGTCGAAGACCACGCGCACTCGTGTCCCAGAGGCGGGGACGGTGACGAGCGAGAACGTGTCGAGAGATGAGCGGTCAGTCTTGAGCGAAGCGATTCAAGCGAAGCCCACTGACGAAGCGCGTGTTAGTGAGACTCGCACGTGCGAGTCGAGAGGGCGTATCCGCCCGGCAATCGCCCGAGGACGGCGAGGGCGTCCTGTTGGTCAATCCCGCACGGAGTCGGACGAGAGCGTCAGTGCAAAAACCGCCCACAAAAACCGCTCAGGAGTGGGCGAGCGTTGAGGACGAGACCTCGCACATGTGTATCCCGTCAAAGATGGGCGCGTTTTCAACGGTTAAACGCTCGAGGAACGGGCGCAAGTGCGGATGGCCGTTCCACGTTGAACGGCTAGCAGACAGTTGACCGATGCATTCGGAGAGAGATTCTGCCAAAGAGACGTCAAGGGAAGCCCCACGCAAATAGCCTATCTCGGGTGCGTGTGCGTCGAAGAATGAGACCACGCGCATGTAACCCTGTGCGGGCGTGGGCGCTGACATGACGGAACTGGCGTAAGAATCTCTAAGTAACTGTCTAGTGGAACGAGCGACTTCGAGGCGGCGAATGCCTGCGAGGCGGAGCGAGTGGGAGAAAAAGAACACTCGTTCCAAAAAAAGGAACAAGTGTTTTCTTATAAGTAGCGACCGACGCCATATTGGCGATAATCTGTACCGTTTGGGTTAACAGTGTCAAGTAATGCGTAGACTTCTTGGTATGTTTGCTCAGATGGACGCTTGTTGTGTTTTTAATTGCACTTGACGAGGATAGAATACCTTGTCATTTATGCATAATTCGATAGTGACGCGGTCATCTCCGATTTGCGCTTTAGAAATAATGCAGTATCCCTTATTGACGTCTTCGATATAGGTTCCGACGCAGTGGCCCATTTCTTGGCCTTCTTTAACGAGGTCTGAAGCGCGTGTGATAAGTTTGAACCGCTTATCACTATTGAGTGCATTGCAAAGGGGTTTGTACTTATCATGAATGGTCAGGATATTTGCTTTTCCTGAGTATTTCCGACGGGTAAGTAGTGCGATGTGTTCGCGCGTGATTTGGTTATGGAGACGATTGATTGCTTGTCCTGTGACATTTGGCATGTCCAATCGTTTCTTCAAATCTTTGAGCATTTTACAAGTATCTTTGATAACATAGCCGTAGACTGGCGCGTCACCGTTAGATAAGTGTTTGAGCAAGTAGTGGATGCAAGTTTGTGCGTCAGTGCTATATGGTGCACCGTTACGGAGCGCTTGGATAAAGCGGTCTGTTTGTTCCCATGTGATATACGGACGCATGTTTTTTTAATAGCATTGAGTTGGAACACGTTCAATTTGCCTTTTGTTGACGGTTAATGCTTGAATTTTCTTCCACTTCGTTTCCTTGATTTCTTTAATGGATTTTTGCATTGATGAGCTCAGTCCATGCCAAGGAAACATGCAATTGGTTGAGCATATTTTTATCTTTATTATATGCGATAGCTTGTTCGAGCTCAGCAATATAATCCATAACGCCGTAACATTTCATATCGAGAAGTGTTGAAATAATTGGTTCTTCACGAAGTGCGTCAGGTTCTACAATTGTATATTTGGAACCGGCAACGTGATTCCATGGTTGATTAACACGCATTGGAATCGCGTTATTATTCGCGCGATGTTCACCAATATAGCCGGACATGGAATTCCATGTAATTGTGCGGATTAGTTTAACAGCGAAGATTTTAGCTCCTGTGAAGAAGCGGTCAACGCAGTAGATTTCTTTAGTGATACGAGGCGCACTTTCCGTATAGACTTCGAAGTAGGCTTTCTTTTTCTCAGGAATTTGAAGCGTTGTTGCTCCTAAAAACTCTGTCATTTGAGCGTAGTTGTCGTACTCAGACATGAGCTCTTCAAAGTTTTCTAATGGTACGAAAAAAGCTTGATTTGGCAAACTAAGTCGGACATTTAGGTCTTTTTTGTTAAATTCTTGACCTGTGCAAACACCAGGAAGCGCTTTAATTTTTCTCTGTAATGATTTTCTTGATTTCTGTAAATTCCATAATAAATCTCCTTTTTTTATATTTTTCTGAGAAAAAAATATGGACTTGCGAAGGCGAGTCTTGTTATGGAAAAAGAAAATAACCACTCGGATGAGTGGTTATTTTTTTAGATGAGTTCGATTGGTTCAATTGAATTGAAACGTGTTAGAAATACTTCAGTGTCTGTGACGATTTTGTGATATGCCACGAGATATTCAACGAGTGTTTCTAATGTGGTATACACACGAGGTGTTTCGCTAGATTTCATTAAAAATCCAAAAATTTTTTTGTTATCGGTATGGACACGAATGAGTTGTACGTATAATTTTACGAATTTTGACATGATAGCTGTTTCGTCTGAGTAGTTACTCAAAAACAGCACCACGTTTGTGCGCTGTTTATCGAAAGCGTATACGTCTTGTCGTTCTAGTTTATAGAATTTTTTTCGAGTTCATCGAGTTGAATATCGCTAAAACCGAAAGCGCTTGCGATTTCGTTCATAGTTTCCGCGAATGGTTTAAGTTGAGTCATGATATTTCTCCTTTAATGTTTTTAGTTTACATTCAGTAATCGTTTTAATGGTTTGTAATAGTTCGGTTGTAGTTTGACAATAGTCTAATCTATAATCGGATGCGTTGATGTCGGAGTATTGAATTTCGGTAGCGATGAGATAGCGGTCGTCTAAATAAGAAACATATATCTCAAAAAAATGTTTTATTGTCAGGGATTATTAATATTTAGTAGGAGCCAGTGTGTACAACCTTTTTACTTCGATTGCCGATTCTTGATCGATAATCATTGTTTTTGAACGGAACTTGAGCTTCTGGTGGAAGTACATTTAAAAAATTGTTCAATTTCGATAGGTGTCATGATAGTTCTCCTCTTTCTTATTTACAAAATGCTTCGTATAGGAAGCGTGATACGAGACATGAGGATAGCAATCCAAAATAGTGTGTCTAAATATTTCTTTTTCATAGTTATCTCCTTTATAGTTAAATACAATCTAGTTGTCTTTCGACGATTGTGCGCTCCAGTTCTGATAATTCGTCGTAAACTGTTTCAATTTCAGTTAGAGATGCGTCAATTAGGGCATCATTTAATTGGATAATAAGTTCTTTTAGGTTCATGATGTTTCTCCTTTTTAATGATTTAGTCGCAACTGCTACAATAACCGTCTTGACCATGTACGGAATTGGGATTGATAAGATTTCCGCATTTGCAAATTTCTAATTCTTCGTCTAATGCGAGTTGTTTACATTCCGCACTAAAGCTCGAGTACATCATCGACTTGCGATGAATGTACTAATTCGAGTTCCGTTTGCGGATATTTGTGAGAACAGTAATCGCATGAGGATAGATTGTCTATGATGCGTCTCCTTTAATCTTTTCTTGATTCGTATGCGGTGAACTCATTTAACATCTCATCAACGAAATCTCGCGCTAGTTTTTGGATGTATTCAACGGAGCAGCGTGGGTCGATTCCGTCAACGCGACGTAATGTTAAGCGGTACGAACTATCAACGTGGTCTGATGATTCTAAACCGCATATACGTAAACCTGAATCGAGTATCAATTCGAAATACTTACGTTCATCTCGGGAAAGTGTGATTGCGATATCGCATTCAACCTCTTCCCCACACAATGAGAACTCAATGTCAGGTTCGTAATCGAGACGGTAGGTGTATTGTGGAAATTCAAGACGTTCGAATTTTTCAAATGCATGTTGCATAAAAGCATATTCGTAAGCGATAAGTGTCAATGAAACTTCTGAGCAGTTGGTTTCACGAACGATTTTGAATGGTTCATCATTGACGCTTTCTACGTACGTTACACCTAGTGATTGTTTCAGAACTGTGCCCGGGCAATATTTGTTTAAGAACTCAGTAATTTCTGTTTCAGTTAGAATTTTTTTCATGATGTTTCTCCTTTAAAATGTTTTTGTAGTAATGCATGGTCAGACGAAGGTCTGACGTAAAAAAGAAAAGAAACACTCGAAAGAGTGCTTCTTAAAATGGCAAGTCAAGGTCCGTGATTTCGAAAGCGACAGTTTCCTGTTCGTCAGAAATGAGTTTATCGTAGATGGGTGCTGGATGCTCAACGGGGATTAATTCAATATCACGATGCTGTTGTTGGTCACGGTTATGTGCGTGGTATGCAGACATGTATTGTGAATAATCGATTTCTTCACCATTGGCTTCGTTGAGCATTTCGTAGACCGCTTGATAAGTTTCAGGTGATGGTTCAATATTATATTTCATTTGAACCTGACGTACGATGAATTTATCGATACGAGATTCTGTACAAAGTTCCATAGTAACGCGTTCATTACCGATGAGCCCTTTGGCGATGATGCATGCACCACGATTGACGTGTCTGATGTAAGTTCCGACGCAGTGATGCATAGCATTGCCTTCGTCAATTAATCCGTTTGCCGTGCGAATGAGGTGGATATCGGGATGCTTATCGATAATCTCAACAAGAGGACGATAACGGTCATCAATAGAGAGAATATCTTTGTCACCTTCATACTCACGACGCAGTTTTGCATTATTTGTAATAGCTGATAATTGGTCGTGCAGATTATTGATAGACCGGAAAGTTGTCTTTTTATTGAAGTCGAGACGACGTTTGATAGACTTAGCCATATTCATGGTATCAAACAATAAACCCTCCATAGGTGTGGTAATTCCACTTACTTGGTGGAGAATAATGTACATGAATTGGTATGGGTTTGTTGAATACATGATTTTATTCTCACGAAGCATTTGGAGAATACGTTGGGTGAACTCTAATGTAATGTATGGACGGATATTTTTAACGGCATTTAACTGGAAGACGTTTAGTTTTCCTTTGTTGACGTTTAATTTTTGCACACGAACCCAACGTGAACTTTTGATTTCTTTCATGGAGCCTGCTTGCATAAGCTCTGTCCACGTCAAGTTAACGCGGTTTTGAATTGGTTTTCCGCCAATCCATGAATGATTGTGAGCAATTGCTTGCTGAACTTCTGCGATGTAATCAGATACAGCGTAGTATCCCTAATTTAATTATGAATTTAACAAACGGGTCTTCAGTCATGAGTGGATGTAATGAATCGAATGGGACTACTTCGAGCTTTAATTCTTCAAGCTTGATTGGAGAGTGCGCTGTGCGTAGTTGATGGTTAAATGTATCACTGACGCGTACGGGTAACCATTTATCGCTATGGCGTTGATAGTAGAAGCTTTTGTTTTGTGATTATACCGGAACGTACGGATTGTTTGATAATCGAATACATTGCTTAGTGCGTTGTAACCGGTTACGTATAAGAGTTCTTTATCAATGATAGGGTTCGTTTCTTTGAGTATATCGTCAAGGTGACATTGATTCTCATACATATCGTAACGTTCTACGTAAAATGGTTTTGGCAGTTTGATGTAATGGACACCCAGTAATTTACATGTGGCTTGTAATGTTTCAGCGGTTTTAAGAACATCGTTAAAGTCACCGTAATAGACAACATTTGAGCCTAGATGCTTGGTTTTTCGTGGTAGAATTCATTTTTCACGAAGAACCTCCAACATGGTATTAAAAACTTGATTCATAATATTTCTCCTTTTAATATCTTTTATACACAAATAAATATGTACGTGCGACGGCACGTACATAGTTTAAGTTACAATATTTGTTTGTATGCGTGATACACGTAGGCTAACAAAGCGACTCCTGAAACGATTGTGAGTTCTTTCATATTACCGACGAGTAGTAATAGTAAATATGCGACAATGAGACTATCCGCGAGAAACGTTTCAGGGTAACGTCCATATTGTTGTGATAGATATACAAGTCGATTGATAAATTTAGTCATTGTTAGTGAGTTCCTTTCTAGTTTACACCACACGCTTCTTTAGCGAGTTTGTCCACAAGTTCGTTGCATAGGAAACCTTTGTGGCCACGCACCCAAATGAAATCGATGCGCGTAATCCCGTGCGAAGCCGCGTATGCGAGCGCACGGTCGTGAAAGCTCTGCGATAGGGAGAGCTGAGTCGGTTCCCCAGCAGGCTTTATCGCGGACGATGACCGATTTTTGGCGCCGTCCAACGGAAGAGTCCTTCGTAATCGACAATGATTGCGATTTCGGTTAAGTCTTTCTTGACAGATTCAGCTATCGCGTGACTAAACGCAACAACTTCACCAGCAACATTGTTGGCTTGTGCGTATTCGGATTTGTCACCGTGGATGCGGTAAGTGTCACGGACATTGTTATCTTGGTCGAAGAATGCGATACCGCTTCCATACACATGGGTTTCTGTGTTGAAGCTTCCGTCAACAGAGACACGGGTGGTCGCCTTCGTGCGGACAGTAAGTGGATCGATGCTACTGTCAACGACGTGGATATTGCCACTTACGCCATATTTGTCATTTTCGTAAGAAATGCATGGGTACAGTGACGTCAAGATTGTTTTCTGTATCGCCATTTTAACCACGCACGCGCGTCAGCTTCAGACTTGAAGCTTTTGTACTGGGCGCCTTTTACGCCTTTGACAAGAGGTTCGCATACGTGCCAGTCAGTCGTGATAGTGTCAGGTTTGATTGCATAGTATTTCATATGAGTGACCTCCATGGATTGTTAGATAGTATGTTGTGCAATGATAGTTAATGCGATGAGTGTGGCGAAGCACGCATACGTGCAGATGTTGTATGTGACAACGTCTCGTTCGCGATGTTGTTCGTCGGCGGCTACTCCGAGGAATGCGAAGACGAAGGATGCGACGAGTGTTACGACAAAGAGGAATGATAAGATGTCTAAAGTTGTGTTCATGATGGTATCTCCTTTAAGTTTTTATTATATCGTAATTCGATACGGACACACGAAGGTGTGTCTTAGATATAGTGAATTCGTAAAGAAGAACCGATGCGGATGCATCGGTTACGAGGGTTCTTTAAAGTGTTACTCGACGTGCCCATTTAACAGTGATGACGTCGCAGAATGTCGCGTAAGCTAACGCATAGGCTTCATGTAAGTTTTCTTGCCACGACGGATGCTGTACCGTCGGGTATTGTGATATGGTAAAGATGCATGATAGTGCTCCTTTCTAAAATGGCAATGTTGGTAAGTAGAATTTATTGGATTGTGACGGATGGAAGATTTGCATAGATGCGAGTTCTAAGATTTCTTGTTCCGTCATTGTAACAAGTTCTGTGAAAGGAACTTTTATACGTCCGTTACCTTGAACGACGCTGGATTTTGTACGGACGCCAGATACGAAGAATGTATGCTGAGACGTACGAGTGACTTCTGCGAAGTCGCCTGGTGTGAAAGTATTGCGTTTCGACGGTTTGGCCGATGCCAAACTGAGTGATTAGTTTAGTTGTCATATTAGTATCCTTTCTTATGTTTTTCGTGACGGCGGTATGCTTTGCCGTTTTTCGTTTTCGATGCTCCTGTGCGAGCCATTTGTAGGTGTGCTTGTAATTCATCAGGCGACATTTTTGCCTGGTAATGCTGTTTGGGTTTGATAACGATTTTCATATGAGTTCTCCTTTTTAATATATGTATCATGAATATAAACGGATGCGCGGAGGCGCATCGTGAAAGTAATCTCTATGTCTCGGACAAGAGACCATACGCGAGGTCCAATTGCGACGAACGGCGAAGACGTTCGATTTTAGGTCGGCTAACAGCGTATGCGTCTCCGAGACTTGGTCAATGTCAATTAAAAAAACTCGACAACGAAGATTCGTCATCGAGTAAAAAAACAAAGACTCCCCGAGGTTGTAGGAGTCTTCGTCATAAGGAGTATAAAATGAACACTTTAATTATAAACTAGACCGTAATTTCTGTCAAGTGTTTCTATGCAAAACAATTAAAAAGCGAGCAATTGTACGTACTCGCTTTTTTTAAAAATAAAGAAAAGGAGCAAGCAATTATACAAAAAAATCAACGAAAAAAGCTTACTACAATCAGTATATCATATTCTTTTTGAAAACACGCAAATCAATCTGAACAACACTTTCAGACTGTGCTGTGTGGGTTGGGGCGATAGCCCCATTATAGTGGGCACGGGCGACTGCCCGTATCAAGAATACCAATATGGAAAATACGGCATAGTGGGATGTGACAGATGTCTGTCACGAGATAGACGATAGTTGGAACGCGCCATTAATCTATAACGCAACCATCAAATTGATTCGCACAAGCTGACTGTCACGTGGGTTCGGGGCGATAGCCCCGTCTTAGAAAGAGTGCGGACGTAGTCCGCCTTCAACCGCCCTCGGTTGCGTTGTGCGTGGCGGGGACCGTCTACGTGTGCGTAAAGGTTGAGATGTCTATCGTAATAAAAAAACGCCACAATGGGCGTTTAAGTATGGTTTTATTTTAGAATTGTGAAGTATTTTGACCATGAATGTTCAGGTTGGTCTTTTTTAATAGCGTTGATGATGTATGTCTGTGCATCCTCAAGAGATTTAAAATTATGAGATGTCACGGTATCGGGTTTATGATTAACGATAAACTGTGCACTATAACGAAGGTCGTATAATTTATATGTGTCACCTGTTTTTGTTACTGAAAATTGGTGAGCATAAGCTGTAATATCTTCATCAACAATGAGTCCAAGCCATTTTGACGATTTTTTTCGTTAATGTGATCTTGTAGTAATGGTGTTGGTTTTATCAAGAAGTTTGAATAAAACGTAGGTTGTTGGTTTATTTGAAAAATAGTTTTTCCATATCTGATGGTGATAAAGTAACAAAGTCTTGTTGAATTTGAGTCATTTGTTTGGTTCCTTTCGTAATTGTGATATGTTTCAATTAAAAAGACGAAGAACGCGTGGCGTTCTTCAGAGTAACTAAAAAATAATCATTATTGCCGTGAGAGTCCATAGTTTTCGTAGCCACAATCGATACAACAGAAACCGTATCTACAAAAAAATAATCATCGAATGGATTTACACGTTCATCGCAAACAGGACAGTGCGTTCTGCGATACGCTTCTTTTTCACTGAGTTCGTTGAAGTTTTTCGTTGTACATACTATAACCTTTCGTAATTGTAAGCGCTTAAATGCAATATTGTTTAACATCGGCAATGATTGCTTGAACTTCATTTTTAAGTTCGGAATTGAGATTTGCACGAGAAATTGTTTTTGAGCGTGAGAATGTTAGATTCAAATGAGAGAGTGGATCGTATAATTTGACGAATAGTTCAGTTCCAGATGCTAGTTTGATAGTTGTGTTGCGAATGTTGCTTTCAATTGTTAAGTTAATAGTGAAGTTGTTAGTGTCAATTCGTTTAATTTCACAGTTGTTATCACTTTCAATTTGTTGGTCGATTAGACGGTAAGCTGAAATCATAGACGCGACTAATGCATAATCGGTTAAGATGTCGTCGAAACGGACATAAATAGTTCGTTCTCTAGTGGTTGTGAATTGAATACGATGTTCGTGAACAAACGTGTCGTATTTGACCGTTGCATCGATTCCGTGATTTTTTAAGTAAGTTTCCAATTGTTTTGAGTAAATTGATAAGTCCATGCGTATATCCTTCTTTAGTTAATATTGTATATTGTAATAAGAAACGAAGAACGCGTGGCGTTCTTCAAAAATAGGAAACAAGACCGAGAATTCGAAAAAAATAATCTTTATTAAAAAGCAAGATATTTTTTTAAACTCACAATAAAACTGATCAGCACAATCTAACTGTTCTAGGGGCGGGTCCGGGGCGTAGCCCCTGCTTAAAAGGGTGCGGACGTAGTCCTGCCTCAACCGCCCTTGGTTGCGTTTGAGCGTACGGTGACGTTTATCGTGTGCGTATACGCCCGTAAAAAGAGCTTCTAAGGGCGAGAAAAAGTTGTTCGAATATAAATAGACGTCTAAATAAAAAAACGCCTTAGATGGCGTTTAAGAGGCTTATACGATGTTTATAAAGAAATCGTACAGTGATAGTCAACAGTTATGTTGTTGCGTTTCTTCGTTTAGCGTATCCGCGAGTTGTTTTCGGACGAGTGAAGGCCCGTTTGGTTTGCAAGTTAGTTCCTTTATAGTTAGGATCCATATAGTCTGTTAAGTTGTATTCGGTAATTAATGGTTCGTCAGCGTCCATACGCATTCCGACTATGATTTTATCACTTTGATTTAGACGGATGTTCCAGTCGGGAAGCTCGTTGAAGAAATCAGTAGTGTATTCAGTAAAAACGGATTTCTTGACAGGTTTTCCATTAGCGTTATCTCGTGACATCCACGCTTTATAAAGTTCGTAGAGGAATTTAGTTGGGAGTACGTCCCATTTGAATTGTGGAAGAAACTCGTCTAAGAATTCGATAACAGAGTTATTTTCAAGTTTTGTTTTATATAGGGCTTCTTCATTTTCTTTTGTTACGAGGAATTCGGTTACGACTGGTGCCTCAAGTGCTCGTTTAAGGATATATTCTTTAACATCTGTTCGATTCATATAGTCTCGTTTAATGTATGGTCGTTCAATACCTGTAAATGTGTGTGAACGGGACAATTAACAGACGTCGATAAATGGAATTAGATTTATCTCGTGTGAGTAAGGTTCCATTCATCATTTGGATGTTTAACATACGTACTTGCATCGGATAGGCGTCTTTGCCTTTTGCTTCGATTTGGATATCATCGCCAGTGATTGCAGCTTTGAATTCATCGGTTCCATCGATATAGGCTCCAACCGGGTTTTCGTCTGCAATATTGAGGATTTTTCCTAATAGTTGTTGTGTTCTGAAGCGAACACCAAAGTTTTTGATGTTGACGGATGAGTAGAGTCCTTCACCAATGATATTCTTGAGAACTTGCCCGAGAGTTCCTTTCCCGTTGTTACCTTGGCGGGAATAGAAAATAACGCATTTGTTGTAGACACGACCTGGGTTTAATGCGGCTGTGATGATTTGCCACATTTGCGTTAGTCGGTCTGGATCATGATCAACGAGTTCGTCGAGCCATGAATCGAACGTCCAATCTACGCCGTGAGGCATTGTGATTGTTGGACTAATTGCATTCGGATTGTAATTAGTTTGGATTTTAGCAAGACGGTATTCGTTTTTGACGGAACGGTTCTAGTTGTTGAGTTTCTTTATTAAAGATTCCGTTCTTGACAAAGATTCGATTAACGTCTGATGTTTCGCGAACTTCTGGAATCGTTTGGATTATTGTTTTTATAAATACGATTGTGGAAGTAGAAATCTTCGTGTGGGGCTGCATTATAAATGATTTCGATTAATAGTTTTTCGTGCCGGTACATATAGACCGTATGTGGGTGAAGTTTCGTCAAAAATCGTAAATATAAACGATTGGTTCTTTTATGTTTGTTGGTTCATCGTTTTTTTGATGCCGGTGTGATTAATGCAAGTGGAATAATATGCAATAATAGAATTGCATATTCGCTAACAGAGATTCTAACGTTTTTCGGTTCTCGACCATCATTTGCGATTAACGCTTCTGCGTATAGTTCTTGATAGTATTCTGTTGTGATGTCACGAATGTGACAACGCATATCGTGAATAGTATTAAATGTTACGCCCGTGCGTGTTAACATAAAGTTATCGGCTTTGATGATTTTAGGGTTTGTTTTTGTCATAGAGTTTGTCGTAAATAACTTTGTGGTAAACATAGTTGTGTCCAATCTTTTAAAAATAATATTCGCAAAAATTGTTGACACGTCTATATCTTTATGTTATACTTATTAATAGCTTATTAATAGTACACGTGTCAGACACAATCCTGCAAGATTGTGTCTTTTTTTACGTAAATATAGTATAGCACATTTTTGAATTATGGTCAATGACGAAAAAGAGAAGGTTTCTCTTTTTTTGTGTTAAGAAAAGGAATGTTATATTTCTTGATTGAAAAGCGGTCAATTTGCTATATGGCAACAGGTTTTGACTGCATTTTTTTATTTTAATGCTTAAAAAAAGAGGGAATGTTGAAAGGGAACGCTAAAAAAATCGTTGAAAACGTTGATTTTATTCAATTCTTTGTTTTAATATTCCCTTATTCCCTATTATTTTAGTTATTTGTATATATAGAAAATAAAAATATATCATGTGATATATTTAATATGTATTATACGGAGAAAGTAGGTCGAAAAATAAGAGAAGTAAGTGAACTTTTTTGTTGTAAATCCCGAACAATTCAGCGATGACGCCCATTTTGGGTGTTACCTTTAGGCGATTTGTAGATTCCTTTTTTTTAATATTGATTTTGTGCGCGTTTGTTTGAACTCATATTTGATGCTTGTTTGTAGATTTTCAAAAGGTACCTTTTACGGTTCCCTTTTATTTTTTTCAAAAAAAGTGACCTTTTATAAATCCCGAACGTTTTCCTTTTGAGAGTTTCGGTTTTTATTCATGAAAGCGCCAAAAGACGAACGTAAAAATAGATGCTAAATAAAAAAACGCCTCAGAGGGCGTTTAATGGGTATATGACAATTGATAACTGTTAGTTTAAAAAAATGTATAGCGCTTGCGAGTTATTTTTAGCGAATTCTACGTCACCGACAATTTGAACGAGTTTCTGTCTGTTAGTCGGAATACAAAGCCGTCCATGCGTTTTTGACATAGTTTTGCGGGGTTGAATTTGTGATTTGAGTCTATGTCACCGTGATTCTAACGACGATACTGTCTGTTTGAATAGAGATGGTTTTTAAATAAGCTGCGACCCTGTTTCGATGAAGTGTTTTTTTGGAGGATGTTGTATAGTGTTTTTGTGACAGAGTTTTGTTCAAAAAAACACGGTGACTGTGCGTGACAGGATTTTTGTTGGGATGTTCTGTGACGTGGGGTTTATTTAATTCTGTTTACATGCTTGTTAGGTCTGAGGTTGCCGAATTCGTCTAAGACCAACATTGGATTTTGAATATTGTAGACCGCTGTATTAAATGCTTCTTCTGTTTTTGGTTGGTTTTCTAAACGTTTGAATAGTTTATTGATATCGTAACCTGCAAAGTTAAGTGCCCACAATGGATTGTCGGATGCATAGAGTTGTGCGGGCGTCATGGTTTTCTCAATAGTTGACGGGGTGTGAGTTATTGCTTTTTGTTTTAGTTCAAGTGGGAGTTCATTTTTCATCTGTATAGTCTTTTGTCTCAAGATATTTATTGAGCACTTTTAGCGGAATGTCTTTTGCTGACATTAACGCGTCATAGATGAGGTGTCGATAGTTTGTTAGTAGTCTGTTATTGAGTGCATAATTGAGGTCATGGTTAAGGACGGCACTTAGAACTTCTTGGTCTTCGGATTCTGATAAAATATCAAGGCAATAACCGTTTTCCGCTAATAATATTTGGATCCAATTGTCGGATTCATCCGGGTCGTTGGATTGTGCCCATTCTGGGTAGAGTTCCTGAGCGACACCGTGTTCGATACAAATTTGTTTACGGTTACGATTTTCGTTGAAGGTGCCGTTTTTGACATAGGGTCTATAATTTGTGATTTGACCGTTGATAACTGCTTTTTCAAATTCTTCTATGTCGAGGGCCGTTTGTTCGAATTCGTTTAAATTCATTTTTAATTCCTTTCCATAGGTTTTGTTTGTAGCTCTCATAATAGCAATTACTTGATTGTTTAGGTGAGGCTAACAAATCAAAGGCGTTAAACATTTGTCGCATTTTGATTTCTTATTTAATAGTTCTTTGTAGATGTTAACGAATGGACGGTGGTTGTTTAATCGGCGGTAGAATGGATTTTTCGCAGAATTATATGCGCTTTCGAAATCAAATTCATTTCGAGATTTGTCGCTCCAACTATATGCATATAGTACGTCTGTGATTTGATGTCCATCTAGTTTTTTTCTGTCCAGAACGGGCTATCTGATTGCCAGAGCTGCGTGAGGTTCATGGTTTTTCAATAATTGTCATTTCACGTGTTAGTGTTTCGTATTTGAGTTGAAGTGCAATGATTCCTGTATCGTGATTTTGTGAGGATTTGATTTTTGCGAGAAATTTTTCAAGAACGTCAAGTTTTGGTTTGAAATATTCGAGCAAGTAGTTTTGAACTTGATTCAATTCCCAGTCAGTCTCGCACGGTAGTAGTGGGATGTATTCCGGATAGGTTTCTGCGATGAGTTTTTCGTACGCAAGGTTTACTGTGTTGCACCCAATCTTCGTAGTTTGATTTCAAATGACCACCGCGTATGCATGCACATTGAATAACTTCGTTGTTGTTACTTAGTGCGTGTTGTACGACGTTGTTGTCAATAGCAATGTTGTTTAAAAGTTTGTTTACGGTTGTTTTCATGATAGTTGGTCTATTTCTTAGAGAATATTGCTATAAGGATAATGACGGCAATGAGGGCGATTAAGATAATGCAGAATTCGCCTAATGTGGGTGGTAGTTTATATAAAGTCATTTCTTTGTTCCATTTTTTTGATATTTTTTTGTCAGATGACGGTTTTGGTATTGTTATGTTGTATGACATAATAATCGTCTCCTGTGTGGATTATTGCGAATTATTGTTAGGTTAACTGTTTTTTTTCAGTTCTTTGTTCTGAGTCTATATTATGTGTGTTTGTGATTGGTATATATCCCGCGGTTTGGAATGCTTTTTTACGTCATCGTCTGTCACATCGTAATCGCTTTTTTTATAGTAAATCTTTAAGTTTTACAAACATAGGTTATCCTTTCTATTAAATGCGGTAGTCTATGCTCAATTGCCATCCGAGGTTATAGTATTTATTTGGGTCGAGCAAGTCGTTAAAATATTCAAAGAATGGGTCTGGTTGGATTATTTGGTGGAGCAATTGAATTTTTTCGATATGTGATAATTCTAGGTTTTCTGCCCAAAAGGGACTATTCATTTGGAATAGTTGAGAGGGAGTCATGGTTTTTTCAAGGGTACTTGGTTCTGTTGTTTTTAATGCATAAAAGGTACGGATGGCTCGTAGTTTATCTTTGTTTACAGCTTTTGGTACTTTAGCATCGAGAAAATCTTTAATATAAGTTAATTCTGTCTCTTCATTGATAAGTTTACAGATGAATTCCCAATGGCGTTTTTTATTGCGAGCGAGTAGTTGACCTCGGTATTCCGGATGCCATCGTGCAACTGCTTCGCGAACATTTGGATTTTTATCGTCGATGAAGGTTTCGGGATAGTAGCCTTGATGAGCAAGCGCATAGCGGACGTCTCCGTGTTCGTGGGTTTTCCATTCGTCATAGTGTTCTCGAGCATGACCGTGTGCGATTAGTTCTGAAATAATGTCGGGCTCATTTAATGCAATGAGCTCTTCGATATTTTCGCCTCGCGTCGCCATATTTAGTCGTTGGTTTTTTTGTTGTGTTTGAACGATTTATAGGCATGGTGTATTCTTTCTATATGGTTTAGTTTTTTTATTGCTTTGTATAGATAATAGAAAATAATTACGACGAACGGTGATGATACAAGGGCCGTACCAATTTCTGATCGTGAGTTAGGGTCTGTGATTGCGATGTATCCTGTGATTCCTGCGACCATAATGATTAAAATAGCTACTGTGATGGTTGCGATGAGAATGAGTTTTTTTCTTTAAGTTGTTGTGACATGTTATTGTGTTCCTTTCTATATCGTTGTGTCGACTTTGTTGAGTAGGGGTTATTCCGTGGCTGACTTCTTTGAGCACGATATTGAAGATTTCTTCGTTTTTTTGGATAGTTTTGTAAGTGATTCATCATTTGTTTAATCACATCTGGTTCGTAATTTAGAGCCCAAAGCGGACTATCGCTTGCATAGAGTTGTGCCGAAGTCATCGTTTTCTCGATTGTTGTCGGTATTGTTGTGAGTGTTTTTGTATTTGAGCGCGAGAGCTTGATAGGCTAGGTTTTTCTTTTGTGTCACCGTATTCTTCTTCGGCGTTGATGTAGGCTTTTAAGATGTCAAGGTTAATTTCTTTATTAGTTTGCATCAATAATTTACGTTTGACAATTTGTCGGTTTTCGTGGTCAACTAATGTCATGCGTTCGAGACGAAGTTCTTTATTGATATCAATTTTGGTGATGAATTTTCCGAATTGGTTTGTGCCCATTTAGTTTTTTTAGCTCCTTTCTTTTAGTAATTTGATTGTGAGATTCTCGAGTTCTTCTGGGTAGAATGTATGTTCTTTTTTTATGAAATGCTTCGAATAGGGTCTCTGTGAAATTTGAGTAACCTTGATTTTTGTACACGTTTTTTTGCGCTAATAAGATTTTTATAGATTTGGTGAGGTGTATATGGATTTGTCAAATTGGGCAACTTGATTCGAATAGTTGCACCTCGTTCATGGTTTTCTCGATAGTTGTTGGAATATGGTTTATCGCATCAAGTTTTTAGTTGGAATGCTTAGTTGTTACAATTTTTGCTGTAGTCGCATTTGTATTTTTTTGGCTTGTTGTTTTTTTGTTTATTCGTATAGGTGATTAGTACGTCGGTATCGATATTGATTAACATCTCTAGTGAATGTCTAATAGCGGCTAAGTCGCTGTCACTGCGTATGCGCGTCAAGGCTTTGCGGACATTGTTTTTGGATAACGATTTCGCGTAGGCTATTGTCGGGGTCATCATAATAGTAATCTTGAAAATAGCCTGCTCGTGCTAGTGCTTGTCGAATGTCGATTAATGGATGGTTTTTCCATTCTTCGTAACGGTCAATATGGACTTTGTTTTTTTGATGAATCCTAGAATTATCCCAGGTCCATCCATTTCGATGATGCGGTCGACTTCGATACCGAGCTTTGCGAGGATGTAACGCAGATGATAGTTGATGTCTTTGTTTTCGAAATACGGTTCAAAATTTGTGATTTCGCCTGCGAGAATTTGACGTTCAAAAATTTTTTTAAGTTCATATTAGCTCCTTTGTTTTAGAATTTTTTCTAGTTCGAGAACTCCAGTGCTACTATTAATAACTTGTTCAATTTGGTATCCTGTTAAGTTTAGTGTCCAAAGTGGATTTCTCATTACAAACAATTGAACAGGCGACATTGTTTTCTCGATAGTTGTTGGTACGATTTGCATGGCTTTGTATTTTAGTTTGAGGACGGTATCGTCATTATTGTCATTTTTGTTTCGAAATATTTTTTTGAGTACTTTTTTTGGGAATGTTTTGTGTGTCCATAAGTGCTTCGTAAATGAGCTGGCGATAATCATTCATTATGATATTGTCCATATCTAGTGCGTAATTGATATTATACTCAAGAACGGCTTCGAGAACTTTATAGTCATCTGATTTAGATAAGATATCTAAGCAATAACCGTGGCGGGCTAATATTTGGTGAATCCAAGTATCGTATATGTATTGATTGTTGGATTTTGCCCACTTAGGATAGAATTCTTGTGCAATACCGTATTCAATGCAAAGAGCTTTTCGATGGTGATTGTCTGAGCAATTTTTCGCTTTCGAAGTACGGTTGAAAAATCAGTGATTTTTTTCCTGCGAGAACTTGACGTTCAAATTCTTTTTAGGTCCAATGGTTAGCTCCTTTCGATGAGGTTTGGTTAAGTTGGTATATTCAGGCCATGCCGGTTGTTCGGTCATTTTGTTTCCTTTTTGTAATTCTTATAGTTTATCAAGCAATGATTCACTATGGCAACGATAGATGCTATATTCTGTCATCAGTTGATTGATTTTGGTTTTGTATTCTTTTGAAAAATAGTCTTTTTAAGTAAAGGTGTGTTCTTTTTTTAATTGGTCGATTTTTTTATCAAGGTTAGTGTAGCCATGTGTGTTTCGCGACGTGCTTCTTGAAGTATTTTTTTATGTTTGTTCATGGTGGAGGATTGTTCGGTTAGCATATGGTTCCTTTTTAGTAGATATTGTGTTCTTTTAAGTATTTGGTGCAGTTGTCGGTTGTCAATGACACCGTAATCCGTGATAGCTTTGTTGATGATTGGTGTGATAATTTCGGATTTTTTAATACTTTTTAGTTGTTGGTGTTTGTTTAAGATGATTTTAATTGCATCTGGGCGTAAACCGATTGTCCATAAGGGGCTGTCGCATAGGAATAGTTGAGCTCGATCCATTGTTTTCTCGATTGGGTTTGGTTCTTTTTGTCATTCCGTCAAGTTTGAGTTGTAAAGCCGACATATATTGGTCGTATGTGTATTGTTCTTGAAATTCTGTGGCTGAAAAATACTATTTGGAAAGGTGCTTCTAGAAAGCCTTTGAGTGTACTCAATTGCGGATTTGCAATTTCGCCCAATCGTTTGTACAAATATTTCCATGTTTCACGAGACATATTGTTTGTTTTTGGTTTTTATTTCGATTATTTGCATAGGTGTTGCTTTTTATAATAGCGGTCTGAGAGGAATACGAGGATAAATCAGTACCGATGTGGTTCCTTTCTAAGTCAATTAAATGTTATTTTTGCGACAGAATTCAGAGTATTGTGAATGGTTGATATGTCCATCGTTGTTTATGGTTTCTTCGAAAAAAATTTTGGGATTAGTTTAGATTTATTATTATTTTTTTAAGTTTATTGGTTGTTGCGCGAATGATTTGGATGGTGTTGGGTGTGAGGCCGATTGTCCACAATGGATTGTTAATTTGGAATAATTGTGCGCGAGTCATGGTTTTTTTCAATTGTGGTGGGTGTTTTGGAGAGACCGTTGAGTTTTAATTGTAAATTACTTATGTAGTCGGAATGTTTTATGCGTGCGTTTAAATCGCTTGATGGAAAAATGTTTTTTTGAATAGGTGCGTCTAAGAATAACTTTAAAACGTTAATGTTTGGATTGTTCATCATTTTTAATTCGTTGTAAAAGGGTATTCCACTCGTCTATCGTTAAATCTGATTTTTTTGTGATATATTTGCGGATTTTGATTTCCTTTGATTTCGATTAGTCGCATATGAATTCCTTCCTATGAAAAATGGCTTGATTGGTGATACTTTGGTGGTGCCTTTTTTTGCGTGGTTTGGGTGGAATTATTGTGGATGGCGCTTTAATATGTGGGATGACACTATTTTCCATAAATTTGATAATTCCTTGGCCGTTATGTGCTGAATTGTCGAGCATAAAGTAATAGCTCAACTGTTCAATACTATATTCGGTGCACCACAACGGACAGTTGGCATCATATAATTGTGCCGGCGACATAGTCTTTTCGATTGGGCTTGAGATGTGAGTCATAGCGCGATACTTAAGATTTAACGCTTGCATTTCGTCTTTAGTACCAACAGGCGCCTTGTGGAAATCCACAAGGCACTTTAAATTAGTTATATCTGGATGCGTCTGCGACTTGACTTCTTCGAAAAGTTCTGTTGCTTGCGGAATAGTTAGGTGATTTTTTTAAAGAATTTATTCAGAAACATTTTACGACACCTTAACGTTTGCTACAGAAAGAGCTTTGTCCATGAATTCAACGAACGATTTATTATAGGTTCCATCTCCGAAGTAGAAGAGGTTCGCGATGCAATCGGATTTCATTTTGTTGGGTGCACTTAAGTCGGGAACGAGAAAGTCTCGTGTGATGGCATAACCGACTTTGGTTTTTGCATCGTCAGATTTCATAGTTTCCCAGAAAGCGATGAAGTTTGCGACGTGTTGTGGCATAAATTTAATGTTACGTTCTTTCATTTCAGCAAGCCATGAGTCAACAGTAATGATTTGTTTTTGTAATGTGTTGCTTTCAAATTGGTTGATAAGTGCTTGGTTGACAGGTTTATCGCTCATAACTTTTGATAATGGGATGGATTCGATTGCGTCCCAAATCATAGTAGCGAACAATGGTCCTGCATCGTAACCGATTTGGTCACTAATAATGCCTGCGATGAAAGCGCGATCGTCGTCAGATGGAGCGTCGAATAAGCCTTGTTCTTCCATGTCTTTTTAACATGTCTGATAGTTGTTGCCAGCCTTTAGGTGTACGAACACGAATGTCATCGACGGATTGACCGTAGAAGTAAGCAATGTTTTTAGCATCTTCTAAGAAACGAATGACGTATTCGTGGATATTGTTTTCTTTAGCCCAATTTAACCAGTCAATACGGTCAGGTTGCATATAGATAAAGTGGAAACGAGTCAAGTGGGCGGGGTCCATTTCGGTTGTGATGTAGTCAGTGTCTTCGTAGCCTTTCATTGTGCTAGATGGATTCATTGCGGCAATGAAGCGCACGTTATTGCTGAATTTTCGACCTTGGATTTGACGTTCATTTAGAACGGTCATCCATTCTGAAAGGACAGGGATTTGTCCACGACCTAGTTCGTCGCACAGGACAATAAAGTCTTTATCGGGGTTGTCGAGAATTTCTTGAACTTTATGATGGAGTGCGTATTGCACGAGTGTTTGTCCAGCATTGATATGAGGGACTGGAAGTGCGTTGTCTCCTTGGTTTTGTTGCGCCATGTTGAAGTAAATTAGTTCTGCGCCAATACTTTCTGCGACTTGATGTACGATTGCGGTTTTACCGATACCTGTCGGTCCGACGAGACAGGGCACGATTTGAGGATTGCGACCTTGCATATGGAATTTTAGTTTGCGAATGGTCATTGAATTGTTGTCCATTAAAAGTTCTCCGTTCTAATTTGATTTAATGTGATTTTAACTGTTTGTTGTGATAACAAATCGTACATTATCGCTGACTTTTTGACCTTGAATTTGACGTTCTGTTAGAATGGTAGTCCATTCTGAAAAGACGTCATGTTGTGCACGGTCTAATTCATCGCAGACGACAATGTATTTCTTTTCGGGATTGTCGAGAATTTCTTGTAATTTAGGATTAATGTTATATTGACTGATAATTTGTTTGCTATCGTTATGGATTGTTGGAAGAGCTGTTTCTCCGATACTTTCTTGACGCATGTTGAAGTAGATGAGTTTTGCATCAATATCTTCAGCAACTTTTTTTGATAATAGATAGTTTACTGGTGCCGATTTGTCCGATGATTTGTGTTATTGATTTGGGGTTGCTTCCAGACAGGTGGAATTTTAGTTTACGGATAGCTATTAACTTGTTGTTCATGAAAAAGTTCTCCGTTCTAGTTTGATTTAATTCGAATGATTTTATTGCGGTTGTTACTAACTGATAAATAATTTTCGTCAGTTAGTAACCATGTATAGTTTTTGTAGCCGTGTGTGTTAATCGATGATTCGCCACCTCCGTCTGTGAAAATAAAGATTTGAGTTTCACGTGGAAATTTATTTTCTTTTAAGTAATCGAATACGGATTGGAACGTGGTTCCACCGCAACCGTAACGTGTAAAATCGACTTTTTTTCGGATTTGAGCCATCGATTTCATTGACGTTGACAATGTCGGCGTCGAATTGAATGTGAGTGACTGGCATGTGAAGTCGCTTAATGATTTGATAGAGTTCATTCATGAAAACTTCGGATTCTTCTTTTGAAACAGAACCCGAAACGTCATGTCCGAATACAATTGGCATGACTTGGTCGGACAGCATGCCTTGGCGGTGTAGTGCCATTGGGTCGCGACGGTAGAGGCGGTTTGGTGATGGGCGTTGACCTGTGATGTGTCGACCCATCTTCTTTTTCACTTCATTTTGCCATTTAACTTGAGGTGGTTTGTTGAGATTTTCAATGGCGCTTTGAATGTGTGCGCTTAAGGAACCTCGACCTTTTGCTTGAGAAGCTGCATTTTCGAAGACGGTCTTGATAGTGACGTCAATTGGAATATAGTTTCCGTTTTGACCGACTTCAGCTTCGTGCCAATGTTTGGCGGAGCACATGCCTGGTGATTGTTGTTGTTCACAGTCTGATTTTTGTCGGTTATCTTTATGTTGATTGCGTTTGTTAGGTGGCATGTGTTGATTTAGTAGTTCGTAATAATAAAGCGAACCAGCTTTTGAGGCGACAGATGATTCTGGCATGTTGCATAGTTGTGCGATGTATTCTCGAGAAATCCAATGTTTGTGTGGTTTTTCAAGATGTTGGTTGATTTCGCAGTCGGCGGCGAGATTGGATAGATGATTATCTAAGTTTTTGTGAACATTCAAGTGATTGAAGAGTAAGTGGTAGCCTTCGTGACGCAAGCCTTCTAACATGGTTTCAACGGTGTAATCGTCTTCGATTTTTTCAGGGTTAAATAGCAAGGTTAGTTGGTTGTTACGATAAGTAACCGCGTACATTGCGTCGAGTTCGAAGTCGACAACTTTAGCGATAAAGTTAAAGGTGTATCCCCAAAAGTTGTCATCTTCTTGTTGGGGAACTCGGTTAGAGACTTTTTCGTTGTCGGTTAAGGCATTTGCCATGCGGATGAGGATATTGACCAAATGCTCAATAAATTGTAGCGCATGATCGTAGTTTCCGCTTTTTAGAACGTCTAGTTCGTATTCGATTTGAGATTGCATTTGGGCAATGTCCTTTCTAGTCTATATCGAAATAAAGATATTCGTTATTGTCAATTGATTGTAGTGAGTTAAGTGCAAAATTCCAACTTTCGCGTAAATATTCGTTAAGGGGGTCGTGCACGAGTTCAATTAGTTGATTTTTACGCATGCGATACATGTTGTGCTCGAATTCTTTTGTGAAGTCGTCGGAATAGGGTTCTGCTTTATTGATAACACCGAGTAAACGATCGGAGCCGGTGCCGTAAGAAAAGCTTGTGTCGTAGATGACTGCGGATTCGAAGAATTCGTTGATTTCCTCGAACGATGTGTTGTCGTTGATTTTATTAAGAAACTCTTGATAAGATGTTTCGGATAAGATTTCTAAGTAATAGCTCATGATGTGTGTTCCTTTCTGATGTCATGTTGTGAAAAAAATATAATGTCAATATTAAAAACGAAGAACGCTAAGGCGGTCTTCAATAGAGACATAAAAAGAAAAAAATAAGATGAATCGAAAGATGATATCGTTAAACGCACGCCAAAATTGAACCTCACAATAAAACTGATTCGCACAATCTAACTGTTCTGCATCGGGTCCGGGGCGGAGCCCCGTCATAAAGGGGTGCGGACGTAGTCCGCCGTTAACCGCCCTCGGTTACGTTGTGCGTATCGTGCGTATCGGTGACCGTTTATATGCCCGTAAAAGAGCTTCTGAGCGGGAAACGCGTGTTCGGAATATAAATGTCGAATAAAAAAATAAACGCCTCAGAGGGCGTTTAAGAGGCTTATATGATGTCATATAATGTTGTCAGTTGTCCGTTATTTTTTTAATTGTGGATAATAAGATGTGATGTTCATATGCAGTATTTTTGTGATAGTAACCCGATTTTGCACGGGTGTAACGTTTTTCAAATTCGTTGGCGTCCATTTTATCGGTTCCGACTGTGTTATTTAAAACGTGGTCAACATCTGTAGCACTAAGTCCTACAGTCCATAATGGATTTTCTGAAAGGTATAGTTGAACAGGTGTCATTGTCTTTTCAATGGTGGATGGATTGTAGATTAGTGCTTTATATTTTAGTTTGAGTGCATGGAAAACGGTGTCAAATTTATATGGGGTTTGACCGAAAAATGTTTCAAGTTCTTCGATAGTGGGGTTCACTTTGTCTTTTAGTTTATCGAACTTATTTGACCAAGTATTGTAATTTGTTAGATAGCGATTCCAATCTTTTAATCCAGGGTTGGGCAAATCGGGTGATTTTAGTAAGTCGAAGTTTGTGAATTTAGTTGTCATGTTTGTTAATCTTTTCATGTGGGTCGAACATCTATAACGGTTCCAGTGAGGAATTCGGATTTGAACGCCCAAATCCATAGTATGTCAATAAGTAGAGACAATAGGAATAAGGTGATTCGTGTTGTTATTGACCAGTCGTCGGCTATCCAGATAACATATTTAATGAATAAGGATATGGGAAGTCCAAACATTGAATTGAAAAATATTAATTGAGCCATTATTTTAATTCCTTTCTATTTTTTAGCTGTTTTTCAATGGTTGAGATAGCGTCGGTGTACATCTCGTTATAGTAGTGATATTCATCGTTTATTATCAAGAAGGCTTCAATGGAATTTACGTTTAAGTTGTTTTGTTCAGAGTGGATTGTTTGTTTTTAAATAGTTGGACAGGTGACATTGTTTTCTCGATAATTGTTGGTGCGATGGCATAGGCCTCTAGTTTTGTGAGGGCTGCATTTTGAAACATATCTTTTTCGTGTTTAAATTTTTTATGATTTATAATTTCTGATAATAGTTTTTGTTCGGTGTTTGGTTTGTTTATGATTGTGTCGCGAATTATTTCGTAGCGTTCTTGTTTTGTTTTTCAGATACTTTTTAAAAAAACATAATTATACTGATTGTACCGAAACCGATTATCAGTGCTAATAAAAATATTAAGATTTTATTAATCATGTTTGCTTGAATTCCTTTTTACGGTTTATATTGTGTTGTTTTACATAAATTCGTCTATGTGTTTCGCGATGATAACATCTCGTCCTAGTTTGTTTTCTAGGATGAAAATGGTTTTAATTGTACTTACGTTACAGGCCAACATCCAAAGTGGATTATTGGCTTGATACAGTTGTATAGGCGACATCGTTTTTCTCGATTGTGGTTGGCACGAGGTCGTATGTTTTGAGTTTTTGTCGTACGGCTTCTTTGAATTCCGGAATGTCTTTTCGAAATTTTTCTAAATCTTGTAAGAGCTCGTAGGTTTTTTCGATTAGGGTTTGTTTCGTTGACAACGGATTCTTTGATGGTTTCATATAATTCGTCAATTCTATCCATTCGTAGTTGAATGCGCCAAATGATTGCGATAAAGCACAATAGAGGAATCATTAGAAAGGCTGAGGTTCCGGCAATATAGTTTAGTATTATTAGGGCTTTGTGCATAAGAATTTCTTTCTAGCGTTTATCGACCATCACGGGAATTTTGTACGTTTCGTCTTTATACATTACGTAAATAGTTTGTTTATCTTCGCCGATGATTTTTAAACTTAGCTGATTTTTAAGTCTCTACTGTGACTGTCCAAGTAGACATAATTCTTGTCGCGACTCAAGTCATAGTCGAGTTTAGATTTTTTTCGCCGGATGATGCGATAGCTGTGATGATTAAGACGACCATTGTTGCTAGTGCGAGAATGGCGCAAACTCCGGTTCCTAATGAGGATTTTAATGATTCGCAGATGATGCCGATAACGATTACGGCGCAAAGTACGCAAATTCCAATGAGAATGATACTGCCTGCGGTCGATAAGGTTTCCAATTCAGATAGTAGTTCTGTGATGTCCATGATAATTTTTTTCCTTTCTAATAGCTATGATATCCTGATGCGTCCAGATATCCTTGTTTGATTTTCGTTTCCGTTTTCATCGAGCACGAGGATGTTGATACGTCCGTGGGTAGAGCCTGATTTGGATCCACCGTCGATGAAATAACGTTTTATATAATTATGGTTATTGTCTTGACGCATATCTGTAAATATAACATTTTTTTAGTATTTCCGTTAATGAAACTTGTAGGTGTATGCCCTGAGACGATCGTTTTTCTCGCGGAAATCAGGATGCAATTCTAAATGGTGCAACAATACAGAAGCACCTTCGATATACGAATCGCGAACCCAAAGCATAGTTTCTGGGTCTTGTTCTTCGAGCGACAAATCTAAATCGAAGCCTGCGTGAACGAGGATGTTTTTGCCGTCTACTAGATAGTAAGGCAAATCACGCAACCATTCAAGTTCGTCTGAATAGTGATACAAAAAGTTGTTCACGTAAGTCTGATGGTGAACGATAGGTAATACCTAAGTTTTCAAGAGTTTCTTCGCGACCGTTGAGCCACCAGACGGTTTCGTTGAATGGTCGATAGGTTGCGTCCAAAAATAAAGCGGTCATGGTTGCCGAGGATGGCTTTTGCTTTGCCACTGTCGCAAATGCTTTTGACGTAGCGTAATGTGTCGATAATGGCGTTTGGTTCTAAAATCGACGCCGTCAATATAGTCCCCGCCGAAACGGATTTCGCAATCAGGGTTTCGCATTTCTGGAAGTGAATCGAGATGTTTGAGTGCTTCGAAATTTGAGTGGATGTCTGATAAATATAAAAAAATGTTTTCATGGCGGGGTTCCTTTCTAATTTGGCATATGTTTGTTTTTTTGCGTTTATGATTTCTTGAATCATTTCTTTCACAATTGGTTCGAGTTGATCCGTTTTATTGATGGTTCTTTTTGTTTCGTAATGAATGTTGATTTCGTCAGTAACATCGTCGCAACGTTCATTGTCCCATGTAGAATATGTGATTGTGACATTCTTGTAACGGTGTTCGATGCGATAAGGCATCTGATCATAGCTTGCGATAACCGTTAGGTGATTTGGGTCTTTATTTATTTTTAAAGTCGATCTTGATGTTCGAGTCGACTTTTACAGTAAACAACATGAACTTCTCTAAATCGATTTTTATTGTTTAGAGCTTTTTTTAATTTCTAAATCTAAATTTGGCATCTGTTTCCTTTCTAGTTATCGTCTAAGTTGTGCATAAACGTTTTCTTTTGCTAATTGGTAAGCGTTTTCGAATTCAGATTTTGACAGTTTTCTGATTCCGATTGTTTTAGCCATGATTCCGCTAATGTTTTGTGCGGATAGACCATTTGTCCATAACGGATTGTCTAAAGTATATAGCTGATATGGCGACATAGTTTTCTCGATTACGGTTTGTTCACGAGTGGCGGCTTCGAATTTTAATTCTAGTCCTCTAAGGTTGATTGGATCGATTGGCGATTCTTGATTGAATAACTGTTTGAGTTCTTCTGGGTTCGGATTGATTTCCACGGACAATTTGTCATATAACTTATACCAATCGTGGTAACGGTCTTTTTGTCATAGCGTTCCTTTCTAATCTAGTAATGGATATCCGAGCCTGTCTTTAACTTCAAGAATAGCGTCTGAGTGGAATTCTTGTAGATAATGATAATCGTCATTTTGATAGTCATGTACCATATTTAGAACTATATCCGCATAGTCTTCACGGTTTTGATAACCCATGTTACTTAATGTTCGTACAATTGCGCATAAGGCTGCGATTGTTTCTGGATAGTAAGTTTTAGCCCAGGCCGGATGGTTGGTAGCGAACAATTGTGCAGGCGTCATTGTTTTTGGCTATAGTGTCCAAATCGCATGTCATAGACGAATATTTAAGTAATAACGCTTCGTGTTGTTCGTTGTTGACGCCTTCTTTTGAACACAAGTCTAAGTATTTTTTCAAATGATTTTTGTCTGGTTCAGATTCGTTATATAAATAGTCTTGCACGAACGATAATTCATCGACCGTTGGATTTTCTAAGAGTTTTTGTCTTATTTCCGGTTGTCTATATATAGCTATATGTCTGATATTGTCTATTTCGTCATGTATGTAATAGTCTAGAAAAATAGCCGTTGGATAATAAAAGCCAGTCTGACGTTGCTGTCGGGATGATCTTTCCATGTATTATATAGATCGCATGCTTGTTTGTGATTGATAAGTTTGATAATGAGATTAACGTCGTCGATATCATTTAGAATTTCTTCTAATGTGCGATTTTTTTCGTACTATTAGGATTGACAAATTGATGAATGATTCGCAATTCAGTCGTTGACGGCATTCTTGATTCAGTTGTGTTATTCGTCATGATTGTTTCTTTCTTTTTAGTTTTGTAAACGCTTATATTAACGGTTGATGAATTCAAGATTTTTGTAGCTGATTTATAGTAAATTTGTTACGTTATTTTACCAGGGTCTATCATCAATAAATAGTGTTTTACAGTCTAAGCATAGTACGACGCTGACTGGTTTTTGGTTGACCCGTCGAATTATCAATATGATTCCAGTCAGTATGATGATGCACCGACGACGTTGAATAGCAATTCGGACAGATTAATTGGTTCATTTTTTTACCACCTTAATATTATTGAATTTTTTTTGTTGTTAATTTTGAATGCGGTCATAGCGGTTCCTTTTCTGAAATGTGAATAGTTCATAGAAAAATTGAAGGACGCTAAGGCGTTCTTCAATAGAGACACGTAAATGAACACACGAGCGCCTAACACGCGCGAGATTCAATTTTAAAGTGTCCGTTAGCCGAATATGCCCCGTGAGAAAACACGCGCTTAAAACGCGTTTTAGAGGCCAATTTGTACGTCACGGTTCAGAGTCATTCACACGAGCTATCTATAATGGTTTTTATCAATATATGCGGCTTATTATATTGTTAGTTGTTGATTGAGTTCATGCCAAGTGCGTGCAACAGATGTTGTCGGATGTTTTTATTAGCAATCAATCGGTTTTCTAACAGGAACTAGCTTTTGTTGTGATAGATTTTCTTTATAGGTTTTGTGAGTTTTGGAACCGTAATTTACAAGGTGAATCGACAGAAAGACTGTTGGGTTGTCGTGGCAGATAATTCTTAGAAGTGTAACGCGATAGTGGCTAGTTGACCGAGTTTCTGTCGAGCTTCTCGTCGTATAGAGCCGACAGGGTCATGTTGTAGGATTTCGGCGCCGTAGCCTTGTTGAAGGACACGCCGGCGAACATTTGGGTCAGGGTGATGAACGAGGATATTGAGACCGTATCCTCTGTCAATGAGTTCGCATAGGACGATGTATTCGGAATCGTGAACGAGTTTGTCGAAACCGTATCCATGTTTAGCAACTTCGGTTCGGACATAGGGGCTGGAATCATTAACAAGAATGTCTAAACCGTAGCCCTGTTTAGCGACAGATTCACGGACATACGGGTGGGTGTCATTTATAAGAATATCTAACCCGTATTCTTGTTCGGCCACTTTACAACGAACAGATGGTTCGGGGTCACTTATAAGGAGGTCTAGCCCGTATCCTTGTTCCGCGACGGCTTTACGGACATTCGTGTATGGGTCATTTATGAGTTGTTCTAATCTGTATCCCTGTCGCGCAACGTTATGACGAACATCGGGGTCGGGGTCATTGATGAGAATATCTAATCCGTAACCTTGTTGTGCAACTTCGCGACGGACATATGCACTGGGGTCATCAATAAGGATATCGAGGCCGTATCCTTGTTGAGCAACGACTCTACGAACGATTGGTGAGAGATCTGAGATGAATTTGTCGAGAAATTTGCCTTGTTCGGCTACAGTTTTGCGGACAGTTGTGTTCCAGTGACTTGCATAATATTCGTGGGAATAGCCTAGTTGGATAATGTAGCAAATGGTGTTAATGTCGAGATCTTTTGAGGGGATTCTGTCGCCAAAATAGACTTGGATGACGTATTGGATATCTTCATCTGAGCCAACTTCTTTAATGTATTTGAGAAAGTGTTTATTGAAGTATGGTCCATCCGTTGTGATTCGATAGTTGGGGCCGACACGACGTCTCAGATACATATCTATATCGAGGGTTTCCTGTGTAGATTTTTCATGTCCTTAAATTGTTGAATTATTGACGTACAAAACGAAGAGCGCTAAGGGAGGTCTTCTGGGAAATAATATGTAAAGACTAAAAAGAAAAACAATTACGAGGATTCGTAGTTGCTAGTTTGTGTCGTTTAACAGATTTTCGATGGCTTTTTTTTAGCTTCGGGGTTTTTTTGGTTGTAGGTGAACTTTTACGAAGCTCTTTTTAATGGACAGAACGGGTAATCCAAGAGGACTATACGTACGAGTTCGTGTACCGTATTCGATCTTAGTGACGATTCCATCTTTATCACCGATGATTTCGTCTTCGTCAATTTCTTTGGTGATTGATTCGTGATCTTTTAGGATAGTGAGTTCGTTTGGTTGTCTTTTGACGCCTGTTAGTAGTGTTGATTTATCTACTTTGGACTCATCTCCTCCAACATATTTATAATCAAAATCTTCGTAGATAACGGTTGCGTCAATGTTATTGTTGTAGATGACATGTACGTCGTCGGATACGTGACTGAGTTTTGGGAGAAATGCGGCTGTTGCATAGCCTGTGAATGTGGCTAAAACACTATAGATGATTGTTGCGAGGATAATGTAGTAAATGGCTTGGATGAATTTAGGATATTCGTTAATGTTTTTCTTTTTTTGTAGATGCGTTTTAGGATAGCTTCAAGAGCGAATCCAATAAAGATTGCAATTGGAATAAGATATGGTACGATTTCGATGGTTCCTTTTTGGCATGACGGTTTCCTTTCTATTTAACATCAATGATAAGTTCTTTTGAATCACTGTTGTAAGCATCACGCCAGTCTTCACGGTCGATGACATTTTCAACGATTTGGAAGACTGTACGGTCGTTACATTGTTCGAGTACGCTTGCTAATACTTGTTGAATTAACATAATTTGTTGGACAGTGATGGTGGTCAATTTAAAATCATATGGCAGGTCGTCCAGATTTTCATGAATGGTTTTCTCATAGGCTCCGTAATCATATGCTTCGAAGCGGGTATCCGCGAGACGTTCAGGCCATGGTTGGTCTGTGAGTTGTTTGATGTCTTCTTTACAGTCCTGATAGAAGAGTTCTGCTAAGAATGCAACGTTTTTCAAGAACGAGAGGGTCTTCAGTTTTAAGGTTATATTGAATGATACCTGCGAGTTGCTCGGCTGTGAAAAATGTAGGTCATGATGTTTCTTCTTTCTATGGAATTATTCGTAATAGTAAACGAACCAGAGTTTCTCTCTGGTTCTAATTCGTTAATCGTGCGAGATTGATTCGGTCAGTTAGTGCTAACATGCGTGAACGTGGATATTCAGGGCCGAGTGCATTTCGTCTAAGCTTATGTTTTTTTCATAGTTGTTCATTTTTGTAGCGGAAGCCGAATAGATTTTTCATCGTCGTCAGCTTCTTGGTAAATAGGTTCTTGCAAGTCACTTAATACTTTCCATTCATTATCGAATTGTTGAAAGAATGTTTGGAAATAAGTGTAGTTACCGGAATGGATGCGTCGTTCTACATTGGAAGCGTCATTATTGACATAAAGTTCAAGGCAAGCACCAACGGCTTGCGAACGAGAAACACCAGCCTCACAATGAACGAGAATGTGATAGTTGTGTTCTTTTGCGAAATCTCCGATTTGTTTAATTTTGTGCGCTTCTTTTTTTCAGAAAAAGACTGGCAAATCAAGTCCTGTTTGTTCTTTGACTGAGATGTTCGGATTGAGTTTATCCGCACTAAGGTCAATAAAGGGAACTCTGAAAACAGCTTTTAGATTCTTAATTGGACGGAAAACTACAGGGCAATCTTCTTCATTTCGAATGTCAGTGATGGAAATGATGATGTAGTCTTCTTTGTTGAAATCAAATGGTCCACCGTAGTGCGCAGCTAAGAAGGCTTTTTCGGCGGAGAGAACTTTAATTTTTTTGGCATATACGATGGTTCCTTTTCGAATGATTATATTTAAATAAAAAAACGAACCAGAGCTAGGCTCTGGTTCAGGATAAGATAGATTATTTTTTTAATTAATAAGTTTTGTAAGGGTGTTTACCATTTGATTTGAATGTTGATGAATTCTTTTTGAAATGAGTACCCATTCTTGATAGCGAATCGTATATCCGTTGTTATGCAAGGCTCGCATGATTTTTATTTAATTGTTGTTCTTCTTGCGACGTATGCTGTCGTTCAATTATAATTTCTTGATTGCCTTTTTCAGCGGCTTTTTCAATTATTTTACTAATTTCTTGGAGTTCTATTTTTAGTTGTGATTGCGATGAGTTTTCGCTTCGGTTTCGGGCTTCTTGTGCAGTTAGCATATAGTTTTGTTCCTTTTTTTAATTGTTTAATTTTGAATTTTCTTCTACAACATAACCAACAACAACAGCTAAGTGAATTTTTCTTGAGATTGTCTTCTGTTGCGTAGACCCAGTCGTAAATTTCACTTGGCACCATATCGTAATTCAAGTCGAATAGGCTACGGCGGTTTTTGTCTAACCAATCGGCGATGTGTTGGGGTACGGGGACTTTTTCTAATGAATTAAGTATTTCAATGTTCATTTGATTTTTCTTTTCTAGAGTTCGTTAAGCGCGTAGACTAGGTTCTCGTCCTCGACGGACACAAATTGTTTATCTCGGTCTAATTCGTCGTAGATGTGTTCGATGTTGAAATCCGGAAGAGCTAGAGCAATGGCGTCATGGTTTTTACGACCATCTTTGTCTTGAGCGATTAACTGAATGAGACGAATAAGTCCGTTTTTCTTGGTCATATTCTTTTTTTGGAATTGAGATCCTTGAATATTTCGTTAAAGGCATACGCACGAGCTTGGACGAAATCTTCACCTACGATTTGAGTGATGTTTTCGGGTGTTAATTCATCAAATGTGTATACAGGCATGAGCTTTTTTTAACGGTTTTCGGCTCAGTGATTAAATTGATTGGTTTTGCAAGGTAATATTTATCGGGTTCTCCGAAATAGTATTTGTTTTTTTGGAACTTCTGAGTTTAACTTCGTGACTGAAACTATATTTGTTAAAATATCGGTTGACAAAGTTCTCAAAGGTTAGTTCGTCAGGTTCATCAGTGAGCTGTTGGATAATGTCGATTAGGATTTCAGTTGAGATTCCTTTTTCCGCGATTCCGATCACCGCCATATGATCCGTATGCGCCAGGGTCCGCGGGTTTGATGGTCAGTCGGTAATATTTGTCGTTATGACTTATATCGATGGTGACATCACACAGTTCACATGTATTGTCAGCCCATGTGCCCTGGAATTCACTCCCGGTATAATAGTCCTCTTCGATGTTTTTCGATTTCGAAGTCTTTTAAAGGTTGCGATTGTCATTTTGAGGTTTTCTCTGTTTCTTGCGAGTCACATTGTGGCACGAGCCCGTGGTCGAGGAATGCTTGCTTGACTTCTTCATCGGTGACGGTATAGTCTTCGTCGGTTAAAAGGTCATTTAATTTTAGAAATTGTGTCATTTGGTTTGTTACCTTTCTAATTGATTAGTTATTCTTTATGAGTTGAAGAATCCCATGTATCGCCGATGGCGTATTGGTTATAGGTTTCTTCTGAAACATCGATAGTTATGGTTCGCATTTTATTATTTTGATCATATCCATTGATTTCTAAATAATATTTAGCGGGTATTATTTCATCATAACAGACAGGCACATCTCCAACAATTTGAACATGATTTGTTTTATGTTCGGGTTCTGTGCGTTTGTTAACGACTATGCCTTTGGATAGTTTTGGTTTTAGGAATGATGAAATCTAGAATCATGATGATTATACCAAATAAAGTTATGATTGCGAGTGCAATAATTAACGGTGATGTGGTCATTTTCGTTTCCTCAATTCGTAAATAATTTTTCGTCGGCCACGGAAGTTCGTCGATTTTGAAGTACTTTTTGTAAGTACGGCAAATAAGTTTCATCATATTCTTTTCGCTCTAATGTGAACTTGGCATCTTTATAGTTGTATGGATGGCAAATCCATTTGTTGATAAGTTCGGGTGTGATGCTATAGGTTTTTTTGAGCTTCGCGTTCTAGTGAGTTTAATCCCACACGACGTGCAGCATGATTTCGTAGATATCGCGTTTGGTTGTTACGTAAATGTCCGGTTCTGGTCCATTGCTGATATGGTCAACGACGTCAGGTTTTTCAATAATGGAATTTTTGACGAGTTTCGTTATCCATGTATGAACTTCTTCGTTTACGGCGCTTGATGCGACTTCAAATGATGTGATGTAGTCCGGATTTTGTTCATATCCCCAATCGCGAATGACAATCACACCATCAGGTTTGAGTACCTTATCGATCATTGTAAAGGTTTCACGACGTTCAGGTCGCGACAAATAGCTCATCAATTCGTGGAAAACACTAGACAGATAAATCACATCGAATTCATCTTCAGTGTTTTTGAGTTGTTCTTTTGTGAGAAAATCAATATTGTTTTCTTTCAATTGGTTTTGAACGATGGTTGACACGTCATAGGCGACGTAGTGAGCGCCGGTTTGTTGCACTTGTTCGATGAACTTAGGTGAGAAACCAGAGCCGAAATCAAGTAGTTTGATGTCGTTATCAAGGTATTTTTCGATTGCGCCAAATTTAGACATGGCTGTATTGTTCATGCGCTCTTGATAGGTTTTGTTGGTGTGATTTTCCATCTAGTGTCCTTTCTAGTTAATATATTGGATTATTATGGGCTGGGTGTAATAAATGACATAATTGTTGCAGTTATAATTGTAAGTAATATCCATACAAGTATGAAGATTCCTGCGTTTATGTCATATTGTTTTTGTAATTATACGGGTAGTGCTAATAACAAATATAGCTATGAAGATTGTAGTTATAATTGCGAATGCAATTAGGGTGTGGTGGTAATGTCATATAAATATTTAAACGATGAAAGTCTTTAATTTTAATCGGGACGGAAATCGTTCCTTTCTTTAAAATTTGTGAATGATTTGATTTGTTGTGTATTATTTAAGTATTATTATGGATTATTATGTATTATTTAAAAAAATGATAGTTTAATAATACATATTTTTTTACTGAATTAGCTTATTCGAGAATGAAATCAACTACTTGTCCAATAGTTTCACATGGTGAATAGACTGATGTATTGCCATAATCGGCGGTGATGAGAAATAATTTGTCCATGATTTCGATGATATAATCGCACGGAAATCGCCCTGTGTCTTTGATGATAATTTTATCAGGGATAAATTTGGATGGGATAGTCCCAATTGGGGCATCGATTGTAGATTTCTTCTACGAGTTCTTTTACGTGGTTTAGAATGTTCATTTGTTTTCCTTTCTTATTTACTCCGTTAATGTTTTGCGAATGTCGTATTGTTTATCTTGATATTCGACGACATATATGAGTTCGCCTTCTGTGATGATACGAACTGATATATCTGTTACGAATTCAGAGTCGCTTTTGATATCAAGATTCGGTCCATTGCGCGTGATATGTAGATACTTCCATGGTTTTGATGCAATGTCGTTTTGAGTGCATATCATTAATGCATAATTTATTATTAAGGGTACTGTCAGCAAGGCTGTTGTTAAAAAGATGTTTTCTTTTAAGTCTTGCTTGGTGACATATCGGGTGGAGATGAATAATGCGATTATTAGAATAACAAGCCCTATAGTTAGGTATAATAACCAGAGTGGTATAATGAAAAGTTGATTAATTAATGAGTCCATTATGTATGTTTTCCTTTTATGTAAAAAAATAGTCTCAAAGAAAAAAACGACCATAAGCACGGCTTATGGTCAGTGATAGTTTTTTTAGTTAGCTTGAATGCGGTGACGGATATCGTCAAGAGATTCATCGACGAGAAGTTTACCGTCTTTAAAGACTGGGCGCAAAGCGTTCCAACTTGAATAATACGCTTCAGCTTCGTATAATCCATCTTTCCACAATAGATTATTGTGTGATTGGTCGCCAGTCAATGTTGAAAAAAATCAAAAATCTGGATTTTTTTGGCTAATACGTCTTTTTCGGTGTCCAACAACGATGCGTCCACGTTGGGAGCGTTTAGTACCATCGTCGGTTTTTGGATCTTTAAATAGCATGCGTTCTTCACCATTGACAGTGGCGGCAGTTGCTTTTTACGGCAAATCCAAAGGTGTCACGTGTGTGGTATTGGTATGAGAATGAGCCGATACCGTAAACGATGTTTGTTGTTGCGAATCCTTTTTGTTCCAGACGTTTTGAAATAGCTTTGGCGCGGTCTAAGTTGATAGAGTCACCATAGATAGCTCCGATATGCGGGTCAAGAACTTTATATCCTTGTTCGTTAATCGTTCCACCAAATGTATCCCAAAAGACATTCGATAAGTCCTTTTTTTCTTCAGGGGTGTTTCCATTAACACTTGTTCCTGTGACGATATCGACGGGGTCGCCACTGTCAGGACGAATTACGAGTTTACCATCTCGATTCATGATAATTTCTTTGAGTGTGGGTAGATATTCAGTAACGACTTTCCAGAAATCCCATGTGTCAGATACAACAGAGAACAATCCTGTTGGATATACGTCTACGAGGAGATGTTTGAAGAGTTCTAATTCATCGGTCTGACCATATGCACACATGACACTATGTTCTGTGGCTGAGATAGATGCGCCTGTTGTGAAATCAAGAGGGGCATTATAATATTTGTGAGCGCCAAAGATAGCGGGAATTGTGTCAGTTCCTTGGAAGGATGTTAAGTGCCCCATACCTGAAGCCATACCGGACTGTTCAGATGACATTCCTCGGAGTGAGAAGTCATGTCCTTGGAATTCGACACCTGCGGTTGAACCTGTTGTTTTTTTAACGCATAGTCATCGAGAACTTTGCGGTATTGGTAGGCGAGCGTTGCTGATGTAATTGGTTGCCAAATAGTTGTTGAAAGAATAGTTTCAATGAAATTCGTTAACCAGAAGAAGTCAGGATGGGTGTTTTCAATAGTCATGACTGGGCATCGCATAGGAGCGAGTGTTCCTTCAGGCAAGGCTTTAATTTTGAGAGGCAAATAGCCCAACTCGTGAAGTTTTACGAGATGGTCGACTTCAACCGTTTCTTTACCGAGTGTGTTTTTAATGAAGTTTGTATAAAGGTCGACGACTTTATCAATAGAAACTTCGAAGAATTCTTTGTTGAAACGTTCAATTAGGTATTCTTTAATGAAATATTGGAGACCGAAGAATACAATCTCATCAGACCATGGCGCATATTTATTGGAACGAGGTGTTAATGTGGAATAGACAGTTGTCGTTCCTTTTTGGATATTGCTCGCGGTGAGAAAGTTTGTAGAAGTCAGTAGATAGATAAATTGGTGTAATCATATTTTTCCTTTTTTTAGTGAATTAGAAGATTTCGCTAACGATATCTTGGACGGATTTGACGTATACTTGTTTAGTGTTGTCGAATTGAGATTCAGTCATATTGACAGCTCCATTTGGTGTGGCAATGGAATTGGTGCAGAAGACTTTGTTAAATGTAGTCATAACGGAACCTTCGTCGATAGCTTGTTCTGCATGAGTAACGATGAGCCATGCGTCATTGGATGTAACATTATCAAGTTTCTTAACAGCATCAATTGCACGGATGAATGTGCCACCATATGAGCATAAGTCGTCGATGATAATGAGTGGAGCGTCACTATCCGGAGTTGTTGTTTGTTTGTGGATGTGAGCTTTCATGTCAGTGATGCGTCCTGTTGCGAAATCACGAGTTTTTTCGCAAATAATAACATTTGGATATTTACTCTCATCGTATCGCAATGCCGCACCTTTATCGGGAAACACGATCCATGCATTTTCAAGATTTACGTTAGTGTATTCCATAACGGCATCTGCAAGTGAATAATTTAATTCTTCTGCGGGGATGCTATTTTTATGGAGTAACTCTAATGTGACAGGCGAATGTGGATCTGATACGAATACTTTGTTGAGCATAATCGTGTTATTTGCAAGAAGTTTACATAGTAATTCTAACGAAAATGCCGTCGTGTCTTCTTGAATGCGATCCATACAGGGAATAGGGCATGTATCCTATGATGAGGTCATATGGCTTTTTCAATTGGAACATAACTTTTTCAAATAAGAGCAATTCAAAGATAGAACCATCATTGTCATAATGCCAGATAACGGTATTTATGTCTTTCACGAGCTCTTTTGGTAAGTCAAGACGGCGTTCTTTGTTAGGAAAATCGATGAAGTGTACTTGCTGGTTGTTTAATAGTAACATGATAAAGTGCCTTTCTATCGGAAAAATTGGAGTGATTCGTTCTGTTTGGACGCGATAGTATTTTGGTTGACGTCCTTTTTGAAGTATCTCGGGTCGGTAGTCGGTTTCGGCTAAAAAGTGTTCTACTGGGAACATTCGTTTGAAGTTTGATGGCGATACTGTTTTAAACGATTCATCAAAGTGTGCGATGAGGTGTTTCGCTTGATCTAACGTGAGGGGGCCATTCGCAAGAAGTAACGGTAACGGTGATTGTTTCAGATATTTCGCAATAGTGTTGTATGCTAGGTTAATCATTTGCGTGTGATCGAATGCGAGATCTAATCCGGGTTTGAACTCGAGCCAGTCTGAAGTGTTTTCTTTTACGAGGTCTATTGAAGTGAATACTAAAATGGGAATTGACACGACATGTCCACGAGGGTCGCGCTCAGGGGTTGGTTTGAGCAGGGAAGCTCTTGGATGATGAATGTCGAGAGGTTCTCAACGTCGATTGGTGTTTTCGTGGAAATTGCTCGACTGACGCTATGACGGATTGATTCGTGCGGTTTTTAGTAAGATGCCTGGTAGAGCTCGTTCGTTTTGTAAGAAATCGTTGGTTCGAAGCGGTGCGTACACGCGAACCGTTTGATGGATTTCGTCAAAGGCTAGAATCAGTAAATCGATTGCGAGGTTTTGAGTGGGATTAAGTTGTTCCATTTGAGTCCTTTCTTTTTTTGATATTTATTTATGATAAAAAGTATATCATAAATAAGATGATGATGCAAATAAAAAGTTTCTTTTTCGTGATAAATAATAAAAAAAGCTGACCGAAATGGCCAGTTTTTTTATTTGAACAATTCGATAAATGTGTCTAACGACAAGCTTTCTTGGGAGAAGTTGTGTGTTGCTTCGGTTGGAGTGTCGACAAAGGTAGCTCCAACGATTTCCGCGAATGTTGTTAGGTCAAGTGTGGTTGTCGCTTTACGTTTGATGGCGTCAACGAGAAGTTCTGATTGTGTATGGTCGGGAACTCGTCCACCAAGTTTTAAATTGGTTAAGATGAAGTGGTCATCGATTGATGTTCCAAATACATCGCCATTGTGTTCAATTTTTAGCTTGTGTTTGGAAGATGACTTGACCATCAGCTAAGACATTTGTTGGGTTTCCGTCAAATTGTTTTGCAATGTACAGTTTGTAATTTGCTGTGTTTCCGCTAAACAAATTGATGGAGAATGTTGCGTCGTGCACGTTTGTTACTTTGATGGCTTCGGCTGCTTGATTGTTTTTGATTCAAGTGTGTCATGTCGCCTGTGTGGACGCAACCGTTAATTGATTCTTCGTAGTAACCACAATGATCTCCATTTGCTGAGTGGGCGTGCAAGTCTAAGTCCATGTCTGTATCCCAGTAAATGCCAATTTGAAAGGCATTGTCTGTCTTGATGGATGTGTACATTGGATATTGGCCAATAAATGATTTCGCAGATGTTGGCATTTTGATATTGATATGTGTATCTGGATTGTAGAACTTGAGTTCTTTTTTAGCAAAACGGGCGCGAATTTCAGTTGTAATTGCGGTTAATGCTTTTTCAATCATTTCATTCGAGTGTTGTTTTTTCAGTTTTTGTGCTACAAAGACACGACCGTTACGGATACGATAAGCTTGGATGTATTCTGATTCTAGAGCTTTTTTTGTTCGCATACATAATTGTAAACTTTAATCAATTGATATACAGAAAAAAACGAGACAAATCTTGCTCTTTTTTTCTAAGATAGTGAATGTTTCATGTGAAACATGTTTTTTTATCTGACAACCGTTTGATGTGATTGACTTCTTTTTTTGTAGCCCCATTTTACGGAGAGTTAACCACAGTTTTTTTGTTAGGACAATAGTGGTCCGCAAGAGCTTGAGCACCGTACATTTTAATATATAATTGAACAAGTGTTTTGATACGGTCTTTTTTTATTAGAGTCAATGTAGTGTGACATGTAGTACAATAGATGGTATAATCTTTTGTTTTTAATTAATTGTGTTGAATTTGTGCATAAAAAGACCAAGGCTCTTAACAGGATTTGTGGGTCTTTAGGTACGGTGTTATACCCGGCGATTAGGTGGATAATAAGTTCTTTGTTTTGAATCGTTTCAGTATTTAGCCCTAGTTTGTCGACTAAGAATGCTAGTCGAGCGATGTCTTCAGATGGAAATGCAATTGGTTGATTGATAAGATTCTGAAGTGATTCTTTCATTGTTTCGAGGGAAACAATTTCGATTCAGGTTAATGTTGAAAATGAATCAACGGCGATTTGTTCTGGTGAATTTGGAATGTAAACACCACCGAAAAATTCTGACAGACCTCCGTAGGTAGTTGCGTAATGCATAAGTCTGTCGAGTACAACTTCAGCCCAATCTTTGTTTTCACGATTTGCGAATGTTTTATAGAATGTTGCGTTAGCGTTTGCTAAATCAAGACCGTATAAATTGATAAGTAAGTCGGCAGTTTCTTTTGAGATTGGTTGGATTGGATCGATTACGATGCCACGCGCGAGACATCGTGCTGTGTGTTCGTAATTAGATGCTTTTTGTTGCGAGAATTTTTTTGAGATATTTAGCGGTAAGTTGTTGATTAGTTAATTGAACCATAAGTGGTTATCCTTTCTAAAAAAGAAAGGCTCTAAACTATTGTCTAGAACCTTATAAAATAGCGAACGGTAAATTCTTTTTGGTTTAGGCAAATAATAAGGAACCGTTTTATGCTATAGTGTATGGCGAGATGTAAAAAAATACCCATTTTTTTGATAAGGAACATCTTTATGCCATAATGTTGATTGTATCGTTAAAAAAAACGAACCACGGCTTGGTCGTGGTTCTGTTTGGATTATTATTATTAGTTATTAGATTGTGATTCTAACCATTTTCCAATTTTGTAACATTCTTGGTATGTTTCAATTGTTGGTTCTAATAGTGCTTGTTGGGTTACGTAATGAACGGGAAGACCGTGCATGTCTTCAATCGTTAGACGAATCAAATATCCGTCGGAGAGAATGATAAAGTCATCATTTTCACGAATAATGCGACTGTTATTTGTTGGGTGAGTGATACCTTGAGGTAGGTTGTTGATTGTGTTATGGGTTATAAAATTGATTTTATTTTGATGGTAGTAAGATTCGACAATGAGTCGAGTTGCAATTGGAAGTCCGTCACGTGTTTCTTGGTCTTGTTTCGCGAACCATTCAAAAAAACGTGTCGGATAGAAGAAAACATAGTTAACGTATTCTTGGACGAGAGCCTTTAATGCGATTGAAACTGTAAGTGTTACTTGATTATTTTTAATAGTATCTCGTGCGATTTCGTCTCCGTTTTTGAAGAGGATGAATTCTTGAGATGCTGGTTTATAGATAGCGGTTAATCCATGATAGTATGGTGTTTTTGATTTCTGGGTCGAATTTGGTAATGAATTCTGGAAATTTAGGTTGTGTGATGGGAATTATTACGGTTGTGGTAAAAAGCATAGATGAGGTTCCTTTTAGTTCTAATTAATCTAAAATCGTTTTATTTGCGTCTAAGAAGCTCATTTTCGATGAATAATTGATTGTAGGTCTATTTGTATGGTCGATGTTTAACGTCGCTTAGAATCGATTTTAGGAGGGTTTATTGAATTGTACGAAAAGGGAAAAATGCTTGACGCGTGGCGTCAAGCTAAATCCAAAAGTTGTTGATTGTTTGATATAAGACCGAGTTCAGAGCGAATATCATCGACAGCATTATAGATTTCAATTTCCAAGTCATGACGCATAGCTAATGTTTCTCTAACTTCGTCAATGTAGTTGAGGTATGCAGGCCAATTAATTTCTGGATAATTTTGATAGTTTTGGATAACTTTTTTTCATTCTTCTGCAAACATCAGCCGCACTACCATCCCAGGAATCCGAAAGTAGAAGACTTAAAAAATTGAATTCGTATAAATCACTAATGATGTGAATGTTCCATGCGCTATTATTAATTGTTGCGTAGTTGGAGTCACTAAAATATTTGATCCGTAATTCTCTATATTTTTGGTTAATGTGGCGATGGCTCATAGTATTCCTTTCTAAACCCATAATTGTTGGTTATTTTGAATAGTTGTTAATTCATTTCGGAACGGTTCGAAAATGATTAGTGCTTTGTTAATATCGTATTTGATAGCAGTGTCCCATTGATTTTGTTTTAATTCATCTAAGTAATTATAGATTGTGTTCCAATTAATATTGGGGTCGTTTTTTTCTTTTTCTGAATAAGGTTTTTTTGATGCGAGTGGTGTCAGGTGCAATATCAATATAATTTTTCATCTTCGTAGTCATAATCAAGGTATGTATATAAAAATGATAGTTCGGGGATATCTCCAATGTATTCGGATCGTTCGGTGCATTCAATAAATCGAACATTGTTTGACAGCATTTTGAATTTAGGATCACTAAAGTAATCGTATCGCAGTTGTTCGAAGAGTTCGAGTTGTTCATCTGTTGATAGCATATGTCATGTCCTTTCTAGATCCATACTTGTTGATTGTTGTTTGGTGTCGTATTACTGAGCAAGGTTTGTTTATATTCGGTAAACAAATCAAAAACTCGTTGAAATCGATTTGTGAGGTAGTTATCATTAGTTTTACATTGATTTAATTCATCAAGATATTCGTATACGGTACTAATATTACTTTTTGAGTTAATGTATTTGGTTGGTTGAGATAACATTGCTTTTAATATAAGTTCAGTTGTAGCATAGGTGTCGATAATGTTTTTATATTCCGGGTTAATGAGATAATGTGCAAGAAAAAGACTTTCAGACAATTGTCCAATATGATTGCGCTGGCTACCTGTTAAATGCATTTTAAATTCATCAATATCGTTGATTTTTGTGAAGCCCTCTTTATTGAAGTATTTCTCACGGAGTGCTGTTTCGAATCAGATAATATTCGGAGTAAGTTAGGATGTTTTGCCATAGAGGTTTCCTTTCTAGACCCATAGTTGTTGGTTGTTATTTGGTGGCAATTTAGATTGTTGTAAAAAAATGTTTCCAAGATATCTAAAAACGGATAAAATCCCACTTTTAATATTCTTTTGGTTTCAGTACGATCTATATGTCGTATACATTTGATAATTGCGTCGATGTTTAAATCAGATGCTATTAAATATGGGTGCAGTTGATCCAGTATGGATGATGGTCGACGATGAATATCTGTGTATAAATTTTTAGGCTTGTCTCCGTCAGGTTGATTCATAATGTATCCAATGATAAGGTAAAGTGGCACGTAACGTTCAAAAATCATCGTGGTTGAAGATATTGCAAATTTGTCTATATTGTGGGTCGTTCAAATATTGATTTAAAAATTTCAGTTCGATTTGACATGTTGATTCTTTCTAAATCCAGAGTTGTTGATTGTTTGAGATTTGATTTAAGGATAATAAAGCATCTTTGTATTTCGCAAACAATGTTTTTTTATAACTTGTTGGTTGTTTAAGATATTAGCAGTAGGGTCAAAATAAGCATTTGCGTTTTCAATTTTTTTGATGGTAATTTTTTTCAAGATATATATAAATGTTTTGAAAGTTAATAGGTGGTTGTTCAATTTCTCGATTGATGATTTTTTGAATAGTTTGTTCAAGTTTTGTTAAGAGTTGGGATGATTGTGTGTTTTGAGATTTTGGATTGAAATAGTAATGGAAAAAATATAAGTCTGAAAGATTTTCTGCGACATATACATGGCCTTTGATGCCGAATTGGGGTATGGTTGTAAATTGTAAAGCGTTGGGTTGGTCGAAATATTTATACCGTAGTTCACCACGAATTTTAAAATATTGATTCACGGTTAATGTGTTAGTCATGCGGATTTCCTTTCTAAAGCCATACTTGTTGGTTATTACTTGGTGGTAATTTAGATTGTTCAAATGATTCTAAGATATCTATCAGGCGATTCAATCCTTCAATGAGATCATAGCGAGTTGTGGTGCGTTTTATCGTTTTTGTACAGTTGATAAGAGCTTTAATATTTAAATCGGGTGATTGTAAATAGGGATAAAACTTATATTGTATGTTTGTGGATGGTGATTGCGACGAGATATCATTGAATAAGTTTCTGGTTATATCGCTATTAGATTCATTGGCAATGTAGCAAATAATAAGATAGAGTGATGTAAAATATCGAAAATCGTAATCACTCAGAACATTATAAATCTTTCTAAATGGTGGATTATCTAGGTGTTGTTTTAAAAATTTCTTGGCGAGTTAACATATTTGACCTTTCTAAATCCATACTTGTTGATTGTTTGAGATTTGACGGGGCAATCTATTTTTTATATTTATCTAATGTTTTCCAAAAATATGCGTCATTAGCATGAATACGAAGATATTCTTCAAAGTATGGATGTTTTTGTAAAGAATTGTTGTATTCAAATAGGTCGATCCAATTTAACGTAGGATTGAGTGTTTCCTCATTTAGAAAATCGTCCAATAGCATTTGGTATAAATTTTTTGATAAATGGCTGAAAAGAGTTATGTCCCAAAGATCTTCCCAATGATGAATGTTTTCTATGTGTTTATAAAAGGCATGGTATTGTTTATAGGCATCGTTATAAAAACATTTGCGTCGTAATTCGGTACGATACTTTTTGAAATCGTTGTAATGGTTATGCATAGATATTCCTTTCTAGATTTATGTTTGTTGATTATTGCTAAGTGGCATGCTTTGCGAAATAGGTTCTTGAAATAATTCCTTTCGAGAGAATAGAAAAAGGGCACGGTTTCGTGCCTTTTATGTTTTGCGTATAATGCCACGACCCCGTTCTGTGCGAGTGAATGCTCGTTTAAGTGCGGGGTCAGAGCCCTTATAAGATGTATCCATAAAGCGTACTAAATTGAATTGCGTGATGAGTGGTTCGTCCGCATCCATGCGTCCGGATACTTGCAAGGGGTTTGGGCAAGTGGCGCGCGTGGCCTTAAATTCCCAAACAGGGTCGTTTTGTAGATGGTTTTGGATGTGAGCTAAAAAAGTCTTTTTAGAGAAACAGGAACCATGTTCACCACCGTGTTCTTCCTGAAACCAAGCTAGGTATAAATCATATAAGAAAGCGGGTGGGATAAAGGCCCAACGGAATTGCCATTCAAATTCGTTCCAAAATTCAAGTGCTGAGTTATTGTCTTCCTTATATTGCATTAGTGCTTGTGCGGAACGTGCAGGCGTGATGAATTCCGAGAAAGACGGCATTTCTAATGCTTTTTTCAATACATATTCAAGAACTTCAGAGCGATACATATAATCGTGCTTAATATAAGGTCTTTCTCCGTTATTCGTGAACGAATAAAGAAAAGGAACAATAATTAATCGACGATAAAAGGAATCAGACTTATCACGTGTCTTTGGTAGTCCATTTAGCATTTGAATATTAATGGCTTTAATACGAGCAACGATTGGTTTTTCGTGTTTACGGTTAATCATAATATCATCGCCAGTAATCATGGCCTTGAAATCTTGCACGTCATCGACATAAACATCGACAGGATTCTCATCCGCGATATTTAGTGTTTTTCCTAAAAGTTTTTCTTTTAGGTATTCATGTTTGAATGCCGGTATTGGTAACGATGAGTAATTATCTTGACCGACTAAATTTTTTTAAGGAGTTGGCCATAGGTACCTTTTACCGTTATTACCAACAGATGAGTAAAAGAAGACTGCTTTGGCGTTGACTTGGTCGGGATTGACTACGCCCGCAATGATTTGCCAGAATAATTGATAAGTGTCATTGTCAAAGTTATCACTAAGATTACCGGCCAAGTCTTTTTAACCAGGATTCAACATCCCAATCGGTGTTGTCGTCGTCGTTATGGATAGTGACTAGTTGAGCATCAGGGTTGTAATTTGTGGCAATTTTAGTAGTAGTAATATATGACGGGTTAAAGGGCGCAAGCTCGCGGGAGTGTTTGTTGTAGATGCCGTTTCCGACAACGATTAAGTTCTTGTTTTTGTCTTCTGTTTTGTGTTCGGCGAGTGACGCAATTGCATTGCGATAGGATTTTAGCATCGAAATCGAAACGTTTGGCTGTAAGATGTAGATTAGGTCATCAATGAGGGACGTATCGAATTGATAGGTACCGGCGTTATTTCCAAAGTAATTGAATACGGCCAAGTCACTAGTTTTTGCATCATTAGTTAATTTCAAGCGAATGATGGGAAGATAGGTATGTACGAGTAACGCGATTTCGTTTTGTTGCATTTTGAATTTCGATGCGTCTAACGTTGTTGTCATACGACCGGCTCGCACGTTTGCATTCGTGATATGAATACGTGTGAGATTACTCTTAAGAGTGACGATGTGTTCGAGAAAGGCTTCGTGTGTATCGATGTCGATAGGATCCATCTCGTTATTGAGCATATAATCGAAAAAATCAAAAATGGTCGGGTCGAGTTCGCGGTCGTACAATTTAACCATACGCTCTAAAAAGGTTTTTGTTTGGTTTAATTGTTACCATAGAATACCGCCTTATCGAAGTTGATAATTTGAGTGACGTTCAAGGTATTCTGCGATAGCTTCGTTGATGATGTAGGTTGTTGAACGGTTATCTTTTTTTCGCAAGAGCGTCTAGTTCTAATTTCATAGCGGTTTCTAGGCGGAGACGAGTAAATGTGTGCTCTCCGTGAATGTTTCGTAATGGATGTGTCATAGGATTCTTCTTTCTTTTTTTGTGTATTTTTTTAAATATATAGTAAATTTATTTTTTTGCAAGTTATATAAAAAAACATAGATATTAGATGAAAAACCCATATTTATATTAGGTTATTTTTTTGTTGGATTTTCTTCTAATTTTTTTATATAACCATTATATAATAAAAACGAGGCAAATGTCAAAAAAATTAATCGCAATCAATTGTGGGGGTTGTGTTTTCGAGAAAATAGTCGAAAATGCGCAAATTGTATGCTCGAAAAAAAGTGGTGTCAGAAATGACATTTTTTTGGTGTCAGAGAAAAAACGAGTCTAAAAAAATCGTGAAACTCGTTGTCGCTCTAAGTCTTCGTCGTCGTTCGGTTAGGGTCGTGACACCATTTTTTTGATGTCGGTCGAAAAAAAGTGGTGCCAAAAAGTGGTGTCAGGCAAAATCGCTCAACCATGCGGGTTTGCGCTCGAAAAAAAGGGGTCTCTGACACCACTTTTTGGCATTTTTGCGATTTCAGTTTATAATATAAAAATCTCTATTTTTATTATATCAAATGTTATATCGCATTTTAAAAATAAAAAGTTTTTTTAAGAAATATCGAAAAAAAGTGGTGTCAAAATTGTCTAAACTATTGATATTATTATATTTACACCTGACACCACTTTTTAAAAAAATGGTGTCAAGACATAAAGAATGTGCTAAAAAACGTTGATTTAAAAAGCTTTTCCTCTGACACCATTTTTTTGACACCGTTTTTTTCAGAAAGTGGTGTCAAAAAAACATAGATATTAGATGAAATTTACTATATTTTCAGTTAAAAATAGGTAAGAAGACTTCGTCGCGTTACGTTATTATTGGGTTCGCACAATTATTTATTAAAAAAAGCACTAGGTGAAAACCCAGTGCTTTTTAATTGCGAATTTTATTTTCAGATGATTGATGTGTTTGGTATGCTTCTTGAATTTCATCGAGCGTAATATCGAATTTTTCGAAAATTTGACTTGGGTCGGTCATAGATGCGAGTGTTTCATAAATATAATTTACGTCATATTTTTTTGGATTAAATGATTGAGGAAAACCCAATAACGTGTATATTGGTCTGATGGGATTTTGAAAAGACATTCGAGTTTGTATGCGATTGCTCTTGCGTTCATCTCGTTAAGAGCATCTCGTTTCCAGTTACATAGTGATAAGTCGTAGTTTCCGTAAGAGAGGAAAAATGGAAGAATGACACCTTGAAGTTTGTTAATAGCTTCTAATGGGGTTTTAACGCCACGAAGCAGATTGACTAATACGCTACCTGTACACATTTTCATATAGAAGATAGGTTTACCTTGTGTTCTTTCAATTTCAAATGGCTCGTAATCATCACGGTTGTAAATATTGGATAGAGGTAGTAATGGTAGATATGGTGAACCAAGTCGAATGTTAGTGCTTGAAACACGGTTTTCGTAGAGATATAATGAGCCCGCAATATACAATTCTGGTAGTGGGACATCAATGGTACCTGAACTGAAACCGTGTTGAGTGTAAATTCCGGCAGGCATTTTGTAGAGAAATTGAATCTCTTTATTATTGGGAGAGCCTTTTAGGTAGATAAATCCTTGAGCGATTTGTTCTTCAATGTTTCGATGGTCAATTTGAATTTTTGAATTTACGGCTTCGATGTGTTTGTGTCCGGTACGAAGTGTTTTTGTTGAATGTCCATGGAATTGGTGCTTGATTTCGAGGTGAATCCGCGGTGTGAATAAGTTGTTGATTATAGAACATGGAGCCTTCCTTTCTAATAGAGTGGCGAGAGCTTGCTTATGCAAGCTCTACACCTTCGATAATATTACCGTTTGGTTCAATAATAGCGCGTTTATTGTTTTTCAAGAGAACACATGGAACATATTCGCCATTGTATTCTTCAATTGGATAAGCAGGTAGTGGGATGTTGTGGATGTTAGTGGTGCCTTTTGATACACGAGGCGTTACTTTACCAGTTTCGAGGAATTCAATCAAATATGATGTGATGGATGTAGAATCTCCGCTATCACCGGATTTCAAAATATAATGAGTAACTGTGTTTGTTGATTCATTATAGTGAACAGGTTCGTATTGTTCTGGAAAATCTTCGGATGAATAAAGAGGTGATGATTCAGATAATCGTAAGAGAATAAGTTTTTGCGAGAAAATGGTTGGAAGGTCACCAATGGAAATCTCTTGGGATACGTGAATGACACTTGGTTCGAGTGTTGTTTTATTAAAATTTTTAAGTTGTTCTAACATGGATTACCTCAGATAATTGTGATAGTGTATGTCAGGAAGTTTCCTGTTGGAATTGATGCTGCCGCGATATGCGGTTCTTTGACTTTGGATAAATCTACGGTAAAGTGGACGAGGTCTTCAATTTTATAAGTGATGTCTGCATTAGGGATGGCATCACGTAGAGGTTGAATATAGTATGTGTTGATATATTCATTGATAGCTTCTACGATTTGAGGTTGATTGAATTCAGGTTTATCGTTTAATAATTTGATGACAAATAATGGATAAGCTTCAATCATTTGTGGGAGAAGTCGTTCGAGACGTTCTTCTTCGTATTGTGTTACGTCCATGATTGGTGTGTTATTTAACATACGGGCTGTCTGTGGAAGAATTCGTTCACCGTTAATTTCAATTGGATGCAAATAAGCGTCATCGTAGAGTTTAATGAAATCATTGATATTGTTTGGCAGAATGAATTTTTCAGCAGAGCCTTCGATAATTGTTCCGAAAACTTCATCAAGATGGCTTTGTTCAATTAGAAACGGGATGAGTTTTTGATAGAGATTTTTCTGATTGTCTGTTGCCTCTACGATTGATGTAGAGTTGGGGGTTTCTAACTCAATTAACTGACCAATAGTGGTCGATGTAATGTGATGTAAGAGTTCTTTTTCAGTCATAAGATTTCTTTGTCCTTTCTAAGTTTTAGGATATTACCAATCATCGTCTTCATCGTCATCATCGATGTCGTTGTCGATAGCAGATGCGTTACTTTTAATGTCTTCAAGAGTGATATTATTTTTCACGAAGAAGGTCATTGAATAATTGATGTGTATCGCAATTTGCTAAGTGTTGGTATATTTCTGTTGGGGTATATGCTGTGTAGGATAGTAGGTTTAGTAACGACCAATAATAAGCGTAGCTCTGAATGAAATCGTCTGAGTCAACACCCAAGTTCCTTACGAGCCTTTTTGCGGTTGGTTTGTATTGGTTATAACTATAATCGATGAGACCTAAATCTAGGTTTCCATTTGTGAGAAGGAATGGCGTGATAATATTAGCTATTTTATTGATAGCTTCAAGTGCGGTTTTAGAGGTATCCATCATATTGTGGAATGAATCACCTTCACATATTTTTGAATAGTAAATTCGGGTGTTGTCATTGAGGTAACGTGGTGCATAAGCGGGGGTTGCATTTTCGTAATAGATATTACTGAGCGGGATTTGTTGTAGGAATTCCGAACCAATGGCTATGTATGATACCTGGACTCTATTGTGAGATCCGTATAGGTCAATTTTACCTTCGATATATAAATCGGGTAGTGGAATATCAATTGATCCATATGCAAATCCATGTTGTTTGTAGACACCATTTGAATGTTTAAATACAAATTCTAACCTTTTAGTACGGTCGTTATAATCAACATAGGTAAAACCGTGTTGTATGGATTCATCGTGATTGCGGACATCGATGTGGATGTCGGCTTTGGGTGTTGTTTTTGTATAGTTATTGGTTGTTCGTACTGAATTAGAGAACAACCATGGACGCAGACTCAGTAATCGAGGTGAATCTGCGTGTCGAATAGTTTCTTTTTGTAAGAACATAGTTGTCCTTTCTTTGTTAATTGTAATTACGTCTCATGATGAGAGGTGTTTCGGATGCTTGGTAGTCATCATAGTAATCGTTGATTTCTTCAATAGATAAGTTAAATTCGGTAAGTACATCGCTAAGGTCTTCACATTTACGAATTCGGCTATAGATGTTATCGGGGGTATCATTGTCTTTGATCATATTTAGGAAGAGCCAATAGCGTTGATACGTTTCGGCTGTAGCTTGTCTATCTAGGTGTTCATCGGTTGGTTCATTTGCAAGGATAGCTCCGATTTCATGTCCTGTGATTCGTTTGGCGCCAGCGTCGTCGTATTCATCATAGTCTTCATAAGTTTGACGGTTTGTGTCGTAGCTATAGATAGGTAAATCTGTATTTCCGTGGTTCAATAAGAATGATGTGAAATAAGAAGCACATTTGTTAATAACTTCAAGAGGCGTTTTTGAGTTTTGGGTTCGGTTATGAAGAATGGAGCCTGAACAGACTGGTGTGTAATGAACGTCTTTGTGGTTTGAGACATAAACGCGAGGTTCTGGGTGTGAGACATTCGTATATAAGTTGCTAAGTGGTAGAGCTGATAAGCATGTTGATCCCAAATGGATATCCTCATTACGAATTTTGTAGCTTCCGTCTTCGTTTTGTTGAAGTATGATTTGGCCGCAGATGTATAGTTCTGGTAGAGGAATTTCGATTGAGCCTTCTAGAAATCCATAGGCACGATAAATACCGGGTGCATGTTTAAACACGAAGGTGAAGTTTTTATCATAGTTGTTATATTTAGCGTAGATATAACCATGTTTGATGTCTTCGTGATTTGTTAAGTGGTCAATCTTATTGAACTTTTTTTAGTTCGGGCACATAATGATTCTTGCTACGAAGGCTTTTGTTGAATAACCATGGCATTGTGCTTTGATATCGTGGTGAATCGGGGTTTCGGACAGTATTTTTTTTCAAAAACATAGAGAGCCCCTTTCGTTAATTCGAAGCGAGACACGGTTGAATGCGGTCGTAGAAGAATTGTGATTGCAGAATTGGAAGTGTGTATGTTACTAGTTTATAAGCAATATGTTCTGGCTCGACGTTTAAGTTTGGGTTTGCTTTTGAGCGAACTTCTTGTAGTGTTTTAATAAAGTCTCCATTTGGCTCAGTGCGGAGTTCAGTGAATTGAGTAGTTGGTGAATACCAAATACCGAGTTCGTGTTCGTAGTCACTGTGACGCGCATCGATGAGTTGGAAGGTTTTGTCGTCGAATGTAGCAATAGCTGTATTTTGTGGGTTGAGTTGTTCTCTCAATTGAGCATCATCGTTGATTGCAAAAGTTGCAATTGTTTTTGATTCGTAAGTTTGTTGCTACAGGTTTTTTTGTTGATTGGATTCTCAAACACTTCCAACTTCTTCGTTTTTCGCGGTTGTTCAGGATAATTGAGAAGTTCTCGAACAAGGTCACCGTGAGATACACGAAGTCCTTTTCGATTGTCAAGAACGAAGGTCACCGCTGTATAAACACCGCCGCCATGGTAATACATTTGAAGGAAGTCGAATGCTTCGGTTGTGATGTTTTGAGTGTATAATCCGACAGCTAGTGGAAGTTCTTTTGATGTGTTTTCTTTACGAGTGATAGGTGTGACAACGTTTGTAAAACGTCGGATAGAATTATCGAAAATATTCACGGAGATGTCCTTTCTATTTATGAGAAATCTGGTTCTGGTCCGATAGAGGCCATCATGATTTCAGCTAGTCCGTCGGTTGGCTCTGAACCGTGGCAGAATTGTTGAATGAATTGTTCTTTTGCTCGGCGCCATTCAATGTGAGCTTGACTTTCAGGTCTAGGCTCTTCAGGCGCTGGAGTCGGTGGTTCGGTAGGTGTAGTTGTTGGTTCTTCGGTTGTGAGTTCTTTTTCAAGTGATACAACTGCGATTAGTTTTTCAAACATATGTTTTCCTTTCTATTTGTTAAATCCAAATAAGTTGTTTATTTGAAATGTGTGGTTCAAGTATGTGTTCTTCGTAAGCCCATGTGTTTTTCGTTGACCCAATACATCCATACAGTTTCAGATCGACCGTTACAGGGCTTGTCTGTTATTGGTTCTTCGTTGAACGTCAACGATGGTTAGTGTTTTTTTCCGATATAGTGATCCATCGATGGATTCCAACCAAAATTTTGGGTTTCGAATTCGGAATGTGGGAGATTTCTAAGTCGAACCGTATCGCCTTTTTTTGAATTTAGGTTTTTCCATGCAGTTTCCTTTCTAAATCCATATTAGTTGGTTATTTGAGATGGATTTTTTTCGAAGTTAATTGAGTCCCAATAGAATTCACCGTTATCTATATCGAGTAGGAACCAATGATTTTTGTAGGTGATAGTGGCTAGTTTATTAACGTATTTGTCCATTTCGAGTGCCCAGCCTGGTCCGTAATCGTTTTTGTTCGGTTGTGGGTTTTAGAATTCGAATTGTATCGCCGACTTTAAAAATCGTTTTTTTCATGAAGTTTCCTTTCTAAGAAAAAAACAAGTCAAGGTCTTACGACCTCGACTTGTTAATTGTCGCTGATTTCGTAATATGTTTCTAGAATATCACGAGCTTCTGTTCGGATTGCGGCTTCAATTTTCTTTTCATTAAATTGTGAAAATACAGCTGGTTGTTTTTCGTGAGCGCGGTATCCACGAACGAAAGCTTCTTCGATAAGGTCGACAACTCTTTCAATTGAGATGTTTTTCTTCTTGAGCTCGTAGGATTTGACAAACAAGAGACTCATCGAGAACGTCTGTGACAGTGTAGCGAATGAATTCTTCTTTTTTTCTTCTTTAGAGCGAGAGGCGTATTGGTTTGTTGTGCGAGTCGTACCTTTGCCGTAGGCATAACCTCGACCTCCGCCGTAGTAATCGTCCCAATAGTTGTCCCAGTAAGAACCTGTTTGGCCATAAGTGTATCCGTAAGTTGAAGCTGTAGCTTTTGCTGGTCGCACTGGACGTGGAACGACTTGTTTGTCCCATTCATCGAAAAGGTTGTCATCGAATACGAGGTCATCTGTATCGTAGACTACTTTTTTTCGGTCGCTGTATCATAACGACTAGATGGGTTTACTTCCATAATTTTTGCAAGTTCATCTTCTTTCATACCTAGACGAAGAACTCGATTCATGGTCATCCATGAGTACATGATTGGATTTTTGGTGTTTAATTTTTCCGAATACTAATTGGAATCCGTCGTTGGCTGAGTTATCTTCATCAGTGCCGGACGCGAAGGCGTCCATGCTGTTGTGCGAGTGCGTTTCAACGTACATTCCGAAGTTTCAGTTAAATACTTCGTACCATTCGTCTTCTTCTGCAACTTCGGTTAAGGTTCCGTGGTTGTATTGTTTTTGGTGTGTATGAGAACAATTCGTCAGTCCAATAGTGAACACCTGGAATGTCTTTGATGGTGTGTTCAACGCCGTCGTCATCTTTAACGGTCTCAAATTTGTATTGATTCCAGTAGAATACGACTTGGGCTTCTTGCCCATTTTTATCTGTAATTCGACGGTACCATTCAATAACGGTCTCGACAGCTTTACGTGGTAGCTTTGGTGCTGGGTTTTTCTGTGACGAAGCATCCATTTTGCAAGTGATGGGTAAGCCGGACCTAATGCGGAGTCATTGTCGCCTTTGCTTTGAATAGAAAAATCCGTATTTAGATGGGATTAAGTTAAATGAACCGTTTCCGGCAACAATCATTGTTTTAAGAACACCTTTTGTGATGGTTTCATCATTGATGTGAGCGAGACTTGTTGGTTCAAATTTTTTTCAGGGGTTTGGTTCTAAGAATGTTTTAGATAAAAAAACTGCTAAAATCAAAGGTTTTATCCATTTTGATAGTGCGAGTTGTAGATCCAAATTTGGATGTTGTATTACTAAAATTAGTCATTTTGCATTTCCTTTATTTTTATAGTATTAATACGCTTACTCAGATTCGAACCGAGACGTCCAAGAGGACACAAGATTCTAAATCTTGCGCGTCTGCCAGTTTCGCCATAAGCGCAAAAAGGTGGCTCTATTGAACCACCTTTTTAACTGAATTAGTCTTGATCAGCGGCGATTTGCGCTTCAACTTCAGCAACGAGCGCAGCTTCAGCTTCTTCTGCACGAGCATCGCGAAGAGCGGCAACGTCAGATGCTTTAGCCAATTCTGCAAAGCTTTCGAATTTTTTTCGATAGAATCTTTCACGAAACTTGTGATGGCTGGTTGAATTGGATTACCTACTTTAGTTGCGTAGTAAGTAACGGCTTGAAGAACGTCTGTCAATTTAGTAACAGCTTCTTTAGCGTCTTCTTCAATTTTTGCACGACGAACATCAGCTTGGTCTTGCAAGATTTGTTCTGCGTTTTTCTGTCAAGTAGTCGTAGTAGTCTTGCAACTTAGCGGGATCTTCCAAAGTTTCGAAGAAGTTATCGTCTTGGAATTGAGTAACTGATGCAAGGATTTCGATGTCAGTATTAGTTGGGAATGTAGAACGTCCAACTGGCAAGATGCGTCCGTCGACAATACGACTTTCAAGCGCACCTTTAGATCCAGCAGCAGCTGACAAGATGAGAGTTGTGCCTTCTACGCGTTGTTCGTAGTCAGACAAGTTGTAGTTCATAGTTTCAAGAACTTGTTCAACAGTCATAGTTGATGGTACAACGATTTCTGGAGCACCGATGATGTTGATTTTTTTGGATATTTTCGAATGCCATTTTTGCATTACCTGCATAAGAGTAACCTTATGCCCTTTCTTTAATATGTTTTTTTGCCAGTTTAATGACATAGCGGTCAAGTTTGTTAGCTATTTAGCATTGGCGTAACTGTAATAGTCCGCGTGTCGAAGATAAATTTGTTGGTCATGAGCGCACCTCCGTTTAGGAAAAATGGTCATGAGGGTTAAAGAGCAAGTTCGCCGATGTCACGTTTGCTGTAACGTTTTTGAGGAGCACTTTCAGAGTGTTCCGCACAAGAGATTTGGTCGGGACGACGTTCGTCACCTTCAAAGTTTTGGAAAGCCGGCTCAATATCGATAGGGTGATTCGAAACCTTCGATAATTTGACCGTTTTCTTTGATGCAGACGTAGGCTTGACCGTGACGTTCTGCGTTACCGCCGTCAATCCAGACTGCGTTTTCTACTTCGTTTACGAAGTCGTGTGCAATTTTACGAGAAGCGTTGTTGTCGAGACAGCCAATGAGCATAGGGATTGTATCTTCAGGGAATTCTTCAAGAATTTGGTGGAAGATTCCTGTGTCTGTGATGAAACCATGTACGTAGCTCATCATGTTGTTTTTGCCGACGACTTCGGCTTTATTCGCATTAACGTCTCGCATTTTTAAAGTTTTTGGCGAAGAACGTTTTTTTCGGTTCAACGATATCTCCGTCCATGACAATGACGTCATTGTGTAATGACATTTTGTCGAGGAACGAACATAGCCATGAACCAGTACCGCCTGCGCCTAATACGAAAAATAGCGTAGGGTTTATTAGTTGCAATATACACGTGAGGTATCCTTTCTGTTCATTCAATTAAGATACTGAAAGAGACCTTGGCTAAAAGAGTTTATTAAAAACAATCAATTGTTGGTTTTAAGTTTGTCAATTTTTTTGATATAGAAAAATTCGGTAGTTACATTGATTGTTTAAAAAAATTTATATGAAAAAAAGGTAATGCAAGCCAGAGCTAAAGTCTTTTCTCAATATCTTAATAGTGATATTGGATTGAGAATCGCTACGAATGTAGCGAGAGCATAAATAAAAAAATAAATGAGGTTATCATTTAATTTTTTTATTGAGAAGCGCAATTCTTCTTAGTTCATTCACATTTTCAAAACGAAGCCTACCTTGGGTTGGCTTCGATATGAAAAAGAAGAACGGTGATCGTATGGATGATTGCGCGAAGCGAAAACATTTCGAAAAAGAATAAAAAGACACTCCATAGTGGAATGTCTTTAGATATTACATAAATGGTTCGTCGTTAATGGTTGGTCCTTCTACAGACGTTTCTGCTTGTGTGCCGTCGGGAGGTGTAGCATCATGCATTTTTCATAGCTTCTGCTTTTTTTGGGCTAAACCTTTAGCTTCAGCATCTAGTTTCAGGCGAATGGCTTTTAGCTTCGGCACGACCTTTAGCTACAATAGCTTCCGCTTCGGCATGACCTTTGGCTTTGATTGCTTCGGCTTCTTGCAATTGAGCATATTTTTTTCAGCCTCAGCTTGTTTGTATACTTTGGCATCCAATTCTTGTTCAGTATTTTTTTAGCTTTTTGTGCTTTGCGATGGTTGCCAATATGATTCCAATTAAAGTGAGGGAATTGATAATACTGAGAGTAAGCGCTGTTACGTTTTGTGCAAATAATTCTTCCATGATGAGGAATCCTTTCTTTCATTTTAATATGTTTTTCGAGAACGAACCGTGATAGAAGTCACGGTTCGAATTCGAAAGTAGAATGTGTCTACGAGCTCATAGGAGCTCGTTTAAAGCTCATTTCTAGCGAGACTCGTGTATAATTGTGTCGATTTTTATTAAGAACGCTTAAAAGGGATTTTAGAGCGATTTCCGCATACTCAATAAATCTTATAAAAATATGATTAAATTTATAAAGAATTTTTAATAAAAATTTTTTTGCATTGTTTGGTTTGATGTGTTATACTTAATGTATAATAGAAAGGAGGGCTTTTTTTGAAAGCGAAAGAGGTTTTACAGATTCTTAGAGTTACGAGGCCTACTTTAACTAAATATGTTAAAGAGGGTTTTGTCAAGGTAACTGTAAAAGGAAATGGTCAGTATGATTATGATTCGGATAGCGTCTATAAATTGCTGAATAAAGACATTGAACGGAAAAACTTATATCTATGCAAGGGTTTCTACTATAAAGCAGAAGTCTGATTTAGAAAACCAAGTTCAATTGTTAAGAACGTTCTGTTTTTCAAAACGGTTACGTTTTAAATGGTCTTTATCAAGATGTGGCAAGCGGTATCGGTTTCGAAAAAAACGCAAAGAATTCTTCGCATTGTTAGATGAGGTTTTAGCTGGTAGAGTTAAAAGAGTTGTCATTACTTATAAAGATCGTATATCTCGAGTAGGTTTTGAGCTATTTTCTTATTTATTTGCTAAACATGGTTGTGAACTTATTGTTATGAGTGATCTTGGTTCTGTGGAGTTGGATAGTGAAGAGATTTTCGAAGAAATTGTTAGTTTGTTACATTGTTACTCTATGAATCTTTACAGCAAGCGTAAGGACGAAATAATTAAAGGGTTGGTTGAAGATGATAACACAACAAGTTGAAAAAAACATATGATTAAAAAGAGTCATCCTTATTTCAATATGTTTTGTGAGTATACACATTTAGCGAAGAACTTATATAACCATGCAAATTATCTTGTTCGTAAAGAGTTTGTAGAGTCCGGTAAGTGGTTGCGGTATCAGGATTTGGATAAAATTTTGAAAGAAGATTCTGAGTTTCCTGATTATGGTAATATGCCAGCAGCTCAATCAGCACAACAGGTTTTGCGTTTATTAGATATGAATTGGAAGTCTTTCTTCAATTCTATTAAAGATTGGTCTAAGAATAAGGATAAGTATTCAGGACGACCTAAACTTCCTAAATATAAGTCTAAAAAACGGACAACTTGTTTTTAATTGTGACAAACCAACAAGTAAAAACAAAAAAAGAGGGTTTGTTAGTTTTTCCTAAATCTTTTTGTGGATTTACCGTGAAACCGAGGTGTGTGACTTTAGCTAATTTTGAGAAAATCAATCAAGTTAGAGTAGTTCCTACGAATCAATCTTTTTGTTTGGAGATTGTGTATAGTATTTCTGTTGAGTCTGAGTTGTGTTCGGATAATGGAAGATATATAGGTGTTGATTTAGGTTTTAGATAACTTAGCAACTATTGTAACTAATACGGGGTTAAATCCTATGATTATTAATGGTAAAGGTCTGAAGTCTATAAATCAATATTATAACAAAGTCGCTTCTCATTATAAGAGGGTCGCAAAGCAGATGAATAATCAATATTATACAAATCGTTTGTATAGATTAACGCAAAAGCGTAATTTGAAAAATAGAAGATTATTTGCATAAAAGTAAGTCGTTATATTGTGGATTTTGCTCTTGAGAATCAAATCAATACTATCATTGTTGGTAATAATAAGAATTGGAAACAGTCTAGTTCTTTAGGAAAAGTAACCAATCAAGCCTTTGTTTCAATTCCGCATCGGAAATTAATTGACAAGATTTGTTATAAAGCACGGAATTATGGCATTCAAGTTATTCTTACTGAAGAATCTTACACTAGTGGAACAAGTTTTTCTTGATGGTGAACTTCCTCAGAAAGAATTTTACAATAAAAAAAGGCGTGTTAAGCGTGGTTTGTTTGTGAGCAATAATGGAATTAAAATTAACGCAGATGTAAATGCGGCATTTCAAATTATGAAAAAAGTATTCCCTAATGTATTCGCAGATGGGATAGAGGGTGTAGTGTTACATCCAATTAGAGTAGGTATTGTTTAACAATACTGACTAATAAATTGTTATCAATAGAAAGACATAATAGTTGCATGACAAGAATTTTATCAATAGATCCATCGAGTAATAGACAGGCAACATCAACCACCGGTATCGTTCTTCTTAATAACACGCGACTAATCGATTACTGGGTCGTCCCATATGGCGTCACAAATTTCTTACAGTGGTGGCACGATACAGGCATTCATTTAGAATACGATATCGCAATTGTCGAGAAATTCATTGTGCGACACGGTGATGGTGGTCGGGATAACTCTGTAACGCAAACGGTCGAAGCGATTAAGTCTGTTATACCGGAAGTGATTGAGCAATCGAATATGGGCTACGGGACCGATGTGCCTGATAGTGTCTTGAAAGCGTGTGGTTTATGGTCTTTTGAAAAGAGTCATCACCAAGATGTGCGGGCGGCCGCACGGTTAGTGTTATTCTATGCAATGCGCAATGACATGCAAGACATAGTGAATGAAATAGGTGACCGTATCTATGAGGAAAACGAGACTCTGCCAGAATAGTGGTCGGTTTCGTTTCAGATATATTATAAAAAAAGCACTCGTAAAAAGTGCTTTTTTTTAGTTGTCGTTTAGGGCTTTCTTTGCGTCGATTCGGATAAGTTTTGGTGGATTGGCACTATCAATATTATCGGCGCAGATAGCGGGTTCGATGATTGTTGTGTTTTTTTGATTGACGGGCCTGATGTTGGAGTGATCAAGTGTTTCTTATCAGATTTTGGCAAAGATTTTCGTAAAAAGTTGTTTTCATTTCAGTATCCTTTTTAAGATGTTCGTTCAGGTCACGAAGAGTTTTCGTTTCAGATTTCGTGAACAGAATCGGTTTCAGATAGATTTTGTGTTTATTTAACGATTTTCGCTTCAGTGGATAACCATGTGTTTTGCGCCAGTTGTTCGACCAGTAGTTTGCGTAAGCGTGATTCGTGGAAACGACCTCGTAACCGTGGTCTTGTTCGTCTGTCGATGTTACGACAGGTTCAACGTAAACGAAAAATTTCACTAGTGTCTGGATTGTAGTTTCTCGGACGATGGATTCTAGGATGCATTATAGAGTGTCCTTTTCAAGAAGATAATAAAAAACTCAGGAAAAAAAGGAACGAAAGAAGAAGTCCCAAAAACCTGAGTTCTTTTTATATTATATCAAAAAAACGAGATAGTCTGTCAACAATTTTTAAAAAAATATTTTTTTACTTCCAATTGATTGGCTGTTTCCCTTGATGTTTCAGTTGGGTATTCGTCCATGAAAATGGTTTTGAGCCAAAAGAAGGAATGTCTCGCAGAAAGTGGCGATGGGTGTGAACTGTAAAGAATATTGTTATTACGGTTTAATTCTTGTTCGATACGTTGACCGTGTTCTTTGGCATTAGCTCCCCACATGATGTAAAGAATGTTTGGGTTAACTTGGGTCAAGTAAACTAACAAGTCATCTGTAAAGTGTTTCCAAAGTTTTTTTGTGGGCGTTGGGTTCTTTTTTTCGGGTACGGTTAAGGCTGTGTTCAATAAGAATACACCTTGTTTGTGCCAGTCTGTAAGATTAGGATTTGTGCGCACTAGTCCGAGGTCACTTTCAAGCTCTTTAAAGATATTTTTTTGAGTGAACGCGGTGTGGCAACGTTATCGTTGACGCTAAAGGCTAGGCCGTTGGCTTGACCGATGTTATAATAAGGGTCTTGCCCGAGAATGACGGCTTTGATATCTTCTGGGCGAGTTTCGAATACTTTGAAAAACGTTATCGGGACTCGGAAAAAATAGTCTTCGATTGAGCTTCTTGGTCGATAGTTTCAATAATAGCGTCTAAATCTGACTGTGTTGCGAGAAATTCATGCCATGGGCCTTGTTTGAGTTGGCTGAGTGCTTCGTTGTAAGTTTGCATATTAGTTGCTTTCTAATAGTTGGTCTATGTCGAGAAGGACTTTGGCGAATAGCTGTCTGTCGACTGAGTTCGTTTTAGTGGTCCATGTAGCATATCTACCGTCAGTCGACCAATTATAGCCGAGTTCGTCATATTTCAAGATGTGTTCTGACGTTACTTTTTGGTGTAATTCGGTCTTGATTTGTATATTAAATTTGTTTATGACGATACTGATTCTTTTTGTGAGTAAAGCAATATGTATGTCGTTAAGTATAGTGTCAACTTTCTTTATTTCTAATTTTTTGTTTGCAAGAACATCTTCGAAAATGTGAGCTAGATTTTTGTTTTCGAATAATTCACCGTGCGCTTTATAGTAAATTCGTTCGGTGATTTCTAAAGGGTGCGGTAGTGGTTTAACGGCTAGGTTTTTGATGAAATAGACCATTGCGTCTTTAATAGCGTTAGTATGATTGGTTTTAATGGGTATATTGTAGATGTTTGCCCCATTATAAGTGTAAGTCCATCCTTTTTTGATTAGCTTTAAAATTTCTTCAGATGTGGCTGTGGTTTTTTCTTGAACGACTTTAATTGATTCTGATTCTTTTACGGTGATGGTTGTTTTATCACCGTAATTGATGCGAAAACCATTTTCAACATATGTTAAAGTCAAGTAGTCGTTGTTGAGATAACCGTCTTGTATTAAGGTTGCGATAGTTTCGGCGATCCAACGGGTGCTATAGGTTTCGTAACCAACTTGGTATTGAATTACTTTTTTAGGCATAGTTTAGTCCTTTTCTTTTTGTAGTCGGCTTCGAATGGCGGTTAAACGAGATGTGAATTCGTTCTTAGTGAGAACGGTTTCGGATGTCTTCTTTTTCCCCATATTATATGTGAGAGTTGCATTTTGTGTGGCGAGAAGTGCACGTCTAAAGCTAGAATTTTCAGCGAGTGCATTAAAAAGCTTTTATCTAACAGTTCTTGGTAACGCTCTGAATCGCGTGGAATAGCTTTACCTTGCCAGTACAAGGTTTGGGTTTTTCCACCATTTTTTCTTTTTGCCTTTTGAATTTTTGCGGCTTTTTCCGACAAGAGTGCAGACGTGTTTTTGCATTTCAGGGTCTTGGAATTTGAGTGATTGCAAAAAAATCCTTCCATCGATGCACATTCAACGCCGTCTACAACAAAGCCGTGCGGTGAGAAATTTGATAGGTTTGCGGATGGATAGCCTGTGCCTGATCCAATGTCCATAGTGATTTCCTTTCTAATAGGTAATGCGATATATTCGACTATGTAAGCGGGCTCGCCTTCGTTTTGTACGGGAATCCGTTTAACGTTCATCTCATCAGTGATTTCGAATTTAGGTGCGGGAATGTTGCCTTCGTAGTCTTGAGTGATAACTGTTCGGATGATAGCGTCGACAAAGGGTAAGAAGTCCTTGTAAGTGGATGCTCCACCTGCGATGAAGATATCTTCTGTTTTTTTGCTAAATTGATTATATCGTTAAAGTCCATAACTGTAAAGTTCTTGAAATCAGAAGGATCGACAGCGTGATTGCTGTAAAGAATCATATTGCGATTTGCAAAAGTTTTGTTTTTAAGACCGAGTGCTGTACGGAATCCCATTACGACAGAATGTCCTGTTGTGAGTCGTTTGAAGTGTTTGAGCTCACTAGGGATATGCCATGGTAATTGGTCGCCGTTTCCGATGATTCCGTTTTTGGCTCTCTGCCCAGATTGCGATAAGTGGCATAATTTAATCCTTTCTATTTGTGGATTACGGCGTCAGCTTTTTTTGGTCCAATGTTTGTGCTTCGGTTAAATTTTGTGTGAGTTGGTCAGTGAACCAACTTTTGACTTGATTGTAATCGTTGATAAGTGTTTTTCCACTAGTAACAGCTAGTACTGTGATGTTTAACGCGTATGGGTCAAATAGCACACCATCTTGGAATTCTGATTCAGGTAGAAGATATGTTGTGAAAAAAAGCCTTTTTGCGAACATTGTAAAAAAATAACGAAAAATATTGTTTTCGTTAAAATCGTTATCGGTATCGTTGATGATGTTAGTAGCGCGGTTTTGAATAAATTTTTGTTAGTTCTTCAATGTTGTTTAAGGCATAAGTAAATGATTGAGTTGTGAGTGACATGATTTAGTCCTTTCTGATTGATTTTTTTATAGGCTATATAGAAGTCAACGTAATATTCGTTATTGTAAGTGGCTAGTTGATTGAAATCGTGTTCGCCCATTAATAAATTTTTCGTTATCGAATTTATATTGACCTTGTTTAACCGAGGCAATATTATAGCCCGATAAGTTGACTTTCCAAAGTGGATTTTTTGTTTTGTAAAGTTGGAATGGGGTCATGGTTTTTTCGATTAGAGATGGCGCATGATGCATTAATTTGTATTTACTTTTGAGAATTTGTAGGTTTTGACCTGTTTTGTGCTAATTTAGGTTGAGCAAAAATTTTTAGTGTTTTTTTGCATCGGGTTCTTTTTGTGCCATTAGTAATAGAAATCCAAGATTACGTTGTTTTTCTTGATCTAATGATTTAAGATAAGACAATGTGCGTTTGGGATATTTTTCGGCAACGGCGTATCTAACATCGGCATTGTTAGATTGAGTAAGAATATCAATATAAAGTCCTTTTTCAAGTAATGCTATTTGAACTTCGCGATCAGCATTATAAGCCCAGTCTTTGTAATATTTTTGAGCGTGGCCGTATTCGACTAAATTGGCTAGAATATTTTTTTGTCATTGAGTTCAATTAGTTTTTTTCAATATAGTAACCGTGTTTAGCCATTATTAAATGATATTGGAATGTCTCGGCTAGAAACATATCGAAATACGGCTCGATACATGTAATTTCGTTAGCTAGTAATCGTTGTTCGAAGATGTCAATTGAGTCTTTGTATGCATGTAAGACTTCGTTTATGTATTCGTCTGATTTTGTCATGATTAATTTTTCTAGTGATTGTTTCACGTGAAACTATTACATTGTAATCTCTGTAATATTTTGCCAATCATAGAAGTCGCCTTTGTAGACTTTTTTTGATATTGTGGGCATTGTATTGAGAAACACAAGTTTCAAGGATGCAGAGTTCAAGTTTTTTTCGTCAAATCCATACCATCCGAGATTATACATAGATGGGGTTTCGTTCAATTCGAGTTCTAGTAGATAATCACTTGAAATGGTTCCGATTAAATAACTAAGAAAACATTCTTTTTGATAGTTTGTCGAAGACCGGGTATGTCGAATTGAAGAATTCTTCCATGGTTAAATTATAGTTTGTGGCTTCTGGGACAATTTTAGCTAATGGTTTTTTTCAGGCAAGAGGAACAAGGGGCGTGAATTTTTTTATTTTTAATAAATCCTTTTTCATGTAATTCTTGCCATTCTTCTTTTGAAATAAATCTGTAGTATTTTTGTCATAATTTTTTTGTATTTTCTAATTATAGTTGGTCAATAAGTGCACGAAATGATTCGCTAGGTAGAGTATCTGCGAATTGTTTGAGTATTAGTTGGGTTCGAGCTGCAATTCCGATTGGTTTTTTTCAGGTAAGTCTAATTGTTGCATGATATCTTTGTTGAATTGTTTATATTTTTAGGAAATATTCGGCATCGTGCGGAGTAATCCAAAAAAATATTGAATGTTTTCAGTGCCTTCAAGGTGTTGTTTTTGGTTTAATATTATCATCAACTGTGATAAAAAAACAGATGCAATTTGTTCATCGCTTAAACCAACTGCTGAATAGGATGCTTCGAGAATACAATCAATTGTGACTTGGTCTTTTGTGTAACCAACTTCTTCGAAGAGTTCACGTAGAGTGGCTTGTTCGATGGTTTCGTTTGAGTCGATAAAGCCTGCAGGGGTTCCGATAATGAAATCGTTGACTGGATATCGGAATTCGCGAGCGGTTGTGTCTTTGAAGTTTTTGACAATGCTCGACGGTGCAAACTTAGGTAGAAATGACAGTACTGAATGTATGTGGTCAGGCATGACTTCGACACTTTCAATTGTTGAGCCGTTCTTTTTCGCAAAAGGATGTTGAGAGTGTTTTTAATTCTTTCTGTTTTTCTTTGGTGTCGAAAATGGTTTTTCGATACTTGGTGCTAAATACCAAATGAGAATGAAAATTATAAACTGAGGTTCTAATTTCAATCATAGTTGAACTCCTTTAAAGTACTTATTTTTAAGGCATTTCTTTGACAGCAAAAATATGATGTATGGTATAATCTTGTTAAGAAATAAAAAGGAAGGTGTTCTTATGCGAGCACAAACCCCTAGTTTTTGTGGTTTCAGTCAAACTTAAGCTATCTGAGTCGATTGAAAACTATTTTGAAAAAAGTTTTCGTATTTCAAATAGTGCTTACAATGAAGCGCTGAGCTTTGGATTTAAACGGTTTGAAGCTCTCAAGCAAAACGCCTATTATCAAAACTTATTAAAAGCTAGACGAACAACGTCCATGGGTATTTCTTTTTGAAAAAAAGGCGAAACGAAAAACATCAGGATTAAATCAACAAGTCAAGCTTTTATAACCGGGCGCTTTCCAACCTTCAAAAAGCCTATAGTTTAACAGAATTTGGTTTGTCTGCTCATCTTAGTCAACAACGAAGAAAAGCTGGGTCGTCCTATCAACAATTAAATGCAGGAGAACTTCAAGTGATTGCAGGTCAAGCCTATAAAGCTTTAGAGAAAGTTCTCTTCTATCAAATCAAACCGTACAAAGTGCGTTTTAGAAGTAAGTTCGATTTAGATGTTAGTTTTTCGTAATCGTGTCAACACGACAGGAACTAAACTTGAACCATCTGATAGAAAAAGGTATCGCTTATCGGCTTTACTTACATAAAAAGTCAACTTTTGTGGATATTTCGGAAAAAGCTTTTAATAAATATCAACAAATGAGCTTGATGCGTAGTGAGAAAAATCAAATATGTCCAAATCATTAGAAAAACCATTCGAGGAAAGAAGGTTTATTATCTACAGATTGTCTGTCAGGGATTTCCACCGTCAAAGGTAACAAAAGGTGAAGGAGTGGTTGGAATCGACCCCGGTATTTCGACGGTGGCCTTTGCGTCATCAATTGAGGTTGCCTTGGTTGATTTAGTACCAAAGAATATCACTAAGAAGGAAAAAAACTTTTGAAACAACTTGACCGAAAAAAATTGAGCACAGTCGACGAGTGAATAATCCTGAGTGCTATGAGGAAAAATGGAACCATCAAGAAAGGAGCTCGATTTAAACGTCCGTCAAATCGACAAATGTGTTTACGAAATCGACGCCGCAAGGCTTATCGCTCTTTGTCCGAAGAGCGTAAAAAGCTTCAAGGACAACTAATTAATCGCATTGTCTCACAAGCATCAATCATTAAGATAGAGGACTTAAATGTCAAAGGACTTCAGAAACGAAGCCGAGATATTCGTATTAATCCAAAGACCAATCGACCTTTTTAGTAAAAAAAGCGTTTCGGAAAAAGCCATATTTAGGGCGGCGCCAAGCGCCTTCAGAAACGCTCTCCAAACAAGAGCCTTCCAACTTGGTATTGAATTTGAAGTTATTTCACCAAAAGACGTGAAACCAAGTCAATACAATCACATCACTCAAACCTTTGAAAAGAAACCTCTTTCAACCCGCGTCTATAATCTATCGGATGACCATCCGGGTGTACAACGCGATCTCTATTCAGCCTTTCTTATTGGACATATTGAGAATGGTCATTACAACCAAAAAAACAACTCGAACAGGATTTTTCCTGATTTCTATCAACAAATGAAGAATTTTCTTCAACAAGTACCAGAAACTAAGCGTTTAACTTGGTATCTCAAATAATATATTAGTCAAGGAAAAAGACAGTAATACCCGAGGGACTGACGTTCCTTCGTTATTGCATAAGACAAAAATCTCTTCTTTCTACTCCGTATAAAGAGGTTTTTGAAGCGGAAGATGTGTTTTTTTAGCATGTATCTTTCTTCTTGTGAAATTTCCAATGCTCAGACACATACCGAGATCAGGTCTTTACCTGAAGCAGGTCATTGCTATTTAGCAGTTGTCTTTGATTTATTCGTGAGTTAGAGACGAGAACTGAGCGCGTTTGCTATTCGGTAAACGGGAATCTTGGGATTGAAATCCCGGGAAGACGTCAACTTTGTTGTAAACGAAGATGCATACTGCGTCTGCACGATATGGTGCGCTTAACAAGTTTGGTTGTTGAGACATTCCTGCATGTTTAGAGACAAAATCGTATTTTTTTATGTTTCCATTTACTAATGATTCGCTATGATAGAGTCTCAAATAATCACTAATGTAGGATTCTGATAGATGGATGAGTTGGGGTTTTGACATGGTTACTTCTTTCTAATATTTTTGTTCAAATGATTTGTAACGGCGGTCAAACATGTGGTCTGTTTCAATATCGAACAAATCGTTGATGTTGATTTGTGATTCAAAGTGTTTTTTCCAATATTTGAGGTAATTTGGATTTTGTTCTTTTTAGCTTCATGATGGTTTTTGCAGGACCTGTTAGTCGTAATTGATAGCCGTCTTTGTCGGGGTTTGTGATTAATAAACCCATTGTGATTAGTAATTTGATTTCGTTTTTGAAGAGTGGGTTTTTAGGTAAACACGGGTGCGAGGTTGAATGTTTTTCGTTTAAGTCAACAATATATACGTCTTTATTTTGGATATTTAATTGGTAGTTGTTAGTTTTTAACCATGGAATTAAATTTAGACATGAATATTGTTGCTCGTCTACGTGGAACCAATTGTTTGTATTGTATAGTGCTTTGTGGATTTGTGTTTTTGAATGCGAATTCATTTTTTTAGTGGAATTAATTGAATCAACTTCTCGACCTCTGGCTCGTTTGTGATCACTTATTCGTAGAATTTTAAATAGTTGTGTTTTATCATCAGTAATAAGCACATAGATGCTGTTTGTGTGCGATGCTTTATTGACACTTAAAACTTTATCTTTGAATAATAATGATTGTACGTAGTCCTGAATTTGGCTGAGTGATTCAGTTTCAGTAGAACTCATGGGATTTCCTTTCTAGTTTTATTGAATTATTTTTTTCGGTTATATTTTTTTAGAGATTTTATAGGTTTGTTCGTTTTTAACAATAACGTAATTTTTTTGAATTTTCGTAGGTGATTTCGATTGTTTTTTTGTTTTGTAGAGATGATTGTATGGTTTTTTTAGCCGTGAATGTGAGATAGTTTCTTTCTTTGGAAACGCGATAGATATCTGTTGTTTTGGTGTTTTTGTCAGGAGTTATAGTGTAGTCGTATAGTTCAAATGCGAATATCGTTGAGAAGATGATGCAGAATAGTGCACTTATAGTCATACGCTTCATATAAAAATTTTTTTTTCGTAGGAATTGTAGGTGTTTTCAGAGATAGTTTGTGATATGACAACTTCTTTTTGTAGATTCGCATCGTATTGGAGTGTTTTTGATATTCGGTATTTTTCTTTTGGTGGCCGACTTAAGCAGTAATTGTATACGAAATAGCTAAAGAACACAAGTATCCAAAAAGATCGCGATGGCTATGAGGTGAAGGCCGACCGGTTTAGTTTCATAGAGAAATTCGTAGATCATTGTTTTAGTTTTCCTTTGCTGTTGATGTGTCGATCCATTGGATTGTGACTTCGTAGCAGATTCGTGGATCAACGCAGTTACCGATGACGGCGCGAAATTTATCTAGGAATCGAGAGTCGAGGTCGATGTCGATCGAGAATTGCTTATAACGAGCATCGACGAGGAAGAGTGGGTCTAGTTCGGTAATTCGCCCGAAAACTTCGTCGATATTATTGATTAGATAATTTAGTTGTGCGACGTTATCGGAAATCGAAAGCGATCTAACTTCACGATTAAACATGTTGTCGATTGTGATGTTTGGAATTTTGGTTTTATCAATGTTTTCTTTTTTTCGCATAGATCTTCGAGAATAGTTGTTGCGTATTCTTGAATTTGTTTCTTGATGTCGGGAACGACCGACATTCCGATTTCGTAATCGAATTCGTGTGCTTGGACGTACATTTGTTGGGTATCCTTTTTATTTACGGTAGGTTTCCATCTTTTCATGGAAGTATTGCTCCATCATGCCATAAGCTGTGTAAGTGATTGCGTTAGCGCCAGCGTCGATAGTGGCTTCGATGGATTCGTCGGTTTTACCACCAGATGCGATGATTGGGAATTCAGGATATTGTTCACGAACCCATTTTGACGAGTTCAACCGTGTCTTTACCTCCGCTGACGTTGAAGATGTTCACACCTGCGTCGATGTATGGTTGTAGATCTCGTGTTTTGTCGATAACGGTGTAAATGACAGGAATATCTACATATTCACGTACCATTTTTGGCTGTATCGACTGTGACTGGTCCGTTTAAGACGATAGCTGTTGCATTGTTTTTCTTCTGCGTGGGATGCGAGGCGAGCTGAGCGTTCACCTTGGGTTAGCCCTGCCTCCGACGCCTACGAAAAATAGGGAGCTTTAGCGACGAGTGAGACTGCGTTTAAGATCTGAGTATTCGAGTAAACGGATATACGCAGAGAACCGCGTCGGCATCCGTATTTGCGAGGAGAGATACGTCTAGAGAGTAGACGATTGATTTGATTCGTTTCCCGTAGATGACAATACCTGACGCTTTTCGAATGATGTCTGGCATTTCGATGATTGAATTACGAAGAGGTGTTGTAATTTCTGGGATTTTTTTAATTTGTTTTTCTGTCATGTTTGTTTTCCTTTTAATTTATTCTGTGCGTTGATTCTGTGTGATCAATTCGAGTTTATTATCGTGATATTTATATGTATGCTCGTCAACGCGAGTGCGTGTTACATTAACCCATTTCCATTTATGTTTACCAGATACGAAGTCGTATGCGTATTTGTACTCACGATCTGTATAATCTTGCTTGTATTGAATTTTAATAGAATCAATAGTTTTAGATGAAACGCCTTCCCAATCGTAGACTGTGTTTTCTTTATTTCGTTCGGCCTGGTCTTTTAGCTCTGCTTCGGTTTTGGTTTTAGAGCTAACTTCCGTAACATATGGGACGTTGTATGTGCGTGATTCGGTTTTTGTCTTTGTCGAGATGTGCTTTTATAGCTGATATTTGTACCACGTCCTTTATTTAGAACGAGTGTCATATTGGTTTTGTTTTTGGTTGACGGCTTCTTGAATGGTTTTTTTGTTTGTTCACTTGTAACGAGATTGTTATCTTTATCATAATAGTTGATTTTTAAATCGTCGAATTGTTGATTGAGAACATCGCCATTGATAGGTGTTCGTGTTGAAATTTCTATTTCGGTTTTAGTAACTTTTTTTGTAATTTTGTGGAGCGTTCTCAACAATTTCAACTTTTTATATCCGAGATTTTTGGGTGACGAGCAGGCTGTGAGCAGAAGTCCGCCTAAGAGTAAACTAAGTTTGGATAGTCGTTTCATTATTTTTTTCCCTTTTTCAATTTTATTTAGTTGTTTTTTTCTTGAGCTCTGAGCTGAGAGACGTCTTGTTGACGGTCAATTACATATTCCTGAATATATACGCCTAGATTTGTTATTTTAGGTTTATTTTGTCTCATTTGTACGGAGTTGATTAGTCGTTGTAATTCATAACATTCGGCAATTAGTTCAATTTTAAGATTTGTTGTCCATAGTGGACTATTGATGTCAAAAAAGTTGAGCGGCGGTCATTGTTGCTTCAATTGGAGACGAGTTGTATGAGAAACATTTGAGTTTTTTTCTTTTACAGCGTTTTTGGAGGTTGATTGATAATTTTTTTAAAATTTTTTTATGATTAACAATGTGTAGTAGTGATTCTTTATTTGGATTATTTTTCCGTTGGAATTTTATCTTTTAATCGTTGTATTGCTGCGTTTGGTACGAGTATTGCGTCTATTGTAAGTGTCATTATGATAATTAGTGATAGAACGCCGATTATGGCGATGACGGGTGTAAATATTTGGAAAAAAATGCTATTTCGACAGCTTCCTGGGTTTGTTGCATAGTTTCTTCTTCCTTTTTTTATTTTTTTAAAACCGTACAACCAATTTTTTTCCAGATTGTACGGTTAGGGATTAGAACTCAGCGTTAAAGAGTTCTTTTTAATTTATAGACAACGTCGTCGCTATCAGCATTGATAGACACTGATTCGTTGATTTTAGAGATTTTTTTGTTAGTTCTTCAAGATTGGCATTATAACCGATTGTATTAACGGTGATGCCTAATGCGTCAATGATTTGAGCGGCACGGTCAAAGTCGTAACCTTGGTTTGTTTTACCGTCTGATAATACGAAGATAACTGGTCGTGCATCAGGGTTCTTTTTCATTTCTTCAAGAACCATTTGAACGGCTACGAGCAATCCATTATAAGTTGCAGTTCCACCATCTGGCGTGAGACCTTTAATGGCTGATGTGAAGTATGCTTTTTGAGTACCGTCCATTTCTTTGATTGGGACGTTGATGGTCACGTCATCGCTATAAGAAACTAATCCAATTTTATTATCTTCGTTGATATATTGGAGTGAGTTCAATAGTGATTTTTTTCAAGTTATTCATCGGTTCACCAGCCATTGAACCAGAGACGTCAGTTACGAAGACTCCGACAATCGGACGTGCAGAGTTTTTGTTTTTCTTCCAAAGTTTCTGCATAGACATGAGCATGTTACCGTCTGTTGTTTGTTCGGTGTAGCTGTAGTCGTTTAATTGATTGAAACCGTAGTCTGTTGCTTTTTTTGTTGATTTTCGCTATTTTTAGCGAATTCGACAAAAGCGCTTCAAGACTTCTTGTTTCTTAGCATCATTTGTGGTTGCGTAAACTGGTGAATCTTGGCGGATACCAAATGGTACATATTTATAGTCTGCAAACTCAGGCGTGTTAATGTATGTTTGATAAGAGATAGACAAGATGTCTGCTGTTCCATTTTTAGCAGCTTCGCGCAATTGAGCTGTATTGACGAATGTTGATGGAATGTTTTGTTGGAGTTTTTGGAAGTCAGCTTGAGCCTTTTCGCTAATAGGATTTGCTGCATCAAAACTGTAAAGGAATTGGGAAAGCAAACTCAAACCAGTTGATGATGAGTACGGGTTCGTATAACCTAACAGTTTACCGTTTTCGATTGCTTTAGAAACGTCTTGGATAGACACTTTTCCGTTTTTAGCAACATCTTTGTAAACAGATTTCTTCATCAAAAGTCCGGACGTGTTTCCGAATAGTTTATCGGTAATTTCGGTTGTATCGAAACCGCGCGCGTTTAGGATGTAATCCCATTGTTTGTTTGATGGAGTATATCCGTCAGGCACGTGGTTCTTACTTGAGATGTAATCAACAGCGGTTCCGGATGGGATGCTACGGATAGATACGCTGATAGTTTCGCCGTCTAGCGATTGATGTTGGTTGTTGAAATCTTTTGCGATATCATTCAAGATACCGTCTTTACCTTTTCCTGCTTTTTCAGAGGATACGAAGATTTCAACATTGACTTTACCGTCACCCTCAACGGTGTAGGGATAAGCTTTGTCGATATCGGGTAATTCTGATGCGGTATCGAGTGATACGCTAGAAATGTCTTTCTTCAGTTTTGCTTTTAATAGGGTCAATCTTTTTGTAATATGTAGCTACTTCTGTTTTAGCTTCATCTTTTGAAAGATTACCGTATTTTTGTTTGCCGTCTGACGAACAAGCGGTTAATAAAAGGGTCGTCGCTAAGAACGCACCTGTTAGAATTTTGTTAAAGGATTTCATTGGGTTCCTTCTTTCTAAAATGAGTTTCATAAGATCTTGAAGAGATTCGATAAGGTTTTTTTGAGATCAACTTCCGTTGATGGTGTTTTCGCATCAAGGTAGTTAATAGCTTCTGTGATAAGCTTATTCGCATCTTTTAATACTTTATCGTTGTCTGCCAATTTCTTTTCAATAACGTCGGCTTCTTCAGCGATGAGTAGTCGACGGTAGATTGATTTAGCGTCTTGTAACAATCGAATCTGGATTGATTGCAATTCATTTGCGATATCTTGAATGACCGGCAGATCGTTGTTTTCGACGATTTCGATGAAGTCATCTTGCAACGTTTCTGCGCTTTTCATTTGATGGATCATTCGAATAGCGTAATCTTTGTACGTTGGATCTAATTCAGATTGAATTGTTTTAAGTTTTTGAATGGTTGACACTTGATCGTATAGTGGATTGGTGATTTTTGTTATGTTTGTCATCTTCGATGGCTTTATGTTGAGCTCTAGTTGTGCGATATGCTTCGATACCTGCATAACCCAGACCAATAGCAGAAATTCCAGAAAAAGCTTTTAGCCAGTGTGAGTAGTGACTTAAATGAGCGAATTCCGGAATTGATGATTATTTGATCTCGAGCCATATTCACACCGAAGATGAGGACTAAAGACAGGAGGAATAGTCCGCCCGCAATAGCCCCAACGATCTTCGTTTTTTTGCATGTTAATTTCCTTTGTGGTATTTTTCTACGTGACGTGTCTTGTTTCACGTCTGGTTTTTTTGTGAACGGATATGATTTTTTTGACATGTTCGCGATTAATTCGGTCTTTGAATGATTCGATTCGAGGTTCGATGCGTTTTTGTGTATTGATCGCCACCTGTTTGAATAGCGGCCTCAATCCAGGTCTTACCTGTTTGGAGTAAGTTTTTAGTTGCTTTCTTAAAAATCGTTCATTATTTCACCTCATTTTGACGACTAATTGTTGTTGCCAATTGTAATTTGATTTCATTACGCAATTCGTTAATACGCGCATTTGCTTTTTTTGACGATATTCGTGACCTTTAGCGCGAGCGTTATCGATGTCTTTAAGACTTTGAACGATGTTTTGAGTGGCACTTTTCGAGAGTCGCGATGTCGATAGATGCTGTTTCCGCATGTTCAGATGTTTCTTTAACGGTTTTTGCTAATGATTCACTTGCGTTTTTTTAATTGCAAGGTTGGTGCGTTCTGTAAATACTTTATCTGCTTCAAAAAGCCTTCTTAGAGTTTTCACCGTAGAAGGTTACGAGCATTGTTTGAGACCAAGCTGGAATGAGGATGCCTTTTGAACGTTGAATCTTTTGAATGAGCGCAAGGTTTGCGTTCGTCAGTGTAGTCAATTGAATGGCAAGGTTTTGTGAAAGAGACATCTGCGCATTCAAATCATGAACTTGTTTTTCAAAAAGGTTGACTGCGTTCTTGTATTCGTTAAGAGCGTTGACATCACTTTGGTCTCCACTTTTAGCTTTTTTTCTTCAAGTTGAGGGATTTCGATTTCTTCAGCTTCCTTCAACTTTTTGAAGACCTGCTTCGACAAAAAAACAGACAGTCGTTGATAGTTTTTCAAGGTTTGCTGCTTTCATATCGTTCATGTCTTTGTTGTTTTTTTAATGAGCGTTAGTTGTTGTTGTTCAAGAACACCCATAACGCGATCGATCCGTCTGTTGTCAAATCAACGGCTAATTTTGCAAGCATATCGCCTGTTTCACCACCGTCTTTAGCACGAACTTGGGACAGCGCTTTATTTGAAAAGATTCATTAGCGAGTTAGCGTCTTCAACACCGTAGGAGACAATTAAAGTTCCGTCTTTGAGGTCAATTGCATTTTTGACTGCACTGATGGCACTGTCTTGTTCGGGTGTGCGTTCAATCGGTGAGAATGTTTCTTCAGTTACTTCGGTTAAGAGTTGTTGTTCTTGTTTTTTTGTTCTTTTTCGATTTGAGCGATTTGTTCGGTTGTTAAACCTGGCGTTTCAACCAATTTACCGCCAACAGTAAATCCTGTCATTTTTTTATTTCTTGATATATATATCAAGCCTTTCTTTAATATTTAATCTGATTATAGCATATTGTTTTGAAAAATGCGCAATTTGGTCACATTTATGAGCTATTAATCAACAATATAATAAGGTGCAGGATAAGAACAATGTATAGAATTAGCATAAGCCCACGGATATAGTTCGCAATGTATGTGATTTTTTTAGTTTTATCGGTATGTGATAATGTTGTGATACCAAAGATTATGATTGTTGCGGTTAATAGTGTGAAGAAAGCAATATATCCCCATGGTGGTCGTAATAGTGCAAATATCAGAATACCGCATAAAATACCATCGATAGAGGCTAAGCTATCGTATTTTTGTAAGAATTTTTTAAATTTATTTTGCATTAGCGCTCCTATTTATCGATATATTCGACGAGAGCTGTGTACAGGACATTGCTGTCGCGTACGACGGCGGAATAGTGAATGTTTTGAATTTTATGAGTGGCTGATAGGGTATTGATTTTGTCAGCGAGACATTCGAGAGAATATTCTTTGTAGGGAATTACTTTGAGCATATGTTTATTTTTCCTTTCGCTTTTTGAATTATAAGGTTGTTCGGTATAAAACGATAACGAGCGTGGGTCGTTATCGGGGTTGGTCAAATTATTGAAATATTTTTTTCTTGATTTTAAGAATAAGCTATGTTATAATGTAAGAAAGTAATAAGAAAGGTTGTGGAATATGGACACTACTCAAATTTATACACCGGAAGCTCTTTTGAAGTTATTGAAAGAAGTAGACTTGAAAGATCTTTCTAAACAAACAGATATTAAATATGGCACATTAAAGAACTATGCTTATGGTCAATCTAGTATTGACAAGATGCCTATTTGGATGGCTCAACGTATTATGGACGCGCGTAGTCGCGTAGATTTCTTTAATCGAACTGGGAATATTATCGTCCCTCAAAAAGTTTTCGACATTCTAAAAGAAAAACTAGGTATTACAAACAATTCTACGTATGATGAGTATATGTTTGCACGATTATTGTTGGATAACTATCTTACATTCAATTACCCGTCCGATGAACCGTATTATTTCTTTATTAGTTTGCATGAGTTGTCACAAATTAATGTGGACTTGACATTATTTAGTTTGAGTCTCGCTAAAAAAATATTCGGTATGTATTTGTGGATGACCGTAGGAATTTTTCAAGATTATGCTTTTTGGAAAAGAACAAATGTCTTTTTGATGAGTTTATGGTATTAACGGAGCCATTTTCGTTTGGTTCGCAATCAATGTACCATGTGATTGGTGACGATATTGGTCGCAGGGTATCGCATTATAAAGAAGGTGGCTGGCTTCGTGATAGTATAGAAGTTTCAAGTTACACTACTTGTGATTTTTCTTATATGCGTCCGTTTAGTCTTGAAAAAAGGAATGTGTGTATTGTAACGGAAAAACACATATACGGCGTTTATTGAATATAAATTGCACCAGTTTCTGGACAAAGGCGTTTTGAGTGAGGTCTTGATGTGAAAAATTGAGCTTCAATTTTGAGGGAATGTTTAAGAGAATATAGCGTTTTTTTGATTTGATGCCCTTATTTGTGATGGCTCGTAGTCAAGTTGAGCAATTTATTCAAGAGCGACTGAATGAGAAGTCACTGGATGATATTTTGTTAAAAGATGCTTTGTTGACTTTTAGCTGTACGTGCATGGCGATTCTTTTATGAAAATTGTGACAAGTATCTTGGATGGTACAAGGGTCAAGTCGATGGTGAGTGTTGGAAAGATATGGTGCCTGTGGGGCAAGAAATTGGAAGTAAGGATTGTAATGATAAATGGTGTTAACGCTTAGAAAGTGGCAAGAACAAGCAGTTAGGCGAAGCCTCAACGAATGCGCCTGGAATATTTTTTTAGAAGCGGCTGGTGGTCGAGGTAAGACACTTTGTGCGCTTGAAATTGCACGCGCACGAGGTGCTCAATCTATCTTAATTGTCAATAAAAAGTTGTCGATTTTAGATGGTTGGAAAGAAGCTTTAAAACATTATTCGTTTGCGGACGTTATGTGTATTACGGATAAGACTCTTAAAAATCGGCTTGCAAAAGGTGTTAAGTTTAATGTTGATATCTTCATCATTGATGAATGGCAAGATATGTGTTCAGATGCGAATCTTGCTGCATATAAGAAAGTAAAACGTAACTATACGATTGGTTTGTCGGCAACACCTATTCGTCGAAAGGGAACGAACTTTTTCGGGTTAGAACAGACGATTTTTGGTGGCGCGTATCCATCGAATAAATGGGAATGGCAGTCACACTGGGGTGTTATGGTGTCAGATCCGTGGACGGCAAGTGGACTCAAATGGCATGATTTCCGAGATTATAATCAATATATTGCGCAATTGATTAATTTTATGAGTTATGAAGAGATTGAGGCAATAGAAAATGCGGTTGAGAATAACGGGCACGAGCTTCGATTTCATAGAGTTATGTTAGATGATGCTAATCCGGAATTGATTCGAGATTTTAAAAAAGTATAATCTAGTACGCGTTAATAAACAATCAGCGATGGCTCGTCAGAGTTTCGGTCGGAAGTCATTTATGAGATATCTTCGACAGACTGGCGTTGAAGTGGATTTTCCGAAACTAAGAGCCGTTAACGTAGACACGCCTACTTTTGCTCTATGTCGATCGCATGATTAAAGAAGCTCCGGGAGGTCTCTTAATCGTTACGAAATCGGTTCAGATAGCGGAAATCATTAAAGAACGCAATCCACATATTGCGTTTTGGAGTGGTGAGCGTCGAGATGATAACGGTCAACCGATAATGGTTGCGACTCAGCAAGTTATGGGTGTGGGCGTTGATGGGCTACAATCACGATTCCACGCGATATTGGTTCTTGACCCAGTTCTCCCATCGAATGGTGAGTATAACGACTATCGACAATTGTTATGGCGCGTGACCGAAGTCGCCAACAACACGATGTGGTTGTGATTGAAACGTATTTTGACGGAGATATCGATGGTGAAGAAGTTTAAGTTGTATTTTTCGTTATTGGTAGTGATCGCATATTTTGGTCTTTTAGGTGTTGCTTTATCGATGAAAGGTCCAAAATCAATTCCAACGGCGCATCAAGAGATGGTTCTGTCAATTGGGTTTATCGCGAGTTGTTTGATAGTAACTATCATATTGGCTGTCTGGTTACATCGGGACAAAGAAAAAAATAGAGTGCGTATTAAACGCGCTCTATTTTGTGTTCTGATAATATGCTTCTAAAATGGGCATGATCCGTGAGTCGGTATCGATGTATTGTGCGAGGCCGTTTAATTGGTTCGTGATAGGCCCTGTGCTAACGCACGATACGAGCACGGACGATTTATCTGTGGGATCATCTTGCGTTGCTGTCAAGATGAACGCACCGTTGTTGTCTTCTTGGGTTTTCAATTCTTGTAGTATTTCGATTGCTTTGTCGATAGATTCAGCAAAGGTGAGTTCTTTTTGGTTTTTTATAGGGGTTTCCTTTTTTTATAGCGCTTTTTGAGCCGAGTTGTTCTTCGTATTCTTTAAACAAGTCGATAATGTGGCTTTCTTTTAATTTTTCAAACGGTTGTTGTTTACACCAAGCCGCGAATGCGACTTGAGTTGCATTGCTTGCGTATTGTGTTACGTTTTTGGTATGGTAGTGTGCTTTGACCATATCTTTAATACCACGTAAGCGTTTAAGTTCAGTATAGTATTCGTATTTTTACTTTAAACATGTAACCGTTTTTGATCTTCAATAACGAGACCTTCAGATGTACGATCATGTTTGTGTTCGTGAATATAACGCATCAGATCTTCGATTGAGTGAAATTCTTTAACGAGTTCTTTACGTGAGAAGAAATCGGATTTGATGTCTAATTGACTGAGAACTTTTTTTCTGAGAATTCTGCGTCAACTGTAACTCCGTTGATTTCGTATGAGTTAGGAATAGCATCGAGAATAATGAGTCGATTCTTATCAAAATCGATGATGTGTCGGTCTTCAATGTGCATTACTTCAAAGGTGAACGAACAATTATATGTTTCAGATAATTGTTTTTAGTTGTTCTTTTTCTGACTCAGTTAGACTGTTGAAGATTTCTTGGAAGTATTCTACGAAAGGTCCTCTTGTTGATGATTTCGAAGCCAAGGTGAATACACCGTTTATTGATGATGCAATTCCAAGGAATCTGTTATATTTTTTTTCGTAGGCCATCAATGGATAGGCTACTTTCTTTTTTTAATTCTCGGACAGATGTGTCAGTGTTTTCATTGAGATTGAAGAATTTATTGTAGGAACGGATTTTGATATCGCCCGATGTTTTTGTCGACAAACAATCCACGTGCAGTAATGGTGTTTTTGAGTCCATTTCTTTTTATAGAATGCTTTTTTTCGGTAAAGTTTAACGACATGAGGTTATCATCAAGGTCTTTGACCTTGATGTATTTGTCGTGGATCATTTTGTTCGTAATTGGGTTTTGCGTATCTTCAATCCATGCTTTACGTTCGCGCTCAAAGTCGCTTTCAGTTGGTACTTTAAAGACTTTGTTTTTTTGAATTTCTTAATTTCATGACCGTCTTTTGAAATTTCAAGAACGACGAGATTACCACCGTATTCGACATCGTCTTCTAGACAGATAGAATGTTCGGTAGATGCTGTGTGTCGGTGTCCGTGTACTTGAGTGAAGCTTTGCGTTTTGTTAGCAAGATAGCTTTGTTCCCAAGATTCATCGATTTGATGTTCGTAAGCACCAACACCTCGAATGAGTTGATCGCCTGAAATGGTAGCCATATCTGGAAGAGCTGAGATTCCGCCGTGATTGACGAAATATTTTTTTGACCGTGGAATTCAAAAAGCATAGGCTAATCGGAATCGACGCACAAATTGTCGAACTTTGGATTTTAGTTGTTCAGCATCAATGGCATTGACAGTGATTCCTGTATCCATTTCAGTTTTTTTGATGTTTTATATGGTTTTAACCAGAGCGTTCCGTCTTTGTATTTGAGATGTGGTTCTGTGATGATTGACTCAGGTGATTCAATATCTGTGTACTTAGTTGTCCAAGCTTGAATTAATGTTGGTTTATCATCTACGGTGTAATACAAAATCTCATCTTTTTCGTAGGTACCGATGGTGAATTCGGATTTTGCTTTTTGACAAAGGAGTTGTGGAAGAGTTTTGAATTCAAATTCGTGAGGAATATGTGGTTTACCTGATTTTCTCAAATCCCATGAATCCATAGCCCAATTACGCAAATGTGTATCGTGGTTTCCTTCGATGAGGACGACGTTTGGTTTTGTGTAAATAGACAACATGAAGTCTAAAACTTCTTTGTTTTCGATACCTCGGTCAAGAAGGTCTCCCGCGAAGATATATTTCGTGTTTGGATTTAATTCTGAACCGATTGCTTCTTCGAGTACGGAGTAGCAACCTTGGATGTCACCGATGATTTTGACATTTTCGTATTTGTCCGTTAAATCTTCTGTCCAGTAGTTGATGATTTCGGAAATATCGGTGATTTCTGATGCGAATGATGATGGTTTTGTGTTGTCAATTAAGGCTTTGATTCGACGAACAGCGTCAAGTGGAACACGTTTGTGTTCGGGACGAGTTAGATTACGACGTTCTAGCTCTTCAAGGCTGACATCGAAGTTCTTGTAGTAAACTTTGTAGCGATATTTTTCAACGAGACCGCGATATTTGCTGAACATGGCTTCACTTGAGTGTGTCGCGTCAACAATTGTGAAGTCACCTCGATGCATGCGTGATTCAAGTGCTTGGAATAAGAGATCCCACGCTAGTCGGTCGTTGTCTTGGGTAATGTGTAATTCGCCGTTCAATCCGAGAACGGGATTTGATGTAAGTTGGCGGAATTTATCGGCTTCAAGAGTATAGTTTTGGAGATTATTCTCTTCAATCCAAGTTGATTTTCCGGCACCTGGTGCGCCACGAAGTAGTAGTAAAGTACGCATAAGTTTTTATATCCTTTCTTATTTTAGAATAATAATGATCATTTCGTGTTCGTTTTCGTCAAGGTGGGTTGCAATTTTGTTGACATTTAAATTGAGAATGATGTTGAGCGCTTTTTTTGTTTTCAAACAAGGGAAGTGTTTTCACATGAGATGTGAATGCGTCTGGTTGTAGAATTGCAAGAATGTGATTTAGATATTGATCAAAGTAATAAACTAAGCGGTTAGTGGTATCGATTTCGTTATATCCGCCGTGTTTTTCGAAGAATTTTTGTAATACTTGATTTTGATTGATGATTTCTGGTGGAATGGCTACTATTATATCATCAGTAAGCACCATTTTTTTAAGAATTTCTTTAGCTTCATATTTTTTTCCTTTTTCTATGAAATATTCGATAGAAAAATGGACAGGACTTGGTCCTGTCACTGTGTTTTATTCGATGAATGCATAGATTTGATTGTCGTCGGATTTCCAAGCATGTGGTTTTTTTCTTTGAAGTCACGTTGAAGTTGTTCGATTTTTTTGATAATGGCACGTCGCTTGTTTGATAAGGATTTTCTTTTAATGATAGAACTGATTGTACATATTCAGAATTATAATATTCTTCAAATTCTTCTTTATCGTATGTGAAGAATAAGTTGCTGAAATCAAAAACGGTTTGTTCGAAGTCAGGGTGACCTTGTTCGTTAAAGACCCAATCGACAATGAGTGTGCCTTCAGACCAATCTAAAAGGTCATCTTGATCGACATCGGTGATGCCAAGTAAAACCGTCGTTGCGATTGACATTTTTTCGATTAATATCTGTTGTAAATTGTGAAAGATAGTTTAATGATTCGGTGGTTGATCCACTTGTACCACTAACGCTGAAATAGGTCATGAGGTTAAATAAATCGATTGATTCTTTATTGGTCAATGAGCTGTTGTCGAATTTTTCAATGAGTTCTTTTCCATTATCAGTTAGCATTGACAAGAATTTATTAGAGCGATTTTTATAGTTGATTATTAGATTGTTGGCAAATCGTTCTAATTCGTAAATTGAGCTTTCTGTATAAGCTGACCAGTGGTAATAAATGACGTTAACGGATTCTCCGTTGATGTTGTTCTGGATGACTAATCTTTGTCCCATAGTATTTTTATTCCTTTTCTTTGTTGGTTTTTAGAGTGAGCGTTTAATATAGCCATTGCGAGAGGTCCGGTTTTGAATAGTTTTATTCGATAAACGCAAGAATTTCGTTATCGTTACGTTTCCAGATATGTGGATTATTCGCCAAATCTTTTTGAAGACGTTTGATTTCCGATAATGGTACATTTCTTGTCGGATAAGGATTTTGTTTTAGCTGTGAGATTGGTTTTAGCATGAGATATTCAGCGATATCTTCAATCCATTCGTTATAGTCATGGGCATTGTATGTGAAAAAGAGATCACTAAAGTCGAAAACGGTTCGTTCAAAGTCGGGATATCCTTGCTTATCAAACGCCCAATCTATTACAATTGTTCCTTCTGACCAAAAACAAGTGTTCGTTTTGGTCTTTTTTTCAGTAATGGCTAACATGCCGAAGTTTCGATTGATATTTTTCACGGTCAATGTCAGTCGTGAATTGTGACATATAGTCCAACGATTCTTTGCGTGAAGGACTTATACCGCTGACTACAAAAATAACTTAGAAGATTGAACAAATCAACAGATTCTTCGTTTGTGAGTGATCCGTTATCGAGTTTTTCAATAAGATTGCGTCCTTTATCAGTGAGCATCGATAAGAATGCATCAAAGCGATTATGGTACTTGTGTGATAGACTGTTGGCGAATGTATCTAATTCCGAAATCGAACTTTCAGTATATGCGCTCCAATGATAATATATTGTATTTGCTGTTTTTCCGTTGATTTTGTTTTGAATGATTAAAATTTGTCCCATTGTTTTACCTCGACTGATTCTCAAAATAGGCATTTAATACAGCCAACGCATGAGGATTCGCGCGGAAGTAAGCGGTTAGACTGTTTAATTGGTCGATTTCGCGGCCGTCTGCGACACTTTTAATAGTGGCTGTAGCTTTTTGATCGACAACGTCACTAATAGAAGACGTTGTAAGCACGAATGCGGGTGAGTGTTTGGCTTGTTTCAACTCTTGTAAGAGTTCGATGGCTTTGTCAATAGAGTCTTTGGAGTCTTTGTTGTTGAATTCTTCGATGTTATTGATTGATATTTCTTTTGTTGACATAATTTTAGTCCTTTTCTAAATTATAGCCATCTTTAAGGCCTTGCAGATAAGCATTTCTGATTGATGTGAACCAATAGATATGGTCTTGCACTGTAATTTGTGCTTGAGTGATTTGAGTATGAAGTTTTGCTGTTTTTATTTCTTGCTCTATTGTTTGTGGATTTAATTTAGTGTCAAGAGTTAGGCTTAATTGTTCTAATTGAAAAATATAATTCTTGGGCGTCTAAGATGTTACGATTAGTTGTTTTCAATAAAGTCTTTGTTATCGTTGTTTTGATTTGAATTTTTTTATTTAATTCGATTAGTTTATCATATTCTTTTATGATTTGGTTATAGTTTTCATCGAATTGTTTTTTTGTTGTTTGTTTGTGAATAAATTGAACATGGTCATCTTCCTTTCTTATAATTAATGCTACTCAAAAAGAGCCCGTACAGGCTCTCAGAGGGGTCTATTTTGCGTTTTTATTCGCAAGTAATGTAATTATCCATCTGATTCGTTTAAGCGCTTAGAATCTATTTTAGAGGCGAATTTGAGTTGCCATCTAAAAAGGTCAAATCGAATCCTACATTTATTGAGAAATGAGTGGTCATGTAGTAGAAATTTAATTTGCGCCTTGTCAAGTTTATGTTGCCATACATCGTTTGTTAAGAATTGACCACGGGTTCTTAATTGTTGTTTTTTATGTAAGAGATGAATTGTAACGATTCGACCCAGATGTAATGTCACAGAGCCATCTTTTTTATATGGTGATGTCGGCACATTGATGAGTGCGTCTAAAAGAACTTCACTGAGAGCATCGTTATACCATGCTTGTTTCATTGCGCTTTGAAGATCGTTTGGGATTTGATATTTAACGATGTCACCGTTTAACAATTCAACATCAACGAAAAATATTTGTATATTTCTTATGTGTCATTATGGTTCTAATCCTTGATCTTTTTCTTTTGATTGTGTAGCATGGTATCGTTGAATTTGTTTTTGAACGTGATTTTCTTTTGCGAATTCTTTTAGAAATGCGTCTTTGTCGTTTTGCGATAAGTGACCCAATGGAACCATTTCTTGTAGCGCTTCCGGTTCAATGTAAAGAATTTGTTCAATGTTTGTTGTTAATGTGGTTTTCTTCAACGAGGCCTGCTTCTTTTTGAATGTTGTAATGCATAGTGGTGTGGCCATTCTTCTTGTTTTTCTGCACTACGTCCTTGAACGGCTATGTATTTTCCATTTTTCTCGGCTAAGATGACGAGAGGTCGATATTCACCATTTGTTTGATTTTCTTCAAGTTGACTTTCATGTGATAGGTAATTACCTTCAAGAGAATCTTGTGATGGTATATAGCCTAAAAACAACGTCGAATTTTTTTAAATATGATTGGTTCTGGTTTTTTTCAATAGTGGCTTCTTTATAGAAGTTCTTTGAAAAATCACTGTTAAGCATTTCTTTAAAAGATTCGATTTTAGCTTCGGCGAATTTCTTATACGGTGCGTCGGATGCGAGAATTCGCTCTTTCAATTCAGCGAGGTCCGTATGAAGCTGTTGAACGTTAATTTCAAATTGTTCAAATCCGTTGTTGTTTAGAAAAATCCATAATATGGCTTTTTGCATACCACTTAGAATTGAATTGTTTGTTCGATTCATTTCTTCTGCAAAATCGGGGATGTCTTCAGCTAAGAACTCTTTGATGTCGTAATTTGTTTCAGCTGTAATTGTCCAAAACATTGGTAGTGAACGGCCATAGTCCAGATTGATTAATTTGGATGTTTGATTTTGTGTATTATATGTGAATACAAAGTTAGACGGATTATTTAAGCGGTCTTGATTTCCGGTTAGCAAATCGAAAGCGGCTTGTTGTGTAAGGAATTTACGACTTGTATCTTTATCGATATTTGCTGATTCGAACGCTTTTGTTAGATTTTTTTATACGGGTTTCTGAGTTAACATCGTACATGTTCTCTTCGTATTCGTTGAGTGCGATGTGTGTATACTTATCTGAACCATTTTGAATAGATAATACATGCTCTTCTTCGTTTTTCTTGTAAAAAGTTTTTGGAAATAGTTCCAGTTACTTTTGTACCGTTTAGTTCAAATTCACGCCATTCGTAAAGAACACTGTTTAATTGATCTGCATTTTTGATGTTTTTTAAAAGAATAGATGTAATGGCTTCAGATACCGATGAATATTGAGAGTCGAAGTTGTGGTCCCATGAGCCATTGACAGATGGTGATAGGGAATCTAATTTAACGAAATAGGCTTGGTCTTCAATTTGAATGTTGTCTTTTTGTTGAAGTCCGTTAATATTTGTATTTCCAAAATTAGATGGTAATGTTATGACCGGTGCATCTGTTGGACTTTTTGCTTCTTTGATTGCATTGTCACTATTGTTGATGTTTAGGTTTTGTTGCATAGGTGCATGAAAACCATCGTTTTCAATATCAGCTAGATGTTCAGCTAATGGTTTATCTGTTTGTTGGAATTCATTTAGACGTCTTTCAATACCTGTATAGGTTCGTTCATCAGGACTCAGTAAGACCTGTGCCGCTAATTCATCTGAGGTTTCAACCAAGCGTGCTGTTTTGGTTTTTGTGGTCGACGTCAAATGATAGAATAGTTTGGTCTGAAATATTAAAAATCAAGTCTTTGCATGGTTTATCCCCGCTTTCTAGCTTTTTTTATATGATTGCGCTATTTCTTGATAAGTTTTTTTAGCGTAATCGGTCATGTTGTTCGATGTTATTGCGGGCTTATACCCTTTAAGATCTTGGGTTAGAGTCTTATTATGGATGAAAGATGTAAATGTTTTTTTGGGTGCATAGGAAAAACCCTTTCTATGTTTTTAATTATTAAAACTATTATATTATTTTTTTCAGGGTTTTCGTCTACTGATTTTGACATTGCGCGAATTGCTTGTTCTACATCTTTAATAACGCTTAATTCGTCTTTTGTACAAGGGATGACGATTTTTGCACCCTGTACTTGCAAGTTCATCTGCAAGGATGAGTGTTTGGGATACAGCTTCGAGGTAATTGTTGTAGTCTGTTTCAATAACAACAATTGTTGATTTTGATAGTTTCTTCTTGAGTGGTTCAACTAGTTTGGCATCGAAGTCATCAAATGATTCAATCAAGTGTGGTTTTGCAATGTATGTTTGCCCGCTTTTTGCAAGTTCAATGGTGCGAGATGCGGTCTCAGCGATTTGTACAGCACTAAGGCCTTGTGACGGTAGGATGTATGCGACGTGATTCGATTCAATTTGATGCACGATGCTATCGATGAGCTGTTGGTGTTTTTCGGATAGAATGGGAATGATATGTTCTAACGATGTTGTGATAGGTTTTTGCATAGTGTCTCTTTCTCGGGATATTTTAGTTGATTTCGGCAACGTTCGTGGAACGTTGCTCGTAAAAAAACACTACAACGATGCTCGCTGTAGTGTTTAGGTCTGAGGTTGAGTTGTTAGTGTGTCAGACCGAATATAGAAAGGATATTTCAACTCACAACCGGTAAGGATTGCTCGGTCGAGAACGACAGCGTTTTTAGAACGGTTACTCAAAAGTATTAAAAAGTAATAGTCACCTTTGAGATCAATTTTAGAATTTTTCAATTCAAGGTCTAACCGTTAACCTATTCCACTTCAATTCATCTCATTTCGACGAATGCCACGCAATAAGACTTGTCATTGAAGTTTCTGATTGAACAAGGCCTTAAAGGGAGATGCCAAACTGTCTTGCGTTCATACATCTGTATAAGGCTGATTGTTTAAAGAACTTATTTAAAGGCGTCTTTAAAAACCTTGTCCACGTCTCGCAATAACGAATGAAGCCCCGACATGAACATTGAGTTTCATTCGTGAACAATAACGTTCTTTCGCCAACCAAGACGTCCACGCAGGGTTGACTTTTTCTTACATAAACTAAATTTCGAAAGGCAATGCCTTCTATAAAATTGGAAAAATTGACGATAGGCTAAAAGAGTGTAACATTTCGTTGTATTTCGGACCGTGTTTCGATTCTGTTTGAGCTTTTTTTCTTTTTGAAATCCAAATCTTCAATGCAAAATATCTTTGCCTGTTTGAAGGGCTATATCGACAACCTCATTCACTAACTTTTGAAAAATCTGTTGTTGTCTTAGAACCTGATTTAAACCGATACGGCAAGACTTGCGTTCGTAGAAGATGACCATACTCATTGGTTTCTGACAACGTCACGAAACCTTTGTTAAAAGTCAAGCCCAATTGTTCCATAAGACGAGCGTGTCAAGAAATCATCGTCTTCGACGTGAATTTCAAAGGTGCAATATAGATAAAAAAACGATTGTGCTTCTTAATGATCTTATAACTGAGCGGACTATAACCTTGTCGTAAAAATCGAAACCAATTCAGACTTATGGTGTCGGAAATAGATGTGTCCATAAACGTATTTGTCGTCTTTATTAGCATTTTTTTATAACCATCGAAGTCTTTTTCGTAATTTGATGTTAAACTGGTTGTTTTTTTCGGATTATAGCTTAATTGAAGCATTTGGTTTTGAGCGGGTTCTGACTTTGAACCAACGAAAGACATTTGACTATCTCGTTGTTCAACAAAAACGTCTATAATCATGCTTCAATAAATATTTAGTTCCGAAACATAATTTTTAAACGTCCTGTTTCAATCTGATAGGTCACATTATCTAGCTTTTGTTTCAGTCTATTTAGTTTATTCTTTTTAGCGACAATCTTACGTCGAATATTTCGAAGTCGAATGGGTGAACCTTTTGGATTAACCTTTAATTGAGCAATGCAATCGTCACGTTTTGAAATAAGCTTCGGAAGCACTTTCTTTTCTAAATGTCCAATCTTTTGTTCGATTTGTGCTTTTTCGGTAACCTTTAATTCTTTCAAAGCATTTAATCGACCTTGAGCATCAGAAATAATAGAATTTGCCGTTCGACATGTAATTCCATATTTATTTTGAAGATACGTATTATATTTGGATTTTTTAAACGTTTCCGTGTTTTTAATAACTTGGAACGTCTTACGCATAATTTGGGACTGACGTTCACGACGATCATCAAAATATTCAATTAAATCGGCATTGTTTTCTTCATGTAATTGGGTGAAAACCGTAAACTTGCGTTTATGCATAAGACGTCCTTTCGTTTATTTTTAATATAACAAGTATATCATAAAAATCGAATGAATCTCAAAAGAAAAAACACAAACAAGCACTAAAAGTTTACATCAATTTATGACTAATTTGAAACTGCTGACAAACGCTGTTTTAGGACTCTTGTAAAAAAACCCTATGGACGTGCAGATAAAAAAATAATTTGGTAGAAAGAAGTAACGAAGCACGTCCATAGAAACTCGAAAAAAATAGTTTAACGACGTTTCGGTCGAGTGGTTATTTAAGGTGTTCGAAATGTAAGTGAACGACAAGATGTTCACCATAGCCATAGCGTTCAAGGTCACGTTGAAGGCGATATGCGATGTAGTGTTCTGCGATTTGTGTGTAGCCGGCTGAAAGCAAGCGTTGTTCAACTTGAGATTGAATCATACTAATCGTGATTGTATCAAGGTTTAATTCATGCAGGTCAATGGTGACTTTTTTTAGTGATTTCAGCAAGACGTTCGCGTAAGTCGTCAGTGACAACGAATACGGAGCTAGCTGCTTTAACGATAGCGTTGTAAATTTTATCAGGTTCAAACTCAACAGCTGAACCGTTACGTTTAATGATTAACATAAAATGAATATCCTTCTTTTCAATTTTTTATGGTATCGTTTAAAACGAGCCGATTATTTGAATCGGCTTTTTGGATTGTTATTGACAATAGGTTCTTTATATAATATACTTTATATATTAAATTATTAGAAGGTGGTCTTTGGTCGTTATGGAAAAATATGGCTGAATTATATATTGTTTTGGCAGTATACTTATTTGTTATTGTTACATTTATACTGTTAAGTTTTGCAGGAGCGATTGTTCGTAGTTTTCTTTTTAGTCGTGCTGGTGAAAGTGCTTGGAAATCGTTTATTCCGTTTTATGGATCGTTTATCTATCATAAAATTGCATTTGGTGAGAAAAAAATAAGTGGTTTTTGGTTCTTGAATCTAGCTATTCCTGGATTTTATAGTGTTTATACGTCAATTAAATTTGCGAGAGCATTTGGTCGTACATCTGGTTTTTTTCTATTTTGACGATTTTCTTCCCGTTTATAACAAGTTTGATGATGGTTATTCAAGGAAGTAGATATATTGGTGCACAATCCCATATTTTTGAAGAATAAAAAAAAGACTAGCTATTGTGCTAGTCTTTTTTGTTGATGGAAATAATTTGCGATTCTATTTGTTCGCGCTTTGAGGAATGATATGTTATACTATATCTAGCATATCAATATACGGAGTGTTTTATGAATCAAATTGTTTTTTCTTTCACTGTCTTTTTGGCAGGCATTTTCTCTTTTTTCTCTCCTTGTGTTTTCCCTTTGCTTCCGGTATACATCGGGGTCTTGCTAGGAAGTGATCAGGAAAAATCCATTCAGATTTTTTTGGGAAGAAGATTCGCTGGCATGGTCTCGTAAAGACCTTGTGTTTTATCGCAGGGATTTCTGTTATTTTCCTTATTATTGGTTTCGGAGCAGGTCTGCTTGGTCAAATCATGTACACCAACTGGTTCCGATACTTGATGGGAGCGCTGATCATTATCCTTGGTCTTCATCAGATGGAAGTCTTTCATTTTAATTTTTTAGAAAAGCAGAAGACTGTTGATTTTGGTGCTAATAAGCACAAGAATGAATTCTTCTCAGCTTTTCTTCTTGGACTTGGCTTTAGTTTTGGTTGGACGCCTTGTATTGGACCGGTTCTTGGATCCGTCCTTGCTTTAGCAGCTTCAGGCGGTCAGAGTGCTATGATGGGCGCGGTGTATCTTTTGGTCTACACTTTGGGGATGGCTATTCCGTTCTTATTTTTAGCTTTAGCCGCTGGGGTTGTTCTTCCATATTTCAACCGGCTCAAGCCCCACTTGCTATTGTTAAAGAAAAATTGGCGGAGCTATCATCATCATTATGGGGATTCTATTGCTCTTGGGTCAATTAAATAGCTTGTCTTCTGTCTTTTCTTAAATCTAACGGAGGTTTTTTATCATGAAATTTATTAAATATACTTGTTTTTCTGTTCTTTCGCTGGCCTTGTTGACCGCCTGTTCTGGAAACAAGACAACGGAAAAATCATACGGCTAAGCAAACAACGACAAGCACAACAAATACAGCTACGATTAAACACTCTTTGGTTGGTACTGAGGCGAGTAATTTTTGAACTAAAAAGACATGAAGGGAAATACGGTTAAACTTTCAGATTACCGAGGTAAAAAGGTTTATTTGAAATTTTGGGCGACGTGGTGCGGTCCTTGTCGAAAGAGTATGCCTGAACTTAACAAACTAGTTGAAGATAAAGATCGAGACTTTGAGATTCTTACGATTATGGCGCCAGGAGCGCGAGGCGAAAAAAACGGAAGAAGAGTTTGTTAAATGGTTCGTTCAACAAGACTATCAATCAGTGCCGGTTTTGTACAATCCAGACAAGTCTGCTTTTGCTGATTATCAAGTACGGGCCATTCCTACAGAATTTTTTTATTGACAGTCATGGAAAGATTGGACATGTGCAATTAGGCGCAATTTCAAATGACGAAGCTAAGAAAAATTATTGGTGAATTAGAATAAAAAGCCCTTAGAAATTTATTTTCTAAGGGGTTTTACTTTTTATTTGTTTAGGTCCATTATGCGATCAATGATATAGACTTTTTCGTCTTCGATTGCTGTTTTTGCGATTTTTTTTCAGTTGCTATATCTTTTTCAAGCAACCAGCGCCTACGTTGATAGACTTCATCGTTTGACGGCGTGATGCTGGGAATGTGTTCAATATAGGGTCCGTAATCTGTGATTTGACCGGATTGAACTGCTTGTTTGAATTCGTCTAGGTTTGAATATTTGAAATTTGTTTTTAGTAGACATAGTGATTGATTTGTTTTATTTTTACTATTTTTAAGTGTGATTTTTATATGGTGCATCTAAAAAAATGGCATATAAGTGATAACTAGTTTGTTTTTGAATTTCTTCAATATTTACGACTTTTGGAAGTGTCATTTCGGAATCGTTATATTGTTGGTAGAGTATGGCAAGCCCGTCTTCAATAGAAGTGGATTGAACGGGCATTACAATATCTGTTATGGATTCTTTAAAGATTGTCATCTTTAAAGATTGATTTTTTTCGAGTTTTTTTGATTTTTAGGAATTCGTTCAATATATTCGTGAATAGTTTTGAAGTCGAATTCGTTTGAGAAGTTGATTGTTTGTAGCATGAGTTCTTTCTATTTAGTTTGTGAATGAATTATTTCTTTTTCGAGTTGTTGGTCACTTCACCGGTGTAGTAGTTAATCGTGAATCCTTTTTGCTGTATTGTACGTAATAACTTTTTCGTCGATAGCTCCGTCGCTCGTTAGAGCGCGTACTTCAACTGTACGTGGGATGAGTTCATCACCACGGTAGTATGGTGTAACTTGATAGTAGAGTTTTACAGAGCGGTGGGCTTTTAAGTAATCTGTACATTTACGTTCGATATATTGCATACCACCTGTGTTTGAACGGTTGCCTACGTTTTGCATACGGGTTCCTGTGATGGCGTTGTAGCTTTCAGCAACGCCACCCAACGAATCCGCAATTAAGTGACTGCGGTTGTAGAACCAACCGTCATAGGTGCCTGTTGTTGTATGGATACGAGTTTTAAAGTTCTTTTCAGGGTAACCACTAGGATTGTCGCCGTTTTTGAATTGACCACGGTAGTTCATTGAGTCGAACACATCTTTAGAAGTAATTGTTGCACGAGCTTGACCGCTGCGTCCTAATTCGTCTTTTTCACTATAAGCGTAGTTCGATGTTTTGTTGAAGGTTTCTGGGTCGAGCCCTGATGAACCGGCTACGAGATAGTAATCATCTCTTGTATTTTTGAGAAGTGGGAACGGATTGAGATGTTTAAGTGGTCCATTTAATAAGAGAGCGATAATAAAGACAGCCAATAAGCTCAAAGCGCTATTTGTTAGTTTTTTCATGGGTTTATCCTTTCTAAATGTTAGATTAATAAACGATCACGTCTTGGACGTGATCTTTTGGGAGTTGTAAAAAGAATCCCCTTAAAATATAGTTTATTTTAAGGGAATATGCAAGTCGTTAGTGTTTTATTTTTATTAAACGTTCGATATCTTTTTGATTTTTCTTGTTCTTTTTGCATTTTTGTTGAGCGTCTTTTTAGCTTGTCAGGTTCAACATCGGCTATGACTTCGAGATAAAGTTCTTTAAATTTGAACTTTCTTGACTTATGGTAGGCTGTTTCTGTGAGAGATCCATCTTTTGTTTCAATTTTTGGTGATTTTGTAAGAAACATAATCTGGATATTTCTTTGCGTTTTCTGTTTTTTTGTGATGTGAATATTTTCTTTTAGTAGTCTAGCATTTACTTTGGTTTTCAGAGTTGCCTTTATATCCGATTAAGTCGCCGTAGATAAGATTATCGTCACCCATTGAATCTTGAATATCATTATTATCGAATTTGTCGGTGGTGAGGGTGTTTACGAAAGGATAGTTAATATATTCGAAATGCCAGTTCACGTTGGAATTGTTGGTATAAATCTGTTTTTTTGGTTGGTTTGATCACGATATTTGAATCGTGTTCATGTGTAAACGAAGGAGTGATTTTTTTGGCAAGAAAGATGCCCCACCTAAAAAGTAAAAAGTGATAAAAGGCCAAACATCCAGTTTGTTGTGATTAAAATTTTTGTGTAGAGGTTTTATTTCTTCGAATAGTCGGTAGATGATGCAAGTTATGAATGTAGCTGTGAAGATGATAGTGACGAAGTTACAAATAGGTATGAGCGAATAATCATTTAGCTCAGGTGATACCCGAAGGACTAGGTCAACAATCATTGTGTAAAAAAATCTAAGATCCATTGTAAAATAGCTGTCATTGTTATACCTTCTTATATGCAATTCGTGCAAGTTGATGGTTGATATGTTCGGTACAGTTTTCCATGTATGGAATATCAAATTGCAAGGTATCAAACGATTTTGCATCGAGAACGCAATCACGTAGAATTCGTTCAATATCTGAATAAGTAAATTCAGATGCAAGTAGTAAGTCTTGAATGAGTTCATCTAAATCTTCGACGAATTGTTTTTGTGAAATTTGCATTTAGTTCGAATTCGATTAAATATAAAAATATATTCGAGAACATTAAAGCGCGTTTCGTTGTTGATTTCGATGCCGTCAATTGTTGCGAGAAATGGTTGGATTCGTTTAATTTTCATAAGGTTTTTCCTTTCTAGTTACCTGTTGATCCGAAGCCGCCTGTGCGTTCACCTTCAGCGTCATCATCATCTGTGATGAGATATTTAGAGAAGACTGCTTGAACGATGCGATCTCCCTTGTGGATTGTTATAGGTTCGTCTGTGATGTTTTTGAATTGAGCCATGATGTGCCCTTCGTTAGAACGATTGTTATAGTAGTCGTGGTCAATAACACCGACCGAATTAATCAACACGAGTCCACGTTTGCGAGGGTTCGAGCTGCGGTCATACAAGTACAATACTTCGTCAGGTAACATATAAGCCTTGACTCCGGTTGGTACGAGTTCAATTGTACCGGGTTCAATAGTGACTTCTTGACTTGCTTTTAAGTCGTATCCAGCTGCGTGAGCAGTTTCGCGTTCTGGTAAGAGGTCATAGTTGAATTCGTTTAAGATGAGTTCAAATCCACGTTGTTTAGTCATTGTCTGTTTCCTTTTCTGTTACGATTTTTTTAGTAAGTTATCAAGTAACTCATGCAATTCTTTTTAATAAAATGATTGACGACCGTATTCTGCGAGAGCGTGGGCGAGGGTTGTGTTATTGATAGAAATATCGATGAAGTGATTTCCGCCAGTAACTTTGTGTAATGGCGTTGTGAGCAATTCATGTTGCAGATGGGGTTTACGGGGTGGTTTGTAAGTGATGTAAATTGTATCACTTTGTGTTAAGTTGATTTGCAGGGTGAACATACTTGTTGATGTTGTGATTTGTTTCTTATGAGCAATATTATCAGCATTTTGTAATAGAACACTAGAAACGAGTGTTGTCAAACGGTCATATGTTTCTTCAAATACAATTTTAAAAAGCTTCAATTGGCATTGTTTTGTGTTTTTGAATCAAACAACACATCTTTTTCGTGCGCGTGTTGATTGTAAAATGGTATCAAAAAAAGTCTGATGCTGGCATGTGATCTCCTTTAGTACTGTGGAATTGTTTTTTTGGTTTGAATAATGGCTCTTTTTTTGATATAATTGTAATATTAAATCTATAGAAAGACTTTTATATCCATGAATGAATATACTATTATGAAGAATGCGAGACGTGTATCGAGCGTTGTGCAAGAATTGGCTGAGTTGAAAGGCCATATGGTGAAGATAACTCGAGTGAGTTCTCGTCAAGGAATGCCTGATTTTTTACGGAATGTGACGGGTGTTGTTTGTGATATCACGTTATCGTGTGTTGTTGTACATAGATCAGATATCATGAGTGACCCTGGTTCAAACTATCCGCAGATTATTACTTTTTACATTCAGTGATTTTTTTAACGGGGTTGTATGATTATGAGGTGGTCGCGTGAATGAATTAGTATTTGAACAAATATTCTTGTTCGTTGCTATTTTTACTTGTGTTTGGTTTCTTATTTTTGACGTGGGTTTTTCGGTCTAGATGGCGCAAGCGTTCAAAAAATAAGAATGATTTGCATGTGGTTCAAATTGCAAGTCGCAAACGGTTCCATAGTCTTTTTATTTTTCAACGAATGAGTTGGGTATATCGAAAGCCGCTGATATTGTAAACCGTCGGTTTAGAATCAGGACGTGGTGGGAAACGTGTTGTTGGAGCAATGATGTTTATTACCAAGTCAACACTACAACGGAATAAAGATTTGATTAAACGCAAAATTGTGTCTCGGGATTCTAAAATGAGACAACGAACATTTATTCCGGGTCGAAAAAGACATGGAATGATAAAGTTGTAGTTCAAGGCACAACGCATAATTTATGGCACGCAACCCATTTGATTCCATTTCGATATTGTTTGAGTGATGGTGATATTGCAAAATATTATGTTCATGGGTACGGCTCATTTGAACATGGGCGCAAAGTATGAAGTTGGTTATGCTCCTGCATCGAAAGGCACTCTTGATTCTAATCAGGCACGAGTAAATCAACTGAAGGAGTTAGTAAATCAGTCTAAAAAAATGGATTGAAGTTGACACATCCAGAGGTTCAAGGCAAAGGCTTAAAACGGTATGGTTTTTGTTCAATATTCTTTAGATGATTTTTGAACGATTAGCGGATTATCTCATCAATTCTCGAAAAGATGACCACTTCAAATACGGTGTTGAATGTTATTATGAGAATGGTGATGTGATTCCGTCAGAGGTCCATGTGGTAATGGTCAATTTAACAAAACATAAATTAGAATTTAGTGTTCGACTTAAAAATATTTTTCTAAAAAAAGCACTCGTGTGAGTGCTTTTTTTTAAATCGCTAATTCGAATTTTTAATTGAGGCGTGACATATTCGTAATCGAATAGTTTAAAGTCTTCAACGTTTATGTCATAGAAGTTCGTTTTATCCGGAACATCTAGAACCAATCGGGGTTTTGCAATTAACAGGTTCTCGATTGAGTAGTTGATTAGCTTGTTCGAATTGGTTGTTATAGATATGTAAATTGTTCACGAAGTAGAAGAATTTGCCAGGTTTCCAGCCAAAAATGTTTCGCAATTATTAATTGTAGTGCAACATATTGCATGGCATTAATGTGGTGCGCGACAAGCATATCGTTGGAACGTTGTGTAAGAGTTGCATCTAAATAGATAACGCCATTAATATCGCGAACGTCGAACATGATGTTATATGCGCATGGCAGAAGTCCATCGGTTTCATTAAATGCTTGGTAGTCCCATAACGAGATAACATTACGGCGATTCCATGGGTTTTCTTCTAATTGTTGTAATAGGTTGTCGATAATATTATGTTTTCGAACGACATATCCGTATCGATGCCCGATAGTTCCATCGCCGACATCCCAGTCGTCCCAGTAATGGACATTGTACTTATTACGGAGTACTTCTAAATCATTAGATTGATCTTGATAAATCCACAACAGCTCTCCGATTGCTGATTTGATTGGAATTTTGCGGAGAGTTGTAATTGGAAATTGATCATTTATGAGATTATATTCGGCAAAAGCACCTGTAATATATTTTGAATGGGCTGTTGTGCCATCTTTATATTGTGGGCGTGCTTGTTGCGACATAACTCCATTATTTAGGATGTTTTTTTGATATTTTCTTTAAAAAAATATTATCTGCGTAAGTCATAATTAATCCATTTCTAAATAAACTTTTGTTGAGCGGATGAATGTTTCGTAAAAAGCCTTTGATGGGCCATTGTTCAAATTCATAAAGCGCTTGTTTCATATTAATAAAAAGCCGTAATAGCTTCTTCATTGAAGTTGATTGTGTTGTTGAAACAGCTAGCGATTAACGCAGGGGTCCCCGTGTGGTCTGAAACGTAAAAGTTGATGAAAAAGATGGCCGTCATAGTATTCTTCAATGAAATATCGAAATGAATTATTTTTCTGATTGATAATCAAATCTAATTTTTTTGGTCGGGGCGTGTGTTATTGAAGTCCGCTAGAATACGATTGACGATTTCTTGTACGTCATTATGAAATTCATTTTGCGTTCGAGCTAAGCTATTTCGTTCAAAAATTCCATTCATCGTAAATGGCGATAGACTCTTTAAATGTTTTCTGAGGCCATATTGTGATTTCTGATTTTGGCATAGTAATCTGTTACTTTCTATTGGATGTTAGTAAACAATGTTTTGATTGACACAATAATCGACAATTTTTTTGTATTGAGTGTCGATTGACCATAGTTCGGGGTCATAACGATTTTCACCTTCAAATACAAAGGTGTTACCTTCAAAAACGAAGTCGTCGTCCGATAAAGCGAGTTACTGTTTTTTTCTGAATTTGTACTAGGAATTCGAGGGCGACGTTTATACGTATTAAATGTTGCTTGTTTTTTTCCGCGAGTTTTTTTCCATAGTATCTTTTGACGATACGTTGTGTCAATGTAATTAGTTCTTGATCCATAAATTAACTTTCTATTTTTTTATTTATATATATTGTACCACCTAAACCGATTAAGAAACAAACGATACAGGTTGTTGTAAGAATTAGCGTAATTTTTGTATTCTTTTTCTTGTCTTTGTTTGTTTTTTTCCTAGCTAGGTTTTTTTATTATTAGTGCTTTTTTTTAGTTATTGATGTGCTAGTTAGTGTTTTTTTGATGTAGTGGTGCTATGACTTGTACTGGAACTACTCGTACTAGTTGTACTACTTGAACTAGCAATAGTTGTTGAGCTCGAACTAGTTGCATTTGTAGTACTTGAATTTGTTGGTTGTGTTTGAGTTGTATTTATTTGTTCTTGTTTTAGTGTGGCTTTTCCGTTATTGTCAAATATATATTCTTCACCATCAATTGTTGTTGTAGTGTTTCTTAGAAGATGTCCATTATCTTGGAAGTAATAGTTTGAGCCGTTGTATTGTTTCCAACCAGATACTTTATTGTTATTCACGATTTCTTTTTAACCATTTGATTTGATTTTGATCGAATCGGATAAATCCTGGTCGATTTCCACTGTTAAATAAAAATGAATTCGTATGAACACCAACGACTTGATTTTGTGTGTTTAATACGCCAGATCCGGATACACCTTCGATGGAGTCACCATCTGTAACACCCATACCATGATAGTTATAGTTATTTAACAGGTTTCCGTTTGTTTGATATAGTGCGCCCAATATAAGATTTTGACCGTTAGCGTTTGCGGGATATCCAATTGTTCGAGTGGTTGATAAATTAGTTTTTGAATCGGCAAGATCATTGAATTCAGCACCCGTGTGTGTTAATTGCATAGGTGTATCAACAACGACGGCTATTAAATCGGTTGGTGTTGATGATTTATAGCCTGATCGATTGTAATAATGGAGTTGATTCCATGTAAATGCATACGTCGAGCCTATTGGCTCAAATGTGTTTGATTGATATGCGCTGTTTGATCCTTGAGTGTACGTATACGCTTCAGCTGGAGCTATAGACCCGTCATCATTCGTAAATATATGCGCAGCCGTAACAAATACATTAGGGGATATAAACATGCCCGATCCGAATGTATAATCAAGTCCATTTTTTGATCGAATAAGTACTACGGCTGAATTGCCGGGGTCGTTGTAATCCACTTGAACCATATTGACTATACGTGGGTTTGTTGCTTCAAAGTTACCAATTATTCCAGGATCGCTAAGTGTGACTTGTTGAGCTGTAGGTATTGGTTGTAAATTGACAAACGGTTGTGCATAAACATGAACGTTTATAGCTAGAGTCGCTATTGATAACGCGCTTAACAATAATGATTTGAAATATTTCATATAATAAAAAGATTCCTTAATCGTCTAGAATAGTTCTATTATATCATATTTCTTATGGAATTGCTGTTACAACTGTGACGCTAAAGCATTCAATTCACGTTGAATGGTTTCAATTTGAATGGATGTAGCTAGTTTTGCGTGAGTTGATTGCATGATAGAGGCTGTTGCAAGGATATTTAATTCTTTTGCTTTTGAAAGAATTTCTTGATAGAGTGTTTGTTTTAATGAATGCTGTTTAAGCATTGGAACGATTTCAGTTTCAAGTTTATGTTCTGTGGAAATGATTTGTTCTGCATTATAAATAGTTAATGTTGTAAGCTTACGGATAAGTGCTTTGATTGATTTGTGTTTCGACATAGAGTTTCCTTTCTATTTATCATGTCTTGATGGAATAGCTGTTGCAATGACATACAACAGAATCCATAATGTAATTCCAATAAATGTGGTAATAAAGTTAATAATTTTATTCAATGTTTTATTCCTATTCTATAATAAGATTGTTCGTTACATTACGAAGGGGACCTTGGGTCGTCTTCGTGCTATAATCAGAAAAAAGAAACCAGAACAATGTTCTGGTTTCACTGTCGCACGACATTTGTGTGCTATGACAGTATGATTGAATGTAATCGAGATTGTGATGGCGAAAGCGTCGCCATCGTTATCATTAAATACGAACAACGCCACGCGCAGTTCTTGGACGATTAAATGCTTGTTTTAAGCTTTCATCGGATCCTTTATAGGATGGGTCCATATATTGTGTGAGGTTGTATTTTGTAATCAATGGTTCGTCATTGTTCATCGCAGAACCTACATAAAACGGATTGGGGCATATTTCTCGAGTCGCTTTAAACTCCCAATGAGGGTTTTGTTGCAAGTGGTTTTGAATGTGGTGTAAGAATGTTTTTTTAGAAAAACAGGATTTCTGTTCACCACCGTGCTCTTCTTGGAACCATGCTAAATATAAAGCATATAGGAAGCTTGGTGGGAGGATTGACCATGCGAATTGATTTTTCAAATTCATTCCAAAAATTCAACTGCTGAGTTGTTATCTTCTTTATATTGCGCCAAAGCCTCGATAGATGCTTTAGGCGTAACAAACTCGGTAAATGGCTCCATTTCAAGTGCTCGTTTTAAAACATATTCAAGAACGTCGGGGCGATAGATATAGTCTTGCTTGATATATGCTCGTTCACCGTTGTTTGTAAACGAATAAACAAACGGAACGATAATCAATCGACGATAGAATGAGTCAGATTTATCTTTTGTCCGTGGAAGTCCATTCAACATTTGAATATTAATGGCTTTAATTTGAACAGCAATTGGTTTTTCAAATTTACGGTTAATGAGGATATCATCACCCGTGATAACAGCTTTGAAATCTTGTATGCTATGATCGTGGACGAAATTTTAAATTCGACTTAGATGAAATTGCAATTATTATTCATAGTTTCATGTCAATTGTTCAATTAGCCACATATCAACATGTAGGCGCACAATAAGGAACTTACCAATTCGACAGTTCGTACTAATTCTATAAAAAATTAACATTGCACGTTTATCAAAACGAGACAGCGGATTCTCAAATCATAACTCGAATTTAAAAAGGCTACTGCGGATACCCTCTCAGAAATCAGCTTCAATGAAGCGTCATTCCTTACTTGTTTAATTTAAAAACAATATTCAATCGACGTGGATTCGACATATGTACCACTAATTCAGAATGCAATTGATTAGAATACACATTTATCGAAGTCAGATATTTACGTCCAATGTTTAAACTACCATTAATATCAGCATTAATTCGAACACCCTTCGCTGATTTAAACAATCCTCGTTTCACGCGTCGACCAACGTAATCATCATGATGTTCAACCGATTCTAAATCGAGGAAACTACATTTACTTGTATGCGATTCCTCCGTTACAATAAATCGAATCCCAAAAACGTTCACATTTATATTGCAACATTGAAATCAATTTCGTAAACGGAAGACTCACGAAATTCTGATTTGTTTTAGAACCCAATTGAATGTCTTGTTTTTGACCAACATTATGTCCAAAAATAAGGACTTTAACATTGTTCTCAACTAAATGATTCACCAAATGAGTTGTTATTTTATGAAACAAATCATGAATTCGATAATTCCGATTCTTTTGTGATTGCTTGCAATAATTTAGATGTTTTTGTCGGATACGGTTTTAAAATAGCATTAATTTGTTTATATGACGGTGCATCAATTGACGGTTTTCGAAACGGCAATCGACTTTGAATGTTAGCTCGCTCTTTATTATATAACTGGTTAATCGCTTTTAGCAGACTTTCCGTTATACAAAATAGGACTAAAGACGTTACTCGTAACCGTCATTAAATTGTTCATTCCAGGATCGATAAATGCAACTCGAGAAAAGTCATTTTCGTCAACAGTTGGTTTTTTTCAACGTCATATAAAACTTCAATAATAAAATGATTTCCTTTTTGGAACAATACGAACATTTGTAATTTGTTCACGTGGAATCAAAGTTTTAATTTTTAATAGATGTTTGCGATAATTTAATGAAACCTGCTTCTTTAAAAACTTAAAGCGCCTTTTTCATAAACAATCACTTGATAACCGTCTTTGTCTAAATAACGCGGTAAGCGAACAGGTTTATCATATTCACCTTTCTTCGCTTTCTTTAAAAGAGCAAAGAAACTAGAAAAATTTTGTTGAACCAACATCTGCGTCTGTTTAGCAACCTTCGCAGGCAGGGGCTCGATAATCAGGTTGATTTTCAAGCGTAAATAGTTTATTTACAACAGGATATGACTTAAACGAGCCCGCAAAAAATCATTGACGTTGCGTGTAAAGAGTTGCATTATAAAGATTCTTCGAAAGATGGCATAAATATGCACATTCTTCGAAAAACGGATGGTTCTCAGAAATGACATGACGTTCGGATAAAGTCAATATATTTGAACGATCTTTTCGAACACGTTTCACTTTTTCTGATTTAGTCATCAATAGACTCCTTAATTTTATGACGCAGACCATAAAGTTTGCCTGAGAATGAATGGATCAAAGCAATAATATCTTCAGCCAATTCTTCGGAATCAGATTTATGACCAACTTCTTCAGAAACGATAATAATTTGAACATCGTGAAAAATCACAAATTCGTTTAATATAGTTAAAACCAAATCTCGTTAAACGATCTTTATAACTGATAAAAATGCGATTGACTTCACCATTCTGAACCATACTTAATAGTTTCTGAAGTTTTCGACGATTGTCATTCAACCCGGAACCGATATCAGATAGAATACACAAATTTTGAACATTGTGATCGATTGCAAACAATTTGATTTTCTCAATTTGACGGTCTAAATCACCACGTTTCGCCTGATGATAAGTTGAAACGCGTGCATAGATAACATCTTTACGCTCTGTTTGCAAATCATCAATCAACAAAGCCTTGTTTTTTTCCAGATAATCCGCTAAATCATTGGCTTCGATAATGCGATAGTTTTTGCAGTTCTACCGTAAGGAATAACGCCATTTTCGCAATAACGAATAACCGTTTGAATCGAAACGCCCATTATCTTGGAAACCTGACCCGTTTTATAAACTTTTTGTTTTAAAATTTCAGACTTATAAAACATAGAAAGCACCTTTCATTAAATTTTATAAGACTATTATATCAAAAAAACATATTTCTTTGTCAACGCATTCTTACAGATTTGATAAAAAAATAAATAGACTGTGGCACACTTGTTACAAAAAAACATTATACATTGATTGCAATCAAATGTCAAATGAATAACCATGATGTGTCGACAAAGATGAAAGGTCGTGGGGATGAACTGATAAACGGTATGCTATAATATTAGCCAGAATTTACTATAGACCTCAAAAGTGTATTCTCCGTTTTGGAGTTAAAAAGTGGAGATATTTTGCTGTACATTAATAAATTACTATTATTCGAAATCGATTGAGGTGCAAGGGTTTAGAGCACTGACCTTTTTATAAGTCTCCATAATTATATCAAATCTCCGTTTTTTTGACCCCTTTTTAAAGAGCATATAGAAACGTAAAAAAATTAATATAACGCAAATTATATTTTTTTATATTGATTTAAAATGAAATGTTTTAAAAAAAGGGCAAAAAGTGGAGACATGCGAAAAAGCTAGTGGTTTTATAAAAATATAGATGTAATAAGGGTTTTTATTAAATATATTTATTAATATTATTAAATTTTATGTCTCCATTTTCATCTAAAACGTCTCCACTTTTTATCAAAATGTCTCCATTTTTTTATCGATTTTGTCTCCACTTTCGGTCAAAAATGGCTCCGTTTTCGAGTCATTTTTGGCGAAAATCACCTAAAAATAAAAATAGGTTGAAGAGATTCTCCAGCCTATCATATAAATATTATACCAAACAGCATTTACGCGTTACTTTTTAACTGCCATTTTCAAGTTCAAGTGACTGACGCACTTCTTCGGTTGTTTTAAAGTCAATCTTACCGTAGTGCGTTAAATCGATTTGCATTTTTTTATCAACTGAGCAATTTGCTCTTTTGTTTTCGCGGTAACGCCTTGTTTAAGAGGCATTTTTAAATAATCACTCATCGTATCAATTTGAGACAGAAACGCATCACGGGCAAGAATAGAAGCGGCAGCAACGGCTAAGTACTTGCCGTCTGCTTTTTGTTTCGACACGCAAACGGTCATCGTATGCGATTTCCTTATTCGACAAATATTTACGATACGTGGCGAGAGGCGCGAACTGATCAATCATTACGAACTCAGGGTCAATATCTTTTAGTTTTGATAGGGCGTCGTTATGTAACACGGCCATGATTTCTTTGATATTGAGTCCTGACGCGATTGCTTGGTTGTATTGTTGGGGAATTGCGGCACTGATGCTGTGTTCTAAGTAATCTTTAATCTGTGGAGCCATCTCTTTAATTTTCTTGTCCGATAATTTTTTAGAATCACGGACACCTAAATCTAAGAGGAAGTTCACATCTTTTTGATCTTTAATATACACAGATGCGGTGATGATTCCGCCAAAGTAACTACCATTGCCCACCTCGTCAGATCCGATATAGTTTACTGGTTCGTCTACTTGCTCGGTTTTCGGTTCAGATGGCTCAACGGTAGCATCTTGCTCATTTTTCTTGACAGGCACAACTTTTAGTTTTTCGACTGGAGTTGTTGCAGGTTTTTCCAAGAATTGATTGAGCGGTGCTTTTCGTAGGATATCCTTATCCGTGAAGACGAGATGAGGTTGAGTGTCGTGGTGTGTTTCAGAATAGTAATATCCATTTTCTACTTTATGGATGGGTACGATAAAGAGAATTGGGTCGTCAATCTCGATAGTGCGTAACGATGGATCTTTTGGGTTGATCCATAAGAATCTTTCCGTTAATTGTTCTCTGTCACCAATCATAGCCGACCACGGTTGATGATTAAAGGAACCGACATCTAGCGCGGTTCCTTTGACGAGAACGATATCGTATTGGTTGTAAGACACGATAGCGTGTTCCTTTCTAGTTAATCGGAGACGGCAATTTGGATGATGGTATGCCCAGTGTTTTTTTGTTATAAGTGATATTGATGTCTTGTTGACGTTCAAGAGCTTCTTCCAAGTAAACAGCGATTGAAGACAGACGTTCTTTACCGGATTTCGATACAGGTTTATCTGTCGATTTTTGTTTGTTAAGGAATTCTTGGCTAGTGTGTAGGTCAACGGAAACATCACGAGCTTTATTGGGTTTTTTTCTGGCGATGGTTCGTCCACGAGTTTCGTCTCAGGTGCTTCTTTTAACGATATCTTTAGATGTTACGATAACGTGTTTCTCAACAGGTTTATCTGTTGGTTTTTTTCTTTAACAGGTTTCGTTAGTTGAGATAGTGTAACGTATGGTTTTGTTGATTTCGCAAACGGTGTGTTCTTTTAATGATGGTAGTTCGAGATTATGTTGCTGATAATGTTTAATGGCTCTTGAGAAAAGGTCGTAAGCTACATCTCGTTCGTGCGCGTCAAGTGTTTCGAATGCGAGGACTTGCGCGAGTGTTAAGTTGTCTTGAATGATGTTCTTGAACAGGGTTTTAAACGAAATGTTTTTGGATTGAGTCGCGAGTTTTACAGTTTAGTCCGCCGGGTTTTTTTCGAAAAATAGATCTTTTTCGAATGAAGTGGACGGGAACGAACATCGCTTGCCAGTCAAGATGTGGATAAGTGAATGGTTGCGTTGGGGAACAAGAACATATGAAGCGCATGAGCTAGAGTTACGTTCATTTTGATTGTTTTTGTAGGTTTGTCTAGTAACGTAACAATGTCCTTATCGTGGGCCGAAAAATTCATTTAGTTCATTGATGTAGCTAAGGTGTTCTTCTTCTAATTTGTCGATTAAGGCTTTTCGTAATGGTTCACGGTCAAGTTCAACGCTAGGTGCTCGATGTGGAATTGTTTGAGTGTATAGCGTTAGATATTTACTATAGGCGTTTTTGAAACCATCGATTAGTGGCTGTGGATTTGCATCGAGACGAGTCATGATTTCGGTTAAATCATCTTTATTTTTTTGAGCCAGAAAGAAACGGTTGTCGTCGGTACGATGTAGGTTAATTCAACAATTTCTTCAAGCGTCATCTCTTTTTTTGTTTGATTTTTGAGATGTGTTCTTCAAATTGTTCTTTGTATGGCGTGTGTTTGGCGTCAGTAAGAATGCGGTCGATTGCATTATCTTCAATTTGATAGTGGGGTGTTATGTTAGATTTACGATGTGTTTTTCATAAATACGTGAATTGCTGAACGTTGCATCGCTGAAAAAGTGATTGGTTGCGATATTTTTCAAAGAGCTTTTCCTCTGTGATATGCAAGTGTTCTGCAAGTTGTTTCAGGGTCGACTTGATGGGTGTCGATGAGTTTGCTTAATTCTTTTGAGTGTAATCATGGGTTAGTTCCTTTTTAAAAACGATATTCTGTGATTGTGGCATCACCTCTAAATGTAAAGGTGTTTTTTTCGAGTGTTTTTTTGCTATTGATCCCAGATGGATAGCCGATACATTGTGTGTTTCTTGAATCGGTTCATCAAATTCTTTTTAATTTGTGATAAATATAATTAAGAGAACCGATGTATTTTTGCGAATTAATTTCTAGAATTGCAAAATTTTCGACGTTTGCAATGTGTGATACGATTGCTTTTTGTGTTTGAAATACATAATCTCGACATTCTGGGTTGATTTTTACGTTAAGAATGCTTTGTTCATGTAACCATGTACAAATTTCTTTATGGGATTTGGTGCCCATATTTCGAATTCGTGTGAATTCTGATGTAGTCATGATAGCTAATAAATCCATTACAGTTTTGCATTCGATGCGCGCGCGTACTAGAGCGTTTTGGGTTCGAACGCTAAATGGCAACTGTTTGATGGGTTGACTGTAAAGTTGATATTCTTTATAGTCATTGCTTAAATCAGAATAGAAAATTTTTTCTTGAACGTCTTGTAGTGCTTTTTGATGCGTTTCGACTTGAGCGAGAAGTTCTTCGATTTTGTCTTCGGGGTCAAACAATCGTGGGGCTAAATTTGTATTGAGTGTGGTGAGAGCGTCATCGATAATTTGTTGAACGCGAGCTTTTGTTAGGCCATATTCATCACTAATAGTTTGAAATGTTTTATCCATTAGGTAACGCTCTCGTAAGAAGAAACGAGTTCGTTCGGGGAGTTGTTCAATTTTATTTTCCAATTGCTTATAAAACATTTCGCTAACAATGGAGGTATGGCAAATTGATTGTGATTTGAAGATATCTTTTAATAGATTGTATGGATAGTGTAATCGCAATTTTGTGATATCGATTGGGTCTTTACGTTTGTTTTGACCAGATAAATCGATTCGTGCAAGATAGTTTTCGTGCCATTTTGAGGTAATGTCGGGAATGCTCGATAGCTCAGTTGTTCGCCCGCAAACATAGTCAAGGGATACACCATAATAATCTGCAATTTTTGATGAGGCTTTTGAACCCCGGGATTTAGGTCGGGATAGTTTTCTTCAATAGCCCTATAGCTATGGACGGACATGCCAATGTCTTTGGCAAGTTCGGGTTGGGATAAGCCTGTTTGTTGTCTGAGTTTATAAAAGTTGTTGCGCATAGTGCACCTCTAACGTAGTTTGTGATATTTTCGATGATTCGAAGGTTGGACGTTGTTGTGATGCGTGTCAATATCTTCTTTTAAGACTTTGACGGTTGCGTCAGTATAACGGTCAATGGCGTCAATTAAACGTTCATTGCTTTTTGTGTAGATATCGTGGTGTTGATGTGTAAGTGTATCCGTCATTTGGGTGAGGCCTCCAACAATAAGATCTTTGGATTGCTCCATTTCGTGTTTGATTGATAGAGGCGCTTTTGTAAATTCATCGTGAATTTCTTTTTGAATTTGTTTGAGTGTTGTTTTAACTTGCATGCTCAAGTAACATACGTGAACGAGAAAAAAGCTAAAGGTGAAAACAAAGGTGACACTAAAGAGAATATATGGGATGATAGATGACATAGAGATTGTCCTTTCTAGTTATGAAACTGATGCATGATTCGGCCAAAAGTTCCGTGGGCATCAGTTGCGTTTACACAAGAATACGAATTAAATCGACCATTTAGAATGATGTCAACATAGCCTTTTTTTGGAGAAGATGTGATTTGAATGGTTGTATCAAATTCGTTATTATGTGCTTTATAAATTTGACTTGTGCTGATTGGTAGTTCTACAAAAATTGTAGTTTTCAAGCAGTGGTTTTTGCATGGCTGAGGAAGATTTCAAGTGATGGTTGCATGGTGTCCTTTCTTATTCAACATTTATGTCGTCTGGTGTTTTATCGTCGCGGAAGCAACGGAATACAGGGAAGCGAAGAGAGCGACCGCCGTTTTGATTAGTGGTTTCTTCGAAATATTGTACTTCAATCATTTGGTCAAGATAGTCATTTTGATTATTCCAAATTTGAGTGCGTAGTTCGTCGGTTAGGCCTGATGCGACATTGACAACATTTTCATCATCGAGTCGTACGATGAGCGATTTAAGACCGCCTTTGTTTTTACCGTCAATTGCTTCTTCAAAGCCAATAATTGGAAGGTCGGCTGTGTGCATTTTCTTTACTTTTAACAAGCCTTTGTGGCGCTTTGTGTAATATTTGGCGTCAGGGTCATTTAGCATGACGCCTTCAAAGCCGTGTTTGATAGCGTAATCGCTCCATTGTGGGATTTCTGATTTTGTAGCTGTGCCGAGAATTGGAACAATGTGTAATAATTCGTTTTCTTGAATAGTTTCAATGTAATTTTTGCGGCGTTCTTTATATGTTAATGTGGATTGACCTTGAATGAATTCATCATATGGGAGTGCATCAAACAAGTGGAAACCGACGTTTTCTGATTCATTGTTCGATTTAACTGTTGAGATTGTTTCTTGGAATCGCTCATTGCTAGCCCACTGATTAGTTGGGTCTTCTAAGAGCAACTCGCCATCAAAAATGAAGTGACCCATAGTTGAATCTAATGTGGATTCAATAGTTGTTTTCAATTGAGATAAGCCTGTATAGGGTTTTCCTTTGCGGGATTTGATGGAGATGACGTGACCGTTGTTGATTTCGATGATGGCTCGAAGGCCGTCTAATTTCTGAGTAACGATATATTCTTTGTTGTCAGGCATTGAGGGTAATGCCTTGTAGTGGGGTTCTGCTAGTTGAACGCTGAATACAAGTACGAATTGTGGTCCGTAGACTTTGTTTAGCGTGCTTGGGCCAACGTTAATTTTCCATGTTTTTGCGATGATTTGAGCGAGAATATCTTTAGTTTGTTCGTCAAATTGACTGAGGTAATGTTGAACGAGTCCGATTTCGTAGTCGGAGCCTGTGTTATTTTGTAGCAGATATTCGATGAGTTCGATGAGGTTCATATCATGAGCAATGGGCTGTACGTTTTTGTTCAGTTTTTTAGTAGATAATCCTAAAATTTGATTGTTGTCCGCTAAAAATTGAATCAATCGCTTCATTGCCGGGTCTGTAATAGCGGAAAGAATTTCTGTCTTTTCTGCTTGTTTGTTTGCGTTTTTGAGATTAGTTAATGTTGTAATTAATTGGTGCATAGTAATCCTTTAGTAGAGGTTGTCTTCAACGAAGATGGTGTTTGGGGTTAGTTGCGTGATTGTGTAGTCTTTTGATTTATAGTATGGGTGCTTGTCAAGGAACCGTAACATGTCTCCAGGTGTTTGTGTTAGTGTTACGAATGAGTAATTTTCAAGGTTTCCGTTATAAAATAAGGCTAATGGTTCTTGATGATTGTTTGCAGTTAGGGCTAGTAGTTTTGGAAATAGATTGCCCTCGCAAGTGATATGATTATGATTTTCTGACGCTAAGTGTTGCGTTTCGTTGACGAGTTCGTTAAATGAGACGTTATCGAGACTTCGATTGAGCTTTGATAGAGTGCGATGAATGTGTTGTTCTAACATAATAATGGTTCCTTTCAGTTCATATAGTTCGAAAAACGACTCGTCTCTTGGAGACGAGTTTTTCGTCTAAATATGCATGACAAACGTGCATGATTCGTGACTTTATGGTATAATAGTATTATCTTTTAGAAAGGCATTTATGCATGAAACAACGACTTTCAGATAAAAACAATTATTACAATTATTAATGAAACATTTAAAGATAAAGCTCTAATTGATAATATTTATAGTGTAGTTGATAGTAGTGAGAATGCTTATCAATTGTTTTATCATAACCCTTATAACTTTATTCGATTATTGAAACAGGTTTATACAAAAGGATTCGATTTCAAAAAAGCTGATTTGATTGCGTCTAAATTTGGATTCGCACCAGATAGTTTTGAACGCATTCGAGCATTATTATATTTTTGATTTAAATAATCTATTAAGTGATGGTTCGACAATTGTTGAAGATTATCGAGTATTAGTCGAATGGGTTGTCAGTCATGACCGTGAAAAATTTGACGCATAAACGAGTTGAAGAAGTTCTACGACAAGTGAATGGAATCGTATTTCATGAAGATAGCGTCCAATTTAAGCGAGAGTCTCATTACGAGGAAGTTATCGCAGATAGCGTTGTTGATCGAATTATGGACAATGAGGCGTATATTTTCGGACGTACGAATTGATAAAAGCAATTCGTAAAGTGGAAGAAAGCATTGGTTCTGATTTCAAATATGATGACTCTCAAGTCGATGCTATTCGTTTTGCTGTTCAAAATAGATTTGTGATTATTACAGGTGGCCCGGGAACTGGTAAGACGACGACAATTAATGGCATTATCAAAGTTTTGCGATTATTAGAGAAACCTCGGATTAATTTAATGGCGCCTACTGGACGTGCCGCGTCTCGTATGACTGAAGCTATTGGTCTAGAAGCGAGTACGATTCATAGCGCTTTGAGCGTCCCTATTTATATGACTGGAGATACGGTTTTCGAAAATGAATATGCATGGGAGCGGGAACCGTATGATTATGACTTAACGGTTGTTGATGAGTTCTCAATGGTGGATGTAGGCTTGGCTTATCATGTGTTTAATCAAATCCCAACGTCCACGCGGTTGATTTGTGTCGGCGATGTTGACCAATTAGAGCCTGTAGGACATGGTCAGGTTCTGTATGATTTAATGCAGAATTATGATGTTCCAGTTTTGAGGTTGTCTGTGATTCACCGACAAGGTGAGGGTTCAATGATTTCAGAATTAGCCAAGTTAACGAATAACGGTGATTTTCCGCATGTGATTGGTGAGACGTCTGAAACGTTTTTTTCCGACATACACTTAGCAATTTTATTGACAAGGCAATTACGGAGGACTATGCGGCGGTTATCAGCGGTGGACATTATGATGCGAAAGATATTCAGATTTTGACACCTGTTCGAGCGGGGAATGCATCCGTTCGAAGTTTGAATTTGGCGATTCAGAATTATTGGCTTCAGCAAGGAACGTTGTCTTATAATAGTGTTAAATGTTTAGGATATGAGGTTCGTGTTGGCGACCGTGTAATGGTGACAAGTAATCTTGATAATGGCTTAACAAATGGTGACATTGGTTATGTGACCCGTTTGAATGGATACGAATCCATTTATATTGAAGTTCCTGCACCGACAAGTACGGGGTGGCGAACATATGAAATTGAACGCATTAAACGAGATGGCCGTCGATATTTTCCTATTGAATTGGCGTATGCAATAACAACACATAAGTCGCAAGGCGGTGAGTTTCCGTTAGTGTTATATGCTTTGAGACCCGGTGTTGATTATTGGGCGAAACGGAGTGCTCTGTATACAGCGATTACTCGTGCTAAGAAGTATTTGGTGATGTATGGTGATGTGAACACCTATATTCGATTGGCGAAAAATGAGGGAAATCATCGTAAAACACGTTTGCCGTGGGCCTTATCTGAAAAGTTGGAAGAATACCTTTGCGATGATTTCTGAATATGATATAATATATAAAAGTAACTTCAATATATTTTATTTTTTTAGGTGGTATGTATAAATGGTTGATTATACAAAAAAACAATGGGTCGTGAATCAACGACGACTTCAAATCGAGAGTTCGATTTAAAAACCAATTAATCGAGAAATGGATGAAGAACGGTTAATCGTGAAAGATTATACGCACGATCAAGTTGTTGAAGCTCGAGGTCTTGGGTTGGATCCGTCATTTGATTTGGCACGTGAACGTGCTCGAATGGCGGAAATTCAAAAGCAAATGAATCCTGAAGTGATTGAGGGTGGCGGCGATGTGTACGACCCTGAGTTAGACACGATGCAAGATATTGAGAATATTTCTTTTGCAGATTGATTTGCTTATGGAGGAAGAAGAGCGTGAGCGTGAAGAAAAAGAGGTCGCTAAAAAGGTTGCTGATTTAGAATCTGTTGCGATTGAAATTAAGCAACGACCTGTAAATGTTCAATCGCGAGCTATTCCTACAATTGATGTGAATGCATTTAAGAAGGAAATCAAAAAAGAGCATCCATCTGTTGATTTAGATAAAGTTGTGGATCAAATGGATACTCGTTCGAAAAAACCGACGCTTCAGGAACGCTTGCGTGAAATTCAAGAATCGCAAGAAAAAAACATGCGAAAGAATTGGAACAATTCGAAAAAAGACGATGAATTGTCGCTATAAATAAAAAGCAACCTCTCGGTTGCTTTTGTTGTTTCGTTAAAATTGGCTTGCATGTAATATTAAAGATGCTGATTTGTTGTGATAAGTTGACGTAAACGCTTGATTATATGGTTCACATCCGCTTCGATATCGTCTTTTGTCATTTCGTATGGTTCGTCGCTAACCCAAATGTCGATTAGATTTAAAAATAAACCAAGTGGCCCACCATCTGATTCACTGGAAACTAGGTGGTATATTCTGTCATCAGTTGTGATTTGGATGCTAAGAGAAACATGTTCTGATTCGATGAGTTCGTCTTGGATGTATTGTTCAATATCATCAATAATTTTTTTGTTTTTGTTTGCGATGAGATAGTCAATAATATGTGTAAATGATAACATTTATTAGAATTCCATTCTATCTAGAACTTCTCCTGTTTCGTGGGCTTTGTGAAATTCAACGCTTTCGATATAGTCAATGTTGTATTTTTCGCTCCCATAAATCAAGATAAGATTCGATGTTGATTTTTAACTTTCGAGTATTGTTTGGCTAAGACTTTTTCTTGGCAACTGGCACAAACTGTGTCGTTGAAGAAATTTGTTTTGCCATCAATCTGGCTTCGAATGTTTGCGATAATATAAAGTAGTGGGCGTGATGCGCCCGCTTTTTGTGTTGTTCATACGGGATTTTTTTCTCCAATTTTTACGAAGTTTTGTTGTTGAGTGCCTATATTGCACGATACAACATTCGAAAAGGAATTGGATGAATGAACTAATACGGGAATTGATAGGTTGTTTTGGAATGTCGTACTGAGTGCATTGCATAGGGCTTTCTTTCTAAGGTTTCTAGAACGGCAACGGTGTTTTTGATAATTGTTTCGGGCGTTGGGCACGTTCTGATGAGGTTGATTGTTTCTGTGAATGTTTTTTTGGATCATGGCTTGAAATCCAAAAAGTGAATGAATTTTAGATATTCTTCTAAGTCCATGGTGGTTACGCTTTCGTGATAATTGCTTGAAGTTCTTTTTGTCGAGATGGCGTAAAGGCGATAACGGCTAAAACTTGTTTTGGTTTAGCTGTGTTAACGATGTCTATTGGTTGTACATTTATAAAGAATTCACCGCTATCGTCATACGCATGATAGTTTGGTTTAGTAGTATCAAGTTTTTCTAACATGGCTTGCATTGTTGGATTCATTTGATTTTTTAAATTCTGAATTGCTTTATTGATGGCTGTTGGTAGATTACCATAGGTTTTTTTCTGTTTGATCTGGTAATGTTAGTAAATAGGACATGTTAGGCATCTCCATTTAATTTTTGTAATTGTAACAGCTCGTTCAATGAGTTGTTTTTCGTGGTCGGTTGTCAGATTTTCTGTGTTGAGATATTGCACGTGCTTTAAATCATTTGGTGTGTATTGCTGTGGCGTGTAGTGTAATTCAAAATCGTGTGGATAGGCATATCCCACTACACCCATTTTTGATGCTCCTTTATAGTGTGCATCTCTAACGTGCATTGGAATTGTCAGATCGATTTGCGGGTTTTGAATGTCCGCGATAGCTTTGTCTAACGCCATATATGCATTGTTGGATTTAGGGCTGAGTGCTAGCTCAACAGTTGCGGTTGCTAGGGGGATACGTGCTTCTGGGAAGCCTGTTTCACGTGCAACATCGATAGCGTTTTTTGCTAGAATGATTGCTGTTGGATTTGCTAGCCCGATATCTTCAAATGCAATGATGGAGAGACGTCGACAGATTGCGACCAGGTCACCTGATAGAATTAATCTTCCTAAATAATGAAGAGCGGCATTTACATCGCTGCCTCTGATTGATTTTTGGAAGGCGGATAGTAAATTGTAATGTTCATCGCCATCTTTATCCCCGGGAAGGGATTTTCGTTGCAAAATCTCTTCAAAAATTTCTGTTGTGATTGTGACGGTATTGTTGTCATTAGGAGTAGATAAAACAGCTAATTCGAATGAATTGAGTGCTTTTCTAACGTCACCATCAACATTATTTGCTAAAAAGTTGAGACTTTCATCAGAAATAGTGATAGTGAATTTTTTCAAGATTTCGTCGGTTTGGCTTGCCTTTTTGATTAGAGTTACGATATCTTGGGGGTTCACTGATTTAATTTCTAATAGTGTTGCTCGACTTCGAATGGCTGGGTTGATGGAAATATAGGGATTTTCTGTTGTAGCGCCGACTAAAAATGATTTGTCCATTTTCGGTATAAGGTAATAGGAAGTCTTGTTTTGGTTTATCTAATCTGTGAATTTCGTCCAATAATAAGATAAGTTGTCCTTTTGTTTCAGCTTCTTTTGCGATGGCTTGCAGTTTCTTTTTATCGTCAGTTGAAGCATTGAAATATTCAAAGGGAATGTTGAGACTTCCGGATAGCGCGCTGGCCATAGATGTTTTTCCTGTGCCGGGTGGACCGTATAGGATAATCGAAGACATTTGTTTGGCGGAAACCATTCGCCCTAATATTTTATCAGGAGCTGTTAGGTGTTCTTGTCCAATAACGTCTTCAATTTTTGTGGGCGCATACGCGTTGCTAAGTTAGACATATGTGTCACCATTATAGTTCGTCAAGAATTGACGTTGCAAGTTCATCGAGACCTGCTTTTGTTAGTCTGAGTTCATCGATACTGGTTAAGTATTGAAGTGTATCAATGATGTTTTCAAGTTCCAGATTTGGATGTTGAATTTCATAGGGTTTTAAATATTCCATGTGTAAGGTAAGCCTTTCTAAATAAAAGATAAAGTGTATAAAAAATGGTTAGCACCTTGGGTGCTAACTATTTAGTTGTTTATTTTACGTTATTTTTTATATAAGATTTAATTGCTTCGTTTGTTGCGCGAGCATTAATTTCCTCGTGATGATTGATTCAAATTTCCGTTAGAATCAATATAAATTGGTTTTTGGGTTATTTGTTGTGATGTTGTAGTTCTTTAAAGTAGTTTCGTCTGTGAATGTCACCGGGAAATTGTGGTGTTCTTGTTGATTGAACCATTCTACAAATTCTTCTTTTGTTTTTTTCACCATTAAGACCAGGGGCTACGATAATTGTAACATCAAAATCTTTTGATGGGTCATTTACTAATTCTTCGATATCTTTCATACCATTAACGCTAGTTTCATTGGTTGAATTGAAGTATTCAATGTAATGTTTACGGTTTTGTGTTTTAATAGTATCTACTAAGTTATTTTTTTGAGGTAGAATCATCATTTGATACCGTTTTAATGTCAGGCGCTGCTTGTGCGGTCTCTGTTTTTTGGCGACTTTTTGGCTCTAGTGGTTTTTTTGTTCATCGGTTTGAGTCTGTGTAGCATTTTGTTTAATTGTTTTTTTAACTGTTTTTTCATTTTTAGTTGCGCTTGCTTTTTGGATGATTATTGCATGCTGCTAGAGATGTAAGTGCAAGGGTTAATAGTGTGATGTATTTTTAATTTTTTTCATTGGAATTCCTTTCAATATGTATATTAATTATTTTTGTTGTGCATTTTGTTTGATGCGTTTTTGAGCTTCATTGACGTCCTCCCGGGGTTGAAACCTCAGGGATTCCTGCTACCATAAGGTAAACGCGCCCAGTTCTCGTCTCCGATTCATGAATGAGTCAGAGGCGACTGTTAAATAGCAATGACCTGCTTCGGGTAAAGACCCGATCTCGGTATGTGTCTGAGCTTGGAAGTTTCACAAGAAGGAAGACATACGTCGAAACGCACATCTTCCGCCTCAAAACCTCTTTATACTATGTAGAAAGAAGAGACTTTGTTTTGTGCAATAACGAAGGAGCGTCAGTCCCTCGGGTGTTAACGTCTTTTCCTTGACAGTGATTGTTTAGGTTAAGATACCAAGCTAAACGCTCAGTTTCAATTGGTCGTTGAAGGAAGTCCTTCATTTGGTGGTAGAAGTCAGGAAAGTTTTTGGTTTATTTGTTCTTGTTGGTAGTGGCCATTCTCAATATATCCGATAAGAAAAAGCTGAGTAGAGGTCGCGCTGTACACCGGTGTATTGTTCTGACAGGTCATATACGCGAGTGGAAAGAGGTTTCTTTTCAAAGGTTTGAGTAATGTGGTTGTATTGACTTGGTTTCACGTCTTTTGGTGAAATAACTTCAAATTCAATACCAAGTTGGAAGGCTCTTGTTTCAAGAGCGATTTTGAAAGCTACTAGGAGCTGCTCTAAAAATGGCTTTTTCCAAAAACGCTTTTTACTAAATGGTCGATTTGTCTTCGGATTGATGCGGATGTCCCTGACTCCGTCTCTGAAGTCCTTTGACATTTAAGTCCTCAATCTTAATGATTGATGCTTGTGACACAATGCAATTAATTAGTTGTCCTTGAAGCTTTTTACGCTCTTCAGATAATGAACGATATGTCTTGCACCTGCGATTTCGCAAACGTATTTGTCGCTTCGACGGGCGTTTGAATCGAGCACCTTTCTTAATAGTTCCATTTTCATTATAACAGTTAGGGTTATTGACTCGTCGACTACGCTCAATCGCTTGATCAAGTCGTTTTAAAAGTCTTTCTTTTTTTAGTAATATCCTTTGGTACTAAATCAACCAGAGCAACTTCTTTTTTTGAGAAGCGAAGGCCACCGTCGAAATACCCGGGTCTATTCCAACCACTCCGTCTCCTTTGGTTACCTTTTGATGGTGGAAATCCCTGACAGACGATTTGTAGGTAATAAACTTTCTTTCCACGAATGGTTTTTTTCGAATAATTTGGACATATTTGATTTTTTTCACACAGTAACAAGCTCATTTGTTGGTATTTGTTAAAGGCTTTTGGCTGGGATATCCACGAAGGTTGAAACTTTATGGATATAGAGTCGATAAGCCATGTCTTTCTTATCAGATGGTTCAAGCCTGGTTCCTGTCATGTTGACACGATTGCGGAAACTAACATTTAAATCGAACTTACTTCTAAACCGCACTTTGTGTGGTTTGATTTGATAGAAAAGAACTTTTCTAAGGTTTTCATTGCTTGGCCGGCAATCACCTGAATTTCACCTGAGTTGAATTGCTGGTAAGGCGAACCCGGTTTTCTCCGTTGTTGACTGAGATGAGCGGATAAGCCGTATTCAGTCAAAGCCATAAGCTTTTCTTAATTCAGAAAGGCCCTTGTTATAGCATTTGGCTTGTTGTTTCAAGCCTTTGACTGTTTTTTAGCTTTTTCCAACCGAGCAATTCCTTTACTAGCAAGACGTAGTGCTTCTAAAAAGTTCTTGGTAATAGGAGTTTCGCTTGAGGGCTTTTAAAAACGTTTGAGTCCAAAGCTCAGTGCCTCATTGTAAGCACTATTTGAAATACGAAAAACTTTTTTTCTAACCGTTTGGCAATTGACTCAGGCAATTGGACCTTTGTTGAAACCACGTAACTCGAGGTTTGTGCTCGCATAGAGGCACCGTCCCTTCTATTTACTTCTTGACACTATTATATCATATATGATATGATTATGCCAAGTATAACTTAGAAATAATTAACGAAAAAGGAGTTCAACTATGATTGAAACTAGAACCGCCGTTTATGATTTCCACTTCCATTTGGTGTTTGTCACCAAGTATCGCAAATGCATTTTTGACACCTCAGAAAAAAACAAGAAGAATTAAAAATGCTTTTAGCGTCCTTCGCTGAAAAAGAATGGTTCAATCATCGAAAGTGTTGAAGTGATGCCTGACCACGTTCATTTAGTTCTGTCGTTTCCACCTAAGTTTGCACCATCGAGTATTGTTAAAAGCTTCAAAGGTGCAGCTGCTAGGGAGTGGTTCAAACTCCATCCAGAAGATAAGCAAAAACTATACAAAGGACACCTTTGGAGTCCGAGCTTTTTCATGCGGACAGTCGGAGTCGTTTCGCGAGAGACGGTGATGGAATACGTTAAAAAAATCAACACACCAAAGAACCACGTCGGTGCTGATTCATCCAGGGGTTGAAACCCCGGGTTTTCTCAGACCGATCGTATAAACTGCTTTCTATAAGGATGTTTCTATTTTAGCATATTTGTGTAGTTCTTGCAAAAAAGTAAGCGTTTGTTTGTGTTTTGCATGAGTTTGGTGTATAATGGTTGTATATTAAATGAAAGTGAGACAATTATAAAATGGCAGTATATGCTCCACGTTTTACATCAAAAGACCCGCAAGTGGCCGAATGGTGGCAAAATCAGCAAGTAAAATCAAAATCATTAGAGATGGCAATTAAGATGTTAATTCAACGATTCGGGACGATTGATATCTATGAGGCTGCGATGTTGCAATTGTTAGAAAAATAGTGGTTCGTCAAATAATAAATCAGTTAAATCGATTTCTGATGTATTTATTAAACCTGAACCGCAACCAACAGTTAGATATGAAAAACGAGACGAAGGAAATTAAAACTGAGGTTGAGAGCAAAAAGATACGCCGATTGACCCTCGTGAGTTGATTGCGGCAGGTGAGAAGAAAGTAAAGAAGACTTCGAAACCAAAAAAACAACGCCGGCTGAGCAAATGAATCCAGAAGATATTTTAGCGATGATGGGCAATCAGGCTAGTTCAGTTATAAAATGCGATTTTAATAAAATCGCATTTTTGTCTTAGAATTGTCACTAAATTGAAATATTTTTGGATGTTGTTTTTTTTGTTATAATAAGTCGTTGATTAATAGTAGAAATTTAATAATATGAGGTCTAAAATGATATGTTTAATAAGAAATCGGTAATTGGTGGGCTCTTGTTGTCAGCGTCAACGTTAGGTGTTGTTGGCGGGGCCGTAGCTATTCAAAATGAAATAGATGCGCCTGTGCAAAAAGAAAACGTTCAAAAAGGGTTAACGGGAAGTGTTGCGCGTAATATGGAGTCTCTAAAAATCAAAAGCTCTTAGCAATAAGAAAACGGTAATTGATAATAAATCGAACGCGCAGACAGCGAATTCTGTGTCAGATACAACTGTAGAAACAACTTCTGTTTCGAGCGCAGAATCTATGGTTGAGCCAAATTATGTGAGTGCGCCTACGGTTACACCGATTAATGATTTCACGTATACGGTTGTGAATAGTGCTCAAAAGTAATTCAGCAAATGATGTGACTACATTGACGTATCAGGCGAAGCCTGCATTAGTTGATACTAAAGAGTCGGTTGTTGATACAGAGCCTGATTTGGATTCAATAATTGTGGATCATAATCGATTAGTTGGTGAGAATCGAGTTGAAGCGTCAGAGTCTGAGAATAAGGTTGAATCTGAACTTGTAGCTGAATCAACAGATAATGTTAAATCTACAGATATTTCAGTTGAAGATGTGAAATCTGTAGAAGAATCTGTAAGTGCGACTGAGAATGCAGTTACTGCTAAGATTGTTGAATCTAATCTTGTTGAGAATTTTGTTTCGGAACCTAGTGTTGCATCTGAACCGATTGTAACAGAAGTTCAAGCACCTGCTGTTCCTGAAAATCAAGTTGTTAGTGCGGAGCCTGTTGTTGACCCGGCACCAATTGTTGAAAAATGTAGGGGCCGTCAGCGCCAACTGTTTCGGCGGAATCAGTTAAAACTGAAGAATTAGCACCGACGCAAGAACGACCACAATATAGTTCAACAGCTGATAGTTATCCTATTGGTGAATGTACGTGGGGCGTTAAAACAGTTGCACCATGGGTTGGTGATTATTGGGGTAATGGCGGTCAGTGGGCTGAGTCCGCGGCGAAAGATGGTTTTTCGTACAGGCAAAACGGCCGAAGTTGGTTCTGTCGTGTCTTGGAATGATGGTGGTTACGGACACGTTGCTTATGTGACAGATGTGGATCAAACGACCGGTTATGTGAAAGTGTTAGAATCAAATTATAATGGAAATCGTACGATTCAAGACCACCGTGGTTGGTTTGATGCATCTGACCCAATGTGGGGAGAAGCTACCTATATTTATCAAAATTAAGAAGCTCGATTGAGCTTCTTTTTTGGCTTGTTTTTTTATGTAGGATTGTGATAAGATGGTTGTGTTAAGAAATTTTTTTAAGTAAAGGACTCAATATAATATGTTAAAAAGAAACATTTAGTATGCGTAAAATTGGGAAACATTTAGTCAATGTTTCGATGCTTAGTTTGGCGATTGCTCCTGTTGTTGGATCGGCTTTAGCGCCAGTTACTGTTTTGGCTGAAGAGGGTAAATCTGGACAGGATGGTTCGAATAAGCTGACGCGAACTGAAGAAATTCCATTTAAGACTGAAACAAAAGAAGATCCTACTTTGGCCACTGGTGAAAAGAAAGTAATTCAAAAAGGTGAAAAGGGTGTTCGTGAATTTACAACAATATCTGATAAGTCTAGTATAAATTTAGCAAAAGAATCTACGGCTAAGAAAAATGAGGATGGTTCATATACGCAGACTCTTGTGGTTGAATCAAATCCAACAGCTCAAACTGTAGTTAAGCCATTGGACTTAATGCTTATCTTTGATGGTTCAGGGTCATTAGTTGGCAAATTAGATACTGGTAATGGGAAACCAACTGAACGTGTTATTGATTTAGCTTTAAAAGATGCGAAAGCATTAGTTAATTCGTTGCCTGATGGCAGTCGAGTAATGATGATGTCTTATGGGGAGAATAATGCAACATCGTATAAGACTGATACTTATACTAAAATGTTATCTAAAGCGGATATGATTAAGATGCTTGATGATTTGATTGCCTTGAGTCCAAAAATGACTTATGATTTTTATCGCGTCTGGGCGCCATATGCTAAAGAACATGCTGATAAATTCATGCCGTTTAAAGATCGTGAATATGAGGATGCGTATAAAGAAGTAACTGATAAATTAGATACAATGTCTATTGCTCAGTTTACGGATGGTTGGGTTCAAAAACGTTTATAATAATGGTGGTTGGTTGACAGAGCAGATTGATTCGTCTTTTTGCAACATGGGCTAAAGCTAATGCGAAAACATTTATGAGTATTGTTTATCCAACAGAGGAGGATTATGCTCGATATAGTAAGACTAAGGAGAACGAACCTTGGTCTGTGCTTAAAATGAAAGAAGCTGGTCACCCTAATATTTATAATGCGTTTAAGATTCCAAATGAGAAACGAACTAAAGATATTATTGATGCATTTAAAAACACAGCTTTTAGTGAAAGCTCCTGTATCTGGTTCGTTGACAATTACGCCTGAGTCTGGCATTGATGTTAAATCTGTTTCAGTTATAACTCCGTCTGGTAAAACGGTAGATTCAATTAAGACGCTTTCTGATTTATCAAAATTGAAAAACTTTGATGAAAAAGGCGCTTATAAAGTGAGTTATACGTTTGTTTCTTCAAATGTAACTAAGGATGTGTCTATTAGTTCTAAATTGGTTATTGGTGATAAATCCGATACAAAAGTTGATAAGTTTGTAATATCTACTGTAAAAGGTTCAACGTCGGATAAAGTGATTAAAGAACCAATTAATGAAATTATTCATATCGGTACGAAAGGTTCTAAATCAGACGTAACTGAGAAGAAAATACCGTTTGAGACGATTTATAAACAAGACGCAACACTTAAAAAAGGTGAAGAAAAAGTTCTTCAAGAAGGTGTTGAAGGGTTGATTAAGGTGACTACTACTTATGAAACACAAAAAGGTCAAAAAGTAGATGGTTCTGAAAAAGTGACTGAAGAAACAGTTACTGAAAAAGTTGACAAGATTATAGCTCAAGGTACAATGGAAAAACGCAAGGTTCGTTACCGTGTTGTTGATAGTAAAGGCCAAGAACTCGTCAAACAGACAGATGTCATGGAAGCTTACCAAGATGAAGAGTACAAAGTTGAAACGCCAAAACTCGATGGTTACCGTTTGGAGCTTGCGAAAGACAGTGTACCGGCAACTGGTAAAGTAGCGGACCGTGATGTGTTGGTGACCTTTGTGGCTGTGAAGATCGGTAAACCTGTAACGTTGAAATTCGTAGATGAATCTGGTACCGAAATCGCTCAGAAGAAAGTATTAACTGGCGAAAAAGGTTGATGTAGACACTGAGTTTAAGGGTGAGGCACCAGCAACTATCGAAAAAGATGGTGTTAAGTATGTATTTGTTGGTATCAAACAAACTGGTTCGAAAGAACGTAAGGTTTCAGGTAAAGTAACGGATAAAGAACAAGTTATCGAAGCAGTGTATGCGAAACCAAAAGAACTACCTAAAACGAATGAGCACGCGAAACAACGCAATACTGTGATTGTCGCATTGTTATCTGTTGTAGGTCTTGGTGGTTTAGTGACATACTTCGGTCTTCGCAAACGTGATGAAAAAATAATCATCTTTAAAAAGAAGCTCGTTTGAGCTTCTTTTTGGTTTTTAGTGATATAATGATGGCAACAGAAAGTGAGGGTTGTGTCGTTTGAAGAAATTTTTATTAGGATTTATTATTTTGTGCGCTCTTGTTGGTGTTGGTACAATTGCTTATTCGTATAAGACGTATCGTGAAGATATAGCGACGGGAAATGCTATAAAAAATGTTGCAAAAAAAGCAACAGAGGTTGAGGGTGAGTCTCCGGCCGCAACGACTGATGGTGATACAGATAAAGAGGTTGCTCAAGAGGCTCAAAGAAACTTCGTGCCGGAAAAAAAGATTTTACGGTTGATTGGGAATATTTAAAATCTGTTAATTCGGATGTGGTCGCATGGTTATATGTACCCGGGACTTCTATGTCGTATCCTATTTTACAGGAATCAACAGTAGGTCAATATTATTATTTGAATCATAATTTATATGGTCGGTATCAGGAATTAGGTTCATTGTTTATACCGGCGATTGCGGACAATACGTCTAAAAAAATCAACAGTTGACAGTTTTTTTGGTCACAATTCATTTGGTTGGTATGGTGATGTTTATTTCACACATTTATATGATTGGTATGATAATGCATCGGTTGCGCAGTATTATAAATATGCTTATGTTTATTATCCGGATGGGCGTGTTGAAACATATGAGAATTGGAGTGCGGCTGATACAAGAACATCAGATTCAGTGTATGAATTACCTGTTACGAGTGAAACGTTTGATTCGCATTTGGATCATATTGCACGAACGAGTAGATATACATTGTCTGAAAAACCGTCAGCCGATTCTAAGATTATGGTGTTATCGACGTGCGAAGATGTGAATTCGACGGAGCGATTCTATGCATGTTTTAAATTGTTACACGAAACAAAGCAATAAGCTAATGCTTGTTGTTTTTTTGTTGACAAGAAATTGAAAAATTTGATATATTTGTAGATGCAGAATAATTTATTAATCGAAAGTTGATTAGTTGTGGATTCTGCGATTATCACGGCGAGAAAGGGGAATCCACGCTAAACACTTTTCGGTGGTGAGTTGTTTGCTATTTTATAGAAAGTAGGACAAAACACTAGTGTTTAAAAATATTTTAAAAAGTCCATCAATCCGGAAGATGGCAACCAGTATTGCGTCTGTTACAGGTGCGGTAATTGCTACGTTTGCGTCTAGTGGTGTGGTTAGTGCAGAATCAGATTTGAATGTAGCACATCCGTTGGAACCAAATCTTGCGAAGACTGGTAGGGTGACTATTGAGCAGAATCCTGATTTTTATTTGCGGTTTACTGTAAATGGGGATCGAGGCCCAGATGGTTTAGGGTTATGAAGATTATATGAAGCCTATTCGAGTGAATGGGGAAATTGTGTATTGTGTGGAACCTCAAGTTTATTTGAATGGTAATGAAACGGTTACACGAGCAATTCCATTGAGTCAGGGCGCGACATTTAGGAAACCAGGTGGTACGTATCAAGTATCGGGTAAAAGTCTTAATTGCGGCTGCTTTTTGTTAATTGGTTTATGTTTAGCGCGTCTGACGCACAAATACAACAAGTTGTGAAAAATGCAAATGAAGTCTATCCGGGTGAGGGCGACCAAATGAAACTTATCCGAGACGGAGTTAGAGCTCGTTTTAATAACGACGGGGATAAAGCTACGTTTTTGATGCAATTGTATTATTGGTGGGGCGCAAGTGCGAATAATATTAATATTCAATTAGCGCAAGGATCTACTAATAAAATGAATGGTTATTGGCACGAAATGGCTTCTCGTAGATTTGCGATTCCTGGCGCAAAAGCTGATAGCAGTGGCGGGGAATTAGAATCTGCAATTAACTGGATGGTTCGTTTGCGTAATCTTTATGCTCGGAATTTGAATATGGCAACTTATAATAATGACGGTTATATTTTGGAAACAAGTGGTGATAATCAACGTTTGTTCTCAATGGGGTCATTTACACCGAGAGCTAATCCAACACCACCAGCTCTGCCGGCAGCAACTCCTGAAATCGGAACTACGTTGAAAGACGATAAAGGGTTGAAGACCGTTGATGCGAAGCCAATCACATTGATTGATACTGTTTCTTATAAGAATCTTAAACCTGGAACAGAATATACTGTATCTGGTCGTTTGATGGATAAAGAAACTGGTAAAGATCTCAACCCGGCTGTTACCGCAACAACTAAGTTTAAACCAACTTCTGCGAATGGAACTGTTGATATCAAGTTCACACTTGATGCATCTAAGCTTGGTGGTAAAAAAAGTTGTAGCTTTTGAAAAAGTATCTGAAGGTGGAACGGTTGTAGCTACTCACGAAGATATTAATGATGAAGGTCAAACTGTTCTTGTTAAGAAGCCAGTTCCGCCAGCTCCACCTGCGCCAAGTCCTGAAATTGGTACTACATTGAAAGACGACAAAGGTGCTAAAGAGGTTGAACCTAAACAAGTAACTCTTGTCGATACAGTTAAATATACTAATTTGATTGTTGGTAAAGAGTACGAAGTTTCAGGTCGTTTGATGGACAAAGAAACTGGAAAAGAACTTAGCCCTGCTGTTACAGCAACAACTAAGTTTAAAGCAACTCAAGCTAATGGCTCAATTGATATCAAGTTTACGCTTGATGCTTCTAAATTGGCTGGTAAGAAAGTTGTAGCTTTTGAAAAAGTTTCTGAAAGCGGTAAAGTAGTAGCTTCTCACGAAGACATTAACGATGAAGGTCAAACGGTTACTGTTAAGAAACCAACACCGCCGGCGCCAACTCCTAAGATTGGTACCACATTGAAAGATGACAAAGGTGCTAAAGAAGTTGAACCTAAACAAGTAACGCTTATTGATACTGTCAAAATATACTAATTTGATTGTTGGTAAGGAATACGAAGTTTCAGGTCGCTTGATGGATAAAGAAACTGGTAAGGAACTTAGTCCGGCTGTTACAGCGACAACTAAGTTTAAAGCAACTCAAGCGAATGGTTCAGTTGATATCAAGTTTACGCTTGATGCAACTCGATTGGCTGGTAAACGAGTTGTAGCCTTTGAGAAAGTTTCTGAAGGTGGCAAACTTGTTGCTTCTCACGAAGATATTAATGATCAAGATCAAACTGTTAAGGTGAAATCACCAAATCCTGAAATTGGTACTACGTTGAAAGATGATAAAGGTGCTAAAGAAGTTGAGCCTAAGCAAGTAACTCTTATTGATACGGTTAAATATACTAATTTGATTGTTGGTAAGGAATACGAAGTTTCAGGTCGCTTGATGGATAAAGAAACTGGTAAGGAACTTAGTCCTGCTGTTACAGCGACAACTAAGTTCAAAGCAACTCAATCTAACGGCACTGTTGACATTAAGTTCACGCTTGATGCTTCTCAATTAGCTGGTAAGAAAGTTGTAGCCTTTGAAAAAGTTTCTGAGGGCGGTAAGTTAGTGGCTTCTCACGAAGATATTAACGATGAAGGTCAAACGGTTAAGGTGAAATCTCCAAATCCATCTATTGGTACTACGTTGAAAGACGATCAAGGTGCTAAAGAGGTTGAACCTAAACAAGTAACTCTTATCGATACGGTTAAATATACTAATTTGATTGTTGGTAAGGAATACGAAGTTTCAGGTCGTTTGATGGATAAAGAAACTGGAAAAAGAACTTGAACCTGCTGTGACTGGATCAACTAAGTTTACTGCAACTCAATCGGATGGTTCAATTGACATTACGTTCACGTTTGACGCATCTCGATTAGCTGGTAAACGAGTTGTTGCCTTTGAAAAAGTTTCTGAAGGTGGCAAACTTGTAGCTTCTCACGAGGACATCAACGATGAAGATCAAACTGTTAAAGTGAAAGCTCCAAACCCATCTATTGGTACCACTCTTACTGATGATAAGGGTGCTAAAGAAGTTGAACCTGTACAAGTGATTCTTGTTGATAAGGTTGCTTATACAAATCTTACAGTTGGTAAAGAATACACTGTTACTGGACGTCTTATGGACAAGGAAACAGGTAAAGAACTTGAACCGGCTGTAACGGGATCAACTAAATTCACGCCAACTGAATCAAATGGTATTGTTGATGTGACATTTACGCTTGATGCATCTAAACTTGCTGGTAAGAAAGTTGTTGCTTTTGAAAAAGTATCTGAAGGTGAAAAAAAGAAGTTGCGGTTCACGAAGATATCAACGACGAAGGTCAAACGATCGTTGTGAAAACGCCAAATCCATCTATTGGAACTACTTTGAAAGATGAACAAGGTGCCAAAGAAGTTGAACCTAAACAAGTAACGCTTATTGATACGGTTAAATACACTAATTTGACTGTTGGTAAAGAATACGAAGTTACTGGTCGCTTGATGGACAAAGAAACTGGTAAAGAACTTGAACCGGCTGTGACTGGATCAACTAAGTTTACACCGACTGAACCAAGTGGTACAGTTGATGTTAAGTTTACGTTTGATGCGTCTAAACTTGCTGGTAAACGTGTAGTTGCCTTTGAAAAAGTTTCTGATGGTGAACGAGAAGTTGCAGTTCACGAAGATATCAACGATGAAGATCAAACAGTTACTATTAAGAAATTGAATCCAGAAATTGGAACGACATTGATTAATAAAAGCAACTGGTGATCATAAAGCGTCTCCTGATAAAGAAGTAACGCTTGTTGATACTGTGAAATACAAGAACTTTGAAGTTGGTAAAGAATACGAAGTTACTGGTCGTCTTATGGATAAGGCTACTGGTAAAGAATTTGAACCTGCTGTTAAAGCAACAGCTAAATTCAAACCAACTGCAACTGAGGGTACTGTTGATGTAACGTTCACGTTTGATGCTTCAGCTCTTGCAGGTCGTTCAGTGGTAGCGTTTGAGGTTGTTACGCTTGATGGTCAAGTTGTTGCAACTCACGAAGATATCAACGACGAAGGTCAAACTGTTGAGTTTACGACTCCAGAAACACCTAAACCAAGCGAACCAAAACCAAAAGAAACACCTAAGACTAAAGTCACACCTAAGACTGGTGTTAAAGGTATGAATTATGGTTTAGTTGGTGCGGTTGGTACGGCTCTTGTAGCTTTAGCTGTAATCAGCTATATCGTATATCGTAAAAAATCTCATGAATAATGAGTGAAGAAGAAACGGACTCGCCGCCGTTTCTTTTTTTATCCTTTTGTTTTGCAATGTAAGACAATGTGTGTTATAATTATTTTATTAATTAATTTAAGGAGGGGCTCGTGTGTCTCTATTTAAAAAAAGAAACAAGTTATTTAAGTTTCAAGCAATTTGAGAAAGCGTGGCGTCGGTTAGATAAACCAGGCGCTTTAACAGATTGGTCTGAAGTAATACAATATGCAACAGATAATCAGAATGATTATAGTCAAGCAGTGTCAGATGACGTTATTCACAATTTTACGTATTGGACTTACGCTTATGATAAAATGACGAATGAATTGATTTTGAAGACTCTTGCGGGTGTTGCAACTATTGCGGAACGAGTTTATGATTTAGTTCCACGTATGGTTCAATTGTATGCTGCTTATTCTTTAGTTAAAGGTCGAGTGATTGAGCAAAAGACTGGGGAAGGAAAAAAACATTAGTAGCGTCAATGGGTGCTGTTGTATTAGCAATTTTAGGTCGGAAGGTTATTGTTGTTACAACAAATGATTATTTGGCTTACCGTGACCGGTCTTTTACAAAAAAACTTGCAGGTCAATTTTCGTTGAAAGTTGATAGTGTATTAACAACGGATGATTTTTGATCAAAAAAACGTGAGGCTTATAGCGCGCCTATTTGTTATGCGACGCATCAAGTATTTGGTTTTGATTATTTGCACGACCAACTGGCAATTAACAAAGATATGATTCTTCAAAAAGATCGAGATGCGGTTATTGTCGATGAAGCGGATATGGTTTTTAATTGATGATGCTCAAACGCCATTGATTATATCTGGAGCAACAAATGAACGTGATGCTTGGATGAATGACTTCCGAATGAAAGCAAATTCGATTGTTAAATCATTAACGGCGGATGATGTTGATTTGGATGAAAAGTTTAGTAGTGTTCAATTATCTAAACAAGGTCTTTCTAAAGTTCAAGAAGCTTTTAGGTGTAACGGATTTGTTTGATAAACAATATATGAAAGAGCAACATTTGTTACATAATGCACTTCAAGCACATTATATTCAGTTGGAAAATCGTAATTATGTTGTTCGTGAGGATAAAATCGAATTAGTCGATGACTCAACGGGTCGTATTTTAGAAGGACGTCGTTTGTCAGAAGGGTTGCATGAGGCTCTTGAGGCTAAACATGGTTTGCCTATTCAAGCGGATATGTCTACGTATCGACAGGTTACGTATCAAGAATTGTTTAAGAAAGTAAAAACATTTAGCGGGGCTTACGGGTACGGCTCGTCCAGAAGATGATGAGTTTTATCAAGTTTATGGTCTTGAAATTACATCGGTTCCGACATATAAACCTGTTATTCGAGATGATAAACCAGATATGCTATTTCCGACGAAAGATGCTAAGTGGCGTGGTGTTGCAAAAGCAGTTCGTAAATATCATGACAATGATCAGCCTGTTTTGATTGGTACGATTTCGATTGAAGATAGTGAAGCGATTAGTAAAGTGTTATCTGAAGAGGGTCTTTCGCATAATGTATTGAACGCATTGAACCCTGAAGTTGAAGCTTTGATTATTTCGCATGGTGGTGAACATAACGCGATTACGGTTGCGACGAATATGGCCGGTCGTGGGGTTGATATTAAATTAGATGAGATTGCTAAGAAATCTGGCGGATTAGTTGTTATTGGTTGTGATCATAACCGTTCACCGCGTATTGACAATCAGTTGCGAGGACGTAGTGGCCGTCAAGGAGATCCGGGTGTTAGTCAGTTTTATATTTCGTTAGAGGATGACTTTATGCGTCAATTTATGACAGATACGAATAAGGCTATTTTATCAAAAGCATTGTCTAATGATGGTGTTTTGCTTACTGGTATGCAACGGTCTATTCAAAAGCAAATCAATCGAATGCAATTAGAAGCGTCAGCGATGGATTCTGGTTCACGCACACAAACGGCTCGATTCGCACAAGCGTTTTCGACAATTAGTGATGAATTGAATAATGCACGATTTAAAGCGGTAACCGGCCCAATCACTCGTTCTTGGCGTCTTGCTAAAAAATGGGGACCTGTTGAGGAGCTTCAGAAACAATTTAATGATGATACTGCGTGGGCTGATAATACAAATAAACGTGAGTTTTTAGTTTCGTCTGTGTTGTATGCGTTTGATGTCGCATATCGTGATATGTTAGAACAACTTGATTATTATCGTACAAGTGTTTCAATGTTGAGTTATGGTGGCGATGATGTTTTCTATCGTTATACACAATTACTTCGAGAAGATGTAATTCCTCGTTTTAATAGAATTGCGTATGAGGAATTAAGTAACTTAATTCAGAATCAACGATTTACATCGGATGCGGTGCTTCGTCGATTTGAAGCAATGACCCCTGAACGTCAAAGTGAAAAACAGTGAGGCAATTGATTTCTTGAAACGTCAGGTTGAAGCGCAAGTGTCAGGTCAAATGGAATCTGTTACGGAGCAAGAATTCTTAAATGAAGTTGCAAATGTTATTGAATTACGAGATGCGCCAAACCGAAAAGCTCGTCGTGATTTGAAAAAGAAGAAAAAAGGGGGACGCCGTAAATGAGCAAACCCTTAAATGACGCAACAATTACGATTCGAATTCCGAGTGAATTGAAGCGTCAATTGATTGAATTACAAACAGAATTAGATGAAAGTGCGCCGGGATATGCGGCGGTTAGTCTGTCCTCATTGGTTGTTTCGATGATTGAGGATGGTCTAGCAAAAACGAGGTAAGAAATGACTAAGTTAAAAGCAGTTATGAAACCGTTACTGATCACGTTGTTACTCGTAATGGTTTTCCGATTAGGTAGTTATACGCCGTTATTCGGGTTCGATGGACGTTTGATTGCACGTCTAAATCAAAATGAGTCGTGGGGTCTCTTGGGGCTCACTAACAACGGTGCAATGTTTACGTATTTTTGCATTAGGAATTGCGCCATTTGTGAACGCATCGATTCTTGTGCAGTTTTTTTGCAATTAATTCCTCCATTTAATACATGGAAAGACCAAGATAAGATCGGTCGTACGAAACAGCTCCGCCTGACACGCGAATTAGCACTTGCATTTGGTGCGATTCAGATTTATCGCATGTTCCAACAAGTCAAGAATATCCGTATTAGTGATGTGAATGGAACTACGATTTTAGGTGATTTGACAGTAACACGTATGTTGGTGTTTGGAACAGTATTACTTGCAGGTACATTTTTCGTATCATACTTGAGCGATATTATTACACGACGCGGTATTGCGAATGGCTCGAGTGTCATCATTGCGGCAGGAATTCTGTCTGGAATTTCTCAAACGGCAAGTGCTTGGAAAACTCTATCGAGTACTAATCAGTTGATTCTTGCAAGTGTGTTTTTGGTATCAGCGTTGTTGATTATTGTTTTACACACGATAGTTGTTAAGATTCCACTTTTGTCACAACGTATGACAGATGAGCGTGGCCATATTCTTCCTTTGCGACTCAATGCGGCAGGAATGCTTCCAATTTTGTTTGCTAGTGTTCTGATGAATGCTCCACGATTTTTAAGCACGTGGATTTTGGCATTGAAAAACGAGCACGTACTTGTGTGGACGAATCTCACTAGTTATCGTTCGATTGCCGTATACGCGATTGTGATTCTTGTGTGTGCGATAGCATATAACACGGTACAGGTGCGTCCGACAGATTTAGCGCAACATTTAGCTCGTAGCGGGCAATATGTTGAAGGTATCGCTTTAACGGAGACGGAAACCTTTATTACGAAACTTCTTCGTAAGATGGGTCTTGTGTCGGGTGTCTTTGTAGCACTTCTTGCAATTGCACCACTTATTGTTCTTCGATTGTTGCAAGTTGATAGTCATTTGCTCGCAATGCTTGGGTCTTCGCTTATTATTGTTATTACAACGATAGCGGATAGCGTTGAACGGGTGTATCAATTGCGATATGAAGCGAAGTAGAAAGGGCTTATATGCGATATTTATTTAAACATTTGGGTGTGAAGACACCTTATCAAAAACTGTCGAGGATTCGGTACATGAAATATGTGCTAGTGATTCTCACAAGTGTTGCTATCGCGGGATTGTTCGTATTCGCAAGCGATGCTCTAGGGCGATTCTTAACTTTGAACGGTACAACGGCTATTCAGTTACGTCTGGGTGGATTGCACAATACCATTTACCGGATTCTTGGTGGAATTGCTGTTTTAGCTTCAATCGGACTAGTATTATTGTCTTATAAGTTACCGCTTGCTGAGCCTCGTATGATTGGTACTCGACTTGAAGTTTACCGACCTGAAGTAAGACGCATTGTGCGGATGGTTGGAATATTAGGCTGTACCGTATTTCTGTTACTAATTTCGCTAGGGATGTTATATTAGTGTGAATAAAGGGTACTCGTTGGAGTGCCCTATTTGTTTATTTTTGTCATTTATGTTATAATAAATCGTATTAATTTTTTTTGAAAGGAATTTGCGTTTGACAACAATTGTAACGGTTCATCATCATCTTACGTTTGGTCGTGCGGGATTTGAAAGTAGTCAACAAACACGTATGAATCTAGCTAGAATGAATGGTTTTGATTATGTGCATTTGATTACGAGTCCTCAGTTAGTCGGATATGAAGAGTGCTTCAGGTCCATCGGTTTTGATTATGGTTCGATTTATGCTTTAGATGAAGTATTTATGGGTGTGAATGCGACAAAAATTGATAAGTGGCATTATCAATATGTTCGAGATGGTTCTCTTGTGGGTGAAGCTCGATACGATAAGGATTGTACTGTGTCACCTGTACCGATGTGGATTTACACGAAAGATAATCTTGTGTTTACAGAAGAATCATTAGTCGTTTGGTATTTGTCGGAACATATCAAAGATGCTGTTATCTTTAGAGATGAAAGTCGGATTCCAATGCCTAAGTTAGTACGTTTTACGAAGATGTTCAATTTACCTTATTATGAGGTAATTCATCATAATGTTCTTGGGGGTGGTTTTTTGCCTGGGTTATCGAAAAAGATTTCGTATTTAGTAGCAAATGAGCGATTGGCTCAAGAGTTAGCGGATATGGGATATCGTTCGCAATTTTTGCCACCAATGTGTGCGGGAAAAAAAGATATAGTGATTCGTACCGTAACACCTGTACAGAGGTATGTATGGTCAGCTCATATGGGTGACTATAAAAATTTCGCACAGGCTTTACGTGTGATGAGTCGGTTGATTGATACCTCTATCATGCTTGATGTGTACGGTGGCACACAAGAAGATTTTGATAAGCATTGCGCCGTTATCGGTGGATGTCCGTCGAATGTAACTTATCGGGGATTAGTTGTGCGTGTTCCTTACGAGGAATATGATGGTTTTCTATCGACATCTCGCCACGAGTTGTTCTCGAACGCATGTGTTGAAGCGATGGCTTCCGGATTGAAGTGTGTCGTGTCGGATATCAAGTATCCGTTTAAGGATTACGCCACCGAATCTCGCGGAGAAGTTTCTCTTGCGTGCACTGATGATGAGTTCGTTACGTGCTTGCGCGAGTTACAAGACAGTGTGTTTCATACTGTTTATCAAAATGAATTAGTAAGAAAAATATACATATGAGCGATGGGCGTCTCGTTTTTCGCGCATGTGTGTTATTAAGAAAGGGTTTTAATAGAATGTTTAAATCGGATAAAAAAGAAGTGTTTTCGTTTCGGAAGTATAAAGGTTATGGTCTTGCGAGTGCTGTTATAGCTGCGTTCTTTTTCGCATCGTCTGTGTCAGCTGATGTTGTGAATAATGGAGATGGTACGACTACGCTTTCGAATGATAAAGCGTCTGTTGTGGTTGATACGTCGAAGTTTAAAGAAGATAATGAAAAAACGGCGACAGAGTTGTTCAATGAAGGTTCTTATGAAGCTGAGACTGTTACGACGGGTAAAGAGTCAGTTGCCGTAGAATCTAAAACGACTGTTAAGTATCAAACTGAGGACGGCGAGCAACTTGATGAAGACGTTGTTAAAACGACTTCTGAGACAAAAGAACTCGACTATAAAGTGACCGGTAAATCTGGTAAAGAATATACTGGTGACAATTCTGCTACATCTACAGTTAATGCTGATCTTGAAAAGAAAGACCTCATTGAAAAAGATGGTGAACGATACAAATATGTTCGTACGGAAACTACGCAAGGTGAAGAATCAGTATTAACAAATACGACATTTAATGATGTTGAAACGAAATCTTCAGTAGAAGGTATGTATAATAATGATGGTTCTATTAAGTACGATAAAATTGAGAATGGAACTCGTGTTTGGGTGCTTGAAGAGCTTGAAGATGGATCTTACGGTAAGTACGCACTTATCGAAAACGCTCAGAATTTGAACGATGATCAGATTCGTGAAGTTGCAAAAACGGCTACTTCTAAGTTTTCTAAAGCTGAGGTCGATGCTAAGGGTGGTTTCAAACCGACTGATTCAGTAGTTGTATATGAAACAAATACTTATGCTGCTCGTAAGCAGACTTCGACTCAGTACGGTAAAGATTTTTATTATGAGTTAACAGCGAATAGTTCTAAGTTTTATAAGTCTTATATTGATGAAATTTACAACGTTGGTTTAGATGGATTAGAAAAACAGGGTGAAAAATACTATTATAAAGGAAAAAGAAGTTGTAACTCTTGAAGATTTTAAGACAATCACTCGGCGGCGAGAAGATGCTCGCGATCTTTATCCAACAGATGAGTCTAATAAGCACTACCTTGAGTCATTCGGAACTTACGTTGTTGCAACTACTTATTATGACGTTCTAAGTGATTTCCTCATTGCTCATCCCGAGTCGCCTATTTTTGCGGGAAACTATGATAAAGTATTTTGGGGTGGTGATGAAGCATACTATTTCAAAGTAGCTTTTCGCTGCGCGTTTAATGAATGATGCGTTTAAATCTAAATATGGTTTAAATATCGATACGCCTAATTTTTTTCAAACAAACCGATTGATTCAAAAAGCGGAGAGTGATCGTCCCATAGAGAAAGTAACTTATTCTTTTGTCAGAACTGATTTAAAAGGTGATGCTGATTCTTTTGCGTCGTCTTTATATAATGATGATGACGACTTGTGGAAACATGAAATTGGTTTGTCGTATTCGTCAGAAAATGTTGAACGAGTTAGGAAATGGGTTAAAGGTCTTGATTCGATGCTAGGCGACGTTGGAACAGATCCATTTAGTGATAAACCAACCTCAGAAATTACGAAACAAGAATATATTGATGTTGTTTTCAACAAAGTTTATAATTTTTATCTCTCGACTTATAAAGATCAATTAACACCTGAACAAATCGAAGAGCTTCGTGCCAAGTTCGGAGATTCTGTTTTTAACATTGTGGGTGATCGTGTTGAATTTGATGATACACTTGAATCAGGTGCAGGCTATTTGTTGCAAGGTAATGGTTCACATGTTTTTCAGAAACTCACTCGGCGTTGTGACTGAAAAATACAGAAATTTTCACTTATCACGATGTCATTACACCTCTTCGAGCATATCGATTGAAAGCTGATGAGAATACAGTTCGTCACGTATATGAAAAGATTAAACGCGGTTCAGTTATCGCTACTCATAAAGATGTAGAAGGTAATGAGTTGATTCCTCAAGAATCAATCAAAACGAACGATTTCGACGGTGAAGAATACATGACATCTTCAAAAGAAATTCCGGCGAAAAATTGTTAAAGATGTGACACCAGAAGGATTCACTCGTACGACTACAACAACGTATCAGCTTGTTGAAAAATCCAGTTAATAAAGACGGTAATGTCATTGGTGGCGAAACAATTACAGTACCTTACGTTTATAGACCAATTGTTGACATTCGAATTAATGGTTCAGTCATTGCGACATATACTACTGAAGATGGCGAGAAATTGACTGACGATGTAAATGTTAAAACTGATGCTCCTGAAAGAGAGAGCTATACTACATCTTCTAAAGAATTTGATTCTAAAGTTGAAACGTCAGATGTGAACGGTTTAACTAAAACAGTTACTACTAGATATGAATTAGTAGAAATACCTGCTAATCAAAATGGTAATGTAGTTGGTAATCAAACGATTACGGTTCCGTATGTTTACCGTAAAGTTGTAACTGTTGATATTAAGGGTTCTGTAATTGCTACTTATAAAGATGAAGAAGGAAATATTCTTGCTTCTGAAGAAAAAGTCATCACGAATCAAAATGCAGGAACTTACTCATGCAGCTGCCGCTAAAACAAATTCAGGCTTCAGCGTCAAGTAACGTTACTGAGAATGGTCGAGAAGTTACGTTAATCACGTACGAATTGATTAAGACTCCGGATAATGAAACTGGTGAAGTTGTTGGTGGTGAAACATTGGTTGTACCTTATGTTTACCGTAAAGTTGTAACAAATAAATTAGTTCCAAAACAATCCTCCAGTTGTAGAAGAAGAAACGTTAAAAGTAACACGGTTCCATACTGATACTGGTGAAGAATTGCAATCTGATGTTGTAGGTTTCGAAGATGCGCCTTCAATCATTGGTGATTACCAATTTACAGGTACAACTGAAACAAACGACGCTGGAGACGTTCAGACTCATATCTACACTAAGATTGTGACCGAGATTCCAGATGAAGCACCATCTGTAGATGTGCCTGTGTTGAAGGTAACTCGCTATCAAACTGAAGATGGAACCGATATTAAAGATTCTGAAGAAGGTTTCATAGACGCACTGAATACGATTAGTAATTATCAATTTACAGGTGTGACAAATATGAATGATGGAAATGATGTTCAAACACACATTTATAAATTGATTGAAACTAAAGTACCGGGTGATGCACCTCAAGTTGATATTCCTGAATTGAAAGTAACTCGTTATCAAACTGATGATGGTGTTGATATTAAAGATTCTGAGCAAGGTTTTGTAGACGCACCGAATACAATTGGTAAGTATCAATTTACGGGTGTGACTGAAACAAATGAAGCAGTCGATGTGCAAACGCATATCTATACTAAGATTGTTACAGATGTACCGAGTGAAGCACCTCAAGTTGATATTCCTGAGTTTCGATTGACACGACACGTGGATGAAAAAGGTAAGGAATTGGCGCCGATTGAAGAAGGTTCAAATGGACCTCGTAAGACGATTGGTGATTATGAATATACTGGACGTACGGATGTTGACGATGGTGTGACAACTCACGTATACACACCAATTCGCTATGAAGTTCCGGGAGGTGCACCTCAGTATGATATTCCTGAGTTGAGAGTAACACGTCATGTGGATGAAAAAGATAAAGAATTGATTGAAACCGAGAAAGGCGAACAGCCTTCTCGTAAAACGATTGGTGACCATGAATATACGGGTCGTACTACTGAAAAAGATGGTGTTACGACACATGTATATAAACCAATTACACATGAGATTCCGGGCGATGCTCCAATTGTAGATATTCCTGAGTTGAAAGTGACTCGTTATGTTAATGAAAACGGTGAAGAGATTAAAGAATCTGAAGCTGGATTTATTGACGCACCTACAATAATTGGTGAGTACGAATTTACTGGTCAGACTGAATTTAATGATGGTAAAGATGTTCAAACGCATATTTATAGACTTATTACAAAAACCAGTGACTCCGGACATACCTGAGTCTAAGAAACCAGAAATTCCTCGTACACCGGAACCCAATAAACCAGAAGTTCCACGTACATCAGAACCCTAAGAAACCTGAAACTCCACGACCAGAAGCTCCGAAACCAATTGAGACTCCTAAATCTAATGATCCGCAGACAATTGTTGTGAAATCATCAGAACAATCTCGATTTGTTACGAATGAGTTACCTAAGACGGGTGAAACGGAAAGCAAATTAGCGCTTGTCGGTATATCATTGTTGACGGTACTTGGTTTTATTGGATTTGTCAATCGTAAGCGTGAAAAATTAAAAAAAGGCACTCAATCGAGTGCTTTTTTTGTTGTTTGATTAATATCTCGAGATATGTTAAAATGGAAATAGTTAATAGAAAGAAAAATAGTCATATGAAATCGAAAAAGATATCAATATTGATGCTTGGGTTGTTGATAAGTCCAATGCTTCTTCAAAGTGTATCGTCTGTGAAGGCAGATGAGCAATCTGTGGTTTCTAGTAAGCAAGAGACTGTTGTATCAAACTTATCTGAGGATGGAGAATATTTCGGGCCAACGCCGGCACGGGAGAAAAACATCGAAAAAAATATTTTAGATGATCTTCCAAAAAGATAATCCGTTTAAATATATTCATGGCGACGGTTCGGATTTGAGAGCTATGGCTCCCGATGCATATGGTCGTGCGGCTACTGTACAATTGTATATGAAACATGCTAACGGGTCGTATACTGTTGGGACGGGTGCTTTTGTGGGAAATCGTACAATTTTAACCGTTGCTCATAATTTTTTTGAAACCAAATTTGGATAATACGACGAATGATATTACAGATATTTGGTTTGTGGTTGGTTCAAACACACCGCTCCAGGTTAGCGGATTTGGTCAGAGTTCTATGGTCAGACCAACGAGTGGTACGATGTATCATGTTGACAAGAGTCAATTGAGATTTTTTTCAATCAACAAAAATTATTCAAGCAATTCATCCAAACGCAAAAGACAAGGTTTTGTGGGAGAATGATATGGCTGTGATTCAAATTAAGGATCCGTTTCCGATTTTAGCTAAGAAACAAGGTCTGAAAAAAATGATGAAGTAATTCGGATTGCACCACTTGATGAATTGTTACAATTCAATAAAGCTCCATTGAATACGCAGAATGTGGTAATTAATGGATATCCAGGTAGTGCGCGTCCGGGTACAAAAGGATTTGAATCTTTGGCAAAAGCTATTGTTGCGGGTGTTCAGTATCGAGCCGCGTCTGTTATTTCTAATAAGGTGCCGTATACAACAAAAAGGAGCCGATCTTGATTCTGGAGCGATTTTTGAATTTAAAAAAATACAGCTGTTGGTGGTATGAGTGGATCGGCTGTCTTGAATGAAAAAAGGAAATCTTGTCGGTACTTATCATTTTTTTCTGCTCCCGGGTCTCCGGTTGATGGCTCTGCGGGTGGTGTTCTATTTTCAAAAGCTCATCATACTTGGTTGACAAATCTTGTAAAAGAGAATACCGCTATTGGTTGGTATGATTTAGACGGTACACGATATTATCTTGGTGATGATGGTAATATTGTTAAGAATAAGACTCTTGTGATAGATGGTCATCTATGGAGTTTTGACGGAAACGGTCGACCCTACAGATAAAGGTGAATACTTTGAAACAAAAAGTATTTGTCAAACGTGTTGATGAATCCGGTAAAGAAATCGAAGCTCGTCAAGAAGTTGGTAAAGCGACAACTTTAGAAGATTTCAAATGGGATGGTGCGATCAAGTATGCTGAGCGAGATGCATTGTTTAAAGAAGCGTGGTTGTTAAAAACAACAAATGGGTTGACGAATCAAAAGGTTACGGTTAAAGCTGAAAAAGGAAAATCTGAGGTTGAAATCGTTGAAATTTATCAATCGCAATGGAAACCCCTTAATCGTATATCTTTGACAAAAAAACTATTGAAGAAGTAAAAGCACATGCTAAGGATCGTGAAAGTAAACTTCCGACGAAAGGTTTTGAAGCGTATGCTTCTGCTGAATTGGCAGGTAAATTGAATACCGCTCAGGTTAATTATAATAAAGCATTGATTGATGCTGAAAATTTGGTAAAAGCGACAAATGATGAAGATCGTAATGCGAAACGAACTCAGAAAGTAATTGATGATGCAGAAAAAGTATTACGTGAGAGTGATACTGTATTTGAGCCTCTTATTAAGGAATATGCAAAAGTAAAAAGTGATGAGCGTGTTTCAGCTAGTACCGTTTTAAATAATGCGGTTCAATATTTAAAAGAACATAATGCTGAAGATACGAAATCTGTAAAAGCGGATACGGTGAAACAATATACTGATGCAAAAACGGCTCTTCAAAAAAAGCGATTGATGCTCAAACTCAATTTTTAACTTCTAATAAATCAAATAATTTGTTTAAGAGTGTTGATTTGAAGAATGGAACGGATGCAATTAAAAAAAGCGCAAGCCGATTTAGAAGCATCTGTTGCGAAGATTGCAAGTGAAAATTCATCAAAATCTACTGAAACGAAGCTATCTGTTCCGGTGACGCCTGAGAAGCCGGGTGCGACAAAACCATCTGAACCTATTTCTGAGGAGTTGGTTGAGCCGATTATACCAACAATTCCATCTAAACCGGTTAAGACGAAACCATCTGCACCTGTAGATCCGGAAGAACTACCGAAGCCAATTATTCCTACGATTCCGTCTAAGCCCGTTGAAACGAAGCCAACTGAACCAACAACGCCATCGAAGCCTGTTGAGACGAAACCGTCAACGCCTGTGACGACAGGGGAGCCAAAACAGCCTGAGCAACCACTCACGCCTGTAACGCCAACGAAACCCGTTGAAACTAAACCCTCTGAACCAACAACGCCATCGAAACCTGTTGAGACGAAACCTTCTCAACTGCTTACTACAGAAGAGCCAACGAAACCGGTTGAAACGAAGCCTTCAGAGCCTGTAAAACCAGTAGAAACGAAGTCATCTGATCCGAAAGATTCAGTGAAACCAACGGAAACGAAACCAAAAAGAACTACCTAAGACTAGTGAATACGCGAAACAACGTAATACTATAATTATAGCGTTATTATCTCTTGTAGGGTTCGGTAGCGTAATTTCTTATATGAAACTTCGTAAACGTGATTAGTAAAAGAAGTACTCGATTGAGTACTTCTTTTAATTTGCTCGTAAAAGTGTTTCTGAGGCGTTTTGATAATGAGACGGTTAATTATATTTGGAGTGGTTTAAAAATGTGAATATGGACGCGAGAGATGTCTTAAAATGAATTCTGTGAGTTGTGGTTACAATAGACAATCGATATAATGTCTGTTATAAGCTCAATTCGTCAGATGGTTCTTTTGTGATAGTTTTTTCGGGTTGGCGTTGCGGTAATTCTACGATTGTGATATTTGTGTTATCGAGAATATGTTTTTTAATGCGATTCCAGTCACCGCCAGCTAGACCACAACCAATTTTAGCGGGGACGTATGCTGGTTGATTGTCTTGTTTTGCTCGTTGATCGAAACGAGTTAGTGCGTCAATTAGTTTTTTTCTTCGTCGGTGTAAACTTTTTTTGGTTTTTTTGCGCTGTTACCGTAGTAGAGCTGTGTGTAAGCGTTGAAGATTTTTTTAGGTTTGGGTTTGATTCTAAACTTACTGGTTGAATTTTACCGAGTCTGTCTAGCGGATTTGGATATTTGGTTGCAAATTCGTGGTAGGCTTCTTTGACGCGTGGATATTTTTGAGTAGAGTGCTTTTAGCGACACCGGCGCCCATGACGTTTTGACAGTTAACTTGATGCATGATGTAGCCGTTGTTAATAGCGGTGAGGTCGCCTTCAATTTGACGAGATTGTTTTTTTCTTTTTCAAGAATTAAATCACGAACTTGCATGAGACATTTTCCTGTGATATTTTTGGCCATTCCCATTTTTTTGCCGATGCCATATTTGTTGTCGTATGGATTGGCTTCTTCGAGAGTGGCGTTTTTTTGGTTTCTAATAGTTGTTTTTTTAAGAGTTAGATTTTGAGTGAATTTTAAGTACATGCCGTTTGCAATATGTTTTGGAGCAACAGATTCCCATTGTTCGGGGTTGAAGTTTTTTTACGGTACGACCGATGTGTTTGACTTCTAACGGATCGGTTGCATTGAGAATTGCTTGTTGAGCTTCTTTGTCGTTAAATAGAAGTGCTTTTTGATAGTGGAAGTAGTGTTCAACCGTAGGGAATGTTGTTAGTTGATCTTTAATTTTTAACGTGGAACGGTGCTTTGTAAAAGTTTGAGAATGATTGATATTCGTTTTTGAGCCCGCTGTAAAATTTAATAGTTGTCATATTAATTATTTCTTTATAATTGTTTTCTTAATTATAATGGTTTTTTTATGTTATATTTCAAGGAAAAACAGAAGCGAATGCTTCTGTTTATAGTTTGTTAAAACGTTTGTGGCCTGTTGATTGGAGTGTTGTCTCCAGATTAGCCATTGTGATATTTTGATTACGAACGAAGTTTGCGAATTCTTTGTCACAATCTTCTAAGTTGACTGTCACACCGTCATCTTCTACGTGTTGCAGAATAAATGCCGCATATAGATCTCGTTGTACGAGTTCTTCGTCAATTGTCTTAGTGCGAGTACTTAAACTTAATTTATTGTATTGACCGCTAACATGGTCTAATTGTGATGCTTTGATTTTGTGGGTATTCGCAATAATAAAATCTTTATTTTGAAAGAGAGCTTTGTATCGAAGCATTTCAATCAACATCGCGGGGGCATGATTTAGAATGGTTTTTCCGAATCGTGCTTTACGTTTGAATCGACCTGTTTTTTCTGAAATCGCCGTTTCTTTTGCGCGTGCTTGCAAACCTTTAAAGGACATTTGCTCGACGACGAATCTATCACCCATTTGTACAATTTCATTTGCAAGTGTTTGATGGGATAGTTTTCTTTGAGCTGCGCGTTTACGTAAGATTTCTGAGATTTCTTGTTTTGTTTTGAGATACTCTTTTGAGTCATTCCAAGATTTACGCCCTGGTTTGATTGTGCCGTTTTTCATTGTAATTTTGTGGATTGTTAGCTCGTCGTTGTCTGTCCAGTTTTCGTTGCAAACGTCGCAAACGAGATGTTTCATGTGAAACATTCGCGGCGAGTTCGCGTAGTTCAGTTTGATAATACGAACTCGTGGCAACGGTTGATGTACCGATATCGATACCGACACTTGATTGTAGTGTTGATGCGTGTTTTTGTGGAGGTACACCATCAAAAAAATCATCTGTACATAATAGTGCCAACGTCCGTATTGGAATTTTCGAACGATGCGATTGAACTTGAATTCTCGTGAGAAGACTTCGCGTTCGTAATCGTCATTGTTATATTTGACGGGGCACTCGAACCATGCGCCTTTTGTGCCCATTTTGAGGATGCCGTTACGGATGGTGATGCCGGAATCGCTTTTTGGCTTCGAATGAGAGTAAGGGTTGATTTAGATTGATACGTTTCGCGCCTTTTGCGAATTTTTACTTTGGCGTATGCTTCCCATGCTCGAATGCCGAGTTTTTCCGGCGACGTCACTGGGGATGTATCTTGCATAGTTGCGTTGATTACGATAGTTGTTTGCGAATTTACTGAACGAGAAAGAACCGCGAAGGTCATATTTTTGATCGAGTTCTTTTAAAAATTGCGTTGCGTTCGGCGCCTTTCGGGAGATTATATGCTTTTTATAAGATGGATCTTTTTTTCTGATTTCGAACGCGTTTTAAAAATTTGACGTAACGTTTTTTTGATAGATGTCGTCTGCCATTCTAAATCGTTTTTTTCGAGTTGTTCGTGATGTGCACGAGTTGTGTTTTAGTTTAAGTGTGTAGACGAACATAGAGTTACGTCCTTTCTATTTCGTGTATTATTTTTTTGTAATTAAAAACGCTAATGCGTTTATATGGTTGTTCTTTTTAATATTATTGTTAAGTGATAGTCGAAAAAGTCAACCTTTTAGAACTATGCCAAATAGTATGATTCTAAAGTTTTAACTATTTTTTTACGCCTGCACCTTCGGAACCATGTCAAATAAGATGGTTCTAAAACCTCGGAGTAATTTAACATGATTAAAGCTTCAAATAACAGTTGTTGCTCAGAAGTTGACTACTACTACAACGGAGTTGATTTACGTAGCATTGCTTTTTTTGAGTCAAGAACATTATTTTTAGCTTTTTAGAATACAACCTGAGTATTCTCATGGTTTTCGTATTCCTTACGATGGTATCCAAATTGTACCCCGTGTTTTAACGTCTTTTCTTTGACAGGTTTTATGATTTAAATAATAAAAAAAAACAATCTGTGGCACTCCTGCGACCAATGTTATCATAGGGAAATGCATGTCTTTACCGAGTAGTGTTCAGAGGCTTCTTCGGGGGTCGGCACACAGACGACTCCACCAACAGGGCTCGAACCTGTGACATCATGATTAACAGTCATGCGCTCTACCAACTGAGCTATGGTGGAAAAATAATTATCTATACCATTTTCGAATCGAATTATGTCGAATAGGATAGTTCTAAAACTTTGAAAATTTTTAACAATAAGGCAAAATACTTTTGGGCCATGTCAAATAAGATAGTTCTAAAACCTCGGAGTAATCTGACAAGGTTAAAGCTTCAAATAACAGTTGTTGCTCAGAAGTTGACTACGACAACGAAGTTGATTTATGTAGCATTGCTTTTTTGAGTCAAGAACATTATTCTATCTTTTTAGAATACAACCTGAGCTATCTCATGGTTAACGCATTCCTTACGATGGTATCCAAATTGTACCCCGTGTTTTAACGTCTTTTCTTTGACAGGTTTTATTAATGCCGATTACTGGGTTTGAACCAGTGACCTACGCGTTACGAGTGCGTTGCTCTACCAACTGAGCTAAATCGGCTAGATTTGGATAACTCGGTAACACACAGGGAATTGAACCCTGATTTAGCATTAAGCGTAATCATTCTATTCGCGACTAGAGTAATTCGATAGCTTTTCAGCCGGACCGTGACCATGTGGCCTTGTCCTTCCAATATCAGCATTTCGGACAAGCAAGACGCTATCGCCTTTGATAGCGGAGCCCAACAGGGTCCGTAGATTATCCTGAAGGTAATGCTTGTTTTTCCCGATAGCCTATATGTCAACGGAGTTAAACAATGTGACGTGTCGGGATCGAACCGACTATCACCTGTTCCACAAACAGGCGGCGCACCGGGTTGCCTTACGTCACCATGATGATGTAGCTGACAAGAGCCACGTGGTCTCTCATCACTTACACCAGACGCATCCGCATCCAGACTACATCGCAACGACAGTTCTTCGCGACAGCGGCGATGGCGTGTCGTTGCCAAGTGCACTTGGGTGTTAATGTCTTTTCCTTGACAGCTTGTTTTCACAATATTTTTCAAAGTCAGCATTTAATTGTTCGATAAATGCTTCATCATTTGATTCTAGTTTTTGGATAAGTTCGTCCATACGTTGTACTAGTGTCATGTTCATCCCTCGATAGTTTTTTTCTAGTTGGAGAATAATTTCGACTGTTTGGTCAATGGCTTCTTGTGGTAGCCATTTGTCAAGGTCCAGGATTGATTCATCTAGGACTATTTCTTTTCATGGTTTTTTTCTTCAGCAATAGCTATTCTTCTTCGATAAGGTTCAGTTTGGACGTATCAATACCACGCTCTTCTAATTCGTGAAGCAGGTCATCCAATGGTATTTCATATGTTTCTTCCATAATATTCTCCTGGTTTGTTCGTGACCCGAATGGGTATTTATTAATTGATTTCTAAATCTTTGAGCTTAGATGATACAGACACCATGATATTGATACTAGTTTCCAAGTCATTAATCACATCTAACGTTAGAAATTCATATTCTTCTTTGAACACATTCGTGTAGAATTTTAAAACGTTTGGTTTAACGTCTGGTTGTTTTACCACATGTTGTTTTGCGTTGTTGAAGTAGTGAATAAGTTCGCTATCAGATAGTGTTTCCAATTGTTTTTCTAACTCATTCATGAATTGGTGCAAAGCTTGTTGATATTCATTTAATTGTTTATTCATGTTAACCTCGTTTAAGGAAGGTGAGGGGTTCGAACCCTCGCACGTGTTACCGCCTAACGATTTAGCAAACCGTCCTCTTCACCGCTTGAGTAACCTTCCAAAGTATCACGTGGCGAGCGTGATGATATGCAGGCACCACCTGCAAACTTTTTGTTACTAGTGCTGTTCCGAGCACGTTCATTCGTTTAGTTCGATTGCCAACCTTGGAACTAGGGTTGTAATTAATTATCGGACATGGTTAGTGTTAAACTATTTTTTTCTAATAGTTCTTCTTTGAGTTCTTCTTTGAGTTCTTCTTTGAGTTCTTCTTTGAGTTCTTCTTTGAGTTCTTCTTTGAGTTCTTCTTTGAGTCTTTTTTTATATTCAGAACGAACGGATTCGTCTTGTTCGTTTAAGTATTCGTTAAGGAATTCATCAAATGTTTGTTTCATAAGAGCACCTCGTTTTTTTATTTTTATAATTAGTGTTGATGTTTATTTGTATCGACGGTGATTGTTGAGATAAAAGATTTTTTTCAAAAATTAAAATTTGTTTCAAAAATCCTTGTCATTCTTAAACGGATTATTATCCAATAAAGAAAGTTGTTCAATATTTGAAGCTTGTGGTAATTCTATATTATTTTTCAATATAATCAGCTAGGTTGATTTCAAGCCAATCGTGTGCCATATTCATAGCATCGTTTAAATCTTTTCCTTGAGTTCCTGACAGTTCAGAAAAAAATCTGGAAAATAGACAAAATAATGAGCATCTACTCCATCTGAATCATCATAATAAAAACAAAGCAGGATAAGTCACTAACATTTTTTTCTACCTCCATTTAGGTTGTTTATGTTTAAAAATACATTATTGGGATAGCTAGATTCGAACTAACGCGTCAGGGAGTCAAAGTCCCTTGCCTTACCACTTGGCTATATCCCAAAAAAATACAACTCCGCTTCCGCAGTAAATGAAGCTGTCTGATTTAAACAGACGACGTCACTAGGACGGTCAGCTATCTTCTCGCGCTGACTTGTACCACATCGCTTGATGGATAGGAATAGTCACCCTGCCATAGCTCCATGTCGCTATAGAGTTGTAAATTTCCATTGACGGACTTGAACCGCCGACACACAGATTAATAATCTGATGCTCTACCAACTGAGCTAAATGGAAACGCCCGTTTTCTGAGGTGGGCGAAGCCTCTACTGTATCTTGCGCATAGATTTGGTAACGGGAGTTCTTTTTGGTGTCATTCTCCAAATGACGATGTTGTGATATAGCAGATGAGTATCGCGCTGTACTCATCTCTTGCCCCAGTCGCATCCGCAACCAGACTATATCGTTTTGTCTCTTACCTACAAACTGAGACGGGTTTATAGGCAATACCCGTGGTCTAAACAGGCTATGTGTTTTTCTTGGTTTTTGTCTTTTTCGATGTCAAGGGGCGGAAAAACGCATTACGATGCAAAACTTACGCCTTGGTTCGCCCGCAGTTTAAATGTGCACTTGTGCGGGATTTGACCGTCTGAGTTTTACGACATCATCGGGTTATTGGTCGTGATATGAAATGTACTTGTGACGATATTTGCACCTGCAAGCCTGCCATTGATTGAGGCGACTGTTCATTCATTTTTACTGGGTTTGGCGAGCACTTTTGGAACCGAGTCGATTTAACAAGGTTGGCGATGTAATATCCATTGTCGCTCGGAAGTTACTAAGAACGATGAAATCGTTTTTACATTACTTGTTCGAGTCAAGAATAGATACCTCACACCTTAGTGTACAATCAGAATACCTTCTGAATTAACGTACACTTAACGAGGTCTCCAAATGAACCCCGGAGCTTTTTATCGTCATACTCAAGACGTTAGTTGTAATGAATTAAATTTAAATATAATCTTTTTACCATGACTCGAGCAGGATTCGAACATGCGACCTACGGATTAAAAGTCCGCTACTCTACCAGCTGAGTTATCGAGTCTATACGAAGAGCCATGGGCTCTAAGAACTTTAGCAATCCTCTTTCAAGCATTGCACGCCGTTGTGGCTCTGATAAATAAACATCAAACGTCGTTAAATCAGCTAGAAACCGACTTTTGACGTAGGGTGTGAACCCTAAGGAGGATGTGGGATTCGAACCCACGCACGCTTTTACACGCCTAGCGGTTTTCAAGACCGCCCCCTTCAGCCAGACTTGGGTAATCCTCCATAAAATCAATCAAAATCAGTATTTAGCCTTGATAGCCTTGACAGTTGATTCTGCCAGATTCCGATGTCAATCTATAATTGCATCGTACTTAGGGTAATTCCTACAACCCCAACGCGACGGCATTGGTTTGGGCACAAGTCTGTTCACTCTGCGCTATGCTTTTAAGGTCGTTCACTAACGTGTTACTAAACTTTATATTTACATTTACTGTTTGGCGCTACTAAGACCATCGCTTTTGCTTTCTCTTCCTCACCGTTTTACGGGTGGTCGATTTGATTGATTTCTTTATCGTGTGTTTAGTACGTACAGCTGTACGTAATCGGGAAGACAGGATTCGAACCTGCGACCCCTTGGTCCCAAAACCAAGTACTCTACCAAACTGAGCTACTTCCCGTTCAGAAGGACCCGTTTGTCAAAGGTGGGTCTAACCTCTACCGTATTCTGCGCATAAATTCGGTAACGCGAGTTCTTTTGTGTCACTCTCGAAATGACGATGTTTACCACAAACATGAGAGATGCTTATGGTCACATGATTGTCCTACCCTAGTGTACACGGGTTTCGAGGCGGAACCTCATGCGGACATTTTTGTGACTCTAAATTGGAGCCACACAATCAACAGGCTTTCGCGACTGCCTTCTCTTACGCTACTATTTACGGGTTTTAGGGCGGTACCCGTACCTGTTACAGAGGACAAGCCTCTTCCAAAAATTTAGGTGCTATTCGCAGACTGCCGTGGTATAACGTCTGCCGTCAACGGCCGCTAATATTTGCACCTACTGACTATTGCAAGTGCAAGTCAACCGGGGACAGAGCCCCTCTGAAACCGTGGATGCTTCGGGCACTTGCCCTACTTCACATCCATTCGATCCGCACATGTCGTTAATATGGCGGTGAAGACCTTTACGGTCGATTACATCTGGGGTATATTCCCGCAGAAGCAGTGAATACTTCGGGCACTTGCCGTACTTCGTATTCACATGAACCGTGCATGTCGTTACTATGCCGGCGATTGCAGAGGCGGGATTCGAACCCGCGACCTCTAGGTTATGAGCCTAGCGAGCTACCACTGCTACTACCCTGCGATAATTAGAACCATGCTTAATAGAATGGTTCGAAACTAATGTTTAACTAGGCTGTCTATTTATTTATAGCCATGGACATTGTAGGACTCGAACCTACGACCGCTCGGTTATGAGCCGAGAGCTCTAACCAACTGAGCTAAACGTCCTTAAGACAAACCCTATCAGAATCGAACTGATGATTGCAGTTTTGGAGACTGCCGTGATGCCACTTCACTAAAGGCTTATAAATAATGCGCAGAGAGGGACTTGAACCCACATGAACGATACCGTTCGCACGGGCTTAAACCGTGTGCGTCTGCCAATTTCGCCATCCGCGCGTTTATGGAAGCAGGTGGATTCGAACCACCGAACCTGAAGGAACGGATTTACAGTCCGTCGCAGTTGGCCGCTTTGCTATGCTTCCTTGTTTTAACAATGCGTGACACCCTTTTCAAGTAGTGCTTGTAGCTTCCTTGAGCGGGGATACACGCATTGCCATATACACCGTATGAGAATCGAACTCATGTTGCAGGCGTGAAAAGCCTGTGTCCTAACCACTAGACGAACGATGCTTGAAGTGGGCGGATTAGGAGAACCGCCCAAGGAGGTCACATCATGGCAAATGTGTTCAAGTGGCTTTGAGTTTCCACTTGAACGGTCCCGACGGGAATCGAACCCGCGATCTTCGCCGTGACAGGGCGACGTGATAACCGCTACACTACGGGACCAGTCAAATCAACGTGAGTGAGAGTTGATTTAACAAAAAAATACAGGTGATCGTCGCCCTTTTTTTGCGATGAACAATTTTTTTATTCAAAGGACGACAAAGCTTTCAAAAACGAAAAAGCAGACGTGCTTTTCGATGTTTTTCCAATTATAGCATAGGTTTCAGATTAACGCAATAGGTTTTTTTAATCTTTTTAAAAAATGTAAGACAAAGTTGCACGCCAATGATAAATGTAATTAAAAAAATGAGATGAGAAACACATAGAGAGCTAAGGGCATAGAGAGAACTGCGCCTAAAATCATAAAAGATAGAACCAATGATAGCCATTGTGCCAAGTAATGATAGAGCGCAGGAGACGATAATGATTGATTTGTTTGTCATGGGTTTCCTTTCTAATTTTTGTTTCACGTGAAACTTTTTATTGTTTTGTTGAGAGACCATGGTAGACAACGTCTTTACGTTCGATAACGATTTCTACGTCGTGGTCTTTCAACGAATTGATAAGTTTTTGATTTGGATTGAATGCGATTGGATGACCTACACTTGTGAGTAATGCAACGTCACCTGTTGTGTCACCGTAGGCGTAGGACTGTGACATGTCAATGTGGTATTTTTTTCTTCTAAGTCGTGTAAAACGTTCATTTTTGAGTTCGAGTCCCACATTGGAATGACTTCACCTGTGTATTTGTTATTTTCAGATAAGTATTTTGTTGCAAACCATAAGTCACAACCAAGTGTTTTGGCGAGACGCGATACTAAAAATTGCGGAGAGCCTGAAATAAACACAATCATGTGTCCTTGCTCTTTGTGCCAATCGATGCGTTCTTTTGTAAAACGATAGAGTTTTTTATGTTCTAATTCGATTGTTTGTTTTGCAACGAAACTGATATCATTGATTGATTTGCCTCGCAAGTTTTCAGTATAGGTGTTTGCCACGTGTTGTAGGTAGTCATCGTAATCTAATTCGCGGTTGTTCCACGCGCGGTAGAACGGTTGAATTTGTTCTTTCAGTTCATGTGGAAAGACTTCATATTGAATGAGTTTATTGAAGTGTGAAACCATCAGTGAATTGCGAAAGATTGTACCGTCGATGTCGAAAAAAAGGCGGCGATTTTAGGTTTTGACATGGTTTTCTGACCTCATATTCTATTTGATGCCATCGTGATAGTATTTTTTTCAATGGTTTCGACGATGATGCTATATTTTTCTTTCATTTTATGCCACACATCATACGGTACTAAATTGAGCGCTGTCAAGTCATACGGTCGGAGTTCGGTCATGTGGTTCCAAACGTATTCGGATAAGAAGCTCGCGTAATCGTGGATGAATTGTGTTAGTTTGTGTTCTGTAATTGACAATTCTTCAGCGGAGTGTGTGTCAGATGCTTTAATGCGATGCACGTCGTCGTTGAGTCGCCGATAGATGTTGTTGTGATTGTCAATTTTAAGTGTTAAATCTTCGTACATTGTAAATATCCTTTCTAAGTGATTTATTTAATAATATCATTTTTGTGAATACAAAAATAAAACGGCACGGTTTGAGACCGTGCCAAAAATAGTGATAATTAAATAATTGTGATTGTCTGTGTGGGCGTGATAGATGATGGGATTGTTAACATGCCGGATTGTTGCAATAGGTTTGTTTGATACAATGCATTTTCGTTTGATGTGGCTTCTAATTGAAATTGATGTGATTTGGTTTCGGTTAGTTGGATTGTATATGGTTTTACGTATTTTGGTTTCAAACTATCTCTGATTTTTGATTTGATTTAGGGTTGAAATCAGAAGCTTTAGCATCGTACACGTATGAGTTACAGATATCACAATATGCTGTTTTTTTGTTTGGATGATATATTTATTTTTTTAGGATTATCATTTAGTTGAATTGTTTCAGATTCAGTTTGAATGCGATAATTTGTATAATTATTACAGGTAGTGCAGTATTGTTTCATTTTTAACCTTGTTTTTGTTTGAGATTGTTTCAGAATTTGTTGAACGCCATAGTCACAGTTAGCATATTCCCAAAAATAAATCAATATAGAAATCGTCGTCTTCGTCAATATCTGATTCTTCATAGAAATCATTGATAACGTCAAAGTCACCGTTCCAATCTAATAGAACTTCAACGATGAATTCTTCAAATTCGTCTTCAAAAAGAAGTTCTTTTGATTCGAGCGCTTTCTTTTAATTCATCTAGTGATTCACGTTCAATTTTTTTCGTCAGGTTCCCATTGGTAGACTTCGCAGAATGGGTTATTGGTGCCATAGCGTTTCGTTAAGAATTGAACGAATTGAATTTCGTTTAAGGCGTCTTCTGATGTTAAATTTGGATGATTTGTGTTATGTGAATTTAAGAATGAAACTAATTCGTCGGGCTTTCCGATGATTGAATAGTGCGTATTAGTGTCATCAAGCAAATTTTGTAGTGTTTTTGGTTGGTGTTACTTTTTGTTGTTAATAGAGACATTGTGATCCTTTCGGTTGTAATGTTGACTAGCGATTATGGGTTGCAGTCTTGATTTGGAAATTTTAGATGTTGCAAAACCATGTAAAAAGAGGTAGTAATATGCCGATAATAGCTAATCCAATAATTATTGATTTTGTAGCGATCTTTCTGAGTTTGTAAGCTAGTATTAATATGGTAATTCCCATAATAGTTGATAGAGTTATTACGATAATTGGCACTATGTCTGTTAGGAAGTACATCATTTCAGAGCTAGCTCTTGGGCTTTGAGTTTGGCTTGGATGATCGTTTTTCAAAAATCAAGTAAAGACCGATTGTGAAGCATATAATTGAAGTGATACGTAAGAATAGGCTTAGTGTTTCTAAGTTGTGAGATTTTTCTTCCATGTGATTTCCTTTTTAGTCTTCGCCAAAGAGTTGCTTGGTTGAAGAGTCCTTAGTAACGTCGTATTCAATTATGATTCGAGCTTCGTCGTATGATGTTTTTGATGGCCATTCCGAACCACTTCAAGGCGATTGGTGTATGTCGATATTCAATTTTGACGATACGCCCTTTTGATTTATCAGGGTTAGTCCCTTTTGGCCATTTTTCGATGAAGTTATCTTTTGTGAGGATTGCTTCTTTTGATGTTGAATCATTTTTGTTAGTTGCTGTGATTGTAACTGTATGGCTATTTAGGTTGAATGGTATGAGCCCATGGGCGGAAAAATAGGTTTTCTTTGTCTTCTTGAGTAAATGGTTTTTTTGGATTTAGTGTGATGTGGTCTGTTGTGACTGTAACATCAGCATTTATGTTATTTTTGTAGACGGTATGCCATTTTTCTGTTGATGTTTTGGCAATTTCGTCTAGGTCTGGGGCTCTACTTGTTTTAGCAAATACAAACAAAATGCTTAATAGAGGTATAAGTCCTAATAATCACCAGTAATGTGTTTTTGTGTTAGGCTCTAGTCCCGATGCGGTTACAAAAATGAATGAACCTAACAATATAATGGCTCCATAAGTTACGATTATTAATGATGCGTGCATGTGATTTCCTTTCTATTCATCGTAGGGCTCGTCCCAGATATCACGCCAAGGGTCATCCCTGTTAATAGCTTCTTTGTAGGCTGTGTAGTTGATATGGTCATTTGGTACGACTGCAACGATATCGTCGTGTTTTGGATCACCTGCGTCGTCAAGTGTTGTAAAAATACCGTGCAGCACGATTTTCATATCGAAACCGTCGTCTGTGTACTCGTGTGTGAGGAACATGTATTTTGACAAGTCGAGAATACCGTTTGCTACAAGTTCTGAAACTGTACAAAGAATCGTGTTATTATATGTGTATATTTCGTCGTGGAATTTAAGTTGGTCAAGTGATTGAATATAGTGATATTTATTCCAGTGCAATTCAAGTAATTCTGGTCTGTTTGTTTCTTTATTGATACGGTATTCGATATCTTTGACGTCTTTATTACCTCTTTGTTTGAGACGTTTCAACTCAATATTTTTGCGCTTGTTGAGAAAGTTGATGAGTTTATTGTAGTCCATTGCTTTAGAATTTGGAATAATTGTTAGCATGAGGCGTCCTTTCTTAGATGTCTTTTCGGAAAACGTCAGCTGGTTCGTCACTATCGAGATAAATCGCGGTTAAAAGTTTGTTTTGATTATCAAAATTGTCAATGTGGACAAGTGCATCTTCAACAGTGTCGTCGAAAGAAACAATTGTAATATCGACGAGACAGTTTTCACGAGCAGAATTAACGTCGATAACGAGTTTGCGTTCAGTTCCTGGGATGACAAATTCAATCATTTCTTTTTACCGGAAGCGGAACGGCTTCGATTTCGGCTGTAAATACGATTGGATTTTTCTGTATTGATGGTTGGCACACCTTGTTCGAACATGGCGGTCCATTCTTTATCAGATAATGATTTTGTATCGTCATAGAGGTCGATGTCTTCACCAGTTCCAAAAATCATACAAGTGATAATCGATGTTGTAACTGAAGTACTTGTTTTTTTGAGCAGTTCGATTGGTTCGATGATTGGTGAATCTAAAAATAACACTGTTGAATAGAGCTAAATCTGGATAGTTTTTCGATTGAGGCGACACCGTTGAAGAATAATTCTGTGCGAGTTGTCGATGTCGGAGCGATAACGGTTTCGGTTGTGTCGACGTATTCGATTTTTTTGTTTTATCTGGTTCGGTATAAGGTTTGTCCCAAGTGATTTTTGGATTTTTAATGTGAATTTTGTGTTTTTTTGTGCGGATGTAGAAGTGGTTTTTAGTTACTTCTTCCACTTTTTGGCTAAATAAAGATCCGAGGTCTTGTTTTTGAGAGTGGTACTTCTAATTTATTCATTTTAGTTTTTCCTTTAAAAAAATTTCGCATAAAAACGACCACGAGCACGGCTCGTGGCATTTTAGAATTTCGTGAGGGAAAGGGGCTTAGGGCGAAGCCCTATTTGAAAAAAACCTTGCGTATGCAAGGTTGCTTTGCTGTCAGCTTTTTCACATCTTAGAGAGGTGCACTGTCCTATCAATAATAGTGTAGCATTTTTAGTGAGGTTTGTCAATCATCGGAGATGGATTATTCGATTACTTCATAAACTTTATCGAAATTGGTTCGTTTGACGGGGTAGTATTCGCCTTCAATACCTTTAATTAGGACTTCAGTAGGGTATAGTTTCTCAACCCCTTCGAGGTATTTATTGAGATATACCCTTGTTCTTTTATCTCTTCAATCATTTCATCACGTTGAAGAAGAGTTAGTATTGCATCTCGATTGAGTTTATACCCTACGAAGTTTAGAACTTCGATAATGTCCCTTTCTTCCAAGGACTTAAACTCGACACATTTAACTTCGTAAACCTTTTTGACAAACGTATTAGTAGTATGTGGAACTCTGACGTAAGTTTTCAGGAAAATTTCATGGTCGATAGCCCAGAAGGATTTGTCTGTGTTTCCTTCGAAAAATAACCCAATTCCCGTATTTCAACGCAATTTCTCCACGTTCTTTCTGGATATAGATTGTTTTATCAGTTTCATCATATTGAACTGGTTCTTCTTCGTTGGTTCTCAACAACTTCAAAAAAATTTATCGAGAATGATGTTATGACTGTAATGGATTGCCATTACCTCAATTGGTTTTTTACGTGCTTTCATTTGTGTGTTTCCTTATCTAGTTTGTAATAGAAATATAATTCAGTTCCTACCCACTGTACTGTTCCAACAATAGCCCCAATTGCAAAGATTGACTCAAAGCCAAGTTGTAAATGATGTAAGAATATCCATAGTAAGCAGGGTGTTAATATTGCAGTTGGGATTGCATAAATAAGTTGAGCAATACCATTCAAATCATGTCGGTAAGAACGACTGATTGAAAGCCACATATAATACCTTAGTTTGGTGACAATCTCAATAGGTAAAAAGAACCAAATGATTGGAGAAATGATTCCTTGATAGATTGATTCTGGTAGCCACGATAGACCGAAGCATGCTACGAAATATAGTAATATTATTGAGAGTAATGCTCCGATTGCGGTTTTCCAGAAGATGAATTTATTGTCTTTATGTGGAATTGATTCGTTTAAACCAACATTTCTGGATACGTGACTATTTAGCAAACCGGCCATTGAGTCCACCCAGCCTTTTAGGTAACATCATTAGATTTGAAATCCAATATTTGATAGCCGCATAAATTGGGTTGACTGTAATAGTCAGGCCTACACCAATGATTGCAGAAATCCTTGGGGCTAAACGTCTAACTAATTCCCATTTGACTAGTTTCCAATAGTATTTGATATCTTTCCACGAAAATTCAAAATCCTTTTAGAGAAGAACTTAGGTATTGGTTGTTTCCATAAGAACCAATAAAGTGGAATAGCATTAGTTATCATGTTTACAACTAAAGCTGCATTCACACTTAAATGTAATATATGTGTTGTAAAGAAAATACCTATTAGCATAGACCAAGCTATCGAGTGATTCAAAACTGTGGCTTCTTTACTTCTTCCTCTTGTTCTTAGGTACGACGGTATAAATGTAGCCCAAGGAGCTGCGATCAGAATAGACACAATCGATAGTTGGAAGTATGGTATATAGAAGGGGTAAATCTGATGGCGACACACCTAAAATAAGCAATAGTTTAGGTAGAAACATAAAACTACTGATCGCCGATGGTAAAAGCATGAGATAGAATAGGTATATGTGATTCTTGACCACTTTCGATTCTATATTTAACCCGTGTAGTTCAATCAGTTTAGGGAGTGTTGCCGTCATTGATGTACGAGCGGTGTAGTATGTAGAAGATAGAACTACCCAAAAAGCATCGTTCACGCCAAATAAGACTGTAATTCTTTCTACTAATCCTTTATTTGCTAATAAACTGAAACATAACACCCAACCTATTTCGATTGCATTGTCAGCTAATGAACCAATGAATGCGTGATAAAGCATCTGTGTCAGTTTTTGGCGTGTCCATGGTTTATTCGGTAACATCATACACTTTTTTTGTATCAGCAAACGCAAGTTTTTCAATAACATCTGACATGACATCCAAGTTATCTTCTGAAAGTAGAGATTTCAATTCGTTATTTGTTAGCTTATTGATCGCGATGATAATGCTTCGGCTACCGAATTTAGATTGAAGATTTTCTACAGTGAACATATTTCCATATTTTTAGTACAATTTTTTTAGTTTTTTTCTGGGGAAATTTGAGAAATTTCATCAGGAGTAATAATTGTTAGACCGTGTGTGAGTTTTGATATTGGTACACTGTTTACCATTTCAACTAAGTCCGCAATTTGTAGTTCTTTAAATGCTGTCAATACATTTCCAAGAGGCACCCTAGACAGTAAACTAGGTAGTGATTGACCTGTTTGTGTTTCAACCTCATTTATTTTAGTTAATAATTTTAAATCGAGCATATATTCTTCCTCATTTATTAGTATAAAAAAATACCATTTTTGGGTGAGATTTGTCAAAGTTTATAGTTCTATGACTTCGAATCCAAAAAGCATTCAAACTTTCTTCTGCATCATAGACATTATCATAAAAAGTAAATTGTTTTTCGATGGCGTCGTCCATATTGTCTGTTTCTGCAAATTGTTCGTTTGCGAAATCAATTAATAGATCGTCTGTGAGATAATGTCCGACTAATTCGCCATTTTTGTTAAATACGTTGTACATAGTTGTTTTTCCTTCCTAGTTAAGCCCAACGTCACAATTTTTGTTACGTGGGACGATGCTGAGTTGTGAATTGTCGAAGGCTTGTTTTTTTCAGCTTCTTCTTGTGTGTCGTAAACGCCTTCTAGAATGACGGTGTCGCGGTCGTCATGGTCGATATGTGTCAAGACATATTGGACGTCATCAAGTGTGAGAATGTCTTCTTCGAGCAATTGGGTTAAGGTGATTCCTGGAATATCAATTGAATATTCACTGTCAAAGTTCAGTTGTGTGGAAATGAATCTGAAACAGTGGTCTTTTGGTCGATTTTTCTGTTGCGTGTTCGCGTTCATAGTTCACGATTATAAAACTGTTACTTGTTACGGTAGTCATATCCGTAATGTTGTAACCGGTTTTCTTTTCGGTATGCGTTTGAAATATGTTCAAGGTTATTTTCGATATAGATGGCAAAAGCATCGTAATCAAAATTTTGTGAGTCGATTGCAATTGTTGTTAGCATAAGTTTCCTTTCTATTCGAAAATGAAATCGACTACTTGTTTGATAGTTTCACGGTCGACGTTTATAATACTTTCATCATATTCGGCTACAACATTAAAAAGACCGTTTTCGGTCAATGTAATGATATAGTAGCCGGAAAACGCCCTGTTTCTCGAATAATGATTCCGTCAGGTTGCACAATAATATCGTTATCGAAATCGGGTTCACGGTTATAGATTTCGTTTACGAGTGGTTTAACATAATCTAAAAATGTTGTTCATTAAAGTTTCTTTCTATTCTAGTCCTAACATTTGGTTCAATAAGTTATCAATAGTGTCGAAAAAGCCTTCAGGTGGATTGATAAAGTCACCGTGTTCACCTTGTTTGACGAGTTGATATTGAGACGGATCATTTGATTGATAATTATCTATTGTGTAGTATCGATATTCTACATCGTATTCATCTGCGTGTTTTGCGACATACGCACGAATGGCGTAGACGGCTACAACATTATTAGTTGCGACTTCTACAATATCGCCATCGTTCATGTTGTTTAGGAGCTCATTGGTTTGATTGATGATATTGATTTCTGGTATCATCATTGTGAATTCAGAGAGGGTTCCTCTTAGTCCATATCTCAGTGATTTTTGAACGATATCATATGGCACATATCCAGTGTTTACAATAATTTTTCGCATGTGTATTTCCTTTTATTTTATTCTTCTCCGTTATCTTCGAGACAGTAGTCAATTTTGATGCCGATGATTTGTCCATCTTCATTTCTTGCTACATAACAGTCGTATGAACCGTCACCGAGTCCTGATGATGTGACGACAGAGTGTTTGTCTGTCCAGATGCAGTTTACAGGTGTCGATACTTTGTAATCATCGAGTGATTCGTCATAGATGCCGTATTGGGAGCCTTTTCGTTTGAGTTCCATTTCTTGATGGAATAGTCCTTGATAGAACAGGTTTCCGAGTTTACTATCAAGTCCGTCTAGTTCTTTTTCTAGAGCGATTCGTTTTTGATGTAGTGGTTTGATTTTGTCAATGAGGTATTGCCCAAAGGGTGTTACAGGTTGGCGTCTATAGACGAATGTTTGGATGTTATCGTACCAATTTTCATCGCGTTTTTTTATCATTTTTGATATAGGCGAAATGGTTGTAGTCATAGATGCCAGCTTGACCAGAATCGACACCAACGCAGATATCAGTTTTTTTCGAAATTGTTTGGCTCTTCAACATCTTCATGCCAAGCAATGAGTGCGGAGCAACGATTACCCCAACAGTTAACATTTAGATTTTCAGCTTTGGTGCACCAAGTCCCCGGTTTTACATTTTTCAAGCACGCCTTGACACCATATGTCAAGGTCGTAACATGGATCAGAAACCATAACTTTATCACTAAGTTCGATATCACGTCCATTTTCGGATGGTAATACAATATTGGCACGTGTATAGTCATCGTACCATGAATCGCGGAACCATTTTTGAACATCCTTGTCTAAGTCATAAGTATGGATTTCAATATTATAGATATCGCACGTTGTTTCGAGTACGACTTCACCATGTGCAGTGATTTTTGAAATGGATGAGTTGGTCGTTGTTATTTTCACCCTCTAATTCCCAATTTAACTGGAATTCGTCAGTGTTTTTGCCAATGTTGTTCAAGCAATTGTACGAGTTCCTGTACTGAATGATATGTATACATGTTAATTCCTTTCTAGTTAAGCCCTTGGTAAAAATAGGTAGTTTAAATCATCAATGATTTTGTCGATAACATTGTGGAAACGCTCATCAACATTAGTGAGCGTATAAGTGTTGTCTGTTGCGTCAAGTTTAATTTCAGCAATCTCTATTGTTTTGTAGGGATATCCTTTAATATGTACAGACGGATCAATTGAAATAGTGATTTTTGAGTTATAGATTGTAATTTTGGTGCCCTCATCTTGACTGGTGAAATGCAATCGGTCGTTGTTTTTAATGACGTCTGATTTCATTAACAGTTCGATGAGTGTCGCAAATTTCGGTGTTTGTGTGAAGGCAATTAATTTGTTAATCACAATGGATTCTTTATTTAAGTAGCTGTATAAGGACATAGCGTTTCCTTTCTATTTATCTAGTCGATTGACTAATTCGAGTCCACCGGGAATTTCATCCATCATTTCTTCAAATTGTGAGTAAATTCGAAGTGGTTGTGGGTGTTTTTTTAGTAGGTCGATCATTTTACCCTTGTGTTCGCGATAATTGTCCATTCCTGTGAAACTATTGCACCATTCATCATAATGTTTGATGAGCCAATCAGCTGAGTAGATGTCGCCAACGTTGTAACAGTTCAATTCGAGGAGGTTGTCAACAGTGCAATCGTGGTCGACACGTGCGTATTCAATGATTTTTAGAGTGTTGGCTAGACCACGCAATAGTGATTATTTCTTGACAGAGATATTCTGTTGAATAATCTTCGTCGGTATATTTAAAAATAACTTCAAAGTCATATTGTTTTAGATTATCACGAATGGCGTTCAAGGCAATGCCGTAATCGTGATTGAAGATATCTTCGAAGAAATTTTTAACGGTATGAATGAAGGCTCCGTTACCAGTGCCATGAAAGCGTGACTCGTAATCGTAATATTCATCTAGTTCATCAAAAATAGCGTTAAGTTTGTCTAACGTGGTCGGTTGATTGACAATTGCTCCTTCGATATCTTGAATGATAAGTGACGTGTTTGCTAAATTTTGTAAATATAGTAAATAAGCAGTGTTGAGATGAGTGTCTGCGTCAATGCTTACGGAACCAAATGCTGTTGTAGGGTTTGCCATTTTAGTAGTCCTTTCTTAACAGGTTACATAGTTGTTGATATTCTGTTTCAGAAATAGTATAAGCATGACCGTCTGTACAATGTACGAATCCACCGTTATTGTATGGTTCAATCATGATGATGGCGTCTAGGTTAAAGATGTGATTTTCTAAATGTCCGGGTTTCATTTGGTTTCCTTTCTAATCACCACCAAAACATACGTTGGACTTGGCTCCAAGTTGACCATAGTGCTTCATCATCTTTCATATAAGTACGTTCAATGAGCCATTTGCGCCAGTATGCTTGTGGTTTGTTATTATAATAGTGATAATGCATATTGATTGGTGCGTATTTGAACCATTTAAGCCCCAATCGTAAGAATAATTTTAAGTCATCAAGTCGTTCTTGGCTAAGAAGCGTTGTTACGTTTTTGAGCAGGTCTTTTTGGAAGTCAATCCATGCGAAATCATCAATATTGTCTAAGTTTTCGATGGTTTTGACGATATTCTTGCCGTTTTTTTATCAACAGCATCCGGGTTGTCTAGTTTTAGAGCGGCATAGATATAGAGAATGACTGCGTGGCTTAGACCCCATGTGATGGCTGACCAGAAACCACGTTTGTAGTAATTACGTAGATGTTTGTGATATTGTTTTCGAAAAGGCTCTGGTTTGAAAAAAAGGGGTATGATTCTTCTAATTCGTAGATTGTTTTTCGAATATCTTCAGGTAGTTTGTAGTACATGGGGTTTCCTTTTCTATGTTATTCATCCTCCTGTTCAGACGGATATGTGTTTGGATGAGTGTTGTTCAAATCAACTGTCAAGTAATAGTTTTTAGTCCATTCCACACAAACCAGGTCGTCACGTTTTAATTCAACGTTGGTCCATTTAGCCAAGAGCTCACGCGTATCAAATCGTTGGTCAACGACAACACCGTAACCATTTGGTGTTTTATGCAATTCAACGTTCATAGTTGGATGTTTTGCATCCTTTTTAGTTTGAGTGTTTTCGTGATAATGCTCTACGTCAGCGAGGAATTCTTGCAAGAGTTCTTCCAGTATCTTTTCCTTCGACAGGGTCGAAGTCGAATAGCCATTTGAGATGCTTTGAGTCGTAAGCATTTTTCTTTTTAGCGGCAAGCGCTGCGACCTCGTTGAGGTAGACTTGATAGATTGAACTCATGGTCGAGCAACTTGTGTTGTAGGGCTTTGAACGTTTTGGCGTTACTACGAGGGTTGACTGAAACGTACATTCGGCACATTTCACCAAGCTCGCCCTGAGCAACAAAGGCTTGGAATTGATGATGAAGTTGTTCTAATTCTTTTGTTGTTGTGAAAGCGTTTCTGCGCTCCGTGAAGTTTGGCAAGGTTTTTGTTGTCTTTGTTTCGTGATACGAAAAAGAACGACAGTTAGTTTGTCGCTCTCATGATTTTCGTCACGATTCCACTTGTTGAAGTTTCCCATAGGTGGTTTCCTTTCTATTCGATCGCGGATTTTGGCACACGGTCAATGGTGTCTTTGTATTGTACTTGATAGGTTTTGCTATCTTCGTCGATGATTTTTTTGCTTCTGCTTGTTTTTTTCCAAGTATTTTTGATTTAGAGTTTTTGAGTTTAAACTTGATGGCTTTTTCCATCTTTGGTCATATTGTAATAATCTTCGATGTGACCTTTTTGAATAGTTTTGATTTCGTTAACTTGTTTTGTTGACATTGGTTACGGATATGTAGGTTCCGCCTATGCTAATGATTGCAACAATAGTAGTTAATATTCCGAGGAATTTATCATTGTCTATGAATAGGGCACTTAGTCCATATCCTAGTGAGAGAGCGCTTAGACATACAAGAAACACAATCAAACCAATTTTTTTGTGATGGCTTCTAGGTCATTATTAATTAATAATTGTTCTAACATTGAATTTTTTTCCTTTATTCTTAGATACCGATGGTAGCTTTTTAATACGTTGACGACATCTTCAGTTGAAATTGTTTGTGTTGCAACAAGCCCCGATGTCACATAAATAGTGTTTTTATCTGTGTCATAGTGGAAGTAGAAGTGCGCAATATCATTAGATATATATCCGAGGTCATCTTCGTGATAGATAATAAAGTGATATGTGTCTTTGTCTTCATCTTTTGTTATACAATTGTCGTGTAGTGTGAGCACACCTTTGAATTCACCATATGTTTGTTCTGCGGTGAGTCTGCATTGCAGTGCATATCTCATTAATAAATATGTAGGTGTTGGTCGGAGAAGTTTTTTTCTATTTCAGCTTCCATATTGATTTTGGTTTTGTAATGTTTACCAAGTTCTCCTTCGGGCGCTTCTAATTGGTTTATTTTTTTCAGTGATTGATGGCATTTGGGTTTCTTTCTATTTTGTATATCGTTCAATTTCTGCGATTTCGTTTTTTTGACAAATTGAATGAATCTGTTGAGTTTTTGTTTTATCAACAGAAATTTTTGTGGAAAGTGTGATGTTTGGTCAAAAGCGGGTCGCACATTGGGTTAACTATATTGCTACGATAGCGATGTCCTGAAATTCCTTTCAGAATGTGAGCTTCTGCATCAGTGATATTTAATTGTTGAGTTAAACTATAAATTTGGTTTTGTGCAAACACCAAGAACCACGGATTAGATTGGTCACCGTCACGTACTTGTTCGAGTACTGTTAGTAACTTTTTCGTAGTGTTCTTTAGCTCGACGTTTTTCGAGAATGAGTTTATACAAATCTGTCAAGTTGTCATAGACACGCAAACGTTCTTGGTCAATCATGCGTTTTGCTTGGTTTAGTTTTCTTGATAATATTTTTTTGTGGTTTGTATTTTTTGCAATAGTCAAAAGAGCCGTTTGACGCGGATTTTCACGCCATGTAATATAGTTTGCGTGGCTCATTAAATTGATTTTAAATTGTTCTTTTTCGCTTTTTACATAAACATAGGGTGCAAGACCGTGCTCGCGAATGAGTTCTTCGAGTTGTTCTTTTGTAATCATAAAATTCCTTTCTTTAACACATCGGTTACATAGTATTCGGACGGAACTAGATGTACATAAACATGTTTTAGTTCATCTTCGTTGAAGATGGATAGCGGTGATGGTTTTAAGAATTTGATAGTGCCGTCGATCCATGTATCATTATTTCCACGTTCCTTTGCACGTTGTTTGAAAATGACTTCGGAATGTTCGGTTGGAAGCGGTTTTAAATAATGAACATCGTAGCTAAGTGCGATGATACCGTGTACGATATCTGGATTTTTGTGCAGTGAACACATAATTATATTTATTGGATTTCACGGCTTCGTCAATTGCTTTTCAAGTAGTCGGCAACACCGTTCGATTTCGGTTTTTCGATTTGGAATCCCTTTGAATGCTTCAGACGATAGATGTTCGTAACTCGTTTTATCGAACAATAAACAGAGCTCTCTAAGTCGAGAGCTTTTTTTCTGGATGATTTTTGCGCATAGTATGTTTTTTTCCCATGCATGGGAAAGCTAAAATAATTTTCGTCATTTTAGCCATTCCATTCCACAGTTCCGTCATCGTTGATTGTAATTGTTGTGACAGTCATATATGTGAATTCTTTATCGAGTGCTTGGTCGAGAAGAGAGTCGATTGCAGAATCGTTATCACAATACCAATCATCAAGATTGTCAAGTAACCATTGTTCTGCATCTTGTGGACTTGTTGTAATATATTGTCGAGCGTATGTTGAATATGTGCGCCATGGGTCGTGGTAGTATACTTCGTATAGTGTCATGTGGGGTTCCTTTTTATTTTGTTAATGTGGTAAATTCGTGATATTTAGTGTAGGGTTCATCATTTGGTTTGAAAAACTTGTTTATTTGTTTGGATTAATTCATCGTAGATTTTTTTGTGCGAGCTTTTTCTGCTTCATTCTCGGTGTATTCTTTATAGGGATCCAAATAGGTTTCCATTTTTTTAGGCTTCGTGGGTTTCGAGGCATTGGGTATGAATATTTTGAATAGTGGAGTGTGTGCGTGAATTCATCACGGTAATCTAGATGGTAGTCGATTTTTTTGATTCATTATCGCGGAAATGTAAATATGTTAACGGGTGGTATTTTTTTCGTTTAAATGTTCATTGTAGAGGTAATCGTATTCGTCATCAATTTGGGGTTTGAGTGATTCAAACCGTTTATCATAGTAAAAGTACGAAGTTGTTTTTCTTCAAGAATGTAAACGAGTTGTTTTTAAAACGCGTGCTACGTTTAGTTCTTTTGTTCATGAGCGTTCCTTTCTAAATCAGGTCAAGGAAGATTTTATGGATATCTTCTGCGGTTACGTCTAGTTTATATTTTTTTCATCGTTTCGTTCAATGGTGAGATATTCGATACCTTTTGGAGCAATGCTATTTAATTGATCTGCGAGATCTTCGACATTAGCGCTGACTGTGCTCATACTTGTAATTCCTAATAATTCGTTTGCCGTTAAATAGTTTTCTAATTGGCGCATGAGTTCGTAACTAGTATCATATTCACTAATTCGCCAGTTGTTGTCTTGCGCGTATGCAAGAAGTTGTACAACAATGTCTGTTTCAGGAGACATTGTTGAATAGGTATTTTTAAAGTTAAACATGTCGATGTTTGATCTCGACAGTGACAGTATAGGTTTCTTTTGTGTGGATGGTTCTTTAATTTTTTTGTAATGTTGCCATATGTTTTTTTCTTTCAATATTGGAAGAGTGGTTTATTCGGTGACGTGATTGTGACTTTGCTATTGTAACCATCGTTAAACAATTGGTGGCATTCAGCAATAGCTTTATCACGGTCTGTATATAACCCGTATAGCCATTTTGGGCCTTTTGAGTCGAGCAATTTTGCATATTGGTCGCCTAGTGTAGCAAGTGCACCGCATTCTTGTTGTGCGATATCTTGAATGATTTCAATAGCGCACAAATTGTTATTTCGAAAAACATCCCAATCATCTAGTTCAGCATAAGTTACTTCAGCTAAAATGGTATTTCCGAAATGGTCATCGTTTAGATGAAGCATGTCAAATGACTTTTTAAAAGAATGATTTTCAACAGTTGTACAATGTTGGATTAATTCATTATCTTCGACACTATAGTAAACATCTGTTAATTGTTTATGTTTCGTGAGAATATCTAATCGGTAACTGTTAAGGAGTTCGAGTAGCGGTTTTTGATGTAATGCTTCAATGTCAATGTGATAAGTGATATAATAGTCTAAGTTGCTCATATAATTTGTCCTTCGATGTTATGATTTATTAGATATAGCTTGTAGGATGATTGTTGAAAGGTTAATAATAACCCCGATGCTTGAAAGCGTAATATTAAATTTTAATTGTTTCTTTTCGCATGATGTGTATGGTTGTGATTGTTTTTTTTAGTTAGAACGATGAATCCAATTGATATTGCGCCATAGAATGATGCAAATGCAGATAACCAATATGCAATTTGTAGTAAAACCCGTAATGTCCATGTAGAGTATTCCTTTTTGTTGTAATGTTTGTGGTACTGTAATTGCTATAAAAAACGACCTCGAGCATGGCTCGGGGTCAGTTTTAGTGAGTGTTTCACGTGAAACGTTATTAGTCGTATTAGTTTCCGTTATGGCCTTGTTCGATAAGTTTATCGGTTGATTCTTGAGGTACAATTAAAAATGCAAGTTGTGTCTTTTGTCCATGTTTCTTTTGTTTTCTTGTTTTTTTAGCTATTTTGGTTTTTGATTTTCGATAATGGGTTCTTTAATGTTAGCTTTTTTTCGTGAATTTCATCGATTTTCAGACGTTCTTCTGTTTTGTTGATAATAATTTCAGAGGACGCCAAGGTTTCTTTTAATTTTGTAATTTCTTGGTGTTCGCCAGACGCAACAAGTACATTGTATCGTGATGCATCAATGATTGTTTTTTCGCCGGTATTCTTTTTAACAAGTGTAACATCGGCCAATTTGTATTGGTCTGTTTTTGTATAGTACTGTGTGTCTTCGGATGTTGTTTGAAGTGATAGTGCTGTTAAAAAAACATAATGCGCCGACACAGGAGCCAATAAATGCAATTACAATTTCCTGAGGGGGACGTCGCATTGAAAAAAATGTTATAGATTATAAGGCATGATAAAGCGATTGAAATAATACCGCAAATCATTAGAATTAAGCTTAATAGGTTCATTGAAGTATCCTTTTCTATTTTGGTGATTAATTTAAAAACGACTATGAGCGTGGCTCGTAGTCGTCTTAAAAATAGTTGATTTTGATTTTTTTGTTCTGAGGCAATAGAAAGATGTTAGCATTGATATAATTAAAGATAACACACCAACGCAGTATATTTGAAATGACGATTTTGGAGTGTTCGCTAGAATATTTAAAAAGAATCATTGTATATGGGACACTTAAGAATGAAATTGAAAACATATCTCGGACGAGTGCTTCTTGGAAAAACTCGGTAGAGAGAATCAATTTGTTCTATTAAGAAAAATTGTTACAATGAATGCTAACGGTATACCAAATGAACTAACCGTGATCATATAGAGAATAGGTGTCATATTTGCCTCATGTAATGGTTGTGTTTTTGATATGAATGGCGGGTCCTGAGTCAACAACATATAATAATGATATTGCACAGGTTAATGTGAATGGGTATCGTTTTTGAATCACTTAATAATAATCGGATTGTGTAATAGAATGTGCCACCGTCATCGATAATGGAGATGACTTTAAATGTCGCAATTTTTTTGTTTTTTTAATGCGTGTGCGTATCGTTTTCGGCTAAAATATCGTAATAATGTTTTTTTCAATTTGGGTATAGATGTCAGAATCTGTGAGTTCTAATAGAATATATCGATTTAAAAGATCCATTTGAATGCTTGTTTTTTTAAATCGGGTACTGGGTTGTAAACCATTTGTGTCCTTTCTTAAAGTAAGTTTTTACCAGAAATTCGTTTGATGTGCATTTTTTTGTAGCATCAATTACGATAAAGTGTTCGGTTACGAGACGTTCTGGTGCTGTGACGACTAAGGTGTCACCGTGATATAAGTTTTGAGCTAATTGTTGGAATTTGGCTCGTTTTTCATCATGACCTTCACCAAAAATCAAAATGTTAATCGTTTTTTTGAGTATTCGTATCAATATAATGTTGAGTACGTGGTTTCGGTTGGGATACAATAATATTATATTTAGTCATAATGGCTAATTCCTGTCTGTTTTTATATGGTTCTATTATATCACAAATTTGCTAGAAATCAATTTTTTTGTGTTATGATTGGGGTATGAAAAACATTATATTTAATTCAACATAATAATATTCCGGAATATACGAAAAATAGGATATACAACGAATTTGGATCAACGGATTCAACAATTACAAACAGCATCGCCGACAGGTATTCGATTGGTTTATTGCATTCAGTGCGAATATGCTGATAAATTAGAGGCACATTTGCATGCAAAATATCGTTCAAAAGCAAACAAATTTAGAGTGGTTTGCATTGTCACATTTAGATTTAGTTAATATCATGTTTTTATTTAGAGGAAATTGTTGCAAGTAAAAGGTGTATCGCTCAAATAGAATATTTGTGAAAAAATAACTTGACAGTGATTGTTCTTTTTGTTACACTATAAACAGATATTGAAGTACCTTTTCTGTTGACCCGCTATAGGCGGGTTTTTTTGTATGTAAAAAAATAAGGCCTACGAATGCAGGTCTTATTTGAATTTATTGATGAGGCTATCCAGATGTCTTTCAAAATCCTGTTTCGATGGAAAATGTTGACTGACAATGACAGATGGGTCACTCAAGTTATGGTTTTGTTCAACATATATAAGTTCATGACTAATAGGGTTATATTGATATTGTAAAACCGCGATAGGTTGCACATAAACTTTGTTGTTGATTACATGTTGTAGTTGCAATGTGATATTGTATACATTTGTTGTTATTTTTCGAACCTCAATATGAAGAGGTTCAATGTAGAGTTCGTAAGAGTTGAGAATTGCGAGAGAAACGTGACTCTCAATAGCTCGAGTAACGTAAGGTTCAAACTTTGTTTTGAATTCTTGTTGGAAATTCTCAACATGCATGTGAGCTCGAGATGTATGTTGTAATAACTCGGATAGAGATGGAGATTCTTGATGTGTCATTTAAGGCACCTAAAAGCCGTTTTAAGCGACTTTAATCCTTTCTGGTGTAATTCTATTAATTGTTACTTAAACCCTCTTATAAGGAGCGAGAGAGACTTATAGAAGGCATTTGGATATAATTGTATCAATGTCTTCTTTTTGTGATGGTGATGAGGTCATCATTACTTAATGGTATGTTTTTGCATTTTTAAGTTAGATAAGCGGATATCACGAATAGCTAACAAGTCATTGACAAAGTTTTCGATATAACGTCCGTTTCCGTCTAATGCTCCATTTATGTTGGTTACATTAAAGAGGTTTATAAATCGAGATTCTAAGTAATCCCAATCTGTTTGAGATATGGTAACGTTCTTTTTTTGTTTATATGGAGTAAGAGGATATCCAATAATTCATCACAGGTGTAACTTGGAAATTCGATCCAATTTGGAAAAACGAGATTTCAATCCAGGGTTTCCTTTTTTTCAATGAATTCGTGCATATCTTCCGTATATCCTGCAAGAATAACGAGTATCTCACCTTTGTGTTCTGTGATATCCATTACGAGTTGGTCAATTGCTTCTTGTGCGTGGTCTTGTTCACCATGTGGTAGAAGAGAGTAGGCTTCGTCGATTAAGAGAACACCGCCTAGAGCAGACATAAATACATCATGTGTTTGTTGCGCAGTTGCACCAATGTATTTCGAGACCAAATCTTTTCGAGTGATTACTTTGAATTTGTCGGTTGGAAGAATATGTTCTTCAAAGAGCATTTGACCGATGATTTTTGCAACGGTTGTCTTACCGGTACCGGGCGCCCTCCGAAAAATCATATTCATATTACCAAGGTCTTCTTGTTTGAATCCACGAGCTGCGCGCTCCGCTTGCATAGAAGCAACGGCCATGAAGTTTTGAATTTGTTCTTTTACGGAAGCAAGGCCAATCATTTCTTGCAATTGTTTATATCCCGATGATTGTCCTTTACCTGTTGTGTTTGAGTTGATTATTTCTGAATCAAATAAGTTCCAATCTCTACTGTTTCCTGAAATGATATTGATTGTTGAATTATGAGCATTTGAGTTTTCTAGTGTTTTATTTGTTTTTTTGAGCGATTGAGTGTCAAGTTGGTTTTATAGATTTGGAATAATCGAGCTCTATAATTGTGTTCTGTAGTTGCAATGCGTATATTATTGATGACTGCTTTTTCGCAATTATTAATTTTTGAGACCAATGACATCATCTTTTACGAATGAACTATCTTTGAATTTTTTTATGGAATTTCTTCTCAGGTTCATTGTAAAATAAAAAAAGTTGATTTGTTCTATTTCAAAGTTATTGGCTTTACAGTCACATTCACCATATGTCGTCAGAGTTGATCCTGTTAATGTGTCACAATCTAAATGAATATTCGTCAACGTAGAATTGTCAAATTGAATCGTTGACGCGTATATTTCCGAACGAGGGCCAAAAGAAATCCCCTGAAAGTACATTGTCGCATTGTTACGTTTAAGGCTTCAAACGAGCAATAGTCTGAGGTGACATTTGTGAGAGTTACTGTAGAGGATTCTGTTGAGTAAATCGGTGGGTAGATATCTCGAGGGTCATTCTTTGAAGAAAACGTGAAAGTGATGTTTTTCGAGATCGATTCGGCTATTTGGTGTTTCGTTAACGATGCCGTTACAGTGTTTGTTTTTGGGAAAAATCGTGACATTGGTTACGATTGTGTGTTTCGTTTTGAAATTCAATCCGATTGCATCTTCTTGAATGCGAATAGTGTTATTCTGTCCGTCAATTTTAATGTTTTTGGTAACGTTTACGTTAGCGATGTCTATTGATTTGTTTAGTAAGATGATATCGCCTTCGCGAGCGTTATCGATGGCGTCTTCGAGAGTCTTATAATGATTTCGAAAACCGAATCCGCCGACGTATAATTCTGTCATGTGTTGATATTGGTCCTTTCTGTGAAGTGCTAGTTTTATTATATCATAGAAGTGTGTTTGAGTCGAGACTGTTTCGATGCTCGTGACAGTGGTTTCTTTTTGTGTTTTTTGAATTATGTGATAAGATATTCTATAGACAGCCTATTAAACATTGGTCAAACAATAGAGGTGGTTACTCGGTTGTTTTTTATTTAATTTTATTGACACGTATGATTATATATGTTATACTTATGATAGATGAGAGGTCGGCTCTAGAATTAAATCCGATATCAATCTTGAACATAAGGGTCAAGCGGGTGGCGGACACCAGAATTAAATCCGATATCAATCTTGAACATAAGGGTCAAGCGGGTGGCGGACACCAGAATTAAACCGACTACGAGGCTTGCATTGATTGTAAGCCTTTTTTATTTTGTTTTATATAAATAAAGAATGGATGTTATGGTTAATAATAAATACAAAAAACCGAATTCAAAAAGAGCTAAAAAAACGTTGTATGAGTTTGTTGTTTGTTTGCATGAAGCAGCTACTTTTTTTAAAAGAACATTTTGTTGGTAAAAATCGTGTGCTATGAGACGAGTACGAAAAAGTCGAGGTTCAGTTTATATCTACCAATTTTTATGCATTTGTGTGGAATTGATTATGAGCGTGGCGCTAAACGATTTTTTTGAGGATTGTCTTGATGATTGTATTCATGTGGATTTAATTCATGTAAAAATGCGATGGAACTACAATTCAAAAAAATTAAAGGTTTTTGCGAAGTATTTCAGAACTTGTTGGTAATAACCTTCGTGTTACGAATAGCGGCGATGGATTAAAAAAATCTCATTTGATTATGCGATACGGACACGAAAAACAAATTTTCGCATTAGCGCTTGTCAACAAAACGGACAAGAGTGATACCTATTTCGTTGTTGAATTTAAAAATCACGGAATTTTTTCCTAGTGGTGATTTAGTTGAATCTATATATTCTGTGAATTTAAACGATAATTCGATTAAGTGGTATAAACGGGGCCGTTTTGACAGTTCTGACAATTAAAAAAAGTGATTAGAATGATATGACGATAGAGTTTTTCTCTATCGTTTTTTTATTTAATGGTGTTTTTGATAAAAAGAGAGTGTTTGTAGTTTGTATTATATTTGATACTTCACATTGCATTGCTATTCGTCTATTTTATGATATAATTAAAAACACAATAACAAATAAGAATTTATGAGGTATCAAATATGAAACTAACTAAAACAAGTTTATATAGTCCTGATGATTTAATTGAGCTATTAAGAACATCAGGGGCTCCGTTATCGAAAATCGCAGAAGAAACGGCAATTCCTGAGCCTACACTTAAGAATTATAAATATGGTAAGACGTTGATTGACTCAATGCCGTATAGAATTGTGGTGGAACTTTCTCGATTTTTTCGACAATATGATTTGAATGTAGAAAAACTAAAAACATATGGTCATGTAATTCTACCTAAAGATATGGATTCTATTCATTTTGAATATATGTTTGGTGGAGAGTTTAAAGAGAATCCGCATTTATATGCATTACGTGTATTGCATTTGTTTACAAGTCGAAGTGAAACGGTTAGGGATTGTGATATATTTAAACGAGAATATGGGTTTGAGCATGTTTTTGTGGCTATATCGCCGGAAATTATTAAGTTGATTGCTAAATTGGATTGGTTTTTCAATAAATATAGATCGGATGTTTGAAAAGATGACTTCACTTAATATTACTTGTGTTTGGTCAAATTCTATGTTTAAAGATTTATATCGTTATTTTTAATGATGAACCAAATAAGTATGATTTTTGTTGAATTGTATGATTCTTCGATAAAAAAACGGAGAGACTTATGTCTAATATGAGAGGTCAATTGTTTACAAGCGAGTGTTTATTAGATGAATTAGAATATGTTGAAGATTTATTTTCGAATGTTGCTATTCAATATTTGTTGGTAATGTTTGGAATCGATCCTATAGTGTACAATACGTACCGTGAGGAATTAAGTCGTTGGTCGGATTCATGGATTGAATGTATGTGTGATGGGTTGTTTACTGAAAAAAACGGGTTATAGCTGAATACGATGGTGTTACTTTTTAAGTGTAATGAGGGTAGTGTTAAAGATATGGTTAAGTTTAGACAATTTCAATTACAGATGGAATTGTATCGGACGTTTGATTTAGAGATTAGTCAAAAATATAATTTCGATGAAATGCTTCGAAAAGGTACTTATGAGAAACTCTTCGAATAAAAATAAAAAGACACTCTTAGGAGTGTCTTTTTTTATTCATTCCAAACCTTATCATTAATGAAATCATTAATAGTTGGGAGTTTTTGTCGGATTTCCAAATGTCAAAGTGTTTACGTTGAGCATCCTTGTAATCTTTATTCCACGCGCCTTCTTTATAGTCAGAAGGGGTTTTATTAGCCGAATCATCGCCAACAACTTTCGTTTTAGATGTAATATTGAATTGAGCTAGTGTGTTTTCGATATAGCTCATTTCGGGTGGATTGATTGTCTTAATTGTAGTTTTGTCAAGAGGCGTGTAATCCGCTGATAAACCAGAGCCAATTTCATGAACAGTGTCCGGTTTAGCGAAGTCGGATGTGTCTTTGCCTTCATTGAATGCTTTTCATGACGGCAACGAAGATATCAGATCTTGTTGTTTGATCGGCATTGATCCAGTGGTCTGGTTCATTTGGTGAGTCATAACCCGTCCATATGCTGACTGCTGTATTTTTTTAGTAGCGCCACTCATCCATGAATCACTTGCTGATAAGTCAGGTCGCGGAATGCCGTCAGAATCATCGTATGCGACAGTACCTGTTTTAACAAAGTAACCTTTGTATTCAGGTATCTTTGCGGATACGGCTGACCCACCGTCTTGAGGAATACCTTCCATCATTTTAGCGAGAATGTATGCCGTAGATGCCTTCATTGCACGATGTTCTTCTGGTTTAATTTGTTTGATAGAGCCATCAGAGAATTCCAATTTATTGATATAATTTGGAGTTCGATAGGTTCCACCGTTGGCGATAGTCGCAAAACCAGATGCAAAAATCCGTTGTTGATAAGTTTAATCCGAGAGCGTCAGCACCACCATAAGTTTCTTTGACATCCATATTTAGATTTTTTAAGAACGTTTTGGCCATATTTGAGCCTATAACATTGTCAAGCATTCGTATAGCGGGTGTGTTTAGAGATAAACGGAGAGCTTTTTTCATATCAACGATGCCGTAGGTGTAACCACCGTAGTTTTGTGCGACAACACTTGTGCCTGGATATTGATAGGGGCTTGAATCTAGTTGATAATTAGAACCTATTTGTAAATATTCGATAGCAGGAGCGTAGTCAATAAACGGTTTAATGGTAGACCCACTTGAACGAGTACGTTGAGTTGCTCTATTGTAACTATAAGGATTTTCAGTTTTTTGATTTCGAGACCCTGCTTGAGCGATAACGGCTCCGGTTTGTGGATTAACAACGGTCACAGCTACTTGTTGGCCTTCATTTTTATAGTATTTCGGGTCTGATACGATTGATTGAAGTTTATCGTCTTCTTTGGAATCCATATTGGTGTGGATTTGAATTGGTGTTTTTTTCAAGATCATAGCCCAGGTTTTTTTAGTTGCTCCAAAGTGGATGTAACGTAGGCGTTGTGTTGAGAAACTTTCGACAAGATTTCTCGATTACGCCAGTATCGTTCTTTCAACCCGTGAGTTATGTCTATTTTTTTCGCGGCATTGTATTCTTTTTTTGTAATAATCTTATTCTCATAAGCCATTTGCAATACAATGTTTTTTTCGCTTATTTCCTTGTTTTTGGATAGTCGTAAGCGTTATAACCTGACGGTGCTTGACCTAAACCTGCGATATATGCTAAATGGGCAATGTTTTCAGGAGTTCGCTCTTTCATAGCGTCTAACGGCTTACCGTAATAGGTGATTGCGATGGTGTTGGCCCCATAAGAACCCTCACCCATGTTGATTTTGTTGACATACCATTCAAGAATTTGTTCTTTGCTCCAATTGGTATCAAGTTGGAGCGCTAACCAGAATTCTTTAATCTTTCGTTCAACAGTTCTATCTTTTAATTCACTAGAGAACGCAACGTTCTTAATGAGTTGCTGTTCAATCGAGGAGCCGCCACGTTTACCAAAAGATATAAAGGCATTAATGGTTCCTTTTTGGAGATATGCCTCGGTCTTGGAAATAAGTGGCATCTTCGGTGTTTAGCAATAGTTGGACGTATAGGTCTGGCAGTTTTTTTCATAACGAACATAATTTCGACGAATATCTGTTTGCGACCAAATTAATTCACCATTTTTATCATACATATTGGATGTTGCTTCTGATCGCAACATTTTTTCAGTAATAATCGGTGCTTCATCTATAATGGTTTTTATTTTATAAGCTAAGATTGGCACTGTTATTAGTGTTATAACGGTGCCACTTATGATTGTGTATTTGAATGTCTTTTTTTAAAAGCTACGCCTATTTTTCTTTAGAATTTCCATTGAGATAAATCACCTTCTTTCTAATCTGGTACCGTTGGGCGAGTTATTGTAGGCGTTGTGGGTCTTACAATATCAGATTCACTTGAACTTGACTCACTTGGGGTTGTTGGACTTGGTGGTGTTGTTTCTTCTCGCACGCTTGTTGATGGTGCTATTGGTTTCACCTGTTTCTTTTTATTCAATGTGATTGTGATTGTAGAGCCTTTTGTTATTTTTTTCATATTTATTGCGACCAGGCGTTTGCTCAAGAACGGTATTATATGTTTTTTTGATGAATCATCTTTTTCAACAATGTTTATTGTAATATCATTAGTTTTTAGCCCAACTGGAAACTTCATTTAGTGGTTTGTTTGTGAAGTCCGGTAAATCAATAATGAGCGATTTTTAGTCTGTTTTCTTCGGAAACATATGTACTTTCAAATTGTTCAAAAATCGGTTTTGGCTTTTTGATCGTTCAAGTATGTCTGTGTATCGAGTAACAGCTGTTTCGTTGTTTTTTTGACAGCTGTTGCGCTTTTGTTTAATAAGTGGTTTGAGTTTATTTTCCACATAGTTCCATTTATAATGTAGTTTCGAAATGGTTTCATTTAGATAGTTTACGTGTGTGGCAATCATATCTGTTTTTAAATTTGACTTATCAATTTTGTAATCTTGATTGACGGCATCAATCACTAATGCATATTGGTTTGAATCATTGGCCAAACCCTGTAATTCTTTAAATATTGATTCGGCTGATTTATGATTGTCTTCCATCAGGTATGGATATAACACGTCAAATTTGGTACGTACGTAATCTTGGATATCTTTTAATGATCGGGAATGCCTGATTCTTTATATTCATTCAGAGTGTTCAAAATATCATAAAGAGATATAATTTCAGAATAATGTTTTTAAACTGTTTTGATAGCTTTTAGGTAATTTCGCATGTAATTGTTTCAATGAATCTATTGTTTTTGGAGTTATTGATTCTTTTGAAACTATTCGTGTTTGAATTCCAAATTTCTGATTCTTTTTGATTGTATTTTTGAATGAGATCTTTTGTTTGTTCGTCCGCAGAAAGTAACTCTGGCGTTAAATTAGCGAGAGGTGTTTTTGGATACACGTTTCCATGTTTTTTTGTATGGTCAAAACGTTGAATGAGGTTGTATCCAATATAACCAGTTATAGATATACTTGAAACGCCTAGTATTAAAGAACTTATCAAAAACGCCACGTTTAACGATTTTTATTCAAGATATGAATCCTTTCCGTTCAAATTACCTCAATTATAGCACAAATCAAGCGGTTTGTCCTTTTCTGGCTGTGATTTTTGATAAAAATAAGACCAAGTTTGGCCTTATTTTTTTATAGTGATTGATGAGTTTTCGTAACTCTTGTGGATTGAATCCTGCGAAGTCAACAATGTCAGATTCGACAACTGGAGCTGATTGCCATCCACGGTCTTTTTAAATATGGGCGGTATTCTGGGTTTTTCATCAATATTAATTTCTTGAAATTAATATCGTTCATAGTTAATTGTTTTTTTAACCATTTTACATTGAGGGCAATTGTTTTTTTGAATATACTTTAATCATAGTGTTTCCTTTTATAATGTTTATTGTTATTTAATGTGACGAATCATTGGATTCGTGTTGTTGTTTGGATTATGTTGTGATCGTTTTTCCACAAAAGCGACAATTGGTCTAGAATCCATGGGATGTTTTCTTTCCAAATGGCTTCAATTTGTGACCAAACGTGGGGAGTGGCGATTGTGAAAACCACAATTGTGGATTTGAAAACAACAAGGAACCGTCGCTAAAGTGATATATTAAAAAGAGACCAATAAGTGCAATTCCGGCTGTTCCGACAATGGATTTTTGTTAGACGAAATACTTTGATGGCAATGTATATTTGAAAAAGAGATAATCCGGTGACACCTGATAAGTATAAGAGCCACGATAGAATCATATTGAAACCCTCACTTTATAGGAATAGATATATTGTATCATAATTAGTACTGAAAAGAAATAACTGAACGAAAAATTCGCTCAGCTATTCTTGGATTCAATGTCTTGTGAGGGTATCAATTGTGTTTTGTCAATTTGAATGTGTCCAAAAATCATAATCAAAACCAAATGGGAAAAATATCAAATGTTATTGAACATTCGGTTCTATCTGTTGATATAGATCTTATCTGGTGAAAGTGATTGTTTTCAAACGTACGGTGTTTTGATATTTTTTTGATTTATACCGTATCTTTCGATGTTTGAAAACGGATTGTTTGGCGTGAATAGATTTGGATTTTTAATATCGTGTACTAATGATGGATATTCATCCGCATTAATTTCGAAATAATTCGTAGTTTAATTTTTTTATTCATATGGATACCTTTCGGCGACGTGTTACTTGTAAAATGAAACCCCTAGCGAATGCTAGAGGTTTCAAGTAGATTTATGATTTATATAGGAGTTTTATTCAAAGATCTTATCTTAAAAAGTCTCTGATTGATATAGGGCGGAACCCTTTATGTCAATATTAGCAGGGAGCTAATTATTTTACAGCGTCTTTAAGAGCTTTACCAGCTTTGAACGCAGGAACTTTACTTGCAGGAATCACAATTTCAGCACCTGTTTGTGGGTTGCGACCTTTGCGTTCTGCACGTTCACGAACTTCAAAGCTACCAAAACCGATCAATTGAACTTTTTTTCACCTTTTGCAAGTGATTCTGCAATTGTTTCAAATACAGTACCAACTACAAGAGCTGCTTGTTTTTTTGCTCAATTCAGCTGTTTCAGCTACTTTTGCGATCAAATCTTGTTTGTTTGCCATTATATAAATACTTCTCGACGATATTGTCGAGCCTTTCTGAATAAATATTGTTATATCAAGGTTTCTTTTGACCTTATGTGTCTATTATAGCATAAGATTAGCTATTGTCAACTTTTGAGTGCAATTTTTCCTTGATTTTCTTCACTTTTTTGCAAAATAGCATCCGCAAGTGCATCATTCTCCAAACTATCAGTGGATTCTTGATGAATTTCATCGAGCCACCGTCCAAATTGCGGATGTAGGACGCCGGTGAAGTCGGCTTCTCTCAAATATTTTCTATAGAGTTTATCGAGTACATCTTGATCGTATTCTTGATATTCTGCGATCATGAGGCCTTGAATGAAACCCTTGATAGATTGGTCTTGCAGGTCAATTAATGTCCGTGCAGCTGTGCGGAGATACTCATATTTGAGTGGCGACAGTTTATCGTTATAGTATTTGTCGCGCTCAGCTTTTGTTTGATACATATCAAACGTCTGCTACATAAAACATACTAAAATGTATATTTTATGAACCTTTCTAATAAATTTTAAAAAGATTTCCTGCTTCATCCCGTCCGATTTTGTTAAAAACGTTAATATTTGAGACTCAAATATCTTCGTTTAAAACTACTTTCGTTTATGTAACGATCCACAGGCTTAACTTCCCGTGTAGCCCACGGTAGTGACGTGTGTTTTATTAAACTGTTGTCAAGACAGTGTAATCGACACATTTCTCTAAATTGATTGCCGCGTTTTTGTCACGATTATGAGCAACGTGACAGTCAGGACATTCCCAACTACGGTCTTTCAATTTAAGATTCACGTTTTTATATCCACATTGAGAACATAGTTTACTTGATGGATAGAAACGTGGCGCTAAACGCAACTCAATCCCCAATTTTTCGCATTGTTGTTGTTGTAGAAAAACGCGAGATTTATACCATTGCGCTTGAGAAGTAGCCTTCGATAAATGTTTATTTTTTTCATCAAACCTTTAATATTCAAGTCTTCAATCACAATAAAAACTTGGCTTTCGTTTTAAAAATTGATTGAAGCGCTTTTTGATTATAATCCGTTCGAATTCGAGATAAACGTTCATAAAGTTTGTTTACTATTAATTGTTGCTTTTGAAGATTTTTACATTCGTGGAAAGGACGTTTCCATTCAAAATGATTTCAACTGTCCTTTTTAGCACCACTTTTGTAGTAAACCTTGTTTGTCATGTTGTTTTCATAACGACGTGATAAAGAACGTTGCTCTCGACGCAACTTCTTTTCAAGTTTACGAATTTTTAGATTTGTTAATCGAAGGGGTGGTTTGATCTTTTGTAATAAATTGGTCTTTCAAACCAAAAATCGATCCCAATTCCTTCACCTGATGTAGCAACCCGTTCGTCGGTTTCAGTTTTAGATAAACATGAAATATAATAACGTCCGTTTTTTAACAGAAACGGTTACAGATGTAATATCTTTTTGGAATATAACCATATTCCTTCAAACGCACCCATTTCAGCGTTGGTAGAAAAAATGCGATGTCTTTCAACTTTAAACGACGTTCCGATTAGATAAAAACTGTTATCTTTTGATTTCTTTTTGAAATTTGGTTTTCCTTTGTCGCCTTTGAGATAAGCCCAAAAGCGCACCATTTGCGTTTATAATAGCTTGTTTTAAGGCTTTACTCGAAACTGTTTTCAACCAACTAGGAATTGTCGGATCATGATTAATCATTTTTGGAATAATCATATCCCGAAATAACAGGTTCATTCTTATTCAAACGTTCGAAATTTGTAGCAATGTATTGGTTATAGATATAACGAACATTACCACATGTTTGATGAATTAATTTAATCTGATTTTTCGTCGGATAAATTTCCGTCTTGTAAGCTTTCATCTAAACTGATATCCTTTTTATACTTTCGTAAACCGTAGATACGACATGAAAAGACATGAATAATCGAAATCAAGTCATCGACTAATTCTTTTTGAGGTGATGTATCTGGGTTGTTAATAACAACGATTTCACAATTATAATGATTACAAAATCGTTCAAACCAATCGAAACCAAAGCGAACGAAGCGATCTTTATACGTAATATAGATTTTTCGATTTCGCCTTTTGGAATCTGATTAAGAAGTAAATCATTCCAATGTTTTTCGATTGTAGTTGAGACCACTTCCGATATCTTCGATTACATCATCTAAAAATCTCACCTTTTGCATTAACATAATTTCGAATAAATGTTATTTGATTTTGCAAATCATCTTTTTGATTGGCACTTGAAACACGCGCGTAAGCGATTGTTTTTCGTTTAGATTTAGTTGATGAACCAATGTATTCGAGATATTGGTCTTCAGTATAGTAACGTCGATCAGTAGGCGTTCTTTTTGCAACGAGAATACCTTCACGATCCCAACGTTGTAAGGTTTTTTTACGCTAACATTTAATCGTTTAGCCATTTTCATTTAATCTAATCATAAATACACTTTAACACAAATTATTATTTTTTTGTCAACAAAATGACTGCTGTTTTTATCCTCCTTTCAGAATTGTGGATATCATTTCATCATCTGACATATCAGACGTAATAATAATATCATCGTCATATTTGACGATGTTGTCCAATCCTATTTCTGAAATATGACCCTCGGCTTCGGCGGAGGGTCTAAACCCATCGCGGGCCATAAGGCGCGCATGTCTGGTTTCTCTGTCGATGTTGAGATGAATTAATACGGCACCGTGTTTGTGACAGGCTTCGTATTCGTTGGGGAAGCGAACATCGGTAATGATGACCGAGATAGAATTTCGCAAAAGTGTATCGATACGGTTGAATGTTCGGTCGATGAAATACATGGAATTCTCACCACGACGAAGGTCTCCGTAAAATTGGAACAAATGTCGTATTTGTGGGGTTTTCGTGTAAGCTGAAACACCTGTTAAATCGTGTGGGAGAATACTATCGAAGATAGTATGAAGTGATTCTTCCGATAAACGATACCGTTGGCTCAATTCAGGAATTTCGACACCGAAATCGCGTTTGGCGACGATGAGGTGTTCGACTTCATTCTTTAATGCGTCCGCAAAAGAAACGCATTCTGTTTTTTCTGGCAAGTGTTTAATGAGCAACGAGGCAAGGTAGTCCTTGCCCGAGCCCATTTTTACCATATAATGCATAAAGTTTCGGCATAATATTTACTTTCTAATATCTACTATTCGGGTGGCGTCTTAACGAAACCACGAGTTGTTTGAAATCGAGATCTATCAAAAGCTCTACGTTTTTCGTCATCTGCACCTTTATAAGAGGGGTCATAAAATTCTTTGACGGCATATTTCGTAATGAGTGGTTCGTCAGGGTCCATTTGATTTGTGATTCGAATACGGTCGCTTCTTTGCGATTTGTCGATGAGCAATCTCGTTTCTTTGCCCCAATCACGCGTATATTGTACGAATTGATTGCGACCATAGGTGACACTATTTGCATTGAACTCTTTCATCCATTCTTTATAGACAGGGTAAGCGAGTTTTGTTGGAATAACGTCCCATTGGAATACATCGTACATGTCATCCCAGAATTCGAAAACGTTATTGTTTTCTGATTTGTATTCAGATAACAATGTTTTTGTCGCTTCAGGTACGATGAATGTATCGAATTGGTCCATCTCTAAAGCTTTAGACAACACGTATTCTTTAATGACGGGGTCTTGGATGAAATGGCTCTTAATATATTTCTTTTCAACACCTTCAAAAGTGTGGTCGAATGGAACCATTACAAGACGACGATAAAAGGAATTCGTTTTATCTCGAAATTTAGGCATTCCGTTAATCATTTGTATAGTTACATGTTTAATGACAGCGGGGAATGAATCTTTATGTTTTTGGTTCGATAGAGATATCGTCACCGGTTACAGCGGCTTTGAAATCATCAACGTTATCGATGTAGACGCCGACAGGGTTTTCGTCAGCGATATTGACAACCTTACCTATTAAGTTTTTCTTTTTCGAAACGTTTGCTATAATCTTGGATTTTAAGAGATGAATAGTTACCGAGTCCGACAATGTTTTTTTAATCAACTGACCATACGTACCCTTACCGTTATTACCCTCACGAGATACAAAGAGTATAGCTTTGTTATAGGAATGACCGGGGTTAAATGATGCAGCGAGAACCCTGCCAAAGAAGTTCATTCTTTTTCGGGGTCATGGTCCGCAAGCTCCATAATCCAATCGTCGACCGTCCACGGCGTACCGTCAGGTTCGAGTAAGATTGGTGGTGATGTTACAGGTGCATAATTTGTTTGTATTTTTTTGAAGTTGCAACAAAAATCAGGTGTGAATGGTTCAAGTTGTTTGGTCTCTTTATTGAAGATTCCATTGTTCACAACGACATGCGCTGAATCAAGTGATTCTCGTTTCATTGGCGCCATCATTGTGACGTAAGATAAAAATGTTTTTACGAGACGCCATGCTCATGGGTTGTTGCAGAAGTGATACGTGTATTTCAATAAATTCATCACATTCTTCATATAGTCCGAGATTTGGATGGTTGTCGTATGGTGTGAACATATAGAGATTCGTATCGGCTTTTTGATGATAAAGCCGAGTAAGCTATTCGTACAAGAGGTAGCGTATGAACAAGAACGAATGCTAATTCGAGGTCTGTTAGTTTAGGGCGTTCTTTAACACCGTTCATATTATTAAGTAGCTGTTTATGTGCTAAAACTGCGCGATAGGTGTTTTTTTGAGTTCTTCATCTAGATCTTTTTCAGTTGCGATATTGAAAGTACGACCATTATTATCAAGATAATCAATAATACTTGCTAACGTTGGATCTTCAGCCGTCAAATGAATAGTGTTTGTTGATAGTTCCAAGTCTATTCACATGACGTAGTGTTACGTCAGCCTTTCTATTTTGATATTGTTGAATTAATGACAGATAATAGTTGTTCTGTTAGTAATAATGATTCGGGAATAGATTCGTCACAAGCAGATTCAATGGCTTGTTGTAGTTTTTCTTTCCAATTCAAAAATTGTTGTTTTTGGGTTAGTGTCGAGATGTCGACAATTCGGCATTATTTCGAGAGCAACATTGTTTGTGTCGCATAGATGTTGAATGAGCGAGCGTTCTGTATCATTGAATTGATTATCAAACGCAAGAATAACTCGGTCAACGGTTCCTGATTGAATTAATGCAAATAGTTCGGTGAAACCGTTACCTGTGAATGAATGTAAAACCTCATCATTTATGATGAGTTTATAACTCGTGATCTTTACGTGATTTTGTTATTTCTTTTAAATAATCATTCAAATCAGCATAAGCGAGAAGTGCTCGAGACCTCATACCAGACGTCGTATCGGAAATAGGTGCGTGAATATAACCAATCGTAAGGTTTTTTTGTCGATACCTTGTTGTTGGCGACGAAATTCATAGAATTCCGGAATTTGCTCATATGTGTAACGTCTCCAACCGCCAGGGATGTGTTCGCGGGAGAAAAAAAGGCCCGCTTTATCGTAACGTTGGAGTGTTTGGTATGTGACTCCGACAAGCGCACTCGAATTCTTTTTGAGGTTAATGTGTCTTTAGACATTGATTTAATGCGTCCTTTCGTTGTTTTTTTCATATGTATATTTTTATCATAAATTGAAGCATTCGTCAAAAAAATATAACATGCGTGTGTTTTTTTCTTCACATGTGTGTGAATAAAAATATAACATGATGTGAATTGTGTCAGTTTTAGACACAATTCAATTGAGGGTTTTGTTCCACAAATTCCACTTTGTTCCACTTTTTTTCGTCATTTTTTTCGAAAATTCGAAACTCGAGACGTGGCAGGCGATGTCAAAAATTGTCAGAAAATGGTTCCACTTTTGAGGGGGGTCAAAATATTTAGTTTATTTTTTTAATATAAAATATAACATTTGTTATATTTTTTTAAAAATATAACTTGTATTATATTTCTTTTTCTATACGTTTAAATTAATAAAAAAAGTGGAACAGTGGAACATAGAACAACTGCTTCCCACCGTTATGGGATTTTGATGTTCCACTTTTTCCAAAAATAGCCAAAAATAAGTGGAACTAAAAAGTGGAACATTTCTCAAAAAGTGGAACAAAAGTGGATCACAATTTCGTGATGTGTTTGATGTCTAAATTTGAGGCATATTTTTTTGTTTTTAGCTAAATTATGAGTGAGGATAACATGGTCGCCTTTGTTTTTAAGGAATGTACGAAATTAAGTAAGCTAGTTTTTGATTGCGGAATGTACATTGAGCCGTTATGGAATGTATGATGTTCGACATCGCGAACGCGTAACGATACTGAGTAGTCACCTTTTTTTGTTTTTTTGATAATACGGTTTTAATTTAATAATTGTGAATTCTTTTTGCATGAAGTTCTCCTATCTGAAAAAAATAAACGAATAGCAATGTTTGCAAGTGTGAGCAAACCAAGAATGAGCAGAATTGTTTTCAATTCGTTTAATCCATATGTATCGTTTTGATGTAGGGAGTTCCTGCAAATCGCATAATGAAGTTTTCGCTGTGCGTATATTCTGATGCATTTGTTGCGGGGTTGTTGCTTTAGGTTTCACAATAGGTGTTTTCTTTGATTTTTTTATCTCGTTTTTAGAGCTTCGTATACGGGGTCGTATATTTTTCACGAGAGCAAGGGTCGATGGGGTCACCAAATGTGTCGAAGGCAAAGTATTTCAATTTGTATTGGTTGGCCGTCATATCGGGCAGTTCTTTTGTCGGATTATTGATGTCAACAATGTTATTAAAGAATTGATTTTTTTGATTTAACTGTTAGTACAGTAAAGGGTCTACTGTCAAAAAAACGTTAATAAGCGTTTCTCGGGATAAGGACTCGTAATAATATTGTGTTTTGAGATATGAGCTTCTTTAAAGAGAATAATATTTTCGTCAATCCATGAGGTGGGGTCGATTGAGTCAAGAGATTCAACCCAGCCACCGAGAGTTCCTTTTGGTGCGATTTCTTCTAAGTTTTCGGGAACGGGATTGGTTTGGATGATTTGTGTCACTGTTCTCCCTTGAATTGTTTTAGTGTTATTTGTGAGTGAAATCATAATATTTTCTTTCTAATGCTAAGTTTATAGAATAAAAACGACCGTGGTGAAAAACACGGTCAATTGAAGGTCAAAGATTGCGCAGATGCTATCTTTATGATATAATAGCCGTATAAATTAGAAATTAACCTTTATGAAAGGACTATCAAATGTTAGAATATATTGCCGGTGTAGACGTAGGTAACGGCTATTTAAAATTAGGTATAAACGATAAAGTTGAAGTATATCCATCAGTTGCGGTGAATCGATATTCACTACACAATGATTTAAAATTGACAGCGGAGGACGTTGCGGCCTTCGCGGGAGATGCATTCAATCAGATGGATGCTTCTTTCTCATCACCACTTGTAAACGATACAACACGTCGTATTTTTGGTGCGCGTGCTCTTGCTAGTGGAGAGCCATTAGAGGAATTCGATGTGTTTTCTCGAAAATCAAAAGCTGATGATGATTTATCTGGTGCTTTGATTTTGGGGGCTATTGCTAGTCGTTCTTTGCGTGATTATTATGAAGAGCGTAAAGAATTACCTACAGAAATCTTAGCGGTCGATGTATGGTTGTCAACAGCGTTGCCTATAGCCGAATATGAAAAACATCATTCTGAGTATGCGCATAAGTTAAGAAACAACGGCGCACCTCATTTGATTTCAATCCATAATTTTAGTCAGACTATCACGATTGCAATTACGATTAAGAATACGTATATTGCAAACGAGGGCGAAGCCGCTCAATATGGTCTTCAACATGCGCAGTCTAACTTTTTAGCGTTAATTGAAGCGGATGCTAAAAACGTGCGATTGACGGTGAGTTGGATGACACAGGTGAAGATTTGGTTCACGCTGAGAATACTCTTGGCATTGATATCGGTGAAGGAACTGTTGATTTCGCGGTATTTACAAATGGACGATTTAATTCGGATGCGTCATCATCATTCTTGAAAGGTTATGGGAATGTTCTGAAGCGGCATTGGATCGTTTAATTGAAGAAGGTTACACTTATAAGACTCTGTAAGGAATTGTCAGAGTTTATTAATAAAGAACCTAGTAAGCTCAGTCGAAATAAATATAATCATGTAGCTAGTGTAGTTGATGAAGAATCGTCATGATTCGCTCAACAATTACGTAATGAGATTTCTAAAATCTATACTCGAATCGGAGCAACGAATGAAGTTATCTTCGTTTATGGTGGCGGATCGGGTGGTTTAGAAAAACACCTTTACAATGAAATTGTGAACTTGTTGTCAGAATTCAGTAGCGCATCAACACCTATTATTTATTTGAATGCAGCGTATTCGCGTTTCTTGAATGAGCATGGTCTATATAGTTTAGCCAAAGGCTTATATAATATCGACCATCAATAGGGAGGGTTTATGTCGATTTTTAAAGCGATCGACGTCTTTCTATACACTTCTACAAGCAGCAAAGTGGTCATGTATTTATTGCGTAATGTTAATACTTGGCTGGTTTCTACAAAGTATGACCCATTGGTCTACGATTGAAATATATGTGAGCGTCATCTGTTTTATTTCGGGATTTTTGGGAATCTATTTGGTTCTCAATAAAATCGGGTTTAAATGTTAAAACGTAGGGCGTTATTGGCGAATTTATCTTGTTTAGCTGTTTCGTATTGGACGTTAGGTTGATTGGTAAGTTGTCAATAGAAGCTTTCACTTCATATTTTGTATTGAGTTTATTGATGGCGCTTGTATTGTCTGTTGCGTCGCAACAATATATTATGGTTGTTTGCAGAATCGAACGATCCTTAGTTCCGTTTGTTTAGTCATAATCATTATGAAATTGATAACAGAGTGATTCATGTTGTTGAATTTGAATTAGATGGAACTTTTTCCACATATATTGATGTTTTAGAATTTGAAAGGACTAGAATATCTAGTCCTTTTTGATTGTTGCCATACGTTGTATGTTTGTTTGAATGCGGATTTTATGTTTTCTGGCATTATTGTATGCGACTTTTATCGTTAAGTTCCTTTGTACAACAATTCGCCCTTGAGCATATACGTCGGTGCATGTAATCAAGAGTTACGAGTGGGTTTTGCTAGATTCTGGTTCATCAAGAACATCAGGTTCTGGTTGGATCAACGCGTTCTATCTTTGTGATAGTATGTGTAAATTTGGTCTTTATCTGAGGTATATCTTTGACCTTCTTTAGCGTATTTCTAACGGTGAGATAACAAATCGGTTGCTCCGTTTATTCCAAATACGTGATGGCTCACAGACCGTAGTTACCCTGACCCATTGTTTGATTTTCTTTTGTTGTTCCGGCGCGTAGTATAACCCAATGTTATCGAGACCTTTGACAATTGGCATATTTATTTCGAGTTCAGGGATTGCAATCCCGGCTATAACGGGAAGGTCTTGTGGTTGTGGTGGCGGTGAACTTATCACTTGATCGGGGTCGAGAGGCTTGACTTCGTCCCATGAATAATTTGCCGGGGCTTCCTCTATGTTCTTTTTAATTGTTTCTTTTGGCACATTTGCTATAAATATATTGATTTGTTCGAGATGCCATTGAATGGGCTATTGGTTTGTTCATATATAATGCAAAAGACAATACCTAGTATAGTGTTAGATTTAGGATGACCAACGCTGTTAGTATGCGTCTTTAGTATTTGAAAATGTCATATTGGGAGCCTTTCTGTTTTTGAATATATTATATCACAAACCTATTTACTTTGTACACCCAAAAATGTTATAATATTGATTAGTATTTAGAAAGGTTGATTTTATGCGAAAAAGAAAATGATGCTCGTTTGGCTATTCGTGTACCAAAAAGATAGAGCGGATTATATTAAATATCAAGCTCAAGCGGAAGGTATCTCACAAAAAGACTATACGTTACGGGCTTGATTTTTATGACGAGTTTCGTCATTTAGCAAAAGAAGGATATGTCGATCATTTAGAACAAATGAGTGCAATTCAGCACAGGTCTGAGAAGATCTGATTATGGTGTAATCGATTAGAGTCACAATGTCTGATTTTTATTTGGATGCGCTTAATTTTTATTTAGATACATTAATTTTGACAGATGGTCAACCTGATTCTATGAGTATGGTCACATTGAATACTTTGCTTAGAACAATTTTCATCACAATTAGATTCGGTTGAAACAAAATAGATACGCAAACAAATATTGCGATAAAATGGATTTAGTTCGTTTGGTACGGATTAGCGCGGGCGCGTCTTATTTGATTGACGAATTGGATGATGGTATTGCCGAAACAAAAGTGAATATGAGGTAGTAATAGATGAGTTTAACAACATTAGATGCTATTCGTCAGGGCAAAGCCAAAATAAATGCGGAGCCTGAGTCTTCAGATAAGACTGCTGATGTAAAAAGAAGTATCGGAAGAGAATCTTCCAAGTGTTGAAGTTTCGATGGATACTGATGAGAAAAAATCTAGAGTCAATTGAGCCTGAACAATCAATCAGAAGTTCGTTCCGATACAATATCTGATGATGAAGTATCTGGAGTGGAAGAAGCAAATACGAAGAATTACTAAAGCAAAATGACGCGTTTTCAAGAAGCGTCAGCCTGTCAGATTGAAACGGTTAAAAAGAGTTCGTCAACAGCTTCTGGCATAATAGAATATTAATGAGGCTTTATCTAGAAGTTTGAACATTGGAAAAAGCAAGCGAAGTCTCAAGATGAGTTTGATTTTTAAAAATGACTAATTTTGGAAATATGTTTAAGTTTTGCGGGTTCTAATGTTATGTTCGGGGTCGCTTGGGAGGATCCACTTTCAACGTTGAATACGAAAAGGTCGACGTCTAGATGTTCATCCTTCGGCATTTTTTACTGCTTTTGATTTAGTTTTGCATTTGACGGGTCGTAGTCAACGGTAGAGTAAATCAGGTTATTCTGTTGAGTTGATAGCTGTATATTACGTGGCGTAAATGAATCTAGAATTTACGGGGAATATCATTTTTGTGATGATGGCAGCTTTGCATATCAATTCGATTTAGATCGATTGGTGCAATTGTGTGGTATTGGGTTCGAGCAACACTGCGAATTAGCATCAAAACCAACAGCTATTCGAGAATTGTCACAGGTAGTGAGAAAAATGGCTCGAAGGCATTTGATTTTATTTGTTAGTTTTAGCTTATCGATTTATGTCTCTGAACGACAAAACGAGAATTGAGGAGAATGAGCTTGTCGCACAATTATATGAATTGCGTGATCGTGTGGAAAACATACGGATATTTTCGTGATATCCGCAAGCGTGTTTTAACAGATGAGATTGTTAACGTCATTGTTAGTTGGTCGGGGAATCTTGGCATTTGCAATCATCCGTTGCGAAGTGGATTGTTACCAAAGGATTTGCGAGAGTATTTGGCATCGCGATTGCCGATCGAAGTTGAGATTGCAGAACGATTATCATGAAGCGCAAGAGTATGCGGGATGAGGTTTCACGTCGAGACGTACTGTTGCAAGTAGAAAAGAGTCAGGTTTGACTTTTCTTTTGCTAGATTATGGTAAAATAGATATAAGTTCAACAGAAAGGACAGTTTGAATGTTATTAATTGTTACAGAAAAACCGAGTGTTGCTCAGAACTTTGCGAAGGCGCTTTGGTGGTAAATCAGGTACGTTCAATGGTGAACAGTATGAGATTGTTTGCATTGGCGGGACACGTTATGCAACATGTTTCTCCTGAGAATATGGTTAGCAAAGATAAAGTGGAACAATACAAATCGTGGATATCAAATATCTACCATGGAATTTGAAAAGAGATGTCATTTTTGATCGAGAGGTTGCGCAAAGTAAAGGTAAAATTGGTTGTGGCTTTTAAAAGTCTGCTTCGAAACGAGCTGATACCTTAGTTATTGCACGGATGTGGACTCCTTCGGGTGAAGGGGAGTTAATTGCAATGGAAGCTTTTAAAGAGATTGATGGCGTGGTAAAAATTGAACGAATGACTTGTAGATGAATCAGTGAAACAAATTCAAAAAGCATTTAAATCTAGACGAGATGTCAGTGATTCACGTAAAAATGGAGATTATCTTAAAGCAGAGACTCGTTCAACGTGGGACTTCGCGTCAATGCAAGTTGTTCGTATTGCTACGTCAATTGCTCGTCAATTGAAATTGCGGGACGTGTTACGAAATGGACGTTTGAAACCGTGATGAATCGATTGGTCTTTTTGCAAGAAGAAGCTATTCGAAAATACAAACGAACACCATATTATGAAGCGCAGTTTAAAGATGACAATGGTCATGTTTAGTAAGCGAAAAGCTTTAAAGATGGTGATGATGACATGTTTCGCTAGAGCGAATCGATGTTCCTTTAAGTTCATATCATTCATCTGCTGTTACAGAAGATGGACGCTCACGTAAGGAGACAGCCTCCTCCAAACTGCTTGATATTATGAGTTTTAGCTGCAATTTAGCGCCAAAAGGGTATTCAGCCATAGAAGGTGTTTCGATGTATATCAAAAGATGTGATCAAAGATTGTATCGTACCCTCGTACGGAAGATTCTGTAATTTCTGTGAAGAGCAATTTAATGATATGCTTCCTGTTAGTGGATAGTATTGCGAAAGTTGTTGGGGGTTGACACTAGTTTGTTAACGCATCGACAACAACGGTCAACACACGTTAAAGATGGCGGTAGTCACGAAGCGAATAGGCCTCGTGAGAAAAGTTCCAGAGTTTAGCCGAGTTAGCTGTGTTTGATAATGGTAGTAAAGGAATTGCGTCGGCTATGCGAGACGCTTGCTAAGAATCTCTTAGAACGATGCTTTGCTGAGAACTCATGTATATGACAGTGTATCTGGGGCATGTTGTGGATTATCCTGATTTTAAAACAACGTTTTCTATTCCTGTTCTCAGGGTTGGAAGCGAGTTTATAATGAGGTCGAGGATGATGATGCTGATGACGATACTGCACAAAGGAATTGGTACTAGTGCAGATCCATTTATTGCAGAGGTGCAAATCCAAAACCTGCGACACCAACAATTAAAATGGTTGAAGAATCGGTTGAGATGATGTTAGCACGGGGTGCTACACGCACGTCAACTATTGCGAGAAAATGACAACGGATAAAGAAGACCGCCGATTGTTTGATGACAACGAGGTCGATTGTCGACAACGTTTATTGCAAAATAAAATGCTGTGTTGTTATGAAGGATACTTGGATTGCATCACCTGGAGATTACACAAGAATTGTTCCAAAATATGGAAGCTGTTGGTCAATTCCAAAAAGACTGTTGATGAAGTTGTTGCTACTGTGACTAAGTTAGTGAAACACGATCTCTGCGTGATGGAGGCAATGAAGGTTTGGCTTCGAACTATATCGAAAGCGTTTTTGTCCAAAAGGTGGTAAGGGAAGCCGACAAGTTTAATAAGTTGAAAACGAAAGCTCCGGTTCAGAAACTAAAAAGCTCATTTATCAAGGCAAAGAAGCTGAGTTTTATAATTCTGTAATGGGTGTGTATAAACCAACAGAAGATAGAACGTAATATAGCTTTATCTGGTGGTGAATTCACGATTGATTTAGTATCTAAGAAAACGAAGAAACCTATAAAGGGCACGAATGTGGTTTTTGGTTATGATGAAAATATGGTTATGGCTTTTAAATATTTAGGTCCGATTGTAACAGGCCCTGCAAAGGTGGATATTGAGTTTGAAGGTAAGATTATTCAAATTAAACCAGCATTTGTCTGTATCGAATTATCTGCTGATGAATTAAAAGCGATTAGCTCGAAAAGAAGAAGTTCGAATTAAAACGAAAACCGCCAAGGGTTCGGATTGACGCCGGTTCTTGAAATTGTGAAAGACCCTAAAATGGGGTTGGTGCGTTACATATAAAAAGTCGACTTCTAAAAGCGAAAGGTAAACCTGAGCGTTCTGCAATGAAGCCTGAGTTTTCGGGATATAAGTTTAGTGAAGATGAAAAGACCATTTATATAATGGTGGGTCAACACCTGTAACTCTTAAATCTGGTAAAAAGGATTTGTTAAGTGGGGCTGAAACTTCACTCAAATCGAAAGATACTGGTAAAAACTGTTAAATATTATGGTTATTATGTAGACGAATGGATGTAAGGAAAGGTATTTATGGCTAAAAAGAATTTTTAGTATACCGTACGATTTAAATAAGACGCAATTGGATAGACAATTTCAGTTGCAATCTAAGAAAAACGGTATTAAGTTTACAAAGCGACCTTTGACTATGATGACGTTGCTATGTTGGGTCGTAGCGTTAGTGTTATTGGCGTATTTAGAGATGAGTTCGTTTGTTGGACGCGGTTCTATTTTCGGAGGAATTCCTTTGCAAATTGGTGCTTTTTGTGTTTTTAATGGGTCGTCAAGATGATACACATCGATATGGGTTTGACGTTATTCCTTTATATATACAATATGTATTGAAAAAGCAAGGGACTTAACGTTGATTCGAAATACACCGTTAGATAAGGCTCAGTAAGTTTTTGGAGGAAACCATTGGAGAAAAGCGGTGTTGAGTCGGGGAGTTATTCGAATGATAGATGATCGTTGGGCTGTATTTATCAAGTAGTTGAAATGCATCATTAATGTTATTTGATGAAGACGCTGACAAGATTCTTGAACAAAATGCTCTGTTTTTATAAGAATATTCCAGAAAACGCAGATATCATTTTTGATACAGCTTCTGAGCCACAACGTGTTGATGAGCAATTGGCTGAATGCGAATATCGGAGATCGTTGAGTTTATGATGATTTATTAGTTGCGTTGTTTGATGCAAAACGGAAGTTGTTAAAAGAAGCTGTCGGTGGATATGTTGACTGAAAAATGCGATGATTGTGGATGATGTTGATAAGGACACCGAGGGGCATATCGCGATTCATCAATATAGATGATTATTGGAGATACAAAGCAAGATTTGTATGAAGCCGAAGCATTAGCTTTTGATGATATGAATCTGGTCTGGTTATGTTTTTAAAATACATTAAACCTTTTAGAATATGATGATGTAATTACAGTATTACAAAGGTCTGTATAGTTAATTAAAAATAAAACTCGGGAAAGTCGTGCGCTTTCTCGGGTTTTGTGTTATAATAAATGTAATTAAATTTATGAAAGGATTTTAGTTTAATAGTGGCTTTAAATAAGAAAAACAGAAGGTTTCGAAAGAGACGAAGTCTAATGAAAAACAGAAACCACAAGAGCGCGAAAAAGTCTCAAAGCTCGAATCAGTTGATTCGGCATTCAGATCAGCAGAATTAAACCAAAGAATAATTATTATAGTGATTATTTCACCATTGATGATAAAACGTATGGCGTTGTTTTAACATTGTTACACAATGATGGGGCTGATAACCGTTTGACCTCGATTTTGGGGGTGTTTTGGCTTTCATTAAATCATTGGTCAAATTCTGAGGAGTTTAACGATGTTCGAATTCGATTTTTAAATCAAGCTCGAAAACGTACAGGACAATTGCTAAAGCTAAGCAAGAACAATCGGAACGAGTTGTTGCTTCGGATAAGCAGGAAGCGCAGACGTTCTCAACTAGTGATAAAAAGACGGTTGGTGAAAACGAAGAAGCTTTGAATGAAGTTATGGAAGAAATTCGTAAAGGTGCTTCTTATTTAGATGTTCGTATGCATTATTTGATTAAAGCGCCTTCGTTAGAAGTGCTCTGATACGCAGTTCGACGTTTAAATCGTAGTTTGCGAGATGATTTTGATACGGTAACGGCTAAAAGCATTTAATGGTGCTCAACGTCAGAAACTCAAATATGTTGCTTCGTTCAACCATTGCGTGAAAGATGAACGTCAGTTTGGTTTTACATCTGAGGAATATGCTGGATTTTATAATCTGGTGACGCACGGTATTGAAGATTTCGACTCGTGAGTACGTTGGTCAAATGCGTGTATATTAACGCTTCAGCTGTATATTGGATATTGATAAGTATCGACATCATATCATTGTCGCATCTGGAGCGTGAGGCTCAAACTTTATCGTATACTCAACGAGACTTATCGCCTAACAAACCATTATTAGGTAGTGACATGTGGGGCGTGAAAATTGGTCAGGTTGCATTGATGAATCGTCATCGTGTTGTCCATTTTGTATTAAACAATGCGGATATTGCGTCGGTTGATTTGGTTTGTCACGGTTGACGAGCTAATGTAGATATGAACCAGAGGACGTTGAACCCATTTGAAGCATTTGGCAATGTTGAAGATGAATTGACGATATTCCCGGCTTTGCTTGAAAAATCAAATTGATGACATTGATGATGGCTGGTGGTTCAGAAACAGAAAAGAGTCGTATTCGTACAGAGTTGACGGTTATCTTGACTGATTTTATATTGATAAAGGCATGTGGACTTCAGATTCAACAAAAGACTGTTAATCGTCAAAGCATTCGTTTGGTTGGACTTCACATACGGAATATCCGCGATTGCCAGAGCTTTACGGCATATTTGCGTCAGGATATGATCGATATCAGCGAACGGTGGCATAAACGAATGAACCAACGGTTCAGGAAACGTTACGGACATTGCGTGGTGTATTTAGTGACATGCTTCGTGTAAACTCAACTTTGTTTGATACGTATACGTCAAGCAATATTGATGATGCTGATCGTGATTCTCGCGTTATTTATGATTTCTAGCGACTCTTGCTCGTGGTAAGGGCGTCGGCGATGGCTCATTTGCTTAATGTTTTGTCATACTGCTGTGCGATCTCTTTGGTAGTGGCGACGTTATTATCATTCATGGAGCTGAGAATATCAATGATGACATTGAAAAAGTATATTACTGAACAATTTGACATGTTGTTTAATAAAAGGTCCAGAATTGTGTATTGCTATGGTGACATTGAGAAAGTCATTATCTGATAATAGTTTTTAGATAAATTAGATGAAGCTGATTATACATTGTTTGGACGTTTAAGTTTGAAATGACATTGAACAGTATAAAAGAGATTTTGAAACGAGATATACCGTCTAGCTTGAATGATCTTATTACAGCTGATAGAGACGAGAGTTGGTATCTTCGTCGAACATTTGAGAACGTTGTGTTTGATTGCAGATTTTGGACTCTGGATTATCCGTCCGTTCGAGGGTCTGAGGTATGAAACGATTAAGTAAAATGGTTGATTCCACTTATGTTTGTGGGGTCAATGATGTTTGGTGGACAATTGTCTGAAATATTGTTCCGACTGTAGCAACAAACGATTACGCCTTTGGTGTATGCTGATGAAGAGGCTAAGGATAAAGACGCAATTGACAGTTCACTTTATGCGAAAGCTGAAGCGATATTGCGAATACTCTTCAACCAAGGTTTGTCGGCATTAGGCCCTTCTGAAAAGGATGAAGATGTTGAGAAAGCCAATAAATTATTAGATATTGTTCGTCAGAATGAGATATTCGGCAACAAACGTTGGTAATGCGGTGCTCTCGGCATGCCGATAACCCAACGGGATTTGTTAGTTTAGGATCTAAGTTGAAAAACTGGATTATTTCTAAAGTATCGGCAAAAATTCATCTGCATATAGTTATAGAGGTCTTGAAAATATCACACTGAGTCCTAATTTGATGAGAACAATAATAGCATTAAATCATCGTCATTTGCGGGATACGCCTTTTTATGGTAAAGCCTTAGTGGACAATGGTTATATGAAGATGGGTGATCTCATCGATTATTGGGACGGTTATTCAATTTGGACGTGTAATCGGTGGGATGATTATTTTAGTGTTGTATATGATTAATTTGATCATTCCGTGTTATTTGCAATTGTTCTTAAATTGATGTTGATTTTTAATCCGTTTGAGTGGGTCGCACGTGGTCGTGCCGCTGTACGCATCTGGTACAGGCGGTTTGTTGCAGCGGTAGCGTCAGATTTTTCGCCAGGTGCTAATTTCTTTTGGCGATTTGGCTGGAATGTTCAATGGGTTTGTATGATGCGTTGACTAAGTTTGGTTTAGTATCTTTGGCGCACTGCTTGGTATTCTTATCTTTTTCAATTTTTCGCATGGGGTCGAACAGGTGGCAGTAAGCAGAAATTTATGAAGATTCTTTTACGTCTCTTTATAATGGTGCTGGGTATTCTCTTCTAGGTGGAACGTGATACGTCTACTTTGAAAAATGGTTGCAAGCACAAGCGTTTGATTCCGGTTCTGCTGGTTATATCAATTATGTTATAGCTTCGTCGTTTATTCGTACAGATTCTTGGGTTGAGAATACGTTTAGCACCACCATCATCAAATGGTAATTTGGCAACGTCACCAAGTAACTCATTAATCAAGTTCCACACGGGGACACATACAGTTGCAAAAGATACTGCGGATCTCCGTCAGTGTTGCAACATCTATCAATGTAATTTCTGGTTTAGCTACTAATGGTGCGTGATAGTTGGGTTGTGTGTGCAACGGAACTTAACAAATGGAAATGAAAAGTAATATTGGTTCGGTCTGTAACAGCTCGTGAATATAAAGAAACCGAAAACAAGCGAAATTAAATAGCAATGATGGCAATTTTAAAGTTGATTTTTCAGATATTGCCGGCCCTAGTGGAAATAGTAGCGCTGTTTCTGGGTTATTGATACCTTGTTTGAGTTTATGGGTCTCTAGCAAGTATAGTGCTGCTACATATGATTCATTCGTTAAAAGGTACTATTCATAGTAAACCAGAGGCTTAGTGCTGCAAACGTTTGTTATCAGCTGAATTTCGAAGTTTTGGATAATGGGGCGACTGGTCGAATGGTAATGGCGAAGGTGTGAGGTTCAACTGTCTATATATTATATGATGGAACCGGTATTAAAGCCGAAGGCGACGCTGGTAAAAGGCTCTCAGGATATAGTGATCGTCCATATAATTTCTATAACAATGGTTATTTGTCCGTTAATCCAACAGGAAATGCCTTTTCAAATCAAAATGGTAGCTATTATTTGAAATCAGGTAATTCGACACCAGCTAATGGTTCTGCACAACGTTCATATTGCGGCTAAAAAGCGAAAGGATCAACAGGTTTGGTCTGATTTGGGCTATGATAACTTCTTAAACACTGAGTTTGGAGCAACAGGTGACTGTTTACTCACCATCAAACTCATCAAGTATCTTATCATTAGGTCAATATCAAACAGTTGTCATGCCGGGACGTGGTTTTGATGTATTTATGCTTTGATTGAAACCGTGGTAATCTTACCTTTGTTTGTTATTGTTGGTTTTGTTGTTCTGGTATGAATTGATTACGAAAGTCTTTTATAATGGACGTTGACGAATATTTTGGATCTGCGCTTGCGTAGCTTAACTTCTTCGCGAGCGTAAGCTGTATGCCGGAGCCGGACTGATCCAATTGCTGCGGCAGGTTACGCATGTATCAATGGTTACGCTAAGATTTTGATTTGCTGTGGTTCAGCGTATGACAGCGATGGCGGACATGCGTCTCATTGTAATACCATTGAGCCACTGAATTAAATCGTTGAAGTCGCAGACAGCAAACTCTTTCGGGAATTTCTATCACCATGCCGTTGGCTGGCAATCAGTATTTAGTGCCCGCTTCGTGTATACACGTAGCTATGCTAGTATGGAATCTCCTCACAGAACACTAGTTCACACGCGTAATCGCCTGATCAAGGTCACGTGGCAGTACCGCTGGTCAGAAGTGGCCAAGCCGCAGGAGCAAACAACGTAAAAATGCAGACCAATCTGATTATCGGGATGCGTTGAGCTACGAGAAAGCACTTTGATTTGGAAGATCGTCGTCAAGGTAAAGCAGGTCGTTCGAAAATAGGAAAAGGTGAATTACGCGCGGCTGACTCGAGCTAAAAGCATTGCAAACAAAAGCAGCTCGTATGAGGATGGATGTATGGTCGAACTGGAAGACCATGCGCTGAGTAAGTGACTAAAGATGCTAAAGAACAACGTAAAGATGATTTAGCGATGGCTAGATGAAACGGAATGAGTCACTTCGTCACGTTCTGCGCGTGAGTGCTGAAACGTAATTTGAATTCAGATAAATTCGCGTGATGCAAAATATTGCCGCAGAGCTGCTGCTGATTATGGAAAGTAATGACGTGAAAACGAAAGCGCTTTAAACCTCCTTGATGTGAAGGTGGGCTTCGAGATGTTGATGGTGATGGTAAGTGACTGGATTCACATACAACAAGTGATGAAGAATCTGCGGCATTAGCGTATTGGTGACGAATATTAAGATGATCTGCAAGGTGTGATGCAAATACTAAATTAAATGCATCGTGAAGGCATCTTCCTCGTAGATGGCTGGGAAAATCAGTACAGACAAAGTCTCAGTGAGAGCAAAGTTCAACAGCAGCTGCGAGGCAAGCAGAATCGATTGATTAGAGGCAAAACAAGTTAAACCGAAAGATACCGCCCAAACTCGTGCTCGCAGGACTATGGATGTTGCAAATGAAGCTTGCTGTGACGTAGGCGTTAGCTGGTGGAAATTCATCAACAAATGAAGCTGCTAGAGCGCGTCTCGATACGGCTAAAACCGAGTTGCGGCTTGGAAGATGCGGTGACTGCACGCGGTGAAGATATTAATAGTGCTCGCGCAGCACTGCCGACTGCCGCGGATATTGAGGTCAACTCGCTGGAACAGGAATATGCTGGATAAGGCTGAAGATTCTGAGTTAGATAATAACACGTGCGCAACCGTGTGTGATCAGGTCGTCGGCCGCCAAACACTTAGCTCGTAAAAATGGTTTTTGAGCTCAAGCCGTTACGCTGCAGAAAATGCAAGCGATGGCTGATACTGGATGGCCCAACGGCTCGTGTGTTTAAAGCGGATCCGACAGCGCATCTAGTAATCTAACGGTTTTGCGTAATTCCATGCGTTGAAGCCAATGCGTTGAATGCTCAACGTCGTGACTTTTGAGAAGCGTTGCTGGTGATTCTCCAATCTCGGTTCAAATTCGAGTTGATCAACAACCAACAGAATAGCTAGCAACGCTCAGAGCGACTCAAAAATCTTGCAAACATGGGATTTGGAACTTACAATGTTGGGCACAGGTACTGATGTTAATGCTGTAGCGTCAGCAATTTGAGGCAGAATCTAATTCTGTGGCAACTGGTCAGTTGGAAACGCTGTTAGTTTCGGGACATAGTCATGCGCGAGCGTCAACTGTTTACTTCCTCGCCCGCTGCATGCAAAAGTCCAACGCAGATGGCCGAGATTAAGACGCATGTTAGACTTCCCAAGAGGCGATTTAGCCGCATCAGGCCGTGCTGTGTATAACAACGCACAGCTGTTGTCAGCTACGTGCTGCAAGACCCGTCGTTGTATCAAATGCATCTTCAGCCGCGTCGCCGAGGAATCAGACGGTTACAGTGCAATCTGACATTATTGTGGTGATACACGGTAGAAACATTGTGACCAATCAAACAGACAACGGCTGTCGGCCAGCAGCGGTGGTGTTGATTGTGCGATGCAGGGTTGATCACACACTGCTGCACCGCATCAAATCGAACGGTGGGTCTAGGCAGACGGTTGTGCGATCAAGTCACAGGTCAAACAAGAACCGGCGGGCAAACTGTTGCGAACACACAAATGGATCTACGTACGTCGAGTGTTGCGGGCGTAACGCACGCTATTCAGCCCGCGCCGATACAACAACAGCAATCGGGCAGTACCGTATATTGCGCGGGAACATCAGATCTAACAGATACAACCTCACCTGTCTGGGGCAAGGTTCTGAGAGCGGACATACTCGCACCACCAATCTAAAGCTAATAACGTTGCGGTTCAGCGTGCGCGCCAGGAAGAGAGCAGTTGTGATTGGGTATTGACGCCAAGTTGAAAATGAGACCACTGACGCACAAAGCTTTCTGGAAGCTATCTAAACGAAGAACTGTGGTCTCGACGAAATGTCTTGCAACAAACTAGACATATATATATGGTCCAAATGGAACCAAACAGCGCCATTGTCGAAGCCGAGGACGCTAGTGATGATTAATTTCACTCACTTTTCTTTTAATAGCGATGCTAGCTGGACAATTAATATAGCTTTTGCGCGTACCATGAAGTCACTCTGCCCCAAAATACAAAATAGCTAATGAAAGGAGAGAATATTGCTTGAATCCTTCAAAAGATTTGGCGGCGTGATCTCATGATAGATCGACAATCCAATGGGATTTCACGATCATTTACGCGTGAGACAGCCAGATGTGACCGCGTCTCTCTTTACGTAGAATTCAAACTAGTGGTTCAATAATCTTCTTGGTTTGGGCTCTTCTATTGTTTGGATTGCCTGGTGTTATCTTTCGATCGGTATTTCGCTAAGATTTCCTCCGTGACTCTTTGCAAAGCACCAAACAACAACACGATCCCGGGCGGATGATGACCACCCTTGGTTTGATCGTGGCGAGCCATGTGTCAGGTGTGGATGGGCTCTCTTTGAGCAACATGGCATCTGGTGGACAGTAAGACACGCCCACACTCAGTGTGGCGGAGCTATATTTCGTTAACTTCATCTATACAAGTCCAACTGAAGCTGGGTTGATCAGTATCAGCTGCTACGCGTGAAATACTGACACAGGAAGACTGGAGTTGAAATCAGTGCCCGCAGTTACAACGAGGCATAGTGAGTAAAACAGAAAGCGAAAAGAAATGGCTTCTGTGAACAAAGGTAAAGGCCTCGACATAGATGGTGGCACGAGATGCGCCGCCGTCACCGTGCAATTAGTACATTAGATTTAGGAGTTTGATAAGAACTTGCTCGTGAGGAACGATTGCGAAGTTTAAATGGGTCGGGTATACCGTAATTGAACGACAACTAATTGTATTGCAAGTGTACACAGCTGATTGCAGTGGACTTTCCACAACTTTCAGCAGCAGGTAAGGTTCAGAAAAATATAAAACGTTATCCACAAGCTATTATTACACACAATAGTCGAGGTATTCAAAGAATTCACCGCTGCGCTAAAGGTTGTGTGTCTGTAGAATCGTTCGAAAGATGGACTATGTATCTGTCAGTCGCCTTTGAAATGCAAGACAGTCTCAAGATGCGCGCATAACTATAAAGTATTTTCATCTCGCAACAACACATATCACGACGACGCCTGCTGGGAATATGTTTGTGTTTGGCCTCAACTGATATAGGGGAGCTCTGACGGCGAGATCGAGGCCGAATCCGAACCAAATTTTAGATATTACTGTCTCGTTCGGATAAGGATTTTACTGTCGTTATGAAACAGGGAAAATGACCAAATTTCGATGGAAATGCTGTGGCGAATCCTTTAAGACACAATCAGATCTCGATTTTCCATGCAACTTTTGAAAGGAAAAGGGCGACACCATGTTGATTTGGCACTACGCTGATCGCCTGAAGAAATGTATTACATGGGTCGGTCGAGACAAGAGCAAGAAGCTGTGCGACGAATATGATACCGGAAGTTAAGAAGTATGAAGACTGCTTGCTAACGTGTAGTTATAGTATCAAACACGAATTGCAGATAGAGGGTACGATGTTCGGTGAGCTACTGTAAAACTTTAGAGATTTGAAGGTGCGCAGATGGTTTGGAAAACAACAACGGTGTTGCCAAGCGCTGCGTGATTTAATTCTACGAGCCGGATCTACATATGCAAGATGCATGGCGTGTGAAGCAGCTTTACTTTCAAGACATTGATGAAGAAGAGACATCGAAATTCCACTTTGCTGCAAAATCTGGAAGAAGCAAGCAGCAAACAAACAAGACGATTAAGAGCACGCTGACGACTAAGTGAAGAGGCTGCCAGTAATAGTCGATAAGTCCAAGTTAAAGGTTTGGCAAGCAACAACTACGAATGAGAGACGTTGGACAATTTGTCAATTGCTGACTCTTGAAGAAGTTACAGGTTTCGACTGACAGACGTTGATATTTCAATGGTACTACCGCATGTACGTTCACCGACGCTACTGAGATGGCTGTTGCTACAAGACGAACAGTTGAATCAAACGTGTATCAGATGTTATCTCAATCGTTGTAAAAAGATTCAAATTACACCAGTGATGAAGAGAGAGTTAGTCTTAGAGCCCAGAAAACGATTGTATACACAAACGTCTCGGGATAAATCATTCCAAGTTTGCTATCGTCAACAATATGTTCATGGAAGAGGAAACCGATATCGGTTCTCGTATTTTTAGTGATATAACGGTAATTGATTGCTAGTTTAGAGGTGCCGTGATGGTGCGTGCGCAGCAAAAGTGCGCAATTAAAAAGTACGGTGACCGTGATCATTTTATTTCATTAAGACTTTGAAACTGTAAAGAGATTGGTGGTCGTGATTGGTACCGATGGTCGCAGGACGGGGACATACGATTGTTTTAACTTTGATTGTTTTGACATTTAATACTGCAAGGCCACACATGGTTGTATAATCGTACATGAGTCAGAGATAAGAATGGTTGCGCAAATTAAAAAGATAAGAACGTGTGGCTACTGAGAAAAAGAAAGCTGAGTTACCTGCTGTTATTTATAAAGATGTTGTTGCACAAACACATGATGCTGTTGATAAGATATTGGTCACGAGTGAAGCTCATTAGTATGACACACACAAGACGTTGGAACAAGGGATTCTGCTCAGATGCCAGATGAAACGGCTGCGTGAATATTTTTGCATAAGACTCAGAGAGCCCGTGACTATCGAAAATAAATCTCGTGGCTGAAACAATCGTCATCGACGTCGAGTGGACAAAGGCTCCACTCGATGGGATATAAGGGAATATTATCTTCCAATTGAAAGATGTGGGTCTGGTAAAGCGTTAAGTTGGTTTTCGTGACCGCTGAATATGATGCGTGAGAATGTATTAAAAGAGTATAAAGTGACAGTATAATCAAGAGATGTTTCTAAATTAGACTAGACTGAGGCAGAATGAGTAATTATAAGAATTTTTGCGTGAATTTATTTTGTCTGTATTTCTGGGGATTGCGCTCGTAAGTGGTTGATTTGGGGTTTTGGGCTCGTATTTCAGAGCCGAAAACGAGGACAAATGCTGAATTGATTTTCAGTCGAGCATTCCTATTAAGAATCAAATTGTGGATATTCGCGGTCAACGGTCTAAGGTGCAAAGAGAACCATAGGTACAACGTCATATCAGGGTTTCCGGCCTGATTTGTTGAGAGCCGATACGTGGAGTTACTTGCGATAAGTTTAACTCATATCTTAACTTTAAAAATAAATCTGATTTTGATAAGTTGAAAAGTTTAAGCGTATCGAAAGTATTTGCTAGATGGTTCAGATTTTGTTAAACATTCTAAAGGGGATCTCACTGAAGAGTCAGTCAGCGTTAATTTTAAACCAGTGATCGCTATCCGGGAGAGTAGTGGTCTGACGCGAGATAATCCAGTCGTAAGCGATGGCGTATTGGTATTACGACGCGGCTCGCAGGTTCTAAACTGCATATAGTCGACTGACTTTCATTAAAAGTGGTATCTGTTGAGAACGATGGTCGCGGAAGCTGCAAAAGATAATTCAACAAATGAGTCTGGAATTTAAAGCTAGTTAGATGGGTAAGTGTCGTAAGCAACAACGTAAATGGTACGATCTGCCGACTCGAAACTGCTGAACGCTAAAAGGGTCAGGTCCAAAATAACAAGCAGAAGGACATGGCAGCAGTGTTAGACCAAACGAAGCTGATGCCACAAAGAGCCCATTGGCCACAGCCGTGATCTGATTCAGCTCCAAAGGGTAAAAATGGAAATTCGAATGCGGGAGGTAACTAAAACAAAAGCCCAGTACTGGCGCACCCATGAAGCTTAAGGATGGTTTGCCATGACAGAGCCAAGCAGGTACGGCGTAAAAGATTGTAAAGCAAGCGCGAAACAGCCGTGCCAAAATGCACGCCAGTCTTGGTGGTAATGTGATGAGATAAGGACGATGAACCGTGCAACCGCGGGGGTGGTTTATTTGCGGCTACAAAATGGCTTTTCATTGCTGATGGGTGCACTGGTGCTTTTGGTGGACTCATATAATGTCTGCTCGTTTGGTGTGGGTTGGTCAGCGCAGGTGCGTGCGTGTTATTGCGACAGTTGCGACGGCGTGTGTGTGACGCTTTGTAGACGATGATTGTTTTTCAGACAGACCAGCACAACAGCACGCTGCAGAATAGCGAGTGCATTTAGATGTAATGAGAATGTAGCGGATAGAGCGAGATAAAACAGTACCCATCCGCAAAAAGGGCGGAATTGTCTGAAGCTGATGATCAAGGGCGTGTTGATGAAAATCTCAAGAAGACATTGTCTGTGTTATCTGCGTGCGCGATTAACCGAAAGTACAGATTGCTACATCGCTGCTAAGGTTATGTTGGAATTCTCTAATCTGGAATCGGCTGCCTAGATGGTGTGAGACGGATCACGTTACGGTGGCTGATAGTATGATTGTTAGATAGCATTCGTACCAGTGCGAAAATCTGGTCGGTAGCTGGGCTGCTTCGCAGCAATATAATCGAGCGCAGGGTTTGGAAATGAACAGGGTGATGCCGGTCAGGCAAAGCACTTTTATTAGTAGGCTTAGAACTAGAGTCAATGGACGTGGTCCGTGCGAAACACCAGGATTTGTGGATCTCAAAAGCAATCAATAAATCGATGTCGTTTGATATGGAGACGCAACTCAGGGATTTCTGATTAGTGTTAACAGATAAAGCCTGATTAGACGCATATAATGAAGCGCTCTAAAGGTCAAATCTAGACGAAGCAACGCTCGGGCTATTCTCGTCGTAATGGGAAGCGCCCCTGAGCAAACTTTGGAGATCGACAATCGGCTGCGGCAGCAACGTTTGCGGCATTACAGTGAAGATGGCAAAAGAGCGCGAGGAATATGCGAAATCTATTTTCAGTCGCTAGCAAAATGTGAAAGCGTTCGCGTGCGAATAATAGCAAGCAAAGCATTAAATGCAAAAGATGATTGCGAGCGCCGCTCTAAAGACTTCTGGTGAAGTTGATTATGCTGAAGATGGAACTGGGCGACCCCCGCCTGATGATACCTAAAGAACGTTACGCGTGCGCATGATCCGAAGAAATATGGGTTTGAGTTGAAAGTCGTGCTTTAGATGGGCTGGAAGTTGAAGGTTCGGGTCATCGTGACTTACTGAGTCTTCGCTGTTTGTGGAGAATACCGTAATGGGGCATGGTAGACCAATTGGTTGGGCGAAGCTGCAGGTAAAATAAGAAAATGTCAAACAACAAAGACCACCAGCAGGAGCGCACAATGCTGTGGGGCTGAATCTGGAATCTGCGGCTATACACTGTATTCATATTTTTAAAATCGTGATTATTGGCTGAGCAAAACTATGCTGGGATTGGTGGATGGTCAAGCAAACCAAACACATGGACAATGTTGCGTCAGGCATATGAAGCTGAGGGTAGACGTTGCACCGAAGTTAGGAAGGTGGTAAAGTTAAATGGATGCGAAGTTCAGGCAAAATTCTAAGAAATACTTACGAATCCGCGGGTAATACGGTTTTTGCGCGCGTAATTTAGATTTGTGATATAATTGACAACAACATAAAAGGGGGTTAGTAAAAAATATGGCAAAGAGCCTAAAAACAGATAAGGCTTCGTTTGAATGTTTATTCGCTGAATGGTTATCAGTTGGTCAGTAAAGCGCTACCAAGAGCAGATACGTTGGGTGACGCAACACGCAATGGTTGATTTCAATTGTCTGTAAGCGTATTGTTATTAATTGTGATGGTGTTATTGCACCGTAACAATACTAACAAAATCCAAACGCGACGGAGCAATTCAAATTAGAGTTGAGTAAAAATGATCAAGACATTATCTAATGCAAAATGGACAGAGCAGAAAAAAATTGTTAAGAAAACGATTGACGTTAAGATGAAAGAAAGAGGGTTCATTAAAAATGATTGAACTTCAGTAATAAAATTACGTGTCATTTTGACTACATTGGTTGAAATGGAAAGCGTCTATCATCTGTAATTAGCGTAAAGCAACTATTGATGAAATTAGAACGACACTGGTTTACGCTAGTGAAGCATACATATGCAACATGGATCCCGGTCTTGACGATGGAGTTTAAAACTGTTGCAGAAAGTGCAAGTGATATTATAGTTAATTCAGATGAAATGGTCAATGGGTATGGTTACAGCAACATACTATAATTGAATCACTGGATATTATCAATGTATATTGCAGAGGCTGGTCATATATAATCGAGGAGGTATTAATGAAAAAGAATTTACTTCATATTTATTTTAAGTTGTCAGCTATTATCACCATAGTAATAGTGGGGTAATGCTGTATCAAATGAAGCACAATTGAACAAAATGAGCGTTATATAGCGCTGAATTCTAACTATAAAACAAGATTCAATCCAGAGATATCTCGAAAATCAAAGAGAATGTTACGGTGGTAAAAGTTGAGAAGAACATCAAGGCGTTTCCAATCAACAATTGAAAGAAGACCGTAACGAACGTTTTTACTACCAGCGTTCACATGGCGTTCAAAGTGATGAGAATGACTAACTCGAAAACATTATATTGAGTCTTAGCGCATACGCAGTTTGTGCAGAATTATTTGAAGGAAAATATTCGGGAATTGGTTTGGGAAATATTAAAAATAATGATATTGATAATCAAGGTTTGAAATCAAATTTGAAGATTGTAATATACCCAACTATGGAAAGGATGGCTCAATTAAGGCGTTGTTAGCCATTATGTTTATAAGAATGTAGATGATTTGAATGATGCAGTGGTTTGTTGAAATCAAAAGCACTGTTGATTTACACCGCAACAAAGCAAAGACTGTCATGTAATGTAACAAGCGTAGTTGGCTCATTGAATAATATTGAAAGGTACTAAAAAACAACGAATTTTTTAAATAATACATCCTAGAACGAAATTATTATTAATTTGACGTCATCAGCGCTTGCTACGTCTATTTGTAGTAGGGTTGTCAATTTTTCTCTTACACTGCCCTCTTATATTTTATTTTAGGCACTGGTGGAAAATATTGTATCAGACTGGGACTGGGATTGTTACCGCTTATATTTAACACAATGTTTGTTTATCAGGGAATTAAAAACGTGGGGATAAATGTAAATGCCTTAAAGAAGAATGGCCTGCACAAGAGAGTTACGTAAGAAAAAATAAATTAAAAATAAGTCTTATTTTAAAGATATACAATAATAATAGGCAGAATATCATTATTATTTTGCCACAGTTTAAAGGAACCGTGCGTACGGCCCCTCAGTCGAGTGAAAGAGAGACATGGCCGATTTACGTGTCGTTATTCAAAATGTACGTTTGTACAGTCGTTGCCAAACCAATTTATCGGCCAGAAGATAAAGAGGCAGACAATGTGTATGATGAATATGCGTATGAATGACAAATTCGAAAATGAAAAAAGATTTGTTGATCGCCATCTTAGATTTGGTCGAGCATATCCTGATAAAGAGTAAACTCAATATGATCATTCAATTCATATCAACGACCTCGTGCCAAAATCGTCGATTAGATCCCGATGACGTAAATTTCAAATTCGATGACCGTGGTAAACATTCAGAAGATTTGATGACCAATCCCATAAATGTATAAAGGACTTTCGTGTTACGGCGCTCGAGGCGGCTTGGATAAAGAGCTCATGATGCAAATACTGCTCGAGTCAGGAGCGCGTAGAAGCATGTATCGTTGAACACGAAGAAAGCGGCAAAAAGAAGGCAGGTTATTGAGCACACCTGAACGCGAACCTCTTTGCGTCAAGGTCTTGATATCACAGATGATGATCTTCATTTCCAGTTACGGTCAGATGGCGCTGCCACAAAGATGGACAAACATCTTTGTTTTGTACAAAGGGTTGCGTTACTTGGTTGTTGTTTATTTAACTAGAAAACGTGATGAAAATTATGAATGGTTATTGGGTCTATTCAGAGAGAGAGAAAATGGACGCCTATTGTTCAAATAAGTATGGCTAATTTGTTAAAGCGTAAATGATATTGAATCAATTTGTAACAAATTTGTCTGGATTTTACGCGTCTCGAGGCAGAGAGAGATGATGCCGACATATGTTTGGGATGAATTATGTTGGCTCAACGATTAGATGCGTTCTGCTGATCTGAGGCAGAAACCCATTCATTTGATGCTTAGGTAGTATTGCGTATCGATGCACAAATTAAAAAGATATGATGGATGGTCAAAAAGAACGATTGTACATTGTTATTAATGTTGAAAACGCAAATTCTGAAGTGAAATGAACTTCGCGACCCTTTACCTTGAGAATGGTGGTGAACGACTTGAAAGAATTCTGCCGACTATGATAGGGGTCTGTCGTGGGCTTGCGACGATGGTGATTGCGACAACTCTGATGCGATGAATGATATGGAAATCTCTTTAAACATGCGGAAAAAGCTAAATGCTAGGTAATTATGAACACATGTGAGCAAGACCCCATGAAATTATAAGTCGTTTGAAAATAAAATTGAGGTTCAACAGTGATAGAACATTGTATGATCATTTTTTAAGAATGAGATGGCTAAATTTAATATAAAGGGTGATTGACGAAATCAGTTGATGAAGAATTTGCGAAATTCCGACGCCCATGATAGGCATTGATGATGTTGAGCATGATCCACGAGTGTCACTTGATTATTATGAAAAATGCGCCATCAATTGTGGAAAACTTGTTAATTGGCAGATGAGCCTTATGCTGCGGTTGAGCTGACGGAATTGCAAATGCCTGATGAAATGAACTGAGTGGTTACAGATTTGAATGTGTGGAGTCTGAGTTGGAGCAACAGTGCCGCCATTGGTAAAGGAAAGATGATTGGTTTGTCTAGAGACGTAAAGGGAGGCTACGTCAGATCGGGAAACGTGTGTTTTATTGATGGTGTTCCGCAAAGGTTCGTCTAAACGGAAACAACTGGTGGTTATCGATATAATATCGTTATCGTTGGCTATCACAAACCGTACCAATGATGCATGAAACTTAAATTGAATACTGCAACCGCGTAGCAAATCAACGAAATGATCGTAAAGCAGAATGTAACACATGTGCCTGTGGATTATAAAATGGGATGATTTTGATAAAAAGCATTAGAATCTGATTTGCTAGAACGTGAAAAAGGTGAGTATCGGTTAGTTACAAACATCATCACATTAAGCTGTTTGGATTTTGATTATGATACATGCCGTTGAAACTACAAAAGAAGTTCAATCTGTGGTTTATACTTTGGAAGGAAGGTTGTCGTCAACAGGGATATGTTAAGGCTACAGCAAAAGATACGATGTTTAGATATCGATTGACTGAGAATTCAAGAATGCGAAATAATCTGAAAGTAAGAAGAGTACACGGTTGTATACGCCGAAAGAAGTTAAGAGTTAGACGGACCGCTGCTAAGAAAACGCCATATTGAAAGAAAAGATGCATGGTGGAAAACAATGTCTGATTGTCACGGGCGAAGGGATATATGCGTTGTAATCCAAACATTATCTCGAGCTGAGCGCGCACCGGATGCTGCCAAAAGCTCAATCGATTATGAGTCGACGGCTTCAGAAAGATAAGATGTGGAGAAGGAAATGGGAGAAGCACCAGATAATGAATTAATTAGAATAAGTTTACATTTTAGCTCGTTTCGTAATCCGTAATAGTTTGTGCGTTATAAATGAAGATGTTAATAAAAGAATACATGAGGTAAGAAACATTTGACATCACGCACTCAAAGGGTCGCGAGATTTACGTACTTTGCGACGTATTGAATATGGATCATCGAAAACAGACAGAAAGTTTCGCAATTAAGTCAACACGCATCCGAGCGCCTGATCAAAGGATAGTGAAGGTCGCCTGTCGCCGTCCTTATTTAGATATGCGAATGTTGAATACAGGTATGGTCATTGAGAAAGAAGGTGTTGATACCGTTCGATTTGCAAAGGATGATCGTATAAATATGTGCGCGCGTTATCGTTATGAGTTGATGATGATTGCGAATTGCAAGAACTGATTGAGTGCATGCACGGTGATCGTGGATTTGAACGTGATTTATGAAAAGTTTTATAATCAACTGCTTGTTGAAACAACAACGTCGAAGGTTATGAAAATAAATTAAACTACATGATGAAGTTGCGGTTCATATTTTTAGAAAGTATTAGAGAATTTTGAAATACGTTCGTTACCAGTGGATAATCAAAATACTGAAAGCACCGAAAAAGGTTTGAAATTGCACCTGATGATGCACCCCGTCAATTGATAAAGTTGATCAATTAATTCAAAACGAATAATGCAAAGTTAGTCGTACCTTTGGTTTTGAAGATGATGAATAAGGAAAGCATCAATTTGTTGCATTGGAGCAAGTATTGGACCATGGTGATTTCGCAGAAAGCGTTTTGAACAAGATGGTGGTAGAACCTATTAATAATATTGATGAGGTAGAATCGATGAAGAGGTTTCTTGATATTGAAACCCGAAGTTGAAGATCGGCTGTATCATGATGTTGAGGCATTGAGTTCAACGTGTTGAGCGTCTAAGAGTCAAGTTGATTCTGAGAACAACAAATTGTTAAGCAAAGAAATGCAACTGGCAGCAGAAAAAACTCAAAGAATGTCAAGCGGAATTAGTTAAAGAGAAAAATGTTTCACGTGTCGAGTCTGAAAAGTTAGGAAGATTTGGTTTTGCGATTTCTAATTCGTTGTGCGATACAATTGTGTCCTTGATATATGGTGGCAAGGAAAAAGATATTGTAATTTGCCAACCATCATTTACTACAAAACGTTTCGATGGTCACGCCACACAGAGAGGTGACACCGTGGCCGCTTCAGGCCCGATGAGTCGATGAAAGGAGCGACGAGCCGTTAGCTAATATGTTGACCGACGAATTTAATAATAAAGACACGTTGCATAAAAGTAGTGAATTCGAGGTTGAAGATATTAGTTGAACGATCATCATGATGTAGCATTATTAGCCACAGCCGATTTAAAATTGATTATGGACGGTAGGCTTTGGTAAAAACTTGTCGATATAAATTAAAAAAACAGAATTGAAAATAAGCAAATGGTACATGAAAACCATGCGATTCAATTGATGGTCATCAAGTTTCTCTGAGAAATTTTACGAGACTCAGATGTTTTCTAGAGATGATCATTTATGTGCCAGATGGTTCGCATGTAAGAACAACACCAGTAATCAAATATGGTATTATCAACAATGGTAATACACTAGCATGTTGTGGTTATGCTGATCCAGTGTGGCTGCAAACATTACAGGTTGATACGTCTCACTTACATTGTCATTTGGTTTCCATCAGGAGTTTTCACCCGATAGGTCCCGGAACAATGAGGAAGATGATCGGTAAAACTGGGGATGCTGAAGGAGAAAGCAGGCACCCGATGGATTGCTCGGCAACTGGAATTAATGTATTATTCTATTCAGCATCATAAAGGTAATCAAAGTGACCGTGAGAATGTTATTGGCTTATTGTAAAGATTTAGATTTTCATGAGTCTTACAGACCGTCGAGAATCGTTAGTACGGGTCGTCGATCGTGAGTTATGCGGGCTGGTGATTCTGCAGAGGCGGTAATACATGAAATATCAATATCCAAATGAACGTCTGAGAACAACGCCATAATGATTATCCCATCAAACGGGTTATTATAATGAGTACCAAATTACTGCTGATACGGTGATCTGGCTTTCAATTTGTTGGAATGGCCTAAAGAAGTTATTGATAGAGGTGTGGACGCCTTATAACTGTAAACAAAAGCACAAGAGGGAACATCGGTTAAGACGGACTATTGGAAAGTTGGGGTCTGCTGATGACGATATCAGCGAGCTATTTCCTAGCCTGAGGAGAACGTTTGGAAGAATTAATCTCTTTGGTTTTGAGTTACGGTGGAACAGAGCGTATAATCATCGAATTGTAAAAGCGTGCGCTGCCGCTGCTGCCGTCTTGGTGTGTTGAAACAATGCGAAAGCCTTAGTATTGACATCATAATACGAGTGAACACTTGTGGACGCGATCGGGTGGCGACGTATTATGAACGGTGAAATGTTGTATCATGTAAACAAGGAATATCGTTCATTTTTGATGGCGTTGAAAAGATGATGTTCGAGATATGTAAGGAATCTGTTTTGAGTCGTATGATGTTAAAACAGAGAATGTACACCATTAGATATGCCTTTTTGACTTATTAACAAATAGATATGGTTATGAATTGTCGGTTTCGCTTCACATATTGATGAGTCTAATGCTCGTGTGCTGTTAGATTCAAATGTGTCAGATGCATCATTATTACTACGAATACCGGTCGGAAGTGCTATTATACTGCTGGTTGAACCTGCACGTAAAAGAATAAGGAGAGACAAAGGAATCAACTATACTGACGGCCAAAAAGGGTCAGATCGATGTTGAAGGTCGAAGCGTTGAGATCGAGAGAACAGGTCTGCTCACCATACGTCTATGAGTGATTTGCAGCTCGAAAGAATATTTTGAAACGAGCGGGGAATCACATAAATAGTAGGGATTTGGTATGATTTAGATGTGGACTATTATGACAAAGTCGTGGGGTTTTCTCGACAAGCGGTGAGCAGCTTGTTGACCAGTACGCGACTTTCGCATGGGTGCCTTCAGACATTGGAGGTGAAACGAATCAAGACAAAAAAAGTATTGTTTATCAACTGAAAAGACGTATATATAAATGCGAAATACGGCTGAGTAGTTATATGAGGGCCGACGGTCACTCAATTGCGTCGAGCAAGAAACTCGCAGGAAGCAATTGAGAAAAAAACTATCACGTTGATTGATATAGTAGTTCAGGAATCGTTGCAATGAACTATCTTTATAAAATTATTTGTTTTAGCGGGAAACCTTGCGTTTTCGCTTTTCTTTGGTATAATGACATTATCATAATAAAATAGACAGAAAGGGATAATCACAGAAATATAACCGCGGGTAAAAATATTTTGTTGAAGAAGAAATGACCGCATTTCAGAGATGAAACAAATGTATCATTGAGTGGCGACAGTTAGTACCTATCAGATAAAGATCTGGTCTGTCTCGCCGACTGGTTGAGAAAGATTTAATTAAAAACATTGAACGCTCAAATCACCTTCGTACTATATTGAATGGCTTTTGAGGAGATCGATGGAAGACAAGTATTTGGTTGTTTGCTCGTGATACCTGAGACTGGTCATTGAAGAGTTTGATGAGACCGATGCTGATAATGTAATGATGAGGGCAAAACACAAATGGAACTTGTCTTTAGTTGCTGTAGGTTGTATTGAAACTGGTTAACTGAGGATATTCAATAGCTAGCCAGTTAATGATGGCGAGTCTGATGAGTTTGTATCAACTGAGGGAACCTGTTGAGGATGAAGAAGACCGTTATTGCTGATATCATTACCTGAGACCGATGACGAGGATGAGGTGATCGATCGAATGCTGATGTTGCAGGGCTTTGACAACAAACTGAATTCACCGTGCTGAAAATGCTGAGTTCTAGTTTGAAATGCCGGATGGACTGGCTTTAATTGATTGGGGGTAATATGGATTGAATCGAAAACGTTATTAGACCAAACAAAACAAACCATTAGCAAAATGATAGCGGTCCCCGTGAGAAGATGTTTATGTGTTTCCTATGTTGTGGATTGCAGCGCGACTTCTTCCATTGACTTTAGTTGAAGGCCGACCAGTGTGGCTTATTCAGAAACATCAGCGTGCGTCTGTTTCGAATATTTTTACGAGGTCCTGCCGGGTTGGTGTAACGTTGGTGTGCGGTCAATGATTAAAGATGATATTAATGTTTGTACTGATGTTGATTTGCCTAAGATGACATCTTCGCTGAATCGAATGGTGAAAACGTTAATTCTGTTGGTTATTGCACGTCGCGATGCTCGCTGATGAAGTTAAGGTGATTCGCAAGCAGTTCGAGAGACTTGAAGATATGATGTTGGATACATTGTAGGGCGAAGACTATTGATGAGTTTCACTTATTATTCCACCATCGCCATCTGCGGCTGAGAGGCAATGAAGCCGGATTTATGGATTCTGTTAACGGAATATTCGTGTGAGGGGATTGGCGCCACACCAACAATGATGAGTATTACAAGTATCGTATTGATGATAATGTTCCGTTTATTGAACGCTTAGCATTGCATCATAACCACCATAGATGGAACAACGGTAAAATCTGTGCATTGACGACATACGGCAATTAAGCGATGATTTTCGCGCCGGAAAGATACCGACATCAAGAGATTTTATCAAATTGAGAGTACAATCAAAGATGTTATATTCCGTCATCACAACCACGTAAAGGTCTCGCGCGATGTTGCTGATTCGGATGATTGCGCGGCTCGTTAATATCGAGATGTTCCAATTACAAGGAAGCCGTTGTATTGAAAATATATGATACAACAGGTAAATACGGTATTGGACGTAGAGATGCCGGAAGGATTAGAGAATTTAGCGAACGTATACGACCAAGAGCAGCGTTAGCTGCTGGCTGAAGAACATTTAAGATTATTGTTGTGATTTATATGATAAGTCTAAGCCAATGTCATCGTTCTGTATCTGAAAATGAGTTGGTAAGCAAGACACACAGAGTTAAGAAAGTTATCATTTGTTGTTTGTGACGAACAAAGGCAATGATTCGTTTCGATACATGTCTGAGTATTCAAAGCGAAGACCGAGTATCGGTATTTTTTAACGATTAACTGGTGAAGTTGATATTAAACTGTTTGGCAATTGTTTTGCTCGACAGAGATTGAAAAAGGACATCCCAATGTACTCGTTGTTTTTGCTATTGCAAGTGTTAGATGATGGTATGCTTTCAGACCAAATGGTTGACGAAGCCAATGCAGAATACAATTGCTGGAACGTGACGAACGTTGGTTGTCTGTGGTGGTGGTTATTATTCTGAGTTGGTCTTACGGCAGGTGGTCGGCGTCTCTGAGTGATGCCGCGTTAAAACAATATCGTCCATTAAAAGCGTTACTGATAGGTAAACTTCCGAATGAGTTGCGAAACGTTCAATGGGTTTATTCCGTTGGTCCACTTTTACCCAAAAATGAAACCAAGTCGGATTACAAGACGAGTGTAGTTGAAATTGCAAAGAAATTAAATAAATTCGGTTATAATTAAATTGGTAAAGAAGTTGTTACGTGGCTCGTTTATCAAAAAGGTGGCGAAGCTGACCGAGGCCGGTGGTGCGTAGCTGTTACCATCATCAAACTTAGCGGCACTGTTCGTGATTATCAAAACTGCTGATGGTGACTGGATTTATGTTGCCGCTGATCCTGACCCAAACAATCGGATATTTAAGAAAAACGATATGCAGTTTACGGACAAATGATGATATGTCGGAATGGTAATATTAAGATGACTACAGCTATTGCATTGTCTAATAAAACCAAAAGACAGTTAAATGGCTTGGGATGAACAAGCCCACGAAGAAATGATGAAAGCAGAGTAATATAACCCATGGTATTTGGTACATAGAAGAAAATTTGTTTACGAAAACGAAGAAACAGTTGCGAAAAACGGTGTATGATATTAAAGAATTGTATGATGACCCCGACCAACGGGGCAATTGTTAAGGCGCGATGATAATGGTCATGCCAGAAAAATATATGTCATCATTGCAATGAAAGCTGATGATTTGATGGACCACTTAAGTGTTAAAGTTTAAGAAGAATGAAGAAAAGCCAGTGCTCGTGTCGACAATGATGGTTGATTCAAGCTGTTCGTTGAAGGCGATTTTGAGTCAGTATTTGCACACTCCAATGCAGATACTTTGCAGGATATGATTGAAATGCACATTGTTGAGAAAACATCAATTCATTTAGCTGTTGTTACCCTGAGTTTAATGCTCAAGATGGGGCTGTGTTGTTAAGGATACAATTACGGGTGAATGAACTTAAGAACATTGCAAAAAACGGCATATATGACTGTTATCATTAAAATGATGAAAAGAGGAACCAGATGAGGCTGAAATTGGTGAAGATTGAAGACGAAATGTCAATCTGAATCTAGAAGCCGGTTGATGGCGATGCGGATGTCGAGTTTGCTGCGATGGTAGACACCGCCAGCTGAAGACTACGACTATGATGGTGACGTGTCGTTGAGATGATTATTAAGTTGACGATACGGATGACGTATATGATGACGAACCCATGGCGATGAGGTGCCTGCAAAAACATATGATCCTGATGCGTAAAAGATGGATGATTATGATGGGTGATGTCTCGCGAGTGTAGAACTCAAGAGCTCCTAAGTTGAACTTCGTTCGCCCGAAGTATAGGACTAAGAGCAACTCGATTATTCAAAAACCTGCAACCAAGGCGAGTAAACAATTAAATTGATCGTTGATACACACACGATGAAGAATTTGTAAAGGTGTTCGCCCAAGATGCACATCCGATTGAATTGCTTAATGAGACCCGCTGACCCGAATAATCAACTTGATGTGCTGTAGTCAAATGTCGGGTCTTGCGAATACGAAGACTTCTTCGATTCAACAGTGCATCAATGCTCAGTGAATATTTGTTAGCACTTTCCTTTGGCCGCCTAAGACAAGCGATGCAAAAACGTTGATTATCGCAAGTGATGAAGAAACAGATGCTGGTCGTGTTTGTGAACTGAACCGTAGATCACTGGTTGAAGCCGCAATTAGATCGTCGGCGAAACTAAAAACAAAGGATAAGCCGAAGCCGACCATCGTGAACGTAAAGAGAAGTTTGTTGTTAAATCGCACAACGCAAGCTTTGAACGAGTTTGGATGATGAACAAAAGCGCAACTTGGAAAAGATTCAGATTGAGTAAAATTGAGCTTACAACGATTTGTAGCCAAAGGCCTTCAAGAATATATGGCGTCGTGTGTGGCCTAAGCGTTTATGTGGACCGCGCTATTACAGATTTGTTTGTTACACCATTATCGATGAAATGGCGAAGGGTTTATAAACAAGCAAACGAAATTGCATTGAATGAAAGCAATCAAATTAATCGTTATATTGAGCAAAATTGCATCTGAAGTTATGCGCAAATGTTCTTTAAAACAAATGGACATGTAATCTGGGATTTGAAAGCATTGTAAAGAGGTTTGATGCTCAATTGCTGATAAGAATGCCGAACCAAGCGCAGTGATAAATCTGATGCCACTTCCACAGCGTTGAAAGAACAAATCAACACCGATATCAAAAAAATATCAAAGAAGAGTTGAATAAACGTGGAACCTGAAGGAACGTCCAGAACAAAGAACTTCGCACGTCATTGATGGCGACTGAGAAATTGAAAACTCAGAGAAGAAAGCCGCCATCATAAACATCACGAAGCCGCCGATGACGTTGAAGCTTTGGAACGTCGTGACTGATGCACGTGGAAAAGATGTTCAAATCGGAAATCGTAATCGTTGGATTATTGCATACACGCGCACAACGGCTGCTGGTGTGTTGGTAACTGGCGTGGCTGTTGCGCATCCAAAACCGTTACCAAACACCAAATCAACTACAAATCAATTCGTGGAAGCGCGATTTGATGATGCGAAGATGCTAAAGCGCGGCTAAAACGAGAATAATGCTAAATCAGACAAGTTAACAAAACAAGGCAAATTGAGGTTTGATTGTGATTAATGAACGGAATTAAAACAACACCTCGACACCACAAGCGCAACTCATGTAAAAACACTACCCATAGAACACTGTTAAATGAATGCCATATCTATAGTAGTGTTTTTTGGGGCCACTTCAGCTCTATGGTTGTTATTGTGATAATGAATATTGTTAAGAAAGGATTAATATCGTAAATGGGTGAATCCATTGGTGAAACAACAATCAGGTTACAGAAATGAACATTGCCAAGACCAGTAGTGTATGTGCGGTATCGACCGAATTATAACCAACAAATGGGACGTAAATTGAACAAGGTATTATCTGTCTAAGATTTGGGGACTTGTTGCGTTTATGGCAACATTGTTGTTTGGTGATAGGTGCATTTATTGTTACTATATATAGTTCGTGTCCCTACATGGCAAACTATGAGGATCAACAACCGCCGAATAAAATTGCTTGGGGAATGCCTTTGAAGTTAATAAAGTGGATTGAGATTTCTAATATCATTGGTTGAATGATCAGTTGTTTATGATAAATGAACGTAAAACAACAAAGTTCTGATGGAGGAAGATGGGCACCAATGATTAGACTACGATGGCATATTCGATTCCAGGAAGAAATTGTTGAATCATTTCCGTTTTTCAGACTGAGGCCTGCTATGCTGTAGCGTCAGGGTAACATACATAGTCGCCAGAGCAGCAGTTCCGACTGTTCTATGACTAAAATTATACGGGGAAGATGCTGACCTAAATGAAGATGACCCGATGGCGAATCGGGACTTTTCATAAAGGTGAGCCTGCGATGAGCATGGTGATCCAATTGCGGAAAGAAAAGAAACCAATGATTGATAAGGCGCGTATGATGGGCGGGAGAAGTCTGGATAAAATGGCTTTATTTGAAGGTAATCCAAATGTGTGTTTTCTTGAGCATTTGAAATTGGTTTTGATAACACAGATCAGCGCGTTATGATGACCAACAATGGTCGCCATGTAAGAAATTAATAATAGACGATGGTGGAAGATTGGAGATACCTGATTATGAACAACAAACGCACCAACAGGTATTTATTTTGTGGACATGGCGCCTGTAAACGTTGCTTTACACGCCGAGTAAAGGGTGGATTGCCCCGTTTACAGCGTGAGTTGCAAAAATGCTAGTTAATTAGTTTTCTTTGAAACTTGTGCTCATCTAACCACACAACGATAGAAATGTTGTGGGCGTGAGAGACAAACACGAAAGTAGAAAAAGGATGAGACGCTATGGTTAAATCCTAAGTTGTATTAATGATGCCCAGCCACCGCCAAGGCTGGCTGCGGTAGGTCAGATTCTGTTTGAGAGCAAGTGGTATTGAAGAAAATTAATGCTCATATTAAAAGAAAATACATAATAAAAGAAGAAATAATCTTCAACTATAATGAAAGGTATAGCAGTTCATTATGAATATGAACGAGGTTACGGAACCTCGCAAAGAAAGTATTGCAAAACACATATATATTGAAGCACTTGATATGTACCCGAAAACGCATTACCGGAAATATTGTTATTAACGACCCGAAAGGGAATTGTTAAATTTAGTTCGTGTGACCGTACGTGTTATGAGACATTGTTCAATTTAACTTAATTAACTGATGAAGACGATATCTTCAACCCATTAGGTTATGCTGTTGAGGCTGCGTGATGGACGTATGGAGAGTGGCCGAATATCTAAACCAACCATCAGTGTTCTTTCCTGAAAGACGGTGTGAACATCCGGTACACCGCGCGGCAACGAACTTGTTTGGCCTTGATTGACTATTATTAATGTGAAGAAGAATACCTGGAAATGCGTCGTCGGAGCTTTACGGTCGAAATGTTCACTTACTTGCTGCGGATACAATAATAATATTATGCAAAGTAACTATAACGTGTTTAAGATGTTCTCTAGTTTTTGCTCTCTAAAGGAAACCGACCCGCCGGAAAACATGGACATGAAGAAACCTGGCAACGGCTTGATGAAGAAAAGCGAAGATGTCTAGATCCGCTGAAAGCCTGATGTAAAGTACTTGATTTGTTCGGCTGGTAGCACATGAAAATCGCGCGGATTTGCAGCAGGTTAGACTTTCAACAAGACATTGAAGTCTATGATGTGCGAAAAATGCTCAGTTCTCAGTAACATGGAAACTACTGCATCAATGCGTTTCTTCACGATCCAACAATTATTGCGTTAACATCCGCAGCTTCAGAACTTTATTGAATTGTCGTCATTCCCCGTCGTATTGCGGTTCGTTTTACGTCCGAATGATGTTGCGTCATGCGGTGCATTATTCGTTGGTCTGCGCGGTGGACGCAAGTGACATTTACATACGTTTACTGAAGAGTTAGATCCGAATTCATTCTGCTTGTGGGTCTATTTATTGGTCGTGCATTTATATCGATGGTAAATTTGGGGTCGACGTGAGGTTAAAATGGAATTGTTAACCAGATAACAATGTCTCCAATGAATATTCTATTTTAAAGGACGTTTAGATTATCTGACGTCTTGATAAAAGCCACGCCATGAACTGTCACGTAAGTTGCCATGACTTTCCAATACATTGACTGAGTTACGCAGAAAGACCGTAATGGTGGTCACAGTTTGTACCGTAACATCATGAATAAAGTGAAGGCAGATCACTAATTATACCGAATGAGTTACCTGACAAAGAAATTGTAGTTCATGCATTTTCAGATTTGAAGAAATATACGGATAAGCCGAAATTTATTAACTTTATCACCCGCCACATTTGACGCCGTATGGTTTGATTTGACTGCAAACAACAAGTAACGGATCACGGTGCGCATTTGACGCACGAAAAGCTGATCAAACCGCTTTTCATACGAATTATGCTTGGATGAGTTGGGTAATCAAGGGTCAGATGGTCATGGTATTAATGTGATTTGGACACTTCTTTCAATTGGTTTGTCTGGCACCAACGTTTCCATTTGATTTGTAACAATGCAACAGCTTCAGAAGCTGTGTATGGTGGGTGAGAAAATTATTTGCAACTGAATAATCTTGTGTTCTGAAACTAATGTTACAATGATTGATGAACTTGTATCTGTTAGGTAAGACACACGTTGAACGTGTTAATAGTATGACGGTCTCAAAAACTTACAAGCTCGTGTTCAGAAACAGATGGATGTGTTTCAAAACGAAATCTGTTTCAGAAGAAGACGTTTCCTTCCCGAAAATCGTTCTGTATAGTCATTGCTCAAAACAATCAGATGCGTGCTGGTGAAAATCCAATCTACACCATGGTAGTTCAGCGTTGCCACGCCAGTGTTTGCTCTTCAAAAGATGCAAGATTCAAGAACTGGCGTTCATTACAAACTATTCCTCATGATGTCCTCCGTGCTCGAACAATTTGACTCCAGGAAAGAACCAACCGAACTTTTATGATGCTGAAAAACGGTTGGCCAGGCTCGTCTAGGCCCTGGCGGAAGAAGAAGAAAATATCGGGTGCCGGGTATATATATTTCACGATATCGATATTATGGATTCAGATGGCGCTGTGAAATCATGGATGCCAAACGTGATGAATTGTAATAAAATCAAATTATCGAATGCAACAGGAATTTGAGGACGAAGAAGAATTCATGAGTTGACGGGAATATCTCGTATGTTTAACGATATGGCGGTTGCTCGCCAGTTGTTTCTTCAATCCGTCGTAATGAAGAATACATGGCTAAATAAAGAAAGCTGGCTATCACCCGGGTTCCAAAATTATCGTGAACTTATTATGCAGGTGGTACATATCTCCTCTCGTGTGATAAGAAGTTAACCCCGCGGTAAAGCGCAGGTCAGTTTAGATGCTATTACATCAGCTTTGTTGAAGACAAAATCTCAGTTTACAGATAGTTAACAAAATTCCGTTGGGATGAGATGAAAAACGCCAGATTTTACCGTTAACGGGACGCGTTATGGTCATACATAGATCTGCTAAAGATCTTGAAAGTGAAAGACCCGCACCGAGTCAGTTGGAAGACGCTGGAAGGTACGGCTTTGAAGGGTATCGATGAGCCGAGTTTTATGAGTATCTCAAATTAGATTCATGTGGAGCCCTCCATTGCAAATGGTGCGTTTGATGTTGCGTTCGAGATAGTTGCCGCGAATCGACGTGAATACTGCTTTTCGAGCGGACGGTTCTGAAGAAGATGTGACAGACTTTTAGCACCCAGCGAATGCCATTTTATTGTATCATCATGCCACGTCAAACGCGGTAAAACTCACCACGCCGATTTACGCCTGTTTTAGATGGTCAGCCTTGTTCGATTGGGCGTTTCGTTGTTTCATATCGTCGCAAATACTGAACAACGTTTCGAACCCAACATAGTTTGCCCGGTCATACCGTTGCATTCAGCACCGTTCAGCAAATTGGACACTGTCATCCGTTTGTTCAAGTCCGTGGATCAAGGTTTCGCCGGAATCGGCGTTGATGAAGTTTCACAAAGCGAGTTTGGGCAAATACGCCGTGCACATAGGGTGAGGGGTTAACACACAACGGTATAGTTCCCAATCATGTGTTGTATATCTAGATTACCGCCACGTAATACACCAAGTAATTCGTCATTGTGATGCCGAAGGAGAGTTTAATGCGAGAGCTGGATCGGCACTCAGCGTGTATTTGTTTAGAGTTTGTGAGGTTTCTTGCATCGATTTTTAATGATACAGTGAGCGCCTGATTTTGCCTTGTTACTGATATTTTTAATTCAACAGTGAGAGTCTTCAAAATATCAATGTATAAGTATTAAACTTTGCGAGCTAATGATTTATTTTGCGTGGTTTGATTTTAGAAACCCCATTTTGGGTCATCGATTAAGGTTGATGATCACTTGTACCCAGGTTATAATCAGGAAACTAGTCAATTTCTTTGTTTATTTTGTAAAAGAGTTCGATTATTAAGTTCATACACAATTGATAGGCTATTTAGTAGTTGAATAACGGATTTTACCTGATTTGATTGACGTAGGGGCTGACGAGAGATGGTTTAACGGATAGGCGACATATTGCAGGACATTGCTGCGGCGATGAGGTGACGGCGAGGTTGTTGCTTTTAGATGGAGTACAGGCGTTCTTGATAGTTTTTGCCAGCATTTAGGTGTAACGGAGTCAGGCGTTGTTTTTGTTGTTTCATCGTAATTGGTTTGCTTCGTTAAACGTTTGTTCGGAGGTTCTAAGAGCCTGTAAATTGCTTGTAAACAGGTTATTATAACAATCGCGACTATCCGCGCATTTTGGTATTTTCTTCGCGGCAACCTTTGGAGGCGTTCGTTATTGAGGTCGTGTTCGATATTCGGCCAATGTCGGCATTACGCGTTCGTGCTTTATATTATTTTCCTTCGAGAAAATTTGTATATTTTCTGTTTAAGTGTGTTTGCACAACGTTGCGGCGGGGACGTTGAAGTGTTTATGATTCGTTAATTGAATAGCCTCACAGCAAAAGCAACGCCCACCCGAACGACATCCTGACAGTAACCAGAGATGTAATCGTAAATTTTCGCTCTTCGAGCGCGGCAGTGTTCGGAGCTCGCCCGTTCTTTGCGATGGTATAACAAAGTTTCCAGTGATGCTTATTGATATACGATAACGAGCGCTCATACTGCGAAATGAAGAATCTGCCGGGTATCTTCTGACATAATGGCTGCCTTGGCCACACGGTGTGATAAGGGCAATGTGAGGTGTTGGCACCCCTAAGCAAGAGGACTCACAAAATATATTGCCGTTAAAAGAACATTTAGTATGTACATCAAAGACGAATAACAATGTTTCACCGTTGTAGCTCTGTTGTGGCTCCTCATTGTCATTATTCATATTAGGGTGCCGGCAAGGAAGGAAGGGTTACGGTTTTCATGAAGGGAATGTAAACTGGGACGTTGAAAATCACTTGAAACTGAAATGAAGACACGTTAATCTGCACGGTGCGGCAGCAGAAGGCGGTCTAAAAAGGGTGTTGAGAAAGAATAAGGCGACGCCCAGTGAATCGCCAATCACTGTAAAACCTAGATGCTGTCTGCCCAGCAGTGTCTCTATGATCTGGTGGTAGTTTTGAGCTTGATCATTTAAAGAAAGCAAAATAAAGAGCCAGATGATACTGATATCTTATTGACAGCATGACAGCGTGAAACTCTGACGAGCTGCCTGGGTGACACAACAACTGATAAAACACAAGGTGGTGGTCTATCGGGAAAAGCAGCAAAACCTGATTCAAAACAAACAAATTTCGTAGACGAAGTTAAAAGCGCAACTAAAACCGCCGCCAACCAATAGGACGCCACCGCCAGCGACAACGCCATAAGAAGTTCGATGGTAGTAAATAGTCAAGGAAGATGGCCCGGTATGAGGTTTTAATATCATTTGATAACGGGTGACAAAAATAAAGAAGTTACTTCATGACGATGGATGAGTGGAGCCAATGAAACTTTGATAACCATTCTTCGAGGGCTCAGGTAACAATATGTGATTACTTTGACTGCTGCAGGTGAGAAGGTTGTAAATCATATAAAATGTTGGAAAGCTGCGGGTCAAAAAGAATTGACAAACTGAGGGTAAAGATAAGTCAGTCAGGACAGTTAAAGAAATTGCAGATAAAGTTATAATTAATGTTCTGCAAACCAAATAACCGTCCACGTCTGAAAATCAAATAAAAGAGCCAAATGAAAATTATTATTGCGGTTATACGAAGAAGCCACCAACGGAAGAAATTCCATTTAAAACCGAAATGAAAGAAGACCCCTACGTTACCAGAAGGTGAGCAGAAAGTCGTCCAAAAGGGGTGAAAAGGACTTTATTTGTAACAATAACGCAAGATACAATTGCTGAGTTTTTGTAAATAGGAGGTTGGTTTTAACATTAAAGTTGAACGCCCACGCTCCAAAATGTAAGCAGCCGTAAACCTGTTGATTTGTTAGCGATTATTGATACTTCAATGGTTGGACTATGGTCAGGTTGCCATTACTGGCTGAATTTGCTAAATCTATGACGCCGATGATGACCAAATTAGTATGCTCGTCTATCAATGACACATCCATAATACGGTAATGGTGCAAAGGATGGTACGCCGCAAGAGATTCAAACCAATGTTTTAGGTGTAATGACGATGCCTATGAAGAAAAAAGCCAGTTAAGTATTTGAACGCCAGGGAAAATCAGAAAGTTGGGTCAAAAATGGTGCTGGATTGGTCGACGGATACCAGAAAATTGGGGAGCAAGTCTAGTAGAAAGAAGAAGGGTAAAGGCTTCCAAGACGTTTATGGCACATCAAAAAAAAAGATAGTTAATAATTTTGGGTTATTCAATCACAGATGGTTGATTTGAGTTCAGAATCGATTGGGGACATACCGATTTTGCAACTGGGCTACTAAAAATGTGTGAAAACATTAGACTGTATGTTTAAGAACAATGTTGGTGGTAATGGCGGTCCATTGAGTTTCTCTTCTCTTTCTATTGTGAATATGAAAAGCGACATCTAAATATTTACGAACGTGTTACGGCTATTGATGATGCGCTGCGATTGTCAACCTGAAATCAACAGCGACCGTGAAAAGCAACGTTCCATTACAAAACAAGATGTTAATATTGATTTAACATTAACAAATTCCTAAAGATTCTAAACTGAATATGCTGAGTTTAAGATACACCCATCGGGCTTCAGAATTGATCAAAGATAACGTAGTGACTATTCTGTAAGAAAGTTGCAGATGGTGATTATTCGTTAACGTGGGCGTGATTGTAAAGGTACGCAGGACGTTGTTTTGAAAGATGGTAAGGAACTTATTTCAAGTCTGGACAAAGAAGTTTGACCAGTTCAATGTCGATAAAGGATTAAAGAACCTATTAGAAATCATTCATATTGGTACGAAAGGTTCTAAATCGATTTCTCTAATTGAGAAGAAAACGTTTGGAGATGATTATAAAACAAGACGCAACATCAAAAGGTGAAATAAAAAGTTCTTCAAGAAAGCGTTGAAGGTTGATTAAGGTGAGACTACTATGGTAGCACACAAAGGTCAAAAGCAGATGTCTGGAAAAGGACTGAAGAAACAGTTACTGAAAAGTTGACAAGATTATATAGCTCAGGTACAATGGAAAACGCAAGGTTCGTTAACAATGTGTCAGATAGTAGTTAAGAGAGCTTGTCGTCAAACAGACAGAGATGTCATGGAAGCTACCAAGATGAAGAGTATAAGTTGTAGTAAACCAGAAACCAGACGGCATATCACCCAGAACTTATGAAAGAGTGTACCGGTAAAATCTGCAAGTAGCTGACCGTGATGTGTTGCGAGAAGTCAGGCTGCAAAATCGTGAAACTGCACGCCGAAATTACGAAGCTGGGGTACCGAAATTCAGAAGAAAGCAGTATTAACTGGCGGTGGTGCTGCTGATGTAGACACTGGAGTTTAAGGGTGCGCACCAGCAACTATCGAAAAGCATGGGGTTATATGTATTTGTTACCAAACAAACTGGTTCGGAAAGAACGTGCAAGGTTTGCAAGGTAACGGACAAAGTTACAATGTCGAAGCTGTACTGAAACCGAAAGAAATTACCTAAATTTTAGAATGTATAAAGCGAACAACAACGTACGCCATCGTATCAAATACTGTTACTGTTGTAGGGTCAATGCGACATATCGGTCTGCAACGTGACTAGAAAAATACTAAAGAAGCTCAAACATTTTTAGTTTGATGTAATTATTATTAATTTGTTTTAGTGAGTAGCGGCTGACAATTTATTTGAAATTAGTGTATATTATTTATAGACATTGCATTATAGCAAAATCATGAAGGTGATTTATCGCAAGTTGTAAGAGACTTTTAAATGCGAAAAATTGTGGAAAGAAACATTTATGAATGTTTCGATGCTTAGTTTCATTATTGTTCTATCGTTGCAAAACCCATTTAAAGAAGTAGAAGCACAAATTGCAGGTACAATACTTTGATGGTCATAATGTTAAATTAGATAATCCGCAACAGTAATTTCGGATTCAGATGGTTCATAATGCCTGTAAATCGAGCATTAGTTACTCAAAAGGCAGAATAATGTTCGATATCGTGTGAAATTGAAGGATAACTGTAATTCCAAAGATTTATTATGTTCATTTTTTTATCTTGAAGGCACAACAGTTTGGGAAGTTAAACGATTTGTATATTGTGTAAGGCCAAAGTTGGTGAATATGCACACTGGGGGTTTGTTATATAAGACCACTTTAGTCAATTGAAACGGAACAAACATTGTCTGGTTTAAAGATAAAAATCGAATAATGCAATCACCAAAGATATCATTGGTACTTGAAGCGTTTGAACGAGATTTGCAAAAATTGGGCAGATCGCCAATTGAATTATATAATTGGTGTCGGCACCGCTTGCTCGAAAAAGGCTGCTGATTATATACAGCATCCAATACAGCAAGTTTGTTGTTTGAGATGAACATCTAGTAAGAATGAATACGTTTACTATTCCAGACCCATAGCTGATATGTTGGATGTCCGTAATATTTTTACATAATAATTGCTGATAACAAGCATCGACTATGGTTGATGAGCATACAGCCCGTACAGCATATAATACGACTGTAAACAAACCAAGCACTAAGAAATTACTACAATGTATTTAGCTGATGCGAGTGTAATTACTTAAAAATCAAATCTGTTGATAGTGAACAAAACAAAAAGATCCAGAGCAAAACAATTGAAATCAGGTATCTGATGCAAACGGTGATGTTCAAAAAAGGTGATAAGGACACTTATAGTACCTGGAAACGTCAAAAGATTGTTGATTTGACGTCAAATCTTTGAAAGTTGGCGATGTTGTGGATGAAGCTCCAAAGAATTTCTTATAATCGAGCTGGTGGACTGATTTATTGATTCATCTATTTATGAAAACTGTTGGACTACTACACACACAGAGGTTCAGAAAGCTACTAAGATTTGAGAGGAAAAAAGGAGTGCTTTGTCTAAAGATAAAGGTTCCTCTTGTGAACAATGCGTTAGTGAGTTTATGATTTTGGTAAGGGCCAGTTCGCCCCAGCATTGCGATCCGATTGGCTAGATGTTTGCTATGCTGGGATCACTGAAAAACACATTTTTAAGCAGTAATCGGAATGGGATAGTTTGTTCAGAAAGATGGTTTGGCTTAATGTCAAATTATCACGGACAACAAACTACCAAGTAATGATAATGTGACGTCACTGTAACACTAATCGGTGAGATTCTGGCTGAATGCGGTACGGTTAAAGTTCATGTTGATGAAAAAGGAACGGCGATTCCAGTACAACTACAGAGACTGTTGCTGAAACAAAAGTATGGTATGAAGCTGTTGCATGGCACCATGTTAAGCACCGAAGACATTAAGGGGTATATATGGGGTGTGGGATGCACCATTATCTATTATTGTTGGTTCTGGAGTAACTAGTTACATTAACCTATAAACAAGCCGTTGAGTATATCAGATGTTAGATGTTGCGGGAAGACGCCGGATCCGACTCCAACGTAGGGTAATGTGTATACCGAAACCAAAAAGTGGTTGAAGAAGAGATTCCATTTAAAGAATCCGAAATTGCTCAAAGGAACAGAAAAATTCAAGAGGGTGCGTGAAAAGCAAGAAAACGACACACGGTGGATCCGAAGACTAAGAAGGATTTACCTACCGAGAAAGTAACGACAAAAAGAGCCAAAACCGTATTATTGAACGCGCGCGGTACGTAGACAGATGGCGATTGGTTGTTAATTACATCCCATCCAGAAAACAATCCAGGTAAACAAACGATTACGAAGGTCGTTTAAATTGATGTGACTGGTGTGAAAGATCCAGGTAAACTGAAAGTGGTGAAAATTGGTAATAACAGTCAAAAGTTGCTGCTGAAGAAGATATTCCGTTAAGGAAGAAGTTCGTAAATCCGTACCGTTTCCGCTGAATTTGAAGCAAGAAGGCGAAAGCAAGAAAAACGACAAGGCCAAACACTATGTGCGCGGTTGATCCGAAGACTGGTAAAGTAACGCTCATCAGGAAAAGTTGAAACCAGATCCTAAGAATCGTATTGTTGAACGCGCGGTACAGGTAGATGTTGATGCAGATTGTTGTGTGTGTAACATACATTCCAGTGGGACCAGAAACGAGCTAAAACAAACTATCGTTGATGAATAAAAATCAAAATTGACGTGTAACTGCAAGGTGAAATCCAGGTGTAAACCGAAAGTGCGATTAAAGGGTACGGCTTTTCGTGCGGTTGAGGGAAGACACTCACAAAGAAGTTCGTGAAAAAAAATCCGAAATTACCTAGCGCAAACAGAAAATAAATCCAAGAGGGGTGGAAAGGTAAGAATAACAAACAATGATCATTTATAATGGATCCAAGAGGCGAAGATCTAAGGATACAAACCACAGATCCTTTTTCCCACAGAATCGTAATATTGAACGTGGTACTGGTGAAGATAAAGATGCAATTTTGTCGTGAAATACATTCCAGATCCTGAAGAAGAACTCTGGTAAACAAACTGTTGTTGACGAATCCAAATTTGTCACAAAGAAGTGGGATCCGTCTCGGGAAAGTGACAGCATGGCCGAAGGTCAGCAATATTAGAAATTCCGTTACGGAAGAAGCCCGTAGAAACTGAATTAACAAGGAACGGGGAAGTTGCAAAACTAAGAGGGAAAAGCGTTGGGGTGGGGTAAGAAGATAACAACAACACAACATACACTTTGGATGAAAAACTGGTGAAGAAGAATCACTGAAAAGCAGACGAGCCTGTAGTTCAAATTGTAGTTGGCAATGAAGAAATTCGAAGCTCCAAAGAGCCTAAAGCGGAAACGCCTAAGACAAGTGTGTGAATTCAAAAAACGAAAAGCCGAAAGCAAAAAGAAACGCCCAACAATTGCCTAAGACTAATGAATAAGCAAAACAACGTACGGCCACCGTGATTGGTGCACTGTCAGTTGCCGTCTGGTGGGCTAACCTATTTACGCAACGTGATGAAAAATACATCAAATAGCTCAAATGAGTTTTTAAATGTTCATGATATAAAAAATAAAAGATACTGTGTGAGAGCCTGATTATTTGGTATCGAATGAATGCTGGCTTTCTTCGATAACGTCTAATATACGATCTTAACAGCGACCGGTGAGGGCTTGGATGAGTTCTTTACGTCGAGAGACCCATACAACATTTGTGATTTGTCCATGGATCGCCGTCATGATGTCGCCAACCATTTTACCAGAGTTACCTTCTCCGTAATATAGTGTGATTTTATCAACATTTGCAAGTGGAGCCGCAATGTTCTTAGCAATTTCAGGTAAGACGTTAACGAGCATTTCGCAATAGCAGCTTCTTCAATTGTTTCATGGCTGCTTTCATATCGAGACCTTCAGCTTCGCCGCACGTTTGGCGATACCAGTCACCTGGCTTCGATTCTTTTGCTTCTTCTTCAGCTTGCCGCGATCACTGGGTGGTTAATGACGTTCTTGGCCTACAGCTTTGTTTCGGGAGTTCAGCCAGCGGCTTTGGACGACGCCTAGAATCAATTCAGCCGCGCTACGCCGTTCAGCTGCGATGCAGCATCAATGGCTTCGCTTCAACGCTGGCGGCAAGAGCTTGACGTTTAACGGCAAGCAACTTCGTTTTACCCTAGCTTTGTCTGAACGAGCACCGCCCTCAGCTGTTTCAATTTCGACGATCATTAGAAATTCTGAGCTTGAATATCATATGGCTTCAGCTGCACGCTCTGTAGTGTCGGATTCAACTTCGAAGCGCGGTCGATTGCTCATTATTAACTCAGTGTTCTCATGAGATTGAGTTCGGTTTCACACGAGCGTCATCGGTACCTGATGGCTTACTTTTGTTCTTGCACTTTGCCTTGCTTTTCGCTTTGCAATGGCTGCGTCTTTTGATTGTTTCAAAGCGCCCACACCCAGATTATCGTAACGACTGCCCACCGATAAGGGGTCCTGACCGCCACAAGTATACTGAGACCCATTTCTTCAAGGTCTTTAGTTGCATTTGTTTGAACATTTTCGAGAATTTCGCACGGAAGTCCACGATATCTTCCACCTCATCTGTCCAAATGATATGTGCGTCCGCCTGCTACAAGAGGCGTCGCGAACTTCATCTGCGATCTCAGATGTATCTTTGTATTGCGTTGCTGCTTTGAAGAGTTCCTTCCTCAATGATTCTGACAGAACTTTGACGGCATCAACTTTGATGTTGATGTAGTTATTTGTTGCAATGAAACCGCCGTATGAACATCTAGAAATTTATAGCCGTCATGAGTTTTATTACGTTCAATTACCACCCTTCATCCGGTTTCTACCGTGTGAATTGTGCGCTGGGACCCTGGGCTCCAGATAGTTGCCACGACTTAATTTGTCCGGGACCTGCTATTGCCAAATCCTGGCTGACAATGGTGATGATAACTATACTGCGATTCCGACTATAATCCATGAATAGGAATAGGTACAAGAAGTAGTCCTCGATTATTAAAATTTGTTATATCGTTCAAGGTCAATAACGAACTAATAATTATTTTATGACATTATTTATATCAAGAAAATGTTGAATTTTCAGAAACTAATTGTCGTTGTGATATTTGGGACAGAATCTGTAAAAATTCGAGACACATTTAATCCACAGATTTCTCCGCCTCAGTATCGGGATTTCCATCGTTATCTGTGAATTCAGATGTGATTTTGACAGAATCAAGCTCCGCTGAATTTCCATCGTAATTTGTTTATTTGTCATGATTATGTTTTCTGATTACTTTTAGTTTGTCATGTCAATATATCATTTGATGTTGAAATGTCAATAGCTCGATTAACTATTACGTATGCCAAATAGTTTTATTATTTTTTGTTATAATAAAATTATTATATGAATAAACGAGCTCCACCTTTAGATCGAGCCAGAAAGTGAGAGAGATTTGATAAAGTCAAATTATGACTTATTCTTTGCTGAACGGGAGTATTTGTGGGTGTGCGAACTATGTAAGAAGCCTGTGTTCAGTTAGGTTGAAACCATTCACACCATCTGAATTACGTCGGGGATTTATGAACGAAGTTCAGAAATCAGTGGTTCTGAATTTAATTTGGATTTATACGTGGTTGTTCATAAATGTGTTGGTTTATAATGATAGCGGCTGAGTGCATGCTTCAGTCTGTTTTACCAAAGAATTTGCGGGTTAATGGCGGCTACGGGAATTTCAAGAAGAAAGTTAAAAAGAAGAAAGTGATGATGGTGCGTCTGGTAAATACTACACCTCCACCTGATTACGGCTATTAATGCATATATGGTCGATATTTATGATGGTAATGTGCTTGTTTATTAGTTGCAACGCGACGATACAAACATTGATGTCAAATAGCGGTGATTGGAAAGTTGTTCGAGTACACTTGAAACCATTGACCAACAAGAGCTCACAAACTGTAATCAGCCAGCAGAAACCGATTTACCGGCGGAACTGATATTTATACGGTTTATATTGAACGCGCTCTGTCGAAAGATGAGATCAATTGATTGGTTTGCGGATATGATGAGCGAGTTCGTTATTACCGTTAAGAAGAGGCTCGTAGAATGGCGGCGATTTTGAAAATATGGCACCACCTGATCGTACGGAATATATTGCTGAGATGTTGAATCGTTTTGCGGAATATTCTGCGCCCAGTCAAGAAGAACTTTTCGATTTGACACATGCTGACCAAATGAATGCCTGTTGGGAAATGAAGTCGTCTGTACGAGAAACATCCCGAGTATGTTGGTCGCATACAGCACCCATACGTATGTAATAGTTGGTGACGCCAATCGTGAGGCACGTGTGATGCTTGAATGCCCGTTTGTACAAACGGTGGTTGATGATTCTGCGTTTGGTTACTTTGTTAATGCAAGATTAATCAACACCTAGAACAATTTCCGTTATGATCATAGTCGTGAGGTAAGAATCAAAATGATGTAGTAGCCGAGTTTAATCAGAAGCAAATGGGGCTTCTTATTCGGCAAATTATCGATTTGTTGATGACGTTGATCCGACAGCAAATCAGGAAGTGGTTGATGGCGGCGTCGTCCAGTTCGGTATACATATAATATTTGCAGGTGCCCGGGAATAGGTGCTAAAGTCAGTTACATTTGTGTCAAGATTAGCGACTACAACGTCATAGAATTATTAGCACGTGGACTGCGGCGGTAGAACAGTATTCAATTTGATTTGTTGACGCATCACCGTATAAGGCAAGCCAGGAGATTATTGAAACCGGGCATATGTACAATCTTCAACAAAAGAAGCACGTGCTTTGGTGAGGAACATTAGTCGTAGGAGTATTTGTATGATAATCGTTATAGTGCGGCATAAGATGCATTGTTTAATGATATGAAGGTCTAAATATATATGAATCACCCCAAAGTTCACAACTAGAATTAAACAATTCCAAATGATGGTTCGTGAGGATTTGGAAGATTTAATAAGAGTTTTGCGGTGGATTCATCGTTCGTCTAGCAAATGAGGCATTTGTTGAATTTACATGAAGCGTTTATTGAAAACGTGCATGTTGTAATTTTGAGATGACGAATCCGCACGCCAGCTGAATCCTGAGCTGATGAAAATCGTCCACGTTTGAGCGAAAAGCGCCATGCGGTTGAAGGACAACGTTCAGGCGACCAAAGTAATGATTGGTAATGAAATGGCTGGGATCGATTACGTGATCGTGCCGCTACTTGATACTGGTCTGCTCGTACGCGTTGCTAGCAGACGTAATAGAGTGATCCTGAGCAAAAGAATATCAAAACCAAAGCACGCTTGCAAAAGAGCATTTGATGGTTGATGGGCTGACTAAATGTTGAATTGAAATTGATGAATGAAACAATTCAGTATGCATACATGGACCAACCTGAAATTGGCAAAGAATAAACGTATGTCAACCAGATTGGTTGTTTAACAAGATGAGCGGAATTATTCATACTAAATTCGCACTAATATCTGGAGTCACGGTTCGTTCCGGTATGAGGGATATTTGTACCAGGAGTTAAAATTAGCTGGTTTGAAACTGATGAACGCCGTCGTGAACGGTCAGGGATTGGAAATCATATGAACAGTTATTCTTTCAGAAATCGATCGAAATATGGTTGAACAAAACGGCAAGAAGTCTTGGTGGTCAAATGTGGTGATGACCGATAAGGAATTCCCAGATACAATGGGCGCCGTTTCTTTGAATAAGGTTTATCGTGGTCAGTCATGGTTGTTTTAAATTGATCCGAAGGATCGCTTCAGAGTCGCTGCCTTAGTTGGGGAGTTGCAACATTATCCGCAGCCGCTTATTGTAGCGGGTCTGTCTAAAAACGAGCAAGTACGGTGATGATCAAACTTTCGATGATTGCGCAAGATGGCTCATCGAAGGAAACTCTGTAGGCGGTATCTGGGTTGCTGACCAGAAATGAACAACATTTTGAAGGGAATCTAAGGGCGCTCGGTCTGGTAACTGGGGTTGACCATCTTGTGATGCCGGCGTGGCGTACGCGGATGGGACCCACCCGCCAGCCGTCAGGACAACGATTATCGACAACTGAGAGACCAAAGCCGCAATGACGAAACAGGGAAAGCCGCTGTTCGCATATCATCATATCAAGTATGCCTAGTGACCTCGTCAAATGGCGGCGCACTAAGCGTGCCGCGTACTGCGTTACGGCCTGGTGTTGGCGTTGCATTGCGAACTTTGGTGATGGACGCCGATACGGTATGAAGTTGGTTTCCAAAGAATATGCCGGAGAAACAAGCGCCGGTCTATCAGCGATGAGAAAGTCGGTGCAATGATGCGCCTTCCGATGAAGGGTGATAAACAATCGGATGGGTTCGAAATAAAGTGCAAAACAAGAACTTCGCTATTGATCGTAATATGGGGAAGAAGAAGCCGCCATCTGGAGAGGTTCAGTCTTATGTAAAGCAAAACTTGATGGGACACGGTTATGGGTCCATATGTAACGTTGTCTCATGCTCCGCCAAAACAAGGATGTGAAAACCAGGTGGACGTTGATTGATCCATTCACAGTGCACAGCTTGAATGATGATTTATGCCACGATGGTTATTAATATTACGACGGTTGATAAGAAACGTATGTATATGATAAACTGGGGATGGCGAAGCGGTGGTGTTGTCATCGTCTCTGGTTTCAACGTTATTGATGCTGAACCCGGCGCTTGCGCGTATTATCAGAAATAACAATGTGCTGCGGCCGATTTGCGGAATACACCGATCTGCAATGATATCGATCAAGACGGGCCGCGAAATTGGTTAGGTTATCATCCGCAGGGCAAGCAAGAACGTTTGCAAAAGGATCCTAAGTCGGCTGATGATTTGGGTTACAGGCGAAAGAAATCGCAAAACAATGGTGGTTAATTTACCATTCCATTGACACAGTCAGAAGACATTCGTTTAGTATCACCGAATCATACCAGTTCGTGGTTTTGATGTCAAGGTTCTTTACCGTGATAAAATGGTGGAATTGGTATCTCCGGTGTTATCAGCACCGTTCAACCGAAATACGCGGATGGCTTTGACTGCAACAATAAAGCGATGTTACGGGATTATTATATTGAATGGTAAACGCGTCATTTATTGAAGCGCTAACTGAGGAATGAATTGAAAGCAACTAATGGGGTTCGGCTGAAGAAATCTCGAAGTTACAATGTAACAGCTGGAATTATAAATGTATCGCTAAACAAAATAAGGATAGAATCAACCGATGATGTTGCTCCGAAATTGATGGCTGGAGCTAACGGTAAAGACTATTATTCGTGATAAGATTACTTCAAAACGCATGGGTAAGGGGTCTAGCAAATACTCGTTGTGCGTGATCCGTTTGAAATTAATCAGATTTCTGCTCACGAAACAGCTGAGAAAAATGGGCAGCAGCACACACACAATAGCTCCTAAAGTTCTGATGCGTGACCCAACGTATACAGGAGCTGTTCAGTTTTGAAATTGTAATTGATGATTCTGTTCAGGATTTGCTACAAACCCAAAGAACACGGGATAAATCATCGATGACTTGACGGAGATGTACATGGATTTCCAGCATCGTAAGCGAAAGTCCGTAGAAGGTGTTAAGAAGAACTGCAGAAACCAATGCCGCTACGGCGCCATGGAACTATGCGATGCACAAGTTGAACTGGGACGGTAAAGAATATTACCATCATCCATTACTTGTAATGAGATGCTGCACAAGTAGCCGCGAATTTGGCAGCAAATTAAAGATGACCCCGCTGAATCTCGTAAAAGCAACGAGATTATAAATGATCCACTGATCAATGAAGCTTGCTGTATTAAACAGATTACAACCATGGCTTTGTGTAGCGTAGGGGATGAAAACTGCACTGATTATGTTGATTTGACGGATACGAAACGGTTATGACGCCTGCGAAGATTGTAAATGTGCTGCTGTAAAGCAAGTCATCTGTTAGAATGTGCCAACATGCCGTAAAGCGCTGCGTTGACGATTCCGGTGCTGTTTTGGATAAGGTTGATGCGTCAAACCACAATATTAACTATGTAATGCTGATTCTAATCAGGAGCAAAACGTTGCGTTTCTACCTTCTTGAGGATGTTGTAATGGTCAATTGACGACGTTAAATCCAAACTGACATCAACACACGCGACTGATAAAGACCGTGCGGTGCAATACGCAACAGCTGCCATGAAAATCAGATATCGTCTGGTACACGAGATGTAAAGATGCAATCAGCCCAAACGAAGCGTTACGTGAGGCTATGAGATTTCTATGTCAACTCAGAGATACTTCCAACGTTTCCACAATGCGGCACACAAGCATGAGTAGTAGATATTAATACTCAGTTCAATGGTCGTAGAATTTCGGCAGTGCATTGTTTGGGTAAGGTCAAATCCAGATGTGACCCTACGGCTAAACGAGATGAGAAGTTGATGTACAAAAATCAATGGATTAAAGCGGTTGATGCTGAATTGAATTTTCGCCTTCAGATTACAATCCAGAACATCAGATACTTGGTCTCTGCGCGCTTTTCTTTCGGCTACAAGACGGATATAATATCTGTTCTCTTGAAAGCATTTAACGAAGGAAGCATCTTATTTGATAAATCCTTTGTACTACATTGGCAGTAAAGAGGCGGCAGTAGAAAGCACTCTGTCCGTAGGTCTTAAGGGCGCATATATCTTCATTTAAGAGTTGAAGACGATGTTGGACGTGCGGTTGTTCCAAATGCACATGTAGAAGTCTGTTGTTGTGGCTCGACCTGATGTTGGTTCAAAAATGTAAAATTGTTGAGGAAATTCAAATTGTTTGAAATGATTTGGAACGAGATGAAACGTAAACTTGTGTTGATTCTTTATCTATTGTCGAACATCAACATTGTGTGGATGTTAGCAAAAGTTCCTGTTACTAAATCAGTTATTGTTGATGTGCAAGGAGATGAACATGAGTTTGATATCTGTGAAAAGCATAAGATTTCAATCGTGTGGTCTTTTATCAGGTAAAACACAACGTATGCCATAAGCAAAACCCACCCCAGAGGGCAAAATGCTGTCGTTTGATGGCGCTGTGACACTGCTCCTTCCGCCCGAGGCATCGGTGGTCTCCTCATAATTATGACACGACTGTTGCTGAATATAGATGCTGTCTCACATACGATGATGATTACGTTATATAATGGTTGGAAAGGTAGAATCATCCAAATTTCCAATAAGGGACCATATGGGTATTTCATGACAAGGATGGTAATTGAACGTAGTCTTGAGAACCAGCGATGGTTAATATTATTATTTTTCAAATATGATGTATGATCAATTATTGTAACCTGAAATGGATGCGTGTTTAGAGAAAGGGATATATTGGGCTGTTCATTCAGATTTGATGCGGGCGATGTGCAAGACAGAGTTAACATGATTCCAATTGGTGATATTTAAGATGATTTCGGTTTATGATTTTTGTCCTTGGCATAAGACCGCGTTTTCGAATATCAAAGATAATGAGCTTATCATCAGACCCAAAGTTCTTCGGCTGAGCAAAGGGTTTGAAGTATCCGACCATAACAATTTGCATTATTGATTGATGCAGGCGTTGATCAAGAACCGCACCGCTAGCAAGGCAAACGGAAAATTATAATGATGCGAAACGGGCATTAATCGGCGTGAAAAATAATACGATGCGTGATATAGCGTATCACCATTAGATGGATGACCGGAGATGCCTCGTCGTGAATTGGCTGCGATGGTTGTTGAGCTCAGGGATGATGACGCGTCATCGTGTCGTAAAGATTCATATACATTTGTGTTAGAATAGCCACTGGAAGAGGCGCCTAGCCTTTGGGGCCTGCCCAGGTTTAAGGCCCGGAAATTACTAGTCTAGGTTATTGTGCCACTTCCTTGATTGGGGTGCTTAAAACGCGCCTTAGAGCAAAGAGATGGGTCTTCTAAATTTAATAAATATACGTCTGATTGCTGCATCGATATCATCATTTGCTCTGTAATGTGAGTAATTAACCATCTATTTTCTATATAATGTCAGATGCGTATTGAGATATGTAAACCATGACAATACATCTTTGAGAGTACTCCATTTGCTGAATTGCTAATTTTCACATATTAATGATCATCAACATTAATTGCGAATTGGGTCTCCTGCTGAACGTGCTCTATGTGAAAACATCAAATTGTGACGTTCACATCTGAGAGTCTGACATTCGTAAGGCTCGTCATGGCTTGCTAAAATTTGTAAATGTACCGTTGCAAAGCACGTTTAACGATTTTGCGGATTACTCGAGGTCCCTTTTCTGTTAGATGGGTTTTGCTTTTTAGTGTAATTGTGCGCTTAATAAACAGGTAAGTCCGTACTGCACGCTGAAACTGATGCCTGGGGTGTTACACAAGCAAACAATTATAACCTGATTATAGAATTCATCACACCTTTCCATTTTGACCAAATGATTAGTGTCTTGGGATTGAACATAATGTTTCAATTAGTTCTGGACCGTTGTTTTGCACATCTGTAATATTATTTTCCTTTATGTTTTTGATTATAGTGCTATTGTTCTGGGCTATAATTATAAATTATAGAGTAATTATGAGGGGATTTTGTTTCGGTTTGGTATCACTGATGTAATGTAAGCAATGATATATTTAACAGAGTCGATATTCATTTGGGAAATTTCTCCGGACTTGACGGGTTATTTTCATAGGTTTGATATAACACAATGATTTGGTTATCAATAAATATTGTTATCATAATGTATTATAGATACAGTTGAGCTCGAAAGGATGAATCCTTTGTTGGTTGTATCAAAACAACAATACATTTATTAATACGTGTTAAACACGGTGGCGTACTTTGGTGTGGCTCTTTCTAAATCCATGAATTTTCGACAGCATAGCGCATTTGTTCGTAAGTAATGACGGTGAGAGAGTTTGTTTATGCTGATCAATGGTGATGTTGTATTATAATTGTTAAGGCAGAGGAGGCGCCACTGGGTTGTGCGGTGATTACTTACACTATATCCTGCACAAGAATTTGATGCAAAACGTTGCTATGGTTTTTCTCTTCACGAGCACGAGCCGATATTTAAAACGCCCATATTCATGGACGTTTCGAGCGTTTTATTTTATCTTCGTGTAACATATTCAATCTTCGATTACCTTTCAAAGCTCTCGCTTCTGATGCTACTGAATAATATTTGTTATATTCATTATTGTTTTACTTTCCTATAGGTTGTACAGGCATAACACATTATAAAAATAAAGACTGGGGAGTTTTGCTCAGCCTTTATTTGATTTATTTGATTCGTTATGTTTCAAAACCGTACCATTGTTGTTAAAGGCAAGACCGATTAATCCGAATGCGCCTAGATTCACCCAAGGTTGATAATTGTTGTTCTTTAGTTACTTTCGTTCTACGCTCAACATTTACAGTTCGTATGTTTGATTTGAACTGGTGATTGACGTGACTAACCAGAATGTCGCGTATGTGCGTTTTAATCGTATCGAATACTTTCAACACGTTTCACAGGATTCTTTGAGGCTTCGTTTCTGCCTTTACGCAAGCGTTCTGTTCTGACGCAGACGCCCTGCTCTACGAAGTTTCGATCTGTTTTACCAATCCAATTTGATATACAACAATGCTGGTAATCTTCTTGATTGCTTTGTTTTTTGAGTTTGCTGTTTCGTTTAGCAACTTCACTTATGGCTTTAGCTAATTGTAATTTTTGCGTCAGAAACGATTTCTCGGTTTTAGCAATCTTAGCGGAGCGTCTTAAGAACTTCAAGGTATTCTTTTGCATCAATTACCGATTGTTTAGCCGCTTCAGAGCTTGTTTCGCTTTGACATTGTTTTGATGCTTTCCGTCAATTGACCTGCGACCAAGTCAGATTCAGTGGCATGTTTTATCGCTGATTCTGTTCTTTTCTTGCAGTAAGAAGTTTAAGTTTTGCATTTTGTAATGCGGCTTGACGCCAGCGCCGACGCCTGTTTCAATGTCTGACAACGTTTTCAGCGCGGATTGAGTGTTCTCTATTGATTTCAATTCGCTATTATCAGTTGTTCGCGAACTCTTGTGCAGAACTTGTTTGTTCTTTAACGGCTAGCGTCATCATATGCTTTTGGGCTTTACGGCGTTTTGTGCACTGTTCGCTTATGCTGAGCTTGTCTGAGTTGACCGCAGTTTGAGTAACTGCCCGTTGAAAGCGGCAGTGCTGCATTTGGGGCTTAGCTTGAGCAAGCCAATATGTTTCATCATTACTTACTTCACCTTTAGATTGTTATAAGCATCTTCATACTTCCGGTGGTGCTTGCGTGTATGTTGATTGTTTTGATGTGGTATCATTGTTGATGTAGAATAATAATGATACTACTGTTCCGGAACTTAGGCTTACACTATACCTCTTGCGGAAATCAAATGTTTTGCATCGTTGCCTGACCGTCGTCAAATCATCATTCGTCGACACGCGAGCGATGCTCGCGGCCTGAGTGCCAACATTGTAGCCACCCATTTCGGCGTGCCATGTTGGTAGTAATCCACCAAGAGATCTACCCATTTATAATCACACGAAGAATTGTGAAGGACCCCAGAAATTTTGAATTGAATTTATCTGAGTACCAACGTTTTCACAACGCTGTAAGCATTCAACCTTTTGCCAACGCTGAGCCATCGGTCAATCTGATTGCGGTGAGTATTGGGGATCACGTTGACCAATATTGTTTTTGTCATCATTTGTACACCGAAATTCGTACCACGAGCCGTACAGCGTCAGCCTTCGCCGTGGGCAATGTCAACCAGCATTTTTGCCAATTGCCGGACCAATATGTTACAGCCTTGGCTGTGCCATGAATCTTCGGCGTTATCCAAGAACCACAATGGTAATGTCGTTTCCTCTCTTCTTTGCATATTCTCTGAATGATAATCGATCAAAGTTTACGATCTTGTCTCATGTTTTGCTGGCCAAGTATTGGTTACGCCGCTTTTGCTTGAGCTAATTCTTTTCAGCGTTTCTAATTCTGCTTGAGCTGCCGTGTATCTTGTATTTTTGAGTTTTTCAATTTGCATTTTAGCCACAATATTAGATTTTGAACCAGATTTTTCAGCAGGAACGCTTCAGAGATGTTCGTTTTCATGCTGATTTGGCATCATTGATTTTGATTGACGGTCTTTATCCGCATTATTAGTAGCTTTTTGTCAAATTTTTGTCTGGGGCAATTTTGTTTAGTCAAACGAATTTTGGCTGATCACAGTTGCTTTTTGCTATTGTTGGATTGATTTTGCCTGGACCCACAATAGTGACTAGCTACATTTTAGCTTTCTCTGTTAATTTAGTTTCTTCAGCCGCGTAACTTTTGTTTTCGTATCGGTGACTGTTTTCGTGCAACATTTTCAGCTTCATTTGCATTTTTGACTTCAGTTTGTAAGTTACAGAAGATGGCTGTTTTAATCTCTTCGTTTTCTTAGTTTCGATGTTTTTGCTGTTTTAAGACTTCTTCAGGATGTTTTACAATTGCTTTTCGTAGCTGTAAAGTTTTGTTTAGCGGTTAATTCGCTGTTTTAACAACAGCTTGTTCGTTACCGTCACGTCGTTGCATCATCAATGAGAACTTTGTTTTCCAATGATTTGTCGTAGATTGATTTCCGACTCGGCAACGGCTGGACGGTGCTCATCAACCTGGGGTTGCGTTGTGCTCTGTTGGTTTCCTACCTTCATCAGCGGGACCATTATTATTAATTTGTTGCGCAGTTACGCAAATTACGGCAGTCTGTTCAAGAGTGAATGATTGTTTGATGATTTTTTCATAAATAAGTATATCCTTTACTATAAATGTTTATTTTATATTTTCATAAAGATGGTAGGTGAGAATATAATGATTTTTCATACAAAACCATAGTGTTTTGTAGTTCGTTATTTAAAAATGATGTTTGAGTTTTTCCGGCCCTCATGATTAAATAGATCGTTTTTGATGATCTTGTAAAGATCACTGTTGAAAATCCTTCTGTACTAGTATTGATTTATATATATAACTATCTGTTTTTAACTGTATTTGGAAGGATAAATATAATGTTTAAATAATCTTTAATTTGTAATTCGCAACGGAGGGTACATTTAACTCGTCATCGCTAATCATCAAATGGGTTAGTTACCCATGCACATGAAGGCCGACGCTATTACCCGTTTTGAATCAATGGTTTCTTGAGACAAAACCATTCTGATGAGGATTTGGGATATATTTCATTATTATGCCTTTCAGTGTCATGCCATATCACTATTGAATTAAGATTCAATATCTTTGTAGGAAACCATAACTACTTTATTTGCATTTTCTAATGAATCTGAGCCGTGCAAGTTTTTATTGTGGCCCCTGTTTGTTTGCGATTACAATGAATTCGATGGTTAGTTTCATCCGGTAAATGGGTTTGTCGCTCTAATTCATTGGAATTGTATTTTCTTCACACATGCGGTGATATACCCACGGTTGCGCAAGTATATATTCTAAACGGCGAAGAAAACTTTATATTTTAATGTTTTGAGCAATGAGCTTCTAATAACTCTCTATTGATGGAGCACTGTTTGTTCAATGATGGAGAATCCATCTTCATATCATATTAAGCAATTCTAATTCAAGACTTTTTCTGCAACACTGGTTTGAAGAAAAAGTATTTTTCAATCACATTTATATCCTTGATTTGTGCATTGAGATCACTTGATGATGAGTAAACCACATACACAAATTGTTAATATCAATAAGAATATAATATTATTTTAACTATGATATTGTATGTTGCATTATACCCAAAAGTATTATTAACATATGCAGAATATTATATTTGTACATACCATGGTGGCTGGCAGGCTGAGTTGTACGAGATTCATAGTACCCTAAGGTTCAAGGAAAGCCAAACCAATCGTGATGTCCTTGATGTAGATACCAGATTTCTTCAATTCTTCGCTGAGATCCTAAGAATATTGAATCAATTCAGCTTCACAGATTTTCCACCGGATGGATATTGCATTTCTTTATTTTGCTGCTGTGTACAGGATTTATGATTAATTGAATTTGGTTCGGGTTAAGGTTGTATAAGCATTTGGTCGTTGATCATTGTCACGTTGGTGGTGGGGAGCAAGGGAATCGGCAATGGTCATTTGGCCGTTCATACGTTCTGCTTTCGCCATATTCCATGCAAGTCGAAGTTCATAGAATGAATGATTTCGTTTGTCCAAAGAACGTGATGTGCTCTGGGGCTGGCTATAGTGTTTGCTAGAGATTTATCAGACGGACGATCTCTGTAATATAATGCCCTTCCACGTTCAAATTGGATTGGTTTATTTTGTTGACACCAATATTACACGATTGTGTCATTAGTTGTTCAATTTTACAAAAACTTCTAATCATTGTTCACGAATAGAACGACTGGGACACGACGAGAATGCCTTAGCTAGGGTCGCGACCGCATGATTTCCATCCATAAAGCACAAGATTGTAATCTGTATGGTTCAACAATCTGATCCATCATTGATCCCACGTTGAATGCACGCAATTTATGTGTGAGTTGTTTTAAATTCCATTCATCGCTAGACACAATAAAATGCATTTGAGTATGGCTGGAGATTTTGAGAATAACCGCTACGCTCACCGCTATGTTCAATACCATGCGGCAATCAAAAAGCAGAAAGTTGGTGCAGGTCACATCCCATTGAATTGAGTTTCAAATTCATTCCAAAACGATATTGTTATTGTCTTCTTTCAGGTATTGATTCAAAACTTTGATCTGTCTGCAATGAATTTCATCACAATTCTAATGCCAGTTTACACATATAGTTTTCGAGCCATAGTCGTATTTGGATATAGTTCACCTTACCCAAAATGAACATAAGACGAACAATCAATCGACGAAGAATCCAAGATCATCAGCCGAGCTCCAGCAATCCATCAAACATTTGAAATGTTAGCTGGGGCGGTGATTGATCTTTATGTGGGTTACGGTTAATCATGATGTCATCGCCTGTAATCACAGCTTTGAAACTCTGAACGTCGTCAAGGTAAAATATCAACAGGACGCAATGCTGATTGTTTTACCACCAATTTGCTTTCAAGAATTCGTGTGGTAGGTGTGTTTAAACGCAGGATTGTTGTATTTATCAGTTGCTTTACCAACTAAATCTTTTAATCAACCATGTACCTTTACCGTTGGTCTCCCGACAGAGTAAAAGAACAGCTTTGCGATTTGTCCTGACCGGAGCCTGCGATAATCTGCCAAAAATAAAGTCATAAGTGTCTTGGTCGAAAACCATAGTCCGCCGGCAATATCAGCTAACCATGATTCAACATCCCGAATTGTTCCATCGTGTTTTCATTATGAATACGACTTTTGCGTATGTACAGGTTTGCCGTAATTCTTCTTGTGGTTGTAATGCACCGGGCTGGGACGGTAATTTTGTTTTTATACAATCAACAGGACCAGGATTGTGTGTCTCGTGGCGTATGGCGCTGTGTGTGACAAGATTGAATTTGATACGATTTAATTGATGATAATGCCATTAGCTGAATGTCATATAACAAGCTTTCGATCGTGTTAGTCAAATGTAGGTTCCAGCCGAGGTCCGAAATGTCATATATACAGCAATACTTCAGAAGAATCTTACAAAAGATAAACGAATTGGTGCGCGGAAGGCATTGGATTTCATCAATACGTGGTTTAGCTTAATGTCAATATCGGTTCACGATGATGTTTCCTGTAGGATGCCCGTTGTAATTGGCGATATCGTTGTAATGTGTTCAAATTAATTCATGATTATTAACTTGTGGTTACCCTTCGGAGAGCATATATTCAAAAAATTCAACATGCTGGTCTAATTTTAGTGTATCATCGACATTCCTGTCATGAATAATTCAGACGGTGTAATTGTTACGCCATTGTTACACCCCACTATAAGTGCGATTTTCAACGTACCCGGCGATTAGCCGTTAATTAGAATTATGCTTCGATCACGACTGATTTCTGTGCCTTTCTTTATCGAGGCACCGATACGAAGGACTAAAGTTGTATCTGCCCTACTAAGTGGATGCATTAGAAAAACCTACTATTGTTTTTTATTGATACTACACGATAATGTAAATAATGCGATGGTTGTCAACACTTTCATTATTTATTTTGGCACGGTCCAAAGTATATTTACAATTGTTCTTCCTTCCTTCATTTGTCTGGGATCAACGCGATAGACGTTTGCGATCCAATTTTGCACCCATTTTACCCGCTTCTAATTTTACGTTTTATTTTCATAAGATTCTTTGTAAAAAGAACAATACTTCCATATTATGGCATCACAAAAGAGGGCCTTTTACTTGGGCATATATTATATAACACTGGGTAGTACTAATATTTAAGATAAAGCAAAACGCCTTTCGTTATAAGCCATTGTGACCAAATGTACCCAGTTCTCTCAAAAACGACCCAAAACGGGTCGAACAATTGATGGGTAAAAGTTATAAACCCAACGTGTCGAGTGCTTTGTTCTAGCACAACGCATGTTCTATGTAGCTTCTTTGCTGGTTTTTTAATCTTCTTATTTGTTTCTTTTGATTGCGCGCGGCACAATCAGGCTGCCGCCGCTGCTGTAGGAATCAATAATCAGATTCTTCTTCGTGTGTATTTGACAGATACCGACGATTCGCGTAACGCAATAGTTCGACTCTCATTTGAGAAAGAAATCAGCTGCCAGTCAGGCTTCGATATCGGGTAATTTGTTTTGTTTTGTAACATTCAACTACGTGTTGGGCCGTTAATCGAGCGTCTCTGATGAATTTCGAGTTCATTTCAGACACTGAAGAGGTGTTAAGGCTGCCTTGGCGCCAGTGCCTGCAAGGACACGTTTGTTGTAGTAGAAGAATGGTTTCTTGAATGAATGACTATAGACAGGTATCATTGGTTTTGTCTGTGGAATTTCCAGAATTCCACAAACTCCTTCATTGGGTCCCAAATAAGTGACTCCCAGCCCTCCAATTGTATAAATTGAGGAAGTTTATTTCATGATATTGTTTAAAATCATCTTCATAGCTCCATTTTTATTTTTGAATGTTTGTTTGCAGTAATTTTCTAATTGATGATTGAACTAAAAATAATTCAAGAATAGACATGAAATCGTCTCCTTGTTGACATAGAATACCAGTGTATAATAGGGGAGGTGGCAGCATGAAAATGTCCCGGTTCGGATTCAATTTCATTGATATTTGTCCTAAATATTATACCATAAAAAAAGAGATGCATGAAATATGCGTCTCTTTTATATTAAGGCCTAAAATAAATCGAGCGAGTTCCCCAGAAATAGCACGGTCACCCGTTGCGGATATGGGAACGCAGGGGACTGTTGGTCGAACATGCAGAATGCTGTTCGGTTTGTAAACATCATTGTTCTAATTGTAGGGTTTGTGTTTGACGAACGCTGTTCGATGTATCAGGGTATTTTGGTCTGTTTGAGGCACAACGGTTTGTTTAAATTGTTCCAGTTGGGCTTGTAATTGAGCTTGTTTTGAGCGGCTTGCGAGTTGCTTGTCGATTTGTTCGGCTACTTGCTGCAAGTGTCTGGATTTTGCAAGACGTTCTTCTTCATTTGTTTTAGACGACGTTCTTGTTCAGCTTTCTCTCTGCGCTTGAGTTCTTCTTGTTGTTGTTGCTCTATAATAGTTGTTTTTGTATCAGCTTGAGCTTCTTCCCCGTCTTGAGTTGCTTCAGATTACTGGTACGTTGGTTCTTTTCATCTATCCAAAAGAGGCAATTGTTTTGCTGGATTCAATCTCGGGCGGCTGTCAATCAGAGAGGGTAATACTGCATCGATATCGGCAATAAAGAGCGAAAATCCTTGCAAGAATATGATAGCCGGGGAGATTGCTCAATCGCAATTGAAATTAATTTTCGTTGTTAATTTTGAAATTTGAACGGTTCAGGTGTATTGTGCGATGTTCGGATAGTTGTTGATGTTTTCTGGAATACAGGTTCAACTCAGCTCCAACGTTTTGTTTGCGACGGAATTGTAATCTGCTTGACAATCTCTGGAAGTTGTTGTTTCAATTCATCAAATCCGTTTTGAGAAAAATGTGTGGTTTCTATGAGTGATTTGATTTCGTCGGTTCGGTCTTCTACACCGTATTCTTTGATCGTCTCGACTTTTCACGATAAGCAACGATGTCTTGATTAAAGCTTGAATGGATTTTCATCGTTCGATTCCGGCATGAATCAGGTCTTCGCTGATATTCTTGGTTGTTGCGTGTATTCGCGTTATGTTAACTGCATCGAGCTTGCAACCCGCAAGTGACGGTTGTAGACGAGGTTTAGTGACACCTAGCGCACCTTTCGGTGGGTTGCCCGTTCGCTACTTAGTATAATCTTTTATTATATCAGTTTGCATTGTGATTTGTGCTGATTTGTTAGTAAGGTAATGAGCGGTTTCCATTGTAAGTCCGAAACATATCATTTGAATAAATATACTGCACGGCTAATAACATTAATGATCATTTCACTTGCCCGTGATAAAGCTACGCCGCTGAAGCATACTCCTAAAGAGCTCTTGGGGAGTGATGACCGAGTGCTTTTTGTTTTAAGGGCATTATAAATGTGACAACACAATTCAAACCTTTACACGGTGACCGATAAAATAATTTGCATTTTAACGTTACCGTGGCCTTTGATGGTGGTAATTACTTGCCGCGATTTCGCCGTTTTTCAACACGAAATGAACGAAGTAGTATTATATAGATATGATGCGGTCCACCAATTTGGTGGTAGTGTAATAACACGTTATTGATTACGCTGCACTCCATTGATGCGTTACAAATAATTGGTCGAGTGTTTCATTACCTTTTAGTTTGATAAAATGCTTTTGGATTAGGGTGACCGTGAGTTATTATATGCTTCTATTGATTGTTTGAGTTAGTAAGGTTCACCATTGTTAATGTTTACAGGCAAACCCATGCCCAATTCCAGGGCGATTGACGTCCGACGCTGCAAATATTAGCCTTTGTCTGAAAATAAAGGATCTGATGGGTGCTGCGTTCAGCACGCTGGAGTCCGCTCAATACGCCGACCAGCTCGCGTATCCAACGATTGCGATTTGCTCACCTTGATTTTTGTCAAGGACGCACCAACATCGATTTATCATTGTTTCGAGTCTCCTCGTGAATTCGTTAGTTTTACGAGAGAGGATGTCTCGGGAAGAATAACGATTCGTTCGGCCACGAAAAACACCGATTTGTCATTCGCTTGTAGCTGAATTTGCGCGCGATTTCATTGGTGGAGATAAATTTTTAAGAATCGTTAGCGTAAGATAGAATTGGGTTGTTTGTTTAGAACGGTAATTTGTTTTGCACTTGTAGGTTGCAAATAAAGTTACCGGATGTTTAGTGCATTCATGTAACGGGTCGCGAGAAATTCATATAGTTCGTGATCCGTCACCAACGACGAAATTACTGACGTATTTACAAATTTAGAATAAGTTATACTCAAAGGTTAAGAAAATATCTTCATTTCTCATCATGATAATGTAGTTGATGTTTTGATATACTTGCTCGGGATGGTTAATTGTTGCGTTTTAGCTAACAGGACATTGAATTGCCCCACCGCGTTGTTTGGCCAATCAACAACCATGCGATTGTTTAATAGCGTTTGTCTTTTGAGGTGTTTGCTAATTGGAGCAGTTAGCATTATGGTCGATACAAGAGAAGCCAATTTGTGCCAATACCGAGAAATCTCGGGCAATGTTTGACAGTCGAGTGATTTACAGGCAATATCTTCCGCGGGAATATGCGTTGTGGGTCTGTATCGATGGAATATGGAAGATTGCGTTTTCATCAATTAGACGCAATGCCATAGAATGCTCTGATTGATACGAGTTCTGTTTTGATAGGTCCGGTAACAATGTGAACATTCGAGCGGTGGGTGTTTCTGGATTGACGCAGGAAAACGTTCTTTTGATGTTGTCGGCGGCTGCTCAGAATCGTGATAAGCAAGCAACACTAAAACATTAGATAAAATTTTTATTTTGTTTTGTAAGTAACGCTCCCTAATCGACCAACGTATGACTTTGCTGAACTACCTTCTCAAAGCGTAAGGTTTGCGCGATGATTAACGGTTCTGGATAGTAGAATGTGCAGATGTCTTTGTTGGGTCATTGAGGACTGATGCCCATTTTGTTTGATGTCGGCCATTCTGTTGTGTTTGTGGTTTGGACGGTTAGAGATTGCTTTTTCATGGAAGTTTTGCAATATCGATGCCATTAGATACGAATATTTAGCTCAGCAGTGTATCGACACCTGAGGATTGTATGACTTCTTCAAAACTCTTGTAATTTTGATAGATTTCGTGGTGATATCTGATACGTTAAAGAAGGAAGGTTTTATCTTGGACCAAAAATAGTTAAAAATGAGTTGTGTTAAGGCTTAGTTGGTGTTCACTTCTGCGTTTTGCAATTGAGCGAAGTAGTGGTGTTCTTTGATATGTTGAACTTTGAACTGCTCGATTAGTGGCATGTCAGGATAGATTATACGCTTGTTGTTTCGGGAAGTTTCATTTGAGAGCTACGAAACGACGTTCGACAAAATTTTTCTAACACTAAAGCCAGCGCGTCATTGCGTATGTTGTATTGAGGATGCCATGTAATTCGGCATTCGTAACAGATACAATTCGTCAATGTCAATATATCGAACCTGAATATCAATGACTTTAAAGAGAACACATTGTTCTGTTGAACTGTTTCCGTGAATGTATGTACTGATGAGTTTTCTTGGAAATCTGCACGCCTGTGGTAACAACATCTGCTGAACCCATGATTGTGAGGTCTGTTGTTTGTAACCTCAATTCATGTTGATACAAAATTGATCAGTGTGTAATACGAAGAGGTTTGCAAAAAGAGATCTGTAATTTGAGGTAAGGAAGTAGTTGGTGTTACTGACTTCCGCCTTTTTCCAGAAATTCTTTTGAATTAGAGTCCAGCCTTCAATTCAACGTATTTATTTGTGAGATGAGGGTTGGGTTTGTGTTATCTAACTGACGAGAAACCGATTTAATTCGTCTTCAGTTCAGCGTTCTTTGTTTGAGCCACTGTGTGATGAGCTTGTAAAGTCCACGACTGATACCTGTGGTGAACCGGTTAGGGCTGAGGATAGTATCATGGTGTGAGATTTTTGTTGTTGCACTTTGCCGACACACTAAGTACAGTTCCGTGGTCCGCATGGGTGATTGCTAGTGCAGTGTGGCATGGAAGAGGTCCTTTTATGAATCATTCTAGACATGCACTGAACAGTTCAGGAATAATGTAGAAATTGTGTTGATTATATTGTTCAGTAATTTTGATTCAATATATTGTTGATTGTTTTTCCGCAGGGCGCCCATTCCTCCTCATTTGATCAAAGGAGATGTCTGTACTGGTTTTAGTAACGCCATGTCATCATCGGGGTTGTTGATGTCTAAATTGGCACAAGATAACATATTCGTGGGTGCACTGGATGCTGCTCATGACGATTTTATTGTATTTAACGGCTAGAATTCGTGGGATAATCGTCTTTTGAGATGGATTCAATGAGTTTGTGAGTCATTCGATTGAGTAAACGAAATTTGGTTTGAAATTGTCCAAGATAGTAGAGGTTTCGTGCTGATAATGTTTGAGTTGCGCCGAACCACAATTGTTTTCTTTTGTTGAACCTGAGCTATGTTCAGAATACGACACGCTCGGGAGTGTCACTTTCTTCGTTTCACGTTTTGCTTGATTTCCATAATCAAATGCTTGCATGAAGAACTGTTGTGTCGGAAGCTTCAAATTCGTCTAATATCAATTGGTGGTTGTTGTTAGGGGTTGTAATGGTAGCGTTCTGTGTTGTCAAAAGTCGTGAACCTACAAATGGCGGAACCAACACGAAGTTTAAATCACCATGCCTGAATATTCGCCTGCTGATATAAAGCATCGATTCAGTTCAATAGTGAGATTTTGCACCTCACGAGCAATTAGGTTTCACTGTTCCCTGGGCCTGCAAATAGAAAACAATGTTTTGTCGAATCCAGTCCCCAACTGGTTGTCGCGCGCAAAGGTATCGTGACGATATCTGTTTGATGGGTTGGTTGATTGTCCGATAATTGGCATCGTTGTTTTTTAAATTTGAATGACATCGTAACCTCTATGAGAGAGCGGAATTGAGATGGCTGATTTTTAACGTCTGTCGTTGTAACGATGCCGGAGCACATACCTGAGGTGTTTGAAGTTGATTGTATCTCGTGTTTCTGCGAAGGCGGTACACACGTGATTGCCGTCCGGTCTATGGTTATCGGTTTTTACACTTCACTGAGTTGGCAATGGCTTCAATAATTTCGGCTTACGTTATCGGGGACAACATGGTGTTTTTATAAATCAGGCATGAGTATTTCAAGATTTGGCTTGTCAATATCACCTGAAACATTGATTATTGGTAAAATCGACGGTTAATCTGGTTCAGTGTGTAAAATATTGGTACTTGTTGATGGTAGGTAACTAACAATGGTTTTAAGCGACAGTTTTAATAGTTGTGCTATTTTAGAATAAGTTTGGGTGTCCGATTGTCGAATAGCATGTGGATTTCACACGAAACAATAGCTTGTTGACTTCCAAGAATTCAAACACCTCAATTGGGTTTGTTCTGACCAGTCCGACGATACCACCTGCTACCAATCGATAGAGTGCAATCATAACTTCGTGGTATTCACAATCATATCGATTACGAGCGGTTCTTTCTTTGTTGGCCATCAGATAGCGCTAGGTTTCGACGAGTTGCGGTACCACCAACACCCGCGTCACCCCAGGTAAGGCGCGTTTGATTTTTCGACAATGTTTTAATGAGGCGTGCTTCGTTGTCGCGGAAAAGTGCTTTTGGAAGTTTTCCGTCCGTGCCTTTTTGTGAGGCGGTTAATTAGTTCTGGGGTCATGGTATTGAAAATAAACGTTTGCCGGACACCACCAGCTAAAGAAGAAAGCTTATTGGTCAACGTATCATTGTCTCATTTGGACCTTTGAGTTATTGTTTTGAGTAGTCGTGGATGCATTACCGATTTGTTTGTAAATATTTTGTACCTTCTGATTTTATAATGGGGTTGGTATAATTATTGTTTTAACCTAAAAAATCGCTTAGAGAGTTTTAGACGGCAATTGATGCTTGAGTTTTGAGTAGATGTCAATTCCTTTGATATACACGCAAAACTTTGTACAAGCAACAGATTTCAGAATAATCGGTATGTGATCACCGGTCAGTGATGGAATGTAAAATACGGCTTGCTTTTGTGTAAAGATGCATCTCCGTGTGAACTCGATCGCAGAATGGTGTAATGACAAAGTTGGGATACGGGTAAGATTTTCCGGTGACTTTGTTATGCATCAATTGCGTTGATTTGATTCCAAAATTGTTGAAGTTTGTACCGCCTCCGACTTGGTAATCGACAAAGCTGTTAACATTTGTTGGGCCAGATTTTTGACTCAGGTCGTATAGGTTGTGTACTACGAGAAGAAACCAACACAAATATCAACGTCCATTTTAATTGTTAGTTTGGATAATGTTTAGAGCGAAGCCCAGTTGTCTCAGAGAGATTGAACTCAAGTGTCAAACAGCAGTGAATATCTGCGATAGCTTTACAGTGGATTCTTTAAGAGAGTAATCCAGGCCTCTCGTCGGTTTCATCGTGTGCCAGATTTATGTGTTTGCGATTCTCGTTGATATGAATCATTTGACGAGCTCACGTTTTAATTCGCTCTGACGATAAAGTATGACCGACTATTGGATGAACGTCATCTCTTTTGCTACTTCTACTTGAGTTTGTGCTTGCCTTAAGTGACAGAATCAGCGGCGTGCCTAATAATAATATCATTGCACATTTTTAATGTTTTGTTTAAGACGCTTCGCATTAATAGATTGTATATCATTTGATATTTCAGTTGGTGTTGCGTTACAATACAGCATCACTGATATTGAGAAAACGAAAATAACGGAGCATGACGGATTTATATATGACAGGTGGTAAATTGATTCTGTTTTTCTAATTCAAAGCTTGTAATAACAGTATTCAAAGTTGCATTGTTTGAATTTTCGCTTAAGAAGAGAACTGATCGTGATAATTGATTTGTGAAGAAATGTATAAAAATCTCTGTTTTAAGATTGTTGTTGTTTGTGGCGGGGAAAAGGTTCAGAACTTTCGTTTTGTATCGATTCCATTCGTCGGATTTGACACTCACAAAGAGAATGCCTAAAAATTTCGTTGTTTGATAACCGTACATACCGCAAAAGCATTGTATCCATGTGGTTGTCCATGAATTGTTTAGTTTTGTACATGGGACCATATCATCTTCGATTGTATAGACTACCATTTGTTTTTTGTTGCCGCTGATGGGTGTGAGCTGTGTTACGCGGCGTGTACTTGCAATCCGAATAGGTCAAATGTCGATGACGGTGTTTGAAATTTAAAGGGGAAGAAGTGCTACAAATTTCATTTAGTTCAACTAGGTGGTCTCCATCAATCTGATTTTGACCATAAACGTAAATAACACTTAAGTTATTTGTCTGCTCTCATTTTGTGTTATCAAAATGCGAATATTTGACAATAATGAGAGCGACATGTGTTTTGAATAAGGTCTAAGTGCGATTGGTTTGTCGGGTTGAACCGAAATTCCCATGAATAAAACTGTGGTTGCTCGTGTACCTGAATTTCTTTAAGTTCATGCGTTTCCTAATATTAGTTAACTGCGTCGTGCGCTTGATGATTTGGCTGGAGCGAATGTTGAGATGAGTGGTAAGCGTAATCTCGATTGACGGATGATTTCCGATAATACGCCGGTCGGTATTAGTACATATTTGAACAATGCACTTTGAAATTGAATGGCATGTCACGGACAGCACACACACACATTATTCAGCGTGCGGTGGACCGAGTGCGCGTTATCGCCAACTCGATTGACGTTTTTGCTGAAGTAACAACGATACGAGAGAATGTTGTGGACCGAGGAGATCAGGTCCATATACTGTCAATGATTGTTGCCCTCGTCAACTCTGTTTGTAAATGCTACAATTTTCAGGAGAATGACGTCAAAATCGATCGTTGGCAGACGACTGGATTGTTGTGAGGTCGTTGCATGCAACTTGGCAGAATGAACGGCGCATCCATTGGGTTTGTTTCAGGAAATCGTCTCAGCCAGATAGACCTTTCGGGGATGATGATAATATGATCGTTTAGTGGGCGAAATTTTGTTCATCAACGAAACCCATGTGCAGCTAGCACGAGAGTAGGTGATTTGATTTATTGATGTTCGCCGTGTTTAGCTAGATATTTGAAAGATATTCAATTACCTGAGAGACGCAAAGTTGGTGCAAAGCCATCGTCACTATATCAAATTCAAGTCTTCAAATGTTTCATCATCATTAGTTGATTGCAAGTTGATGTTGTTGTCAGTGTATAATGAATCCGTAATATTCAATAAGTTGAGGGTATGTAGATGAGAGAGAGAGAGATTTTAATGAAATCACTGAGATTTTCACCTTTGTAAGTTAGTTTCCTGCGTCGGGTGCGCTTTTGACGAAATCGCGATAACCGGAAACCGTGTGTTCGTGATGCGGTGTCAAGGGCGACACACGACAGCATCGTCGCCACCCGCGGCGACACAGCGCCTGGAGGTAAGACTTGGACGTCGCCAATTACCTGTTCGGTCATACGCGATAATGTTGCTGATGTAACATCACTGGTTGTACGATTGATTTCGTCCATGAACAAAACAGAAAGTTTTGTCTGTGGCTTTTCAGTGCAGCGTCGATTGAATGATGATGATAGCGGGAAAATGCGAGTTTTACCGCCGACAGCGCTGTCGCGAGTGAGTGTACGTTTCTTCAACGTTTCGTCTGCCCGATTAAACTGTACGGTCTGGTTCGATTTGGTTAATAATGCAAGTGGTACGTTTTCACTCAGGAGGTTCTCGAGTTCTCGAATAGACAGACGAGTTTACCGATGCCCGGCATGCCTATAGGAATGATTGGAAACGGTGCCGACAAAGTGCAGACATTTAACGGCTGTTGAAATGGCTGAGAAAGGCAGCGATGGGCGTAGTAAGTGTGCTACTCTCATAGTGATAGAGATATAATACGAATGACGACTGGTGACGAACGCGACGCATGCATTAGACGTCGCGCCGTTCGACGATGTCTGAAAGAATAAAACAGAAGTCTCAGACTTCTTGTTTTAGATCAGTTTGCGCGATAGCGCAATGAGTTGCCAAATATATCAGTTGGACAGATGTATCGTTTCAACATGATCGCTATGTTTTAACGAACAAATTGGTTTGCGTCTGGTCATCGCTCAAGAACTGCGTGTATTTGTTTTGGGATTATTGTATCCTTTAGCCTCTTGTCCCAGCGCGACACAGAATTAACGTAATACATGAGCTTTGATTGTTTCCAGTGTAATTGTTGATTTGTTTTCAACGACTGGGAGTCACCTGACAGTTACAACCTGTTTTGAATAGAATATAAACCATATCGTTTACTGATTTGTTTTTGGTCGTTAATTGTCGACTCTTTGTTTGGTGTGTTTTAAGACGACTACCCGTGAGTGCCCTGCGGTGCTGCCACTGTGGCCGATCTGGTGCGTCCGTGGTTACAAATGTTTTGTACCGCCGTACGTAGCGAGTCATAGGCGCTGGTTGGCTGATGGAAGCTAGTACTGACAGCATGTCAAGTACACATATTATCTGAATCAACTACTTTTCATGCACGAGTAGTCCTTTCGAACTTGCTACAGCGTTAGGTAATAATAGTACTCACTCACTATTCCATGATGTGTCAAGATACTTGCAGAATAATGTTGTTGTAGCATACGCGACGTGAACATTATACAGCCATTCCGCCATAGGTGATATAACGATCCAGGTCCATGGGGCTCGCCGTGTGCATCAGAATGAATCCGACTGGTCCAAACCACTGTGTGTTTGTTCCGTGCGACAATCGTTTGGAATGACGTGCCCGCTGAAATATAACTTCACAGCTAGCCACGGTCATGGGGTTATAAGAATGGGTGCATATACTGAGTACTGTTGCGTTGGTTTTGTTGTGTTTCTGAGGCGCGATCTCCAAATGATGCACCAAAGATGGATATAATGACGATAAATAGGTATGGGACAGCCCCATGTAACGATATTTATAAGGCAGTTTTCTGATATTTTCAGTTAGAATGTAATCACAAGTGTACTGAGAAAAGCAAAAACGATGAATCAACTCAGAATTGTGGTATTGTGTTTGCTACTTTCCGAATGTTAATAGATATCAATACGTATTGGGCGGAGAAATGCAACAAATGTGCGGATAGTGCGCGGCATGATTTTGTTTTAGCTGTCAGTGATGCGTTCTGCTTCCAGTGTATCACTTTAACTCGTGGCGCTTTGTATAAGGATACCGCTTGGTCAGGTTGTTGTCTGAATCATGATTCGATTACTAATACCCCCATAAAAATTCCTCGGGAAATTGAATAGTTCTAATGACTGTTCTGTGAAATATCAACATCGAGTTGTGCGTGGAAGTAGTAGTATTGAATGTAAATATCCAAGAATTGTTTGACTTTACTGACAATACTTTCTTTTGATGCGTGCATGGCATATATAGGCATAACCGAAAGGCAAGACCGATATTTGTGACTTTCCGCATTTCAATAGTCTTGTATTTTGGTTATGAGATTTCATTGATATCGTTCTTTTCTTCACCTGGTGTCTGGGATCAAGAGTTTAATGATAAAATACCAAATTTGGAACACATTCATTGAACTGTTCAAATAATCTGCTGTTATAAAACTAAGGAAACACCGGTTATTAACGTCTCAGATGAACAGAATGGGCATATTCTACCTCTTTTCTGGGTCGCTTGTTTGATAATAATACTACCTATTTTGATATAACAGCCATGGCAAACCGTGGCGATATTCAACAAGTACGGTCGCGCGATATTTAATTAATTCTTGCCATAAAGATATGTGTTAAATAAATATAGTCGTTTGCTGTCACTTTGGATGGTCATCACTTTTTCATAATAACTGAGTTCATTACTGTCTTGTTTTATAAGTGAATTGTCTTAATGTTATTGTCAACAATTTGCACAATTTGTAGTTAATATGAGCTGATTTATCTGGTTTTTATAACTATCCGCAAGATTAATGACCAGGACTAAGGATGACGTCATGAATATATATAACCACGGTGCGTTCAGGTTGGGTTACCACTTAATTGATTGATGTTTGCTATGAAGATTTTCTCTCGAAATCCGGCTTTTTCGAGATTGAGTCTTCGTTCTTGAAGGCTTTATCGATTTTACCAAGGGTCAAGTAGCCACCTCCCAACCATTAAAGTCGTTTGTGCCGAAATCAGTTGGGGTTTATCATTTTGTGAAGGTGATACAGCCTGTTAAATAACATTATTCAAAGTCCCTTCTTTGTTTTCTTTATTTGACGAGAGTAATGAATATATAATCATTCGCTCCAGCGAATGATCTGGGAACCTAATAGCAAACAAACCGCCATTTTTGATACCGCTTCTGGCGTAATGTGTGTTGGAAAACGAGACCACTATATAATACGTCAATCTTGTTCTTTTGGTTCAATATCAATCATCATGCGGATAATCGATACAAGCATTCTATTAACCGCTGTCGATTGAGTCTCTTTGTCGATATCTGATAGTTTTACAATGAAGTTGTTCGGTTAAACTTACTTCGAACGACCTCGTTTCTCAAGAATTTTGTTATTAGGTACTTTGTTTTAATGGAAATAGAATTACGTGATCTATTTGCAATTTTGGATATGTAAGTGGGTTCTGTGCAAAAATAAATATGAGAGGTTGTTGTGGGATGTCCCGAATACGAGTTTTTGGCCATCGAATATAGGATCCTCTCCGTTATAATTTTATTTGAAAAACCCAGACCTTCAGTGAAAGCCAGTCCAGGTTTCAAATTGATTGTTATTAAGCGCCACCTCGAATGGTGAGTCTTGAGCTTACGTGAATGGAGATAACCCAGTTCAAATGGAGAGTCGATGTTGGAGTTCCAAACGTTGAGTTGGTTCGTTGAGCTGTAGTTAGCATTGCTGTTGAGCTGGCTGCCCTGTTGTTATGCAGATGTATCACCGCTGAAAGGTTCACCATAGTTTTTCGATAGCGTTTTTAACATCACGCCCCTGCGAATGGAACCATCATGAGGGTAAGAATGTATTGAACGTTGCATAATTTTGACTGAAGCTTGTTTTGTATTCAGAATACGATTACTATTACTGGGTTTGTGTCTTGAGCTGGGTCGTTACCTTCGTAAACTGTATCCCGGTATCTTTCATAATGGGCAAGTGTTGGAATGAATGATTTTGGATCAAGTTTAGAAAGGCCAAGAAGATGTAAACGTGCACCTTAGAAAGATAAACTTCTGAGTGTTTCCGTTGGATCGTGTTTATCAACAACAACCTGTTACGAACACACATACCGGTGCCTGCTTAATACGTGCCGACCACAGATCCAATTGTTGATCTGCTATGTGCCAATGATTGACGTTAATTGCATCAATGTAATTGGGAATTACAGTTTTGCGGGTTGGGGTTAACGAGTTCTTTGTTGACGTGACGCTGGTTTGGAGCGCATGCTCAACGGCCGAGATGAATTCATCTCCTGGACGGAACCTGTGTGTGTTTGCGTCATTTTTCTGGCCTTCTGGCATAGTTACCTGCCTCTTATAAAATTATTTTTGTCTTACCGACAAGATTTATTGTAACATAAATCGAATCATGTCAACAAAAAAAAAAAAGAGCGCCTAATCGATGGATTAAAGTGCCAAAGGCGTTATTTTAATGTCCCGGAAC